>Ga0164293_10004279_pt1 | contig 12208 bp, 12 predicted proteins | sample GEODES118metaG_FD_111487 | JGI IMG/M metagenome (GOLD analysis project Ga0164293, IMG submission 111487) | Eutrophic lake water microbial communities from Lake Mendota, Wisconsin, USA - GEODES118 metaG | ecosystem: Environmental > Aquatic > Freshwater > Lake | place: USA: Lake Mendota... | reverse complement strand
TGATAAGATACCGAACCATTCTTGGCCTTGGAGTAGTTGAATAATTTGTTCCATAACATAAGTATTTATTCCTTTTTTCATAAATATTTACGATTATGAAAATCGTATTAGATATATTAACAACACTAGTAAAGTACTTAACTACACCTACAGCTAAATCAGTAGCTCAGTCAAGTGCAAAACCATCAGCTCCAGCACCAGTTGCTGCACCGGTACCAGCTCTAGCACAAGAGCCTGAACTACCAATATCCCAAAAAGCTTTAGATTTAATTATCAAGCATGAAGTAGGCGGTGGCGAAGCTTATTATAATAAAGCACTTAAGAAGCCATGCTACCCAGGCGGTGCTTCTGGTGTAACAATCGGCGTTGGTTATGACTTAGGTTATAACACCGATGATCAATTCACATCAGATTGGGGTAAAGTTTTAACAGGAGATATATTCTCGAGATTATCCAAATGCTTAGGTGCTAAAAGCTCATCAGCTAAGTCATTAATACCTTCTGTAAAGGATATTGAGATACCATGGGAGAGCGCTCTTAAGGTGTTTAAAGAGAGTACATTACCGAGATTTGTAAATGAAACACTTAAAGCATTCCCAGGTGCTAATGAGCTTCATCCAGATGCATTTGGTGCTCTTGTATCTCTTGTATTCAATAGAGGTGCAGCTGTAACTGGTAAGAATCGTGAAGAAATGAAAAACATTCGCGATCTTATTGCTGGTAAAGACTATGCAGCAATTGCTAAAGAGATTACAAACATGAAGCGTATTTGGGTTGGAAAAGGTCTAGACGGTCTACTAAGACGTAGAGATGAAGAAGCAGCTCTTGTAAAGGGTTCAACAAAAGCTCCTATCGTAACAGCATCAACTACAGCATCAGCTCCTGCAGCTGTACAAGCTCCTCTAGCAGTAAAGTTAGTTGAATTAGCTAGGAAAGAAATTGGTGTTCAAGAAGTAAACGGTACTAACTGTGGTCCAAGAGTTAACGAATATAAATCAGCAACCTCCTTAGATCCAGAACAAGGATGGCCATGGTGTGCAGCGTTCATCTGCTGGTTAATGCGCGAAGCTATGAAAGACAATTCGTATACATTCAAGAGACCAACAACAGCAAGTGCTTGGGGATTTGAAGATTGGGCAGCAAAACAGAATAATAAAGTTCAACTTAAGAAGCCTCACAAAGATGATATCAAAGCTGGCGACATTGTTATGTTTACCTTCTCACACATTGGTTTAGCTATAAGCGATCCTCAAGACGGTTACATCGATACAATCGAAGGTAATACCGATGGTCAAGGATAACGTGAAGGTGGAGCAGTACTTCTCAAGAAGCGTAAGCTTTCAGCAATTCGCAGTAGAATTAGAATAACTGTATAAAAATCCATACAACTAGACTAAATAAACTTACATGCAAAGCGCTTATACAACAGTAACTGTACTACCTGGCAATAATTGCCCAGGATGGTACGTTATTTAAGCTCGCTTTTCATTCCTGGTACATAAAAAAAGCGAGCCCTAAAAAAGCTCGCTTTTTTATTTGATTAAAGGAACTTAGATATTATATTAAGACAGAAGGTAGTGAGCGCCAGAAGCCACTAAGGTCCGAGAGGGAGATTGAGATGCAATAAGCTCACTAAATTTCAACTTTTTAATATTTGCCGCTAGAGAGGTTAACGGGCTCCATGCCCGGTATATAGATACAGATGACGTGCAGGACTGCGTATGCGGGTGCGTACGGGAATGTATCTATGTCGCCTCTTTAGTCGGCTCAATTTTCAATCGCGGGGCAGTCAGTAGTGGTGCTGAACTAGTCTCATAAGCTAGGATTCGGTGTGGGTTCGACTCTCACCCCCGCAACCAATTTTTTTAATGGGCGGTTCGCATAGCGGCAATTGCGGAAGACTGTAAATCTTCTCCCTCCGGGGTTCGTTGGTTCGAGTCCAACCCCGCCCACCATTTTCGCGGGATTTGTATAATGGTAATACGCCATCCTTCCAAGTTGGAGTCATCAGTTCGATTCTGATATCCCGCACCAATTTGGGGTGAAGCTTAGCGGCTTCTATTCTCTTTATACCCTCTACGCTTGATGGGTGCACACTAGACAGCGCACGGTTTTAATAATGACATGAGAATAACCCCATCATTTTTTCCCTGCCATTGTAGACGACGATTCTACAATGAGCGTAGGCTAAAAGCGGGTTAGCAACCCGATGACTGCTGATCGTAATCCGACGTAAATTAAAGTAGTGCTTGGAGTCGCTACCAAGAGGAAATAGTCACTACGTTCTTAAAATTGTCCAAAGCTTCGCTTGGCCAATTATTCGGTAGTGGGGAAAACACTTTGCGAGAGGGATCATACGGAGATCGCTAGGCCCATAGTCTAGAGTGGAGGTTAAATTCCTCCCCCTCGTAATTCGTATTCATACGCGATAAAGTATGACGCAGCTAGATGTGGTTTCTAGATAGCCCCAGCCCTGGGTGAGTGTAGCAGCAATCTGTCATGGGCAAATTTTCCAATTCCCATGTGGCGCAATGGCAGCGCGGAGCACTGTTAATGCTTAGGTTATTTGTTCGAGTCAAATCATGGGAGCCATTTTTTAATAGCCGAATATCTCTTGTTTCAACTCTCTTTCGACTTTCCTATGATTGATTTTTGAAGCTCTTTCATACTTGTCGAGCGGTATTAATAGCTCAGGATATTCTTCCCCAGCACCAGGCTGCGCTATTACCAACCCCCTGTTATCGTCATGAAAGACATTTAACATCATTGTAACACCAACAATTTTATCATTTATATCATTTGAATCTAACTTCTTACTTATAGTACCCAGTGCAGAACTATAGTAAATATAAAGACCTTTCAACTCATCATTGTCAGCTCTTTCAATTTCAGGTCTATTAGCTCGATCATCCATAGGCTCGTGTATGTGTTGATTATGAAGATATTCTCTAGCACTTACGTTTTTTGGTATTGGCTTGTCGCTATAAATAATCCATTTAGAGACCATGCTAGTAAAAATAAACTCTTTTAAAAAGTCACAAATTTTAGAAAGAGAGTGTGTTATACGCGCTATATTAAATTTATCACTATATTCCTGATATTGCGTTCTTAATAAATAGAGCTTGTATTCAGCTGTATAAAGATCATTAATAGCTTCAACTGCCAAGGGCATCATACTTTGATACATTTTTACCGCTAGGTCGTGTCTGCGTTTTAATTCATCGTCGTATCCTCTCCTATCGTGATCATAACCATAATTAGTACCAGATAGAGTTCTGAGAAATTTTTCACTCCAGTTTTTTATTTTATTTAGATCGTATTTATCAGCAAAAGGCTCGTTTAGATATGCCTCTAAAAACATATTATAAGCTTGATTAAATTTAATCATTTTCTATATTTATTCTCTTTACGCCGGATTAGCACAGCGGTAGTTGCAATCGCCTTGTAAGCGATAGGTCATCAGTTCAATTCTGATATCCGGCTCCATTTTTAACGGGTAAAGGCCGACTGGCGAGGCGCTTGCTTTGGGAGCAAGTTTAGTTGAGTTCGATTCTCAATTACCCGACCATTTTATAGGGGATGTAGTTTAATGGTAAAACGGTAGCTTTGCAAGCTTCAGTCGAGGGTTCGACTCCCTCCTTCTCCACCATACGTCATTGGTGTAACGGTAGCACAAAAGTTTCCAAAACTTTTTGTCACAGTTCGAATCTGTGGTGACGTGCCATTTTTGACTAAATATAGCTATATGCGCGTTAAGCAAATATACGGTGATTTCTCTAGAACAGGCGCATACATCTATTTTGATGAAGTGGGTGGTTCCGGTTATATACATACTTTAAAGAGCGTAGCGCGTAATAGCAATAAAGAATATATTCTTAACGCTCTTAAAAACGGCATCGATTTAGTAGATATAGATTTTACTAGACCTTTTGTAGGTTTCTTTTTTATTAGAGAAGATCACCCTGCATTTAATATAGATGTATTAGGAGATATAAGATACTTTGGTAATTCTGTTTTAGCTGACAGAATTGAGAGACCATTAGCAAAGTCAGTAATGCTATCAATAAAACAAGATTAATATTATGAGAATAAAAATGTATAGTTTTGGTCGCAGTATTGTAGGGTCAGCATATCTATACAGTTCACTTGTACCGGATGATGCAACTCTCGAACAAGAACTCGATGGGAGTGTTGATATTGACTTAATCTCTTTAATGGATACGGATGGCCTTTTAGAGAAAGTTTTAAAAGAATCCTATTTTACATACGTGCTATACGGCGTTGAAGATGTTCTCCCTCAATATGTTGTAATTATGAGAGAGGATTTGCCATATTTTAACGTAGACTCGTTTACAGAGACGCGCGGTAGCGATGAAGATAGGCGAGCCAATTTAAGAAAAAAATATTTTGTACCTATTTTAATAGATGCTTTTACCAGTGATCCTAAAAAAGTAGAAGTAATAAGAGAAGACGAGCAATACTAAATATAGTAAATGAGAGTAAAAAATATAACTGGTATAAACTAAATATAATTATGCAAGAATTTAATAAGTTATACTTTACCATTCTTAATGAAATGCCTATGAGCTCTAGACAGGAAAAGTTAAAATGGAGGCTCGATAAAGGTGAATCATTAACTCCGATTGAACAAAAAGAATATGATGCACTCGTGAGTAAACAAAAAACATCTAGAAAGGAAGCTCTTGATAAAAAAGATGCGGAAAAAAAATTAAGATCTCCTGAGCAAAGTAAAAAGGATGCTGAAGCTCAAGCTAAATACAGGCAAGATAGTCTTTGGCAGAAGTGGAGTGATGAAGCTAGAGATAAAAAACTCGCAAGTAATCCACAATGGGACTGGAATGAAATAAAACAGCGTATGGAGAGGGAGCTACAGTTTTGGAGAGGTTTTGGAGGAATTACTGGAAAAGGAGGGAGCTTAGCAGATCTTAGCGATAGGTATGGAAATAATGAATACGATGACGATGATGATTATGATTATGGTTATGACGATGATAAGAAAAATAGTGGTGTGAGAAAAGGACCGCTTCGTCCAGGTATAAACCCTAAAAGTCCGCACCCTGGTAAAACTTGGCATTTCGCGGAATATGATGAAATGAGTCAGTCGTACCCTAAATACACAATTTGGAAAGTTCGCGCACCTTCTGGGTTGTTTAAACTAGTTACACCAAAAAATGACGTAAGTAATATTTTTAATGCGCATTATATGGGAAACGGGTGGGTACCTATTAAAGAAGTTCAAGTAGACTTAGAACATTTAAACGAACTTAATAGAAAGAAAAATATGTTTATTAATAGAGCTGTAGAACTTTCAGTAGTGTGGGATGAAAAAGCCAAGAAAGCAGTAGAAGATGCGCAAAAAGAAGAATATTAAATTAAATCCACTTTTCGCACGTTGGCAGAGAAGTCATGCAGTGGTCTGCAAAACCGCGTAGTCCAGAGCGTTACTGGAACGTGCGTCCATATTTTTAATGCGGGTGTTAGCGTAGCGGCCGAACGCACCTGATTTACATTCAGGCAATCACCGCAGGTTCGAATCCTGCCACCCGTACCATCTTTTATTTTATACTAAATAGACTAAATATATAAGTATGCATTCCTGGGAAATAGAAAAACTTTATGCAGAGCGAATAGCACCTAAAGGAAGTGTGGGTCAAGATAGACATAAAATCAATTTTATTAATGAGAAGAAATACTCAAAAAAAGAAATAGCTACTATTATTTCGTCGAAAGATGAAAACTTAGAACCTGGTGCTTCATCTAAAGACGTTAGACTACAGCCTCTAGATAATTTTGACAGAGGTAGTTTTGAAAAAATTCTTAAAGATGCAGATCTCGAAATTGTACGTATAGCAGAGCCAGGTGATGAAGGGTCTACCTCTAGTCAATTCGATACTTATATAGTAAAAGATACTGAAGGAAACGAATATCCTATAGTCTTAGGTAAAGGCAAAGGTACTACACTTAAAGCTGAGAACCGCGTTATAGATAATATAAAAAGACAGATTGAAACTATTCTTCTTGAAATAGAAAAGGACTTTTTTTATGTAGATATAAATGGAGTTAAGTCTAAAATAAACGGCATTGAAACAACTAAGGGTATGCCTAAAAGTGATTTCAGCCTAACATACAACGGAAGTCCTGCTATCTTTATCTCACATAAAGATGGTAGCAAACCTACTGACTTTCAGCAGTATGGCGGAATAACTTGTAAGTCTGGTAAGAGCATTTGTAAACATGAAGAAGTAGAAAAGTTTGTTTCAGATATGAAGGAAAAATTTCCAGACGGTGTTAAGTCTAAGCAATCTTATTACAGAAAAATTAATAGTAAAGAGCTTAAATTAATGTCTATGTATGGAGCTGATTATGGTGAAAAGTTTGGTGAGGATAATGTTCATGTGCTGCTACAAGGTAAAGTAGAGTTAGATAATGTAGGTGATGATACATACGAGCTCAAAGCAAATCATGTCATGTATAACGGAGAGTTACCTGAGGAAGATAGTGGTTACGATCCAATGTTTTATCTGAGATTCTCTGGCAGTAGAGGTGGTAACTTCGGCTTAAAGGATGGTAGATTCATGATTGTACCAAAAGGAAAAATTCAATCGACTATTAAAAGAGCTGAGACACTTAAGCAGAATATAGATGCTCTTACGAGATCAGAAAAAGAATTTAGCGACCTTCTCTCTTCGTAATTTAATTAGGGTAAGTGGTGTAATGGTAGCCACGCGATTGTTATTTTCAGCCAATGTATTCCAACGGTAGAGAAGTATGGCTTAGAACCATAAAAGTGTGGGTTCGAATCCCTCCATTGGCACTTTTTTTACCAATTCGAGTATCTCTAGACTAAATACTAATATGTCTAGTAGATGTTTATACTGCGATGAGATTATACCTAAGCAAGAAAATAGAGGTGAAAAATATAAAAAGATATATTGCAATAGTAGTTGTGCAGCGAGTGCTAATAACTTAAAAGGGAAACACGATACCCTCTTTAAAGAAAAGCATCATTTGATATTGCAAATGATGGAGGAAGGACTCCCCACCGCAATTATTTCGAAAAAGCTCGGTGTATGTAGAGATACTTTCTTAAAAAGATATCCTGAATATAAAGATATACTTAAAAAGAGCTCGTTCAAGAAATTATCTAAATCACGCGAAGAATATTATATTAATAAAGCGAAATCAAAAGAGGAGCGAAAAGAGCAAATATTTGAAGAAATAAAACTAACAGGTAGGTGTGAGTCTGATAAACAATGGAGTTTGCAGAAAAAATGGCTTAAATTGTTCTTAATAGAGCGTGACGGTAATAAGTGTTCGCAGTGTAGTTGGTGTGAAAAAAATCCCGTAACTGGTAATATACCAGTTCATATTGATCATATCGACGGTAATAAGGAGAACAACCATCTCAGCAACGTCCGTATTCTGTGCCCTAATTGTCATTCTCTCACACCAACTTATGGATCAATAAAAAGAAATAGAGATTGATTTATTATAGGAACTATATTATAATAACGATGTAGAAAGAATAAAAATGGCCGTGTGATGAAATTGGTAAACATTGCGGACTTAGAGAAATTTGAGTGCCCTGTTTGAAAAGATAGGAGTAGAACTCGTCAAATTCGGTGAAGGCTTTAAAATGCTAACCCCGAGCCAAGCCTAAGAAATTAGGAAGGTGTAGAGACTAGACGGCGAGGATCTAAGGTAGTAATACTATGATCAAGGTATAGTCCAGACCACAAACCGAAAGGGTAGTGAAAACTATAGTGGTATGAAAATCCGTTGCTTCGGCTTGTCGGTTCGAGTCCGACCACGGCTACCATTTTAAAAGTATGAAAGTAAAAGCAAAAGCATTATTAGAAGTAGAGCTCAGTAACGAAGAACAGCTCAAAGTAACTGTACAGACTCTTCGTAGAGCTTTGCAGTGGCCTGTAGGAGCTTATATTGATCAAAACGGTAATCTAGTTGTTGATCATGATGGTCACACATCACACAAATTTATAAACGAGACTGAAATTATTCGTAAAGCAGACGAAGAAGATTTTGCTTTACGGAAGATTTTACATAGACTTTCTTTCAATATAGGACAATATAAATAAAACAATATGGCTAAGACAACAACAAGAACCAAAAGAGCCACTATTAAGAGTGGTAATGTAACGATTCGCAAGACTCTTACTGTTTCAAAAACTGTTAAGACTCCCAGAGTCAAAAAAAGCAAAAAGAAGTAAATAAATAAACGGGTAGATGGCAGAGCGGTTTAATGCACTTGACTTGAAATCAAGAGAGGTGAAAGCCTCCGTGGGTTCAAATCCTACTCTACCCGCCATAAATAATTTAGGGTGCGTTCTGGTTTCGACTGTACGAGTGTCCTATTGATTAGCATGCAGAGGAATGACAAGGTTGGCCTCTTTAAAAGCCTTTCAACAAAAACAAACGGCAAAGCTAAAAACGTCGTGAACGCAATCTTCGGACGCGGTTCCCGCAACGAGTCATTCGTTGGTGGTGAACTTGCTCTCGCAGCTTAAGTTCTAAAACGCTCAGAGAAAAACCTGCTCTGCTCTGAGTACAAACCAGGTAACCCAAACAGTATGCATTCTGTCTAATGCATTGGTGGAGGACGAAGTCAATTCGTCCCTAGGAGTGGTTCACCTTAACGAACCAAATATAAGCATGTTTGAAGATCGATAGAAGCTAGTAGAGGACAGGGGTTCAATTCCCCTCGCATCCACCATTTATCTACTTACCTCTTCCCAATCCATGGAAGCATACATACCAGTTGCTCCACTGGAACTATTAGCAGCTGCAACTAATGTGAGTTCGTAAGGAGTGCTGGTAAAATAATTTCTCTCCAGTTGAAATTTAAAGAGAGCTTCTTTTAGAATATCAACAGAAGGAGAGCTTTGATTGTTGGAACTTACATATCCACTAGCCAATATTCTCCCACCTGCAAAACTTGTACCATTAATATTATACAGCACTGCGCTATCTGGTCCAGCACTCAACCACTGCCCGCCTGTTGTTGTTCCAGATGCTCTAACTTGCCAATTATAGCTTTTATTATCCCCATCTCCTAAAATGGATAATGCTGTCAATATAACAATAGCATCCAATCTATCTGTTCTCAATTTAATTGAAACGATTGGATAATATGTATTTGCAGCTGCAAATGTTATTGGTGCATTAATTGGGATAGATGCTGCTTGTTGCAATCCTCTTAATTCATAGCCGCCTTCGGATATAACCGTACTACATACTTGCTTCAATTTACTAGGGCCTGATGTAGCTGCTTTATTTTCTATTTCGTATCTTAGAGGTAAAGACGCGGTGGTAATATATGTAGAGTCAATTAAGTTAGCGTGATGAAAGTAATGACATGGTACAAACTGACCATTAATAACAAACCCAGTTCTAACAGTACCTAACCCCAGCCATTCTATATCCATGAATAGGATTTGTGCTTTTGTAATATCAAGCGTAATTCCTGATGGTCCTGAACCATCAAGCTTATCAACATTCCATCCTGATTGTGGTATTCTTGTTGAAGTAACAGTGCCAGTTACAAGGCTGCGTTTAACCATAAACAAGGAACTATCATCTAGTTCTAAATATATACCGTTTTCAGCACCATAATAACCAACACGTTGTCTTAGGTTAGTAGTAGAAGGACTAAAAGTAAAGGTACTCATTATCTGTAACGATTTGCCTGGTTGATAAGCAAACACTTTTGTTGTCTCTCTATATATTTTAGAGCCACTTAATGCATCTACCTTTAACTCTACCAGTCCTTGATTTTGATTAAACTGAGCAGATGCAGAGGTTGTAGTTGTACCACCTGTGAGAGTAGACCAAAGATTGTTGTCGGCATATCTATGTGATGAATCAAAAAGAGTTAGAGGTGAAGACGTTCTTGTGCGACCAAACGCATCAGACGCTAAGTTGTAATTTCCAGAATAGTTAATTAAAGGCGTAACGCTTATAGCAGTAACTGGATTTGTAATTGTAACTGCTGTAACTGGATTAACTAAAGAAAAAGAACTAACTGGATTGTTAATTGTAACTGCTGTAACTGGATTAACTAGAGAGAACGAACTAACTGTATTAAGAACTGTAACAGCAGTTATAGGATTACTAACAGTAATAGTACCGCTTATAGGAGTAATGCCTGTTGTTATAACTCGCACTGCACCTACTTCAGATCCACCTACAGTAGCTGTACGGACTATTTGCGCATAAACATCTGTACCGGAAGTATGGTCGATAATACCCACATTACCAATATCAACATTACTAGCTGAAAGCGATATATTAATATCAGAAGCATTAACCAAGTGAGTTAATACTGCATATTTTGAATACGTATCAACCGATGAGACTGGAGCCATTCCTGCCACATTAGGACTATTAAAACGGGTTACAGAAACCGCTGGAAAGCGTGAATCTTCTTTTATTTCAACAAATTTACCATACTCAGGTAAATTCTGATTAACTCTCACATCACTATCATACATAACATTATTTAGTCATTCGATAGATAAATAATATATCATGAACATCTTTCTCACTCTTTTCCGCCGCATTTTTAGAGGAAAGCTTTCAAAGAAGGAGCGTGAAGAAATAATAAAAAGGTTGAAATTAAAAAGGAACTCTTATAAAATAAAGAGAGACGGCTTATGAAAACATATCTTGTAGAATATATCTATCCAAGAACTCAAGTAAGAACAACAACACAAATCAACGCTGAAGATAAGACTGAAGCGCGCGATTTGTTTTTTGAGAATTATCCTGAAGTTGAAGAAGTAGAAAGAATTACCTGGGTACCAACAGTCGACGAGCAATAATGAGTTTACCAAACATAACCTTAGCGACATCTGTTCGTTACGGTAATTACAAGCAGCACTTAGATAGTGCTCTTTTTTTTATCGATGTATTGAAGGATAGTTTTAATGATATTAAGCAGTTTATAAAACTGCCTAGAAATCTCAACATTGTCTTTAGACCGGTTAGAGATGCTTATGGTAGAGCTTACTACGTGAAACCTAATGTATTTTCAGAGAGTAGGCAATATGTTGTAGAGGTTGATGTGCGTCAGGATCTAGCTACATTCAAAAACACAATGATTCATGAGCTAGTTCATATTGAGCAGTTTTATCAGGGTAGGTTAAAGGATGCCGGTAGTATGCATTTTAAGTGGAATGGTAAAAAGATGCTGATAGACACATCATCTCTCGATATTTATAACGGTCTTCCATGGGAAGTTGAAGCAAATGTTAGGGCAGAGTTACTTTCTCACGTTGTTTTTAATTGATATAGACTAAATAACTGTATGTCGTACACTAAACGTTATTTAGAATTCATAACAGAAGCGAGAGGTCCTAGTAGAGCTGATTCATCGATAGACTTTGGAGAGTTTGGTCCGCAGGACATGGAGGAACAGCCTACTAAGTCGTTTGGTGATAAATATGATATACACTTACTTGATGTTGATACACTAGGTGAGTTTCTATTTCGTAGATCTGGTAGAGGTCCTGGTTCTCTTAATGAATCGGTTGTTGTGTATGGAAGGCCTGGAGTTGGTAAGTCTGCAATTGTAAGACAAACAGCTAAGAGTATTGCTGCTGAATTAGGTAAAGAGTTTATTAATTTTAATAAACTGTATTCACGGTCTGAGGATGAATTAGTTAAAGTATTTGATAACCCTGAGAAGTATTATTGTTTAATTGATATTCGCGCAGGTGCTTACGAAGCTTTCGAATTTAAAGGCATTCCAAAGGCTAGCGAAAAAATAAAAGGGACAGCAGAAGGGTTGAGCATGTTATGGATAAAGATGCTTACTATGGCAAATTCTTCAGGTATGTTGTTCTTAGATGAAATTAATCAAGCTAGCCCTGAGACGCAAAATGCAATGTATAATCTTTTACACTTTGAAGAGCGGGAGCTAGCAGAGAAAGGTATAAGTAACGCTGCTTACTGGTCAGTACATGCTGCTGGTAACTTAGGCTCAAAGTTTGCAGGTACTAGTGATTTGAATAAAGCTCTTGTTAACCGTGCGTCTATAGTTTACTTCGATGTCACTTTCGATAAATGGATAAAATTTGCTTCTACCTTTACAAAAGAAGAAAATGGTCAAGAAAAACCAGTATATCATCCGTTGATACTTAAGTTCTTAAACTTCAAATATTCATCATAC
>Ga0164293_10004277_pt1 | contig 12209 bp, 9 predicted proteins | sample GEODES118metaG_FD_111487 | JGI IMG/M metagenome (GOLD analysis project Ga0164293, IMG submission 111487) | Eutrophic lake water microbial communities from Lake Mendota, Wisconsin, USA - GEODES118 metaG | ecosystem: Environmental > Aquatic > Freshwater > Lake | place: USA: Lake Mendota, Wisconsin... | reverse complement strand
TGCACGCGTGGCGATCATTTCATCCAGCTGGCACTTAGATATCTGTAATGACCTGATTGCGGGTGCGCAACGCGCGCTTAATGCTTCCTCAGTCAAGGATGTAGAAGTCATTTACGTTCCAGGATCGTTTGAGATTCCACTGGCTGCTCAACTTGCCTTTGAAAAAGGTTTCGATGCTGCGGTTGCAGTAGGACTAGTTCTTGAAGGAGAAACACCTCATTTTGATTACGTCTGCCAAGGTGTCACACAAGGTGTCATGGATGTTTCCTTGAAATTTAGCGCACCGATTGGTTTCGGCGTCTTGATGTGCAACTCCCTGGATCAAGCTATTGCTCGAAGTGGTCGACCTGGGAGCATTGAAGATAAGGGTTATGACAGCGCAGTTGCGGCGATAAAACTTCTGCAACTCAAAGAGGGCTAGTATTAGGCCAAATTATTTTGGGGGTTATTCTTCGATGAGCTTGTCTAAAGATGCTAATTGGTGGAGACAGGCAGCGGTCTATCAGATTTACCCACGCAGCTTTAAAGATTCAAACGGTGACGGTATCGGTGACCTCAAAGGTATTACCTCTCAAGTTCCGTACCTGAAATCACTCTCACTCGATGCTGTCTGGCTCAGCCCTTTCTATCCATCGGCACTTGCAGATGGTGGATATGACGTCGATGACTATCGCAATGTTGATCCGAAGCTAGGAACCCTTGAAGATTTTGATGAGATGTTGCAGGCACTCCATGCTGCAGGAATACGCGTCTTCGTAGATATCGTTCCTAATCACTCTTCAAATCTTCATCAGTGGTTTATTGATGCATTGAACTCGCAACCGGGGTCACCAGAACGCGCACGTTATATTTTCCGCGATGGCAAAGGAGAAAATGGAGAGTTACCTCCATCTGATTGGCCTTCACACTTCGCTCCATCTGCATGGACGCGCATTACAGAAAAAGATGGCAATCCTGGCCAGTGGTACTGCCACCTCTTTGCACCAGAACAACCTGATCTCAACTGGGATAACCCAGAGGTCGAAGCAGATTTCATCAAAACATTACGTTTCTGGGCAGATCGCGGCGTAGATGGATTCCGTGTCGATGTTGCCCATGCCATGAAGAAAGATCTTTCTGAACCTCTTCGTAGTCAGCCAACACTTGGATATGACAACCCTCGCTTAGATGGCAAGGGAGTTTTCTTTGATCGCACCGAGTTGTTTGAGGTCTACAAAGAATGGCGCAAAGTATTTAACGAATATGACCCACCACGTGTTGCTGTGGCAGAGGCAAATGTTCCTATTGAACGTATGCCTTTATATGCCAGCGATAAGACTTTAGGGCAAGCATTTAACTTCGCTTTTCTTGACGCCAAGTTCGACCCTTCTGATTACCGAGACACAGTTAAGAAATCACTAGAAATCGCTGACAAGAATCATTCATCCTCGACATGGGTACTTTCAAATCACGACAAGATTCGTCACGCAACGCGCTATGGCCTTCATCCGATTGTTGATGAGAAGAAGTGGCTTCTTGCAGATGGCACAACCCATCCATTAGATCGTGAAGCTGGAACCCGAGCGGCATTGGCTGCAACGATGTTTATCCTGGCTCTACCTGGCTGTACATATATGTACCAAGGAGAAGAACTTGGTCTTCACGAAGTAACAGATATTCCTCACGATCAGATTCAAGATCCTGCCTACGTCGGCAATTTGTACACCGAAAAAGGTCGTGATGGTTGCCGCGTTCCTTTGCCATGGTCGTCATCCGGCACTTCATACGGATTCGGAAACGGTGGTTCGCACCTTCCACAGCCAAAGTGGTTTGCAGAAGTAAATGTTGCAGCACAAGATGGAGTTGCTGGTTCGCCACTAGAGATTTATCGCAAAGCACTTGCGCTGCGTAAACAATTACAAGGCGAAGAGTTGTTGATGTGGCACGAGACGAAAAACAAAGAAGTTCTTCACTTCTCACGCCCTGGTGGCTGGAACTGCATGATCAACTTCAGAGGCTATGGCCACAAGTTTGAGGCTAAGGAGATTCTTCATTCATCGGCCCCAGTAACAGATCTCACGCTCACAGCGGGAACTACAGTTTGGTTTAAGGTCTAAGGTCAAGTTGTGTTAACAACTATCTTTCTCTCAACAGGCGTTGTAGCTCTGGCTGAAATGGGTGATAAGACTCAACTTTTGGCATTCTTACTTGCAGCCCGTTTCAAAAAACCAGTTCCCATAATTCTGGGAATCCTTCTCGCCACAATTGTTAATCATGGATTTGCCGGCGCACTCGGAGCATGGATTACAACTCTCTTGTCACCCAACGCTCTGGGTTGGATATTAGGAATTTCCTTTATTGCCATGGCGATCTGGACGCTCAAGCCTGATGAGATTGAAGAAGACGAAGCAAAGATTGCTGGGCGCTTTGGAGTATTTGGCGCAACAACAATCACCTTCTTCTTAGCCGAGATGGGCGATAAGACTCAGATCGCTACCGTGGCGCTGGCTGCAAATTACTCAAGTGTTCTGCTTGTGGTTATCGGAACGACACTGGGCATGATGATTGCAGATGTTCCAGCCGTCTTTATCGGAACTAAATTTGCTCAGAAAGTCTCGATGAAGCTCGTACACGGAATTGCGGCAGCTGTCTTTGCAATTCTTGGCGTGATTACCCTTCTTAATGTTACGGTTTTGGCATGAGTCAGAGAGAGTGCGCAATCGTCACAGGAGCAAGTAGTGGAATCGGCGCTGCAACAGTTCGCGCCCTTGCAGATAGTGGCTATGACGTAATTGCCTGCGCTCGTCGCATCGATCGTCTGGAAGCTCTCGCTGCCGAATATTCAGCCGTGACTGCCCACCACCTAGATATCACAGACCAGAAAAGTGTTGATAAGTTGGTAGACGATTTATCAGATCGCAATATTTCTATTCTCATTAATTGTGCGGGTGGAGCTTTTGATGCCGCGACGGTCTTAGATTCAGATCCAGAGGTATGGAGTAAGACCTACGATCTCAACGTTGTTGGCACAGTTCGAATGGTGAAGGCGTTTACACCCGCCATGGCGAAAAATGGACGCGGCCATATTGTGATTATCTCGTCTACCGCAGGACATGTCGCCTATGAAAATGGCGGAAGTTATGTCGCTGCAAAACATGCGCAAACTTCACTTGCTCGCACGTTACGTCTTGAACTCAACGGTCTACCGATCCGCGTGACAGAGATTGCTCCAGGAATGGTCAAGACAGAAGAATTTGCAAAGATTCGCTTTGGTGATGCCGATCGTGCTGCAAAGGTGTACGAAGGTGTTGCTGCTCCGCTAGTGGCAGAAGATGTAGCTGAAGCAATTAGATGGAGCGTTACCTTGCCAGAGCACTTCAATGTGGATTCATTGGTGATTCGCCCAGTGGCACAATCTGCACAACATAAGGTTCACCGTACAAAGTAATTACTTGATTACAACCCGATACTGAGCCAGGGTTGGATCGGTTGCATAAGCAATTCGCACTCCTGCTTTCTGCGAATTAGAGAGACCGTGCACAATTTTCTCCGTCAATATCTCACCTGGAGCAATCACCGCAACACCTGGGGGATAGGGCGCAATTAGATCTGCACTGACTCGTCCAATCGCATCGCTAGCTGAGACCATCTCAGTTTCTGCAAAGTAAGCATCACGCATTGAGATACCAACCGTTGGGATGACAGACCAGCTCAGCGCCGTTGCGCTGGCTCGAGCTGGACCCTGAAGTGATTGAGCGATTTCTATGACGACATCGGCAAGCTCATCAAAATCTTCCCGCATATCTGCCAAGGTCGCTAGGAAAACAATGGTGTCTTGATCTGCCATCTCAACGCGTATTCCGCGATGGCCAAGGGCGTTTTCGATGGCTACTCCTGAAGCACCTAACTGATTTGCTCGAAGAACTATCTTGGTCGGATCAAATCTTCGGGTGGGAAAATCACTGGCGTTGAGAAAAATCGGTAGCGAGAATTGGGCCTGAACTTTCGCCTTAAAGTAAGAAACATTGGCGAGTAAATCACCGAGCAACTCTGGCCCGCGTGTCTGCAATAGCGCGCGAGTTGCATCAATGGAAGCAAGCGGTGCGCCAGCAGGGGAAGTTGTATGCGTTGTTTCAAAACTTTGCTCAAGCCTGTCAGCACTTAAGAATTTTGTCTGTGCCAACAAAAGTGCGGATGCGCTATATCCAGGAAGCGCCTTATGCACACTAGTGATGAGTGCATCGGCGCCCATCTGCAATACATGAGCTGGTAACTCTTTATGAAATCCAAAGTGGCCGCCCCATGCTGCATCGATGATGACCGGCATTGAGTGCGCGTGGGCAATCTTTACCAGCCCACCAATATCTGAAAGTGTTCCGAGATATCCAGGTTCAGTGAGCAAAAGTGCGATTGGATTTTCAGGTAGAACTCGCTCGAATTCACTAACAGGAACACCAATAGGAACTCCAGTAGCTGAATCAATTTCTGGTGAGAGCCAGAGCGGTTCAAGTCCAGCTAATACGAGTGCGCTTAAGACTGAGCGATGGGCAGTGCGACTGATTGCAACTTTATCGCCAGGTTTTCCAAGTGCGAGAATTACCGCCTGATTTGCATGAGTTGATCCACCGGTTGAAAATCGAGCAAAATCTGCACCCCACAAATCTGCTGCGAGTTTCTCTGCCTGTGTAAGCACTTTGTTGGTGAGCTTGATTTCATCGAGTCCGCCATAGAGAGGAATATCTGAATCAACAAGAGCGCCTAAACCAGCATCTAATCGCGATGCTCGTTGCTTATGACCTGGAATAGTAAATGGGCTTCGCTTACGCTCGAAATAAGAGAGGTAGGCATCGAGTAGCGGTGCGATGTTTCGAAGATCACCTGTACTCATAAGGCTAAGCCTAACTTCTCGGCCCGCCCCTCTTTCCCCAAGGCTCTATGATTTACCCATGACTTCCAACGCACACGAACCGCTTCCGCAATCACGTCACATTGCAACGGAGATTCCTGGCCCTAAATCTGCCCAGGTGCTGGCTCGACGCAAAGAAGCAGTATCAGCAGGGCTTGGCATGGCCTTTCCCGCAATCATCGCGCGCGCAGAAGGTGCGATCATGGAAGATATCGACGGCAATCGCATCATCGATCTCGGTTCAGGTATTGGTGTAGTCAACGTTGGAAATGCAAACCCACGCGTTGTCTCTCGAGTAATCGAGGCAGCTCAATCCTTCACACATACCAACTTCACCACAGCTCCTTACTTGGGATATATCGAAGTATGTGAAGCGCTCAATAAGTTAACACCCGGCACCTTTGCAAAGAAATCAATCTTGCAGAACTCGGGTGCAGAAGCCGTTGAGAATGCAATCAAGATTGCACGTCATTACACAAAGCGCCAAGCAATCGTTGTCTTTGAGCACGCCTATCACGGACGCACCAACCTCACGATGGCGTTAACTGCAAAGAACATGCCATATAAAGAAGGATTTGGCCCGTTTGCTAACGAGATTTATCGCATGCCAATGCCATATGCATACCGTTGGGTTGGCGATGCATCGACAATGACTGCAGATGCGCTCGCAGATGTCACACATAAAATTGAGAAAGAGATCGGGGCAAAAAATGTTGCTGCGATCATTATCGAACCCATTCAAGGCGAAGGTGGCTTTATTGTGCCGCCAAAGGGATTCCTTCCTGGCCTAAGCGAATATGCAACTGCGAATGGAATCGTCTTTATCGCAGATGAAGTTCAGACAGGGTTTGCTCGTACTGGAAATTACTTTGCAGTCGAAGATGAAAACGTTGAGCCAGATATGATCGTTACCGCTAAGGGAATTGCCGGTGGTCTGCCACTTGCTGCGGTTACAGCTCGCGCAGAGATTATGGATTCATCTCATGTCGGCGGCCTCGGCGGAACCTACGGAGGAAATCCAATCGCATGCGCGGCAGCACTCGGTGCCATGGAAGCCATCGCCGAAGATAAACTCGTTGAGCGCGCACGTCACATTGGAAAAATACTTAACGAAAAACTGAATGCACTGGCGGCAAAGTATTCAGTCATCGGCGATGTTCGTGGACGTGGTGCCATGCAAGCAATTGAAATTGTCGTTGCAGGAAGCAAAGATCCAAACCCTGCAGCGATGGCCAGCGTTATTAAGTATTGCCAGGCCCAAGGGGTATTGATTCTGACTGCAGGTACCTACGGCAACGTGATCCGTTTCTTGCCTCCGCTTGTCATTAGCGATGAACTACTCATCGAAGCCCTTGGGGTTCTCGATGACGCCTTCGCTGCTCTATAAATCACCCTCGTCTCACCCCTAAAACACTCACCCTGACCTTCCCTCACCCCTTCATTTAGGTCACCCTTAGGCGTGGCCACGAAGAAGAGCACAGGTGATAAGAGCTCTTTGCCGATTCTTGATGGGGTGACGCTCTCCAGAACGTTACCCCCTCTGCTCCCGGCAAACTTCCTCTCGCGATCATCTCTGGTCGAGTCAATCTCTCTTCAGGCACCGGGAACAACCCTTATCAGCGGACCGATTGGTTACGGTAAGACCTCGCTAGCTACTGAGATCGCAGAACGCAATTCAGGGCGAACTTTTTGGTACACGATGGTCGATGAAGATTCCCCAGAAAAATTCAATGCGCATGTAATTCAATCAGTGCGCAATGTTATTTCCGACTTCGCTCCTTGGTTTACAGCTCAGAGCAGATTAGATCCGATGGAGCTAATCGTTAAGTTCAGTAACGAACTTTCCTCTCGCCAAGGGGAATACATTTTTATAGTTGATAATCGTAGAACAGCGGCCGCTGAAGATTTTGCAAGAGCTGCTCAAATGATCCGCTCGTTACCCAGCAATCTACATTTAGTTCAGATTAGACGAGACGTTCCTGGTGCTCCAGTCGATGAATTGGCACCAATGGGAAATTATCAAGTTATTACTTCAGCCGAATTAAGATTCACTTCCCATGAAGTAGAACAAATTGCCACGCTCAATGGGCTCTCACCACTGGATACAGAAGTGATTGAGATTCTCCAGAGTGCGCAAGGATGGCCTGCCGCAGTACAGCTTATTGCTCGTGGTATTTCCAAGGGCGAAAAATTCAAGGCCTCCGCCACCGAAATTTCGAACTCCGTCGAACCTCTACGGCTTATCGTTGAAGAGGTCGTTCGTGGTCTCACCACTGATGAAAAGAATGTACTTGCCCCACTTTCTGCAGTGAATGAGTTCTCAAGCGAACTTGCTCAACGGATATTAGGGAAGCAATTTTCTCAGCATAAAATTGACTCGTTAGCCTTTGAAGGTTCTCTTCTTTCAAAAAGTACCGCTGAAGAACCAAAGTACAAGATACATAGTCTGATCAAAGAATACCTGTATGAGGAACTAGCAAAAAATGATGTGAGATTAAGAGAAGCTCATCACATCGCTTCAGAGTATTACGAAGAGATTTTAGATCCCACGAGCGCAATGGAACATGCGTTTCTCTCCCAAAACTTCAAAAGATTTGAGAGCCTGTTTCGTAAAGGTGCTCGAATCTATGCGGTCACAGGGCGTGGAAAAGACTTACTTCGTTGGGCCAAATACGCCGGCGATGATTCAGTCGAGGGTGTACTTAAGCGTCAAACGGTCGAGATTGCAGGACATCTAGCTAATTTAGATTTTGCAAAAGTTGAAGCCCTCAATGCGAGTATGCGTTTGCAATCGAAAGGAACAGTCCTTGAAGATTTCATGGAGAGGTACTCATCTCTCATTGAAATCTCGATTGACTCAGCCTTTGCACGATTTGAAAGCCTTGAGAAAAATGTCACCAAAGCTATTCGCCCAGATGAACTTGCCGAAGACTCAGATTTTACCGATGCCTTATTTAGCCTAAGGCGTTTGGCGGGCTACTACCTTCTGACAGACCAATTCGACAAGATGGAGGCGTTGGATTCAAAGGCTAATGAACTCCTCGAAAAGTCCTATAGTCAACTGGGGCATATTCATCAGCTAGCCATACGCGCCCTTTGCACCTACCAACAAGGTTATTATCAAGACGCCTTTGAATCTTCACGAATGGCACTGTCGTTGAGTGAAAAGAATGGTTTAACCTCATTTCATTCTGCAAACGATGTTCGTTGTATTTTTGCCAGGTGCACCTATGAATTTACTGATATGGAAAGCGCACTGATCGAGTACGAAAAAGTCATTGAAAATGCTGAAGCAAATCAGCAATGGATTTGGTATTGCTCAGCAACTTCTTTGGTTGCAATGCATATAGCTGAGTTTGGTGAATCTTCCGTAGCTTTAGAGCGCCTGAGAGTCGCGCGCGAGCGGGTTGCAGCGATTCATTCGAAGAATAATCTCTCTTCGATTCTTGATCGTGGAGAGATGTCGGTGAGATTAGTAAACGGAGAATTTGATCGGATTAGGTTGTTGATCGAAACGAGTCTTCCGGGGGAAATCGTCGATTCGATGAGATTTCAACTCCTTCGTGTCGATGGCAAAGATTGGTACCCCACCGATGAAAAGGCGTTGCCTGATAGAACACCGCGTCAAAAAATTTATAAGTTGCTCTCAGAGACTCTTCTTGTCATGGTTAAAGATGAAGAGGCGGCACTTACTCATTTGACAGAGGCATTACGAATCGGAGCTGAAGTCGGTGCAAAGGCAAATTTCTTGAGTCAAGTTCAATTATTTCCGCTATTTCACAAAATCGCTACCAAAACTCCCACGTTCTACCATGAAGATATCTCGCGAAAGGCGACAGTCCGTATGAAAGAAATCAACGCCTCCAAAAACATCAAGCCTGAGTTAACCAAACGTGAGATTGAAATAGTCAGGCACCTAGATTCTGGTAAGCCGATCACCTCCATCGGTGCTTCGTTACATATTTCACATAACACGATGAAGACACACCTCAAGAATATATATCGGAAATTAGCGGTCGATGGGCGTGATCAAGCGGTCGAGAAGGCAAAGTCACTCGGTCTGATCTAGTTTTAAGCCAATTCAACTCCGTGGGATACTTAGACCATGGCCGATGAGTTAGATGAGATCGATGATTTTGACGACGATCTCGACCTCACACTCTATGCAGATCCAGCAGAATTACTCGCACAAGTTCTGATTCAACTTAATGAAGTAATCGAGATCGGACTCAGAGTAAATGGCATCTTCCATCTTGCACTGACCGGAGGATCTCTGGGGACAGAGCTCACTAAAGCTTTGATGCAACAGTGGAACGAACATCCAGAGATGTATCAGGGGCTTCATATTTGGTGGAGCGATGAGAGATTTGTTGAGCGCACTAGCGCAGATCAAAATAGCGCACCGCTATTGGCAACAAAAACCAATGAGGCAATAACGATTCATTACGTTAAGGCAAGCGATGAAGTGCCATCAATACATGATGCGGTAACCGAATACACCGAACAACTTGGTGAAAACTTTATGGATCTGACAATCCTAGGCCTTGGCCCAGATGGACACATCGCATCCTTATTTCCAGGAGCTGGGCATATAGATAGCGTAGAAAAAATCATCGCGATCACCGATTCGCCAAAGCCACCGGCTGTTCGTGCGACATTTACTCTCTCGATGATTAACGCCTCAACTCTTGTATGGATCATTGCTGCAGGAGCATCAAAGGCTGAAGCTGTCACAAAAATCATTGAAGGAGATCTATCGATACCGGCCAGTTATGTCAGGGCTACAGATCACACGCGTCTGATTGTCGATACGGATGCATTCTTTACTGAGTAATTAGAATAGACTTCACGAGTAATTTCGAAAGAGGGTATGAGGATATGAGCCAGAACGTGAATTTTGGAATGGTCGGCCTTGGAAGAATGGGCGCCAATATCGTTCGCCGCCTCTCTCGCCACTCTATAACTTCAGCTGTCTATGACGTCAGCCCAGATGCGGTAGCAACGCTAGCCGCAGAGGGCGCCATCGGCGCAAAAGATATGGCTGACCTAGCTGCAAAGCTCACAGCACCGCGAACAATTTGGATTATGGTCCCAGCCTCAGTTACCGATTCGACAATTGCGGCCATGGCAGAGCACCTTGAAAAAGGCGACACCATCATCGATGGTGGAAATAGCTACTATAAAAATGATTTAAAAAATGCAGCACTGCTGGCAGAAAAGGGAATCAACTTCGTTGATGTTGGTACCTCTGGTGGCGTGTATGGCCTAGAACGTGGATATTCATTGATGATTGGTGGCGATGCAAAAGTCGTAGCCGCACTTGATCCAATTTTTAAAGCACTTTGCCCGGGCGTTGAATCAGCAGAGCGCACACCTGGTCGCACTGGCGAGCCAGCACAGGCTGAATATGGATACTTGCACTGCGGACCCATTGGTTCGGGTCACTTTGTAAAGATGATTCACAACGGAATTGAATACGGCATGATGGCAGCTTTTGCCGAAGGCCTTGCCATCTTTGAAGCAGCTGATGAGATGACTCCTGCTTACGATTTAGATATCCCTGCGATCACAGAAGTATGGCGTCGTGGTTCAGTGGTTGCTTCCTGGCTCCTTGATCTGACTGCACAAGCTCTCGTTGAATCTGAGGAACTCACTGAGTATTCAACAGAAGTCAGCGATAGCGGTGAAGGTCGTTGGACAGTACAGGCTGCAATCGAGGCTGGTATTCCTGCTCATGTCTTGAGTGCATCGCTCTATGCACGTTTTGCTTCCCGCAACAATGATGAATTTGCCAACCGAGTCTTAAGTGCGATGCGCTACAAGTTCGGCGGCCATAATGAAAAACCTAAGGCGTAATTGAATGAAAGCTGATGCTTTAGTTCTATTTGGCGCGACCGGAGATTTGGCTAAGAAGAAACTTTTTCCGGCTCTCTATGACCTAGAAGATCTTAATGAACTAGATGTGCAGATTTTCGGTGTTGCTTCATCAAAATGGACTCAAGAAGTTTTTCGCGAAAATGTTGAGTCTGCAATCCGCGCACGTAAGCCGGATGCTGATGAAAAGGTGCTGGGCAAGCTTCTTAATGAGATGCAGCTTCTGGTCGGCGATTATGAAAACCCAGAAACATTTGTTCAGCTTGCTGAGTTGATTAAGGATTTCAAACTGCCCGTTATTTACCTTGCTATCGCACCTGAGCACTTTGCAAAGATCACTCAAGGCTTGGCAAGCGTAGGTATAACTAAGAAGGCTCGCGTAGTAGTAGAAAAGCCGTTTGGCCGGGATCTTGAATCTGCAATCAAACTAGATAGTGAACTCAAGCAGGTATTACCTGAAGATCAGATCTATCGCATTGATCATTACTTGGGCAAAGAAGCGGTGGAAGATCTCCTTGTATTCCGTTTTGCAAATACTCTCTTTGAGCCAGTCTGGAACCGTAACTACGTTTCAAATATTCAGATCACAATGGCTGAAAGCTTTGGCATCGAAGGGCGCGGCAAGTTCTATGACGGCGTCGGTGCAACGCGGGATGTACTTCAAAACCATATTTTGCAGGTTCTGACTATGTTGACCATGGAGCCTCCGATCAGCATTAGCTCAGAAGATATGCAGAACGAGAAGATCAAGGTGCTCTCAGCAATCCGCGATATCAAAAGCGATGATGTAATCCGCGGACAGTACGTGGGCTATCTCGATGAAGATGGTGTTGCCGATAATTCAGATACAGAGACCTTTGTTGCAATGAAGGTTTTCATAGATAACTGGCGTTGGGCTGGCGTACCTATCTATATGCGTACCGGCAAGAAAATGCCGGAGACGGTTCTTGAGGTGCTGGTTGAATTTAAGAAGCCACCTCGCGAACTCTTTGGTCGCGGAAATCCAAACGCGGTCCGTTTCCGTCTTGGTGCAAAAGATGGCGTCGACATATCACTGCTGGCCAAAAAACCTGGAACAAAGTTAACAACAGAAGAAATCGATCTCACCGTTGAATTCGTAACAGAATTTGGTGATCGCCAAGGACCATATGAGCGTTTACTACGCGCTGCCATGTTGGGTGATCACTTCAGATTTACTCGCATTGATGCTGTGTTGCACTCGTGGAAAATTCTCGATGATATTTTGAAATCACCGACCAGAGTGCATCCATACTTTGAAGGTACTTGGGGACCAGATGAAGCACAAGAGATGATTCCGGGCGGCTGGAATCCAGTAGGCACTCAAGTTGAAGACTGACAAGCTCGGATCTGGCTTTAATCGCCTCTTTGGTGCAAGTGCAATAAGCAACCTAGCCGATGGATTATTAGCAACTGCAGCGCCACTTTTGGC
>Ga0164293_10004276_pt1 | contig 12210 bp, 10 predicted proteins | sample GEODES118metaG_FD_111487 | JGI IMG/M metagenome (GOLD analysis project Ga0164293, IMG submission 111487) | Eutrophic lake water microbial communities from Lake Mendota, Wisconsin, USA - GEODES118 metaG | ecosystem: Environmental > Aquatic > Freshwater > Lake | place: USA: Lake Mendota... | reverse complement strand
GGAGGGCTCGATCCTCGTCACTCGTTGAGGTGATGTCCCATTCGACACCGGCGTGACCGAAGAGCGCAGTCGCTGCTCGCATCGAAAGTGGCGTCCTACGCCCGGATTGATGACTCGGATAGGGGCCGATGTGGGTTCCCAATAACTCTGGCGGGATGAACTGAGCGCTCCATCGCTGGATCGATTGCCTGGAAAGCGCATCATTGTTATCGCTGGTCCAGAAACGATCGACATGTTCGATGATGCCAAGATCGATCCGCGCACCACCTGATGCACATGATTCGATCTCAAGTCCTGGATGTGTCGCCTTGAGAGCGTCGAAGAATCGATAGATCGCATCGACCTGAAGGCGATACCTCGCCCGATTTTCACTTCCAGCATCGACAAGCACTCGATTGTGATCCCACTTGATGTAAGTGACTTCGACCTCACCGATGACAGCGCTGATCTTGGCGAAGAGATAATCGAAGGCCTCTTCGTTCGCAAGGTCGAGAACGAGTTCATGACGCCAGAGCGGTTGTCCTCTCTCATGTACTGCGAGCACCCACTCCGGATGAGCCCTATAGAGATCAGAATCGGGATTGACCATCTCTCCTTCGAACCAGAGACCGAACTCCATTCCCTTGGAGCGGACGTAATCTGCGATGGGTCGAAGACCCTGCGGCCAGACCTCCGGCGAAACAGTCCAATCACCGAGGCCACTTCGATCACTTCGTCGAGAGCCAAACCAGCCATCATCGAGTACGACGCGCTCCACACCGACATCAGCAGCGTCATCGATGATGCGACGGACGCGATCCTCGCGATGATCGAAGTAGATCGCCTCCCACATGTTGAGCGTTAGTGGTCTTGCCTTCTTCGGGTGATTCGGACGATCACGTAACGAGCGATGATGATTCGTTGCGATGCCATCAAGGCCCGAAGTCGAGTGACTCGCGACGAGAGTAGGGGCTAGATAGCTCTCACCTTTAGCGAGGATCACCTCACCGGGATAGAGGATCTCACCCGCCCCGATCCACTGCTCCCCCTCGTAACTCTTCTCGATCTGATGGAGTGAATTGCCACTATGTGCGAGGGCTGCTGACCAGACCTCACCACCTGCGAAGTTCGAGGAATCTTCCATCGCAAGGAGACCGATGGTGAAGTTGTGTCCACTCCTACCCTCGCGAGTCTCCCGTGAGAAGAGACCGACATCAATCGAGGCCCGTTGCGGTTGTCGCTCATTCGACCAACGGCCGAAGAAATCGAGCCGCTCACTCGCATGATCCGGTAGCGGTAGCCAATAGCGCAATCCGTTGAGCGTGTAGGGAGCGCCATGATTGATCAATCTATAGCTGACTCTCAACACACCGAATCGATCGAGATGTAACCGTGCCTGCAGCTCTAGTTCGAGATCATCATCTTGAGTTTGGAACTCGATGGAGTCGCTCTCGACCTTGAGTGATCTCATCTCAAACTTGCTAGACCAATCCCGACCATCTCGATGTCCTTCTAATGAAGGAGAACCAAGGAATCCGCGTGAGTGTTCGTGCAAGATGCCTGGCCATGGTTGCTCATCAAATTGACTGTGTCCAAATGCACGCGAACGCAGGGAGCGAAGTGATCCACTCTCTCGCTTGGGATCGAAGGAGATCTCTCTACCCCAGTGATGGATGACGAAGGCGCCATCGATCACTTCGGCGATCAACTGCGCTCCACCGCCAGTGATCACCGCAATCTGATCAGTACTGGGAAAGGTGGCGTCAGAAGCCATGACGGTAGAGTATCTCTCCTCATGAGTAGCGTCTCTCTGCCGATAGAACGAGATGTCGTTCGCCAGGACCGATTGATGGCTGATGGACGCACCATCCGCTACTACGACACCAAGCAACAGCAGCGCACTGCCGATGACCAACGCGAGAAGGAAGAACAACCGGGGATCGGAGAACTGCGTCTCGATCCACTTCTCAATGAGTGGGTTGCTATGGCCGCCCATAGACAGGGCCGGATCTTCTTACCGCCAAAGGAACTCTGCCCGCTCTGTCCCTCCAAGCCAGGGCTGCTGAGCGAGATCCCTGAAGATGATTATGAGGTGGTGGTCTTCGATAATCGCTTTCCCTCGCTCAGGCCCCCTGCTGGAACATGGTCCCTTCCGGCCGATCTGAACATCGAGACACCGATCGTCGACGCTGCTGGAAAATGTGAGGTAGTTTGTTTTACCGCTGAGCATGCAACGTCATTCAAGGACCTCTCGACGGCACGCATTGCCACACTTCTGAGCGCATGGCGCGATCGCACCGCTGAGATCGCGAAACTCCCATTCATCGAGCAGATCTTCATCTTCGAGAATCGTGGCGAAGAGATCGGCGTGACCCTCTTCCATCCCCATGGACAGATCTACGCATACTCATTCATCACACCTAGGACTGAGAAGATGCTCCAGGTAGCGCAAGCACATAAGGATCGCACCGGTAGAGTCTTGATGGACGATGTCGTCGCTCGTGAGATCAAGGATGAAGTACGAGTCATTGCGAGAAACGATGAATGGATCGCCTATGTCCCGTGGGCATCGAGGTATCCATTCGAGATCCATGTCGCACCTCTTCGCCCCATCGCAGATCTCGTCGGACTCGATGAGAGACAGTGCGCCCTCTTCCCTGCTCTCGCCAAGGAGGTGATGCAACGACTCGATGGCGTCTTCGGGATTGAGATGGCTTACATCGCCGCCTGGCATCAGGCACCTGTGCGCAAAGGCCGTGACTTACTTCGCCTTCATTGGCAGATCACCAGTGTTCGTCGCCAACCCGGGAAGTTGAAATACCTCGCTGGCTCTGAGTCGGCAATGGGTGCTTTCATCATGGATATGAAGCCAGAGCAATCCGCGGCACAGCTTCGTGAAGTGAAGCTCGAAGGCAAGTAAATGTCGAGCACCGACCGCGTCGTCATCGCATCAAGTCCAGGTCGGGTCAATCTCATCGGGGAACATATCGATTACAACGATGGCTGGGTCCTTCCCTTTGCTATTCGCGAGCGCACGAGAGTGCGGGTGGCGACCTCTCACGACCCCGCGGTGTCCATTCGATCAAAGCAACAGGGCGATGAGATCAGACTCCCGCTCGATCAGATGAGGCCTGAGAACCGTCGCAATGACTGGAGCGATTATGTGGCGGGAACGATCTGGTCGCTCGCGACGACAGCAGATTTCCGTGAGCGAGTGATGGTCGGTCTCGACATAGAAGTCGATGGCCAAGTTCCACTAGGAGCAGGACTCTCTTCATCAGCGGCCCTGGAGTGCTCGCTCGCCTTCGCTCTCAATCATCTCTTTGACCTGCAATTGGACCTTGCGACTCTTGCGAGAGTGGCACAACGAGGTGAGAACGAATATGTCGGCATGCCCTGCGGCATCATGGACCAGGCAGTCTCACTCATGGCGAAGAAAGGTCATGCCCTACTCCTCGACTGCGTCGATCTCTCCACGAGGCATGTCCCTTTCGATCTCACTCCCGAGGGACTCCAGATCCTCGTCATCGACACCATGGCACACCATGAATTGATCGATGGCGGATATAAGGAACGTCGGGATACCTGTCATCGAACCCTTCGCCAACTCGGCTTCGCTTCCATGAGAGATCTCGACCTCAATCAACTCGAACTTTTTGCGAATTCCCTTGATCCGATTGGTTTCCGAAGAATCAGACATGCGGTCACTGAGATCTCGCGTGTTCATGAGATGGTCTCGGCTCTCGACTTGCGCGACTTCATGCGTGTCGGAGCAATTCTCGATGCCTCACATGCCTCACTTCGTGATGATTACGAAGTCTCATGCTCCGAACTCGATCTCGCAGTTGAAGTCGCTAAGAAGTGCGGTGCACTCGGCGCCCGGATGGTCGGTGGTGGGTTCGGTGGGAGTGCGATAGCGCTGATCGAGAGTGCAAAGGTCTCGAGTGCAGAAGACCTGATCAGATCAGCATTCAGTGAGAAGGGCTTCGCTGCACCACGCTTCTTCATCGCAACAGCCGAAGAAGGTTCGAGGGTCGAAGAAAGTTAGACGACAGGCGTGATGGAGATGACCTCAACGCCCTGGATCGCACTCAAGACTTCGACCATGTCCTTTGGGTCATTGCCCGGGACAGCGATGGTGATGTCATCTATGCCTCGTCCCTCATCGCTACTGAGGACGACGAGACCTCGGATATCTCCGCCGGCGAAACCGATCGCAGAGGTTACGGCGCCAAGTGAGCCGGGGCGATCTGGGAGAGCCACGCGAAACCGGTATAGGGCCATGTGCGAATCATAGGGAGAGAGCTCCCCGAATTGGACTCGAACCAATAACCTGCCGGTTAACAGCCGGCTGCTCTGCCGATTGAGCTATCGGGGACTGCTTCGCGCGAACTCTAGGCTAAATCTCGCCGACCGCCAAATCTCGCAAGGTGCGACGTTCCTTCTCGAGGGCCATCAACTCCTGGAATATCTCGTTGTAACTGGTTTCCTCCTCCACCGGATTGATCCGCTGCAATCGTGACTTGATCTCCGCGATGGTGCGACCGAGCGCCACTTCACGAAGGCGTGCGAAGACACTCTCGACATATCTCTCAGTGCCTTCCTTCGATGTCCTGATCGGTTCCGATGAAAGTTCTGCGACGAAAGAATGTAACTCCGGTGCATCATCGACACTTAGCGTCACAGGTTGGAGATCGACTTTTCCATCGATGAAGGATCGAAGTCGTTGATATGCGACGTGGGTGAATGCATTGCTCTCAATCTTGCGCCAATCACGGGTGTAGGCGGGAAGTTGCAGCCTGATCTTCAACACCTCGCGCTCCAATGCAAGACGTGGATCCTCAGGATCAGGGCGCCAACTGTTGCGTCGCTCACCCATTTCACTCGCAGCGATCTCATCGCTTCGAGTCGTCGACCCTTTCGCAGTTCCCTTTGCGGCGCTGGTCAGCGCATTGGTTACTTGCTCGATCTCCACCCCGATCCATCGTGCGACGGAGCGGACATACTCAGGACGCAGTGATGTGTCGCGAATCCTTGCGATCATCGGGACTACTTGGGCTAGGGCTGCGACTCGACCTTCAGGAAGATTGAGATCGAATTCCTTCAGTTTCGATCGGATCGCGAATTCAAAGAGCGGAATTCGTCTAGCAATCAGATCCCGGACCGCAGCATCCCCCTCGCTCTGTCTCAACTCACACGGGTCCATACCTCGTGGTTCGACCGCGACGAAAGTCTGTGCGACGAACTTCTGATCACTATCGAAGGCCTTCAGAGCTGCTTTCTGCCCCGCGGCATCGCCGTCAAAGGTGAAGATCACCTCACCACGGAATGCATCATCATCCATCAATAGACGACGAAGGATTCGGATGTGGTCATCGCCGAAGGCAGTGCCACAGGTAGCGACTGCACTCTGGACTCCCGCGAGATGGGCTGCCATCACATCGGTATATCCCTCGACGATCACAGCTCGCCGCGTCTTTGCGATCTCCTTCTTGGCGAGATCGATCCCATAGAGCAATTGACTCTTCTTGTAGATCGGAGTCTCTGGCGTATTGAGGTACTTGGGCCCTTGATCCTCTTCATCGGAGGCGAGTTTGCGTGCCCCGAAGCCGACCACATCACCACCTAGATCCTTGATCGGCCAGATCAATCGATTGCGGAATCGATCGATGGCCCCGCGCTGTCCTTCCTTGGTAAGTCCCGCCAGAGCAAGTTCCTGATCAGTGAATCCCTCTTTGATGAGAGCCTTGCGCAAACCATCCCACTCATCGGGTGCGAATCCGACACCGAACTTGATCGCGGCATCACGATCGAATCCCCGCGACTGCAGGAACTCGCGTGCATGGGAGGCCTCTGGTCCATTCAATGAGTCGGCATAGAAGGCGGCGGCCGCTGCATTTGCAGCGATAAGACGTGAGCGCTCCCCCATGGGTGCGCCCCCGGACCGCCCTTCTTCATAGGTGAGGCGATAGCCGAGGCGATCCGCGAGTCGTTCGATCGTCTCGGTAAAACTTAGATGTTCCATCTTCATCAAGAAGGTGATGACATCACCACTCTCCTGACATCCGAAGCAGTGATAGAAACCGCGAGCGGGAGTCACATGGAAGGAAGGGGACTTCTCATCATGGAAGGGACAGAGACCTTTCCGTTGCCCGCCGCCTGCGCTCTTGAGCTGGACGTAGTCACCGATCACATCCTCGATGCGCGACTGTTCGCGGACATGTGCGACGTCGCTCTCTCGAATCCGGCCGGCCATCGCCTAATCATCTGCCTTGATGGCGGGAATTCCTAGTCGCTGAGCCATCCGCTGCGCTCCGAGATCGGTGAAAGAAGCGACTTGATCGACCACCACCCGAAGGCGCGCAGCATCGTCGCTCGCCTCGTTCCACTCCTCTAAGAAGAAGGTCTCCAGGCTTGCGGGTGCCCTCTCCAGAATCCTTGTCACCAGCTCTTTGAGGAGACCCCGTTGCTTGGCGTAGTGATCCTGAGAGCTCTCCGCGTTGATGATGAAGTAGCCAGAGATCGACTTCAAGAATGCGACCTCTATCCGTGCGGAGCGCGGCACGACCAGTGAGGCGCTGTAGCGAGTGAGTGGACCATCTCCGTAGCGATCACGAGTCGCTACCTCCGATGCCTTGGCGAATCGCCCAATCAGATCTGAAGTCAGGTTCTTCAGGCGCGAGAGATCGCCATGGGAGAGGTCGAACTCCTTCGGCCAGAGCGGCAGTTCCGTGAGCGCACGGATCGCACTCTCGATCTCATCGTCAGTAGCGTCCTCGATGAAGTGCTCGCGAAGGGTGCCTGCGATCGCATCCCTTTCAGCAAGGATCGATGCCGCTTCGATCTTCCCGGTGACTATTCCATCTTCGAGATCGTGGACGGAATAAGCGATGTCATCCGACCAATCCATGATCTGAGCCTCTAGCGCTACGGCACGAGAAGGTGCACCCTCTCGTGCCCATTCGAAGATGGCGATGTCGTCGTCGTAGACGCCGAACTTCGGATTGCCTCGCTCTCGTCGCCACGGATACTTCGTCGCAGCATCAAGGGATGCACGCGTCAGATTGAGCCCGATGGAAAGTCCATTCTCGTCCCGACTCTTGCTCTCGAGACGAGTGAGGATCCGAAAACTTTGCGCATTCCCTTCAAAGCCACCGCAACTTTCCGCGATCCCATGGAGAGCCTCTTCGCCATTGTGACCGAAAGGAGGATGGCCCAAGTCATGGGCAAGACAAGCAGTGTCCATCAAGTCAGGGTCGGCACCAAGGGCGTTACCGATCTCGCGACCTACTTGAGCGCATTCGAGAGAGTGTGAGAGTCGGGTGCGAGGGAAGTCATCTGCCCAGGGAATAGCGACCTGTGTCTTGGCGGCCAAACGACGCAGCGCGAAAGAATGGATGATGCGAGCGCGGTCACGCGCAAATTCGCCTCGCTCTGGCCGTTTCGATGGTTCAGTGATGAAGCGTGCGATGTCGACTTCGCTATAGCCCGGCTGCATGATCACCCAACTGTATCTCTCACCAAGAAGGGATGAGTCCGTCGATGGTGTCCTCACTGATCATGATGCCTCGCCGACCGAGAACCACATAGGCAAGGTAGGCACCAGCCTCCCGCGTGAGGTAGCGAAGTGTGGAGTTATCGATGTTGGCAAGACCGTAAGCGGTCGGAAGACATTGCGCTTTGATGCCTTGATCCTTCGCCATGGTGGTGGCGCGAAGGCAGTGATAGGGATCGGTGACGATGAGTGCGGATTCCAAGTCGAGACCCTTCATCGCAGCGCTGTAAGCGAGCGTGCTCGAGTAAGTGTCACGACCTTGAGTGATTGCGATGATTCTCGACTTGGGGATTCCCTCGGTGACGAGCCAGCGTTTACCGCTCTGCGCCTCGGTCGTGCGATCACCAGGGGCTCCATCGCCGACTGTCATCACTGCTGGAGCGAGGTTCTTTAGATAACCATCACGGGCCGTCTTCAACCTCGCTTTGAGCACTGGCCCTGGTCGGCCATCGAACTGTGCAGCTCCAAGGACGACGATCACATCTGCGGTGTGCGATGCCACATCGAAGGCCACCTGGGTTAGGTCATATTCCTTCGCGAACTCTCTCGCGCTCCACCAGGTCTTGCCGAAGAAGTAGAGCGGGATGATGAGTGCAAGGAGTGCAAGGAAAGTGATGAGACGAATGAATATCTTGATCAAAAACATCTCATCCGCCGGATCCGCCCTCATCACCAGCGGCACTCATTGCACCGACTAGATCCTCACGGGCTTCCATCGCATCATCGAGCCAACCTTGTGGCAACGTCACCGCGCGAGCATGTGAACGGCGCCCTCGTGGCGCATCACCGATCGCCTCTGGATAGGGCTGATCGACGAGTTGATCAAGCAATGAGCGAAGTTCACTGAGCGAGGCGACCATCCCAAATTGCGGACGTAACCCACCTTCGACACGGAAGCCTTTGAGATACCAAGCCATGTGTTTGCGAAGGTCCCTACATGCCCGAAACTCATCCTCAAAGTAGTCGCGAAGCAAGTGGGCATGGCGCCAGATCACATCGCTCACTTCAGCAAGGGTCGGTAGTGGTCGCGCTTGTCCACCGGTGAAAGCCCGAACCAGGTCCGCGAAGAGCCAGGGCCGGCCAAGCCATCCGCGGCCGACGACAATGCCGTGACACCCGGTCTCCCACACCATGCGAAGACCATCTTCTCCCGACCAGATATCACCGTTTCCAAGGACCGGAATCCCCCATGGCTTCAGAAACTCCACCAACTCTGCGATCTTCGTCCAATCTGCCTCACCGTCGTAATACTGCGCAGCAGTCCGCGCATGAAGCGCCACCCATGCAACTCCCGCATCTGCAGCGATTCGCGCTGCATCCAAGAAGGTCAGATGATCATCATCGATACCGGTACGCATCTTGACCGTCACCGGGATACCAAAAGGTTTGGCGCTCTTCACCGCAGATATAACGATCTCTTCGAAGAGAAGTCGCTTGAATGGCAAGGCCGCACCGCCACCTTTACGCGTCACCTTCGGAACCGGGCAGCCGAAGTTGAGATCGATGTGGTCAGCACGATCTTCTCGCCCCAACATCTCAATCGCCTTGGCCAGAGATGCACCTTCCGTCGCATAGAGTTGAATGGAACGGGGAGACTCCTCCTTTCCAGGGATGATCATCCGCATCGTCTCTTCATTGCCTTCTACAAGAGCGCGTGCGGTGACCATCTCGGAGACGAAGAGCCCTGCACCTTGTTCTCGACAGAGGGTACGGAAAGCAGAGTTGGTGATTCCGGCCATGGGAGCGAGCACGACGGGAGGATCGATCGTCACTTTCCCATCAGGAAAGTGACCGTTCTCGATACGAAGCGTGAGCGGTGGAACTAGCACCCGAGGAGTTTCGGCGCTAACCATGACTCGACCTGATCGATGCCGATGCGCTCTTGGCTCATGCTGTCGCGCTCGCGGATCGTGACGGCGTGATCCTCAAGAGTCTCGAAGTCGATCGTGACGCAATAGGGAGTTCCAATCTCATCTTGTCTGCGATAGCGACGTCCGATCGCGCCTGCATCATCGAATTCGACATTCCAATTCTTTCGAAGTGCGGCAGCGAGATCACGTGCCTTCGGCGAGAGATCAGCGTTGCGGGAGAGTGGAAGGACTGCGACCTTGACCGGAGCAAGGCGCGGATCGAGTCGCATGACTGCTCGCTTCTCCATCTCGCCCTTTGCATTGGGTGCCTCATCCTCACTGAAGGCATCCATCATGAATGTGAGCGTGCAGCGATCCACACCTGCTGCAGGTTCGATCACAAATGGGGTCCAACGTTCGCTCTTCTCTTGGTCGAAGTAGGAGAGGTCTTTTCCGCTCTTGGCGCTATGTGCCTTGAGGTCGAAGTCGGTGCGATTGGCGATTCCCTCCAACTCCCCCCACTCAGTCCCTTGGAATTCGAACTTGTACTCGATGTCGACGGTGCGCTTGGAGTAATGCGAGAGCTTCTCCTTGGGATGCTCGAATAGTCGAAGTCTCTGCTTGTCGATACCGAGGTCGGTGTACCAAGCGAGGCGAGTGTCGATCCAATACTGATGCCACTCCTCATCTGTGCCGGGGACGACGAAGAACTCCATCTCCATCTGTTCGAATTCGCGGGTGCGGAAGATGAAGTTGCCAGGTGTGATCTCGTTGCGGAATGACTTACCGATCTGGCCGATACCGAAAGGTGGCTTCTTTCGCGCCGTGGTCATCGCATTCTCAAAATTGATGAAGATGCCTTGCGCAGTCTCCGGGCGCATGTATGCGAGTCCACTCTCATCCTCGACCGGCCCCAGATAGGTCTTGAGAAGACCTGAGAATTGACGCGGTGGTGTGAATTTCCCCTTGGTCCCACAGTGAGGACAGCCGAGTTCCTCTGGTCCTGTCGGTTGCCGGCCATGTTTGGCTTCGAAGGTATCCTCGAGATGGTCAGCGCGGAATCTCTTATGGCATGCGGTGCACTCGGTCAGTGGATCAGTGAAGGTCTCGACGTGACCCGATGCTTCCCATACTTCACGAGCGAGGATGACGCATGAATCGATACCGATCACATCCTCGCGACCTGTGACCATCGAGCGCCACCATTGGCGCTTCACATTGTTTTTGAGTTCGACTCCGAGCGGACCGTAATCCCAGGAGGCGCGCAATCCCCCATAGATCTCAGATGAGGGGAATACGAAACCCCGTCTTTTGGAAAGAGAGACGATTGTCTCTAGACGATCGGCCATGTGATTACTCCGTCCGGCTGGCTGTCGGAAGGGCCACGTTGGCCCCACAATTGGAAGAACCGAATTTTACTTCCGCGATTGCCGATCACTCGTCAGATTCGAGGTAGCCACCGGGTTCATCGATAGCTCGAGCAAGGATCGGAACAGCATTGATCTTCACCTGGTAGTTGGAAAGTGCCCTTCGATATGAACCGATGTTCCGCCATTGCGTCACCAGAGCGATCAAGGTCGGCTCGTCCGTGTTTAGTCCGATCTGCCCGCAGAGGTAGCCCTCGCAGGCGGCCAGTGCCTGGTGAGCCCGTTCGAGGTCGCCAACGAAGGTGGCCTGTTCTTCGGCCGGCACCTCGAACCTTGCGATGGCGAACACGCCGAAAGCCTAGGGGTCAACACAAAATGAAAATGATTCTCATTATGTGTTAGCCTCCCGCCATGAATATCGCACTCGGACTCGCAGCCCTCACCGCCGTCGCCACCGCACTCGGTGGTCTTCTTGCTCTCAAGTCAAAGGATCGACTCCATCTCGTCCTCGGTCTCTCGGCAGGCCTTCTCCTCGGCCTCGTCGCCTTCGAACTACTTCCCGAGTCCTTCTCCCACGATGCAGGCGAGTTTCTCAACGTTCCGATCACTGCTGTCGCGTTGATCGGCGGCTTCATGGCGCTTCACCTCTTTGAGAAGTTCTCCGGCAGTCATGAGCCAGCAGAGTCCGAGTACGGCAGCGAGCATCGTCATACTGGGAACGTCGCAGGAACGCTCGGTGCGATCGCAATGGCGGGACATGTGCTGATCGATGGCATCGCCATTGGTGTCGCCTTCCAAGTGTCGAATGAGCTCGGTATCGCTGTCTTCGTTGCGGTCCTTGTCCATGCCTTCAGTGATGGTCTCAACACCGTCTCCCTTCTGATCAAGAGCGGGAATTGGACCAAGCGAGCGATACTCCTTCTCGCTGTAGATGCCGTCGCTCGTGTCGGTGGAGCTGCGATCGGCTCTTCCATCGCGCTCAATGATGATTACATCGCTATCTATCTGGCGCTCTTCGCTGGAATTCTCATCTACCTTGCGACCTCCCACATCTTGCCGGAAGCGCACTCACGCCACTCCTCGCGCTGGACCTTGGCGACGACAGTCGCAGGCGTTCTCATCATGTGGGCGCTCGTAAGCCAGATCCATAGCTCCGACATCCATGCTCATGACCATGGCGACTCGGCCAGCCACTCAGACGAACATGGCTCCGAGAAGGACCATGACTACGATAAAGATGGTCACGATGACGCAACGAATGAATCACATGACTCTCACAAGGAAGATGGCGACCATGACCATGACCATGAGGACGATCACAATCACTAGCCCGCTAGGAGTTTGGCTACCGCACCAACCCCAGAGCTCCTCTAGTCGACTAGCGAATAGCCTCAGCGATTCGTTTGCTCTGAGCATCTGAGTGCTCTGGGGTCAGCGGGATGAAGATCTGACCGATGAG
>Ga0164293_10004275_pt1 | contig 12210 bp, 8 predicted proteins | sample GEODES118metaG_FD_111487 | JGI IMG/M metagenome (GOLD analysis project Ga0164293, IMG submission 111487) | Eutrophic lake water microbial communities from Lake Mendota, Wisconsin, USA - GEODES118 metaG | ecosystem: Environmental > Aquatic > Freshwater > Lake | place: USA: Lake Mendota, Wisconsin... | reverse complement strand
GGCCTGATGCTCGGGCTCGACTTTTGCACCGGATCTGCGTCGCTCGCGGGGCCGATCTGAAGCGAGACTGGGTGTCTGGTCAGCGTTTGCTCAAAGCGTTTCTGAGCATACGGGCCAATTGTTCGAGCCGATAGGGTTTGCTGATCAGTTCGATGCCTTGGGTGAGCGCATCACCGAGCGGGAGTGCGTGCGGTGCGTAGCCCGAGGTCAGCAGCACCTTAAGCTTGGGCCGCTCGCGAAGCGCGCGGCGGGCAAGCTCTACCCCGTTGGCGGAGCCTTTGAGCACGACGTCGGTGAACAACAAGTCGATTTCTGGGTGGGCGAGTAGCGTATCGACGGCCTGATCGGCGTCGGCAGCGTAGAGCGCGGTGTAGCCCAACTGCTCCAGAAACTGCATCGCGACCCCACGAACTTCGTTGTCATCTTCAACAACCAGAACCGTCTCGTCGCCGCCGACTGCGGCCGAGGTGGGTGCGGGGGCTGTCGACTCTGTCGAGCGCTCGATCGCGGGCAGGTACAGATTGACCGTCGTGCCCAGGCCTTCCGTGCTGTAGACCTTCAGATGGCCACCGCTTTGCTTGGCAAAACCATACACGAGGCTCAAGCCCAGCCCGCTGCCCTTGCCCATTTCCTTGGTTGTGAAGAAGGGCTCGAAAGCGCGATTGAGCACTGATTCAGGCATGCCGCAGCCCGTGTCACTGATCGCGACCATGATGTATCGTCCGGGCCGCAGCTCGAGTTCCCGGGCGGCGTATTCGGCGTCGATACCTGCAGCGCTCGCCTCGAGAACGAGCCGGCCACCCTCGGGCATCGCGTCGCGGGCGTTGACGGCAAGATTGAGCAGCGAAGTGTCAAGCATGCCCGGGTCCGCCAGCGCGTGGGGCAAGTTGGGTTCGCAATGGGTAATGACTTCGATATTGGGGCCGAGCGTGCGGCCGAGAATCTCCGCCATCGAGACGAGCCATGAGTCGACTGCGATACCACGTGGCTGCAGGGTTTGACGACGCGCGAAGGCCAGCAGCTTTCGCGTCAGGTCGGCCCCCCGCATCGTTGCCCGCATGGCCGGACGGATCAAGGCCCGCAGGGATGCGTCGGCGGCGACACGCTCCTCGAGGATCTGCAGATTGCCCGACACCACGGTGAGCAGATTGTTGAAGTCGTGCGCCACGCCGCCCGTGAGCTGACCGAGCGCTTCGAGCCGTTGGGACTGAAAGAGCTGCTCCTCGGTGAAGCGACGCGCCCTCGAGGCCGCGAGCGTGTTGGCAATCGACTGCACGAATGGGATCTCCTCCCTGGGAAATGATCCCTCCCGGTCGCTTGCTGCGATGATCAGGGCGCTGCCATCGTTGTTGCCTGGAATCGGGCAGCAAAATGCCGCATGCAGTCCTGCTTCGCGGAGCAGCGCGCGCAGGTCCTCATCGCCGTCTGGTCGTCCGTCCAGCCAGCAGATCGGGGTGTGCCCACCGCGACCGGCGTTGCGCAGACGCTCCACGATCTGTGTCAGGATCTCCGGGGGATAGGCGGGTCCGTGCCGACCTCCCGCGTCCGGCAGCAACTCATCGCACGTCGGATCGAGGCGGCCGATCATCACGTGGGAAGCGTGCAGGTGCTCGACCACGAGCTGGCATGCTTTCCGGTTGAGTTCGGCGCCGTTATGGGTCTGGATGGCGTGGTAGCCGAATTCGGCGATCGCCTCCGCTCTCATGGCCCGTTGGAGTGCGGACTGCGCGCGCCGCAGTTCGGCCACATTGCGAATCGTCGCGCACACCATTGACTCGCCATCGAATCCCAGCGGACTCAGACTGATTTCAACCGGAATTTCGCTACCGTCCGAATGGCGCGCCAGCAGGATCTGGTTCAGACCCATGGGCCTCGGCGTTGGCGCGGCGAAATAACGTCTTCGGTGATGCATGTGGACCGAGCGAAGCCGGTCGGGCAGCAGGTGTTCGATCTTGAGGCGATGGAGTGTGGCGATGTCGTAGCCGAACAACCGGGCGCACTGCTCATTGGCCAGCCGAATCGAACCGCTCTTGTCGGCGATCAGGATTGCGTCGGGCGTGCCCAGAAAGATGTGTTCGTAGATGCTTCGGGTATCGGCGATGGCACTGTACAGATCGTTCATCGCGGGTTGACCTTGGGCGAGAAGAGATAACCCATACCCCTCACCGAACGGATGAGGCTGGTGGAATCGCCCGGACGATCGATCTTGCGACGCAAACGTCCCACCTGAACGTCGATCGCGCGATCAAAGGGACCCGCGTCCCGATGGTGAAGTCGGTTCATCAGCTGATCACGGGTCAGGACCGTATTGGGCTGCTCGATGAAAGCGAGTAGCAGATCAAATTCTCCGGTGGTCAGCTCGACCGGCTTTCCGTCTGGATCCTTGAGCCGCCTCGCCCCGGGCTCGACGGTCCATCCATCGAACCCGTAAGCTCGCGCGAGTGATGGTGCGGGCTTGGCCGGGGAAACCGTACTCCGGCGGCGCAGCACGCTGCGAATCCGTGCGAGCAGTTCGCGCAGGTCAACAGGCTTTGCCACGTAATCGTCCGCGCCGAGCTCGAGCCCGACGATCCGATCGACGCTCTGGCCGAACCCCGTGATAATGATGATCCCGATGTCGCTGCTCGCTCGCAGTTCCCGTGCGATCATCAGTCCGTCCTCGCCGGGCAGGCGCTGGTCGAGCAACACCAGGTCGAAGCTCGAGGTCGCCAGCAGACGACGCATCGCCGCGCCGTCTTCGGCGGTCTGCGTCGAGTAGCCAAAGCCCTCGAGGTAGCTGGAGAACAATTCGCGAATGTCATCGTCATCGTCGACGATGAGGATGCGGCTGGACATATGCAACCTGCCCCAGGTGAACCCGGACGCGTCAGAAGACGCCCCCCGCCCGGATCCTTATGACTTGATATCGCTCGAGTGTAGCAGCCAATTGCCTCGGCACCACCTGAGCGCTCAGCCGGCCGGGGTTGCGTCAGGCGGAGTCTGCGGGTCCGCCGAGGCCTATGACTGCCACGCCTCGATGGGCAGTCGAAGGGTGAAACGGCTACCGGAGTGGCCGTCTGAGTCGAGGGCGAGTTCGGCCTCGAGCAGTCTTGCGATGCGTCTCACCATGACGAGGCCGATTCCCAGGCCGTTACGCCTGGAGCGGGTGGTCGAGCCGTCCAGACGGTCGGAGTCGACGAATAGTCGCTTTCGAAGATCCTCAGGAATGCCGATTCCGGTGTCGACCACCGAGAATTCGAGTGCCGAACCGATGCTTGCGCCGAGCGTGATGCCACCTCGATCGGTATAACGGAGCGCGTTTTCGAGGAGGTTTCTCAGCATTCTCATCAGCAGCACCCGATCGGTGTGGACCTGCCCGCCGCAACTTTCGGTGCGCAGCGTCAGCCCCTTGGCTTGGGCGCGCTGCTCAAACTCGAGCCTCAGGTCGTCGATGATCGGGCCGAGCTCATGGTTGCCAATGTCCGCGTGCACGACCCCCGCTTCGAGCCTCGAGAGGTCGAGCAGGTTGCCGAGGAGGTCGTTGAGTGCGACGGATGAACGCGCGATCCCGTCTGTCAGGGGTTTGAGCGCGGGGTCTGCGCAGCGTTCGCTCAGAAGACCGCTCATCAGTGAGAGCGCAGCGGCGGGCTGGCGCAAGTCGTGGCTCGCGGCGGTGAGGAAGCGCGCGGCGGCGGCACTGGCCGCACGAGCCTGCCGGCTCTCGACGGCGAGTCGGCGTAACAGCTCGCGGCGCTCATGCCGGCCGCGCTGAGCGATGGCGAGCGTGTGACTCAGCCTGTGCGAGAGTCGCTCGAGCAGTAACGCGGCCACAATGAGACCACCCGCCCAGTAGAGGCCCTGTTCGGGCTCCGCAAGCCACCAGGCCAACGCCAGCTGTCCCAGCACCAGCAGCAGGTGCAGGCGAGCGTGCCGTGGAAATGCAGCGTGGAGCGCCATGGCAGCTGCCAGCCAGCCGGCCAGTGCGAGCGTGATCAGCATGCGCCCGGCCGGGTCGATGTAGGGAAAGAAAAGACTCGCAGCGGCGCCCAGCAGCAATCCGGTCAGGCCGGTACTCAAGCGAAAGTGCGCGGCATGGGGTCTCGCGTCGCGACAGAAGCGTTTTCTGAGCAGCAACAGGGCGACCAGCGATCGGCTCAACGAAACGACCGTCACCAGCGTGGCCCAGATTACCAGGGTCGGTTGGGCGACCTGGTCGGCGAGGCCGGAGGCAAGTAAGGTGATCAGAGCCACGATGAGAAGCGGCTCAAACAGGGTCTGACGCGCCTGGTACCGACACCGCTCATCGAGCAGCCTGTGGGCCAGCCGGATCTCCTGAGGTCGGCCGCTCATGGTCTGAGCAGGGCCTGTGTCGAACGTTTGGGCAGTGAGCTGAATCACGGGCTGTCCTGGTCGGGAGTGGGAGGCCCTTGGGCGAGGGGGCCAGGCGATCCGGGCCTGAACATTTTAGGGAGCAGCATGGATCCCGCAATCGGCCAGCCGGCCGATGCCGGCGATCCGATCTTGGCGATGGCATCGCCCGGTCAAGCTGCCTTCACCCCTGCGCATGCACGTTTGCCCAGGGTCAACGCCCAGCCCGGCTGCAGCACGAAAATGAATCGTTTGGCGGAACGGAGCGGATGATCGGAAAAACTGGCCAATGGTTGATGGTGTTCTGGCTGATCGTCTTGCTGGTCAGCCTGTCGCTGGGCGATGCCTGGCGTCGGAGCACAGCTTCGGTTGAACTCGACTACAGCGACTTTCTCGTTCAGCTCAAGTCGGACAATATTTTGGAGCTCGAGGTTGGGGCCAATTCGCTTCGTGGGCAGCTCAAACGGCCGCTCGAGGGTGGTCAGCTCGGCTTCACGACCCGCCGTATCGATCCAGCGCTCGCAGGTCAGCTCGCAGGGATCGATGCGCTCCGGTTCCGAGCTTCGCAGGAGTCCGGGTGGGGGCAACAGCTAGTCGGCTGGATCGGTCCTGCCCTCCTGTTGATCCTCTTCTGGGTGCTCCTGTTTCGCGGCATGGGTCTGGGGGCCGGGGCGGGCGCCCCGGGCAAGGGCCTGCTGAGTGTGGGGCGCAGTCGTGCGCGCGTCTACGTCGAGACCGACATCAGGGTGAGCTTCAGTGACGTCGCGGGTGTTGACGAGGCCAAGGATGAATTGCGTGAGGTGGTCGGATTCCTGAGGGATCCCGAACGCCATGGCCGGCTCGGTGCCCGGATTCCGCGCGGCATCCTCCTGGTGGGGCCGCCTGGGACGGGGAAGACCTTGCTTGCGCGCGCAGTTGCGGGTGAGGCTGGGGTGCCCTTTTTTTCGATCAATGGCTCGGAATTCGTCGAACTGTTCGTTGGCGTTGGCGCCGCCCGGGTACGTGATCTGTTCGAGCAGGCGAGACTGAAGGCGCCCTCGATCATTTTCATCGATGAGATCGATGCTCTGGGTCGGGCGCGGGGTGCCTACGGGCTGGGTGGGCACGATGAAAAGGAGCAGACTCTGAACCAACTGCTCGCTGAGCTCGATGGCTTTGATACCAGCGCGGGGGTGGTCCTGCTCGCAGCGACCAATCGGCCTGAGATTCTCGATCCCGCCCTGCTGCGGGCTGGACGCTTTGACCGGCAGGTGCTGGTTGACCGGCCAGACCGCGTCGGCAGGGTACAGATCCTCACGGTACACGTGCGGCGAATACGGCTTGATCCCAAGGTGAGCCTGGACGAACTGGCCGCGCTGACGCCAGGCTTCAGCGGCGCCGATCTGGCCAATCTCGTGAACGAGGCGGCGCTGCTCGCGACCCGGCGCGAGCGTCAGGAAGTCGGCACCGAGGACTTCACCGGAGCGCTCGAGCGCATCGTGGCGGGGCTCGAAAAGCGCAATCGTCTGCTCAATCCCAAGGAGCGCCGCACAGTCGCTTATCACGAAATGGGCCATGCACTGGTCGCGATGCAGTTGCTTGCGGGCGAGACTGTCCACAAGGTGTCGATCATTCCCCGAGGGGTGGGCTCGCTGGGCTACACGATCGCGCGGCCCACCGAGGATCGCTTTCTGATGACCCGCGATGAATTGCTCGCCAAGATGACGGTGCTGCTGGGCGGGCGGGCTGCTGAAACCCTGTGTCTGGGCGAGATTTCGACCGGGGCGGCCGACGACCTGCTCAAGGTGACCGCGATCGCGCGGAGCATGGTGGTGCAGTACGGCATGCATGAGGACCTCGGACCGCTCGCCTTCGAGGCGCCCATCCGCGCCGAGCCGGCGCCTGCGTGGGTCCATGAGCAGGGAAGCCGCCTTTCGGACGCGACCACCCGTGAGGTCGACTGCGCCGTCCGCGCGCTGGTCAACGAGGCGCTCGGTCGAAGCATTTCGATACTGTCCGTTCAGCGCGACCGGCTCGAGGCGGGTGCGGTGCGACTTCTCGAGAAGGAAACGCTGGCGCGGGAAGAACTGCTCGCGCTGATCGACCAATACCCCATTCAGGCAGGAGTATCCGACCCATGATCAATCTCGATGCGGCGCAGCTAGCCGCGCGCTGCGACCCTGAGCAACTGGATTTTCGGAACACGGGTGAACTGGCCAGTCTGGCCGATCATCCGGGGCAGGAGCGAGCGCTCGAGGCGATCCGTTTTGCGGTCGAGTTGCCTCACGCGGGCTTCAATCTCTTCGTCCTGGGCCGGGCGGAGACCGGCAAGCTCGAGGCGACCTCATCGCTGCTGGCCTCGCTTGCATCCGGGCGGCCAGCGGGCGATGACCTCTGTTATGTGAATAATTTCGATGATCCGGCCCGCCCCTGTCTGATCAGGATGGCAGCGGGCCAGGGGCCCAGCCTTCGGGACGATGTCGCTCAACTGATCGAAGAGCTGAGCAGTGCGATTCCCGCCATGTTCGAAAGCGACGACTACCAGTCGCGAGTTGCGAAAATCGATGCTGAATTCAGTTCGATGCAGGAAGATGCGCTGGGCAAGCTGATCGCTGAAGCGAGAGAGCAGGGTGTGGCGCTTTGGCGCACATCCGCGGGGTTTTCGTTCGCACCGGCCCGAGATGGCGACGCCATGCCCGCCGAAGACTTCGAGCAGTTGCCTGCCGCGGATCGCACGAGGATCACGACTGCGATCGAGTCGCTGCAAGTGAGGCTTGATCGACTGATGCGCCAGGTGGTGGTCTGGAGGCGGGGGCGACGCGCTGCGATCAAGCAACTCAATCAGCAGGTCACCGAAATGGCCGTGGGCAATCTTGTCGACGACCTCATCCGCAAGTACCTGCCGCAGTCGGCCGTGGTCGACTTCTTGCTTGCTTTGCAGCATGACGTGATGGGCCACGCAGAGCTCTTCCAGGCCCCGGGCGAGGCAGTAGGCATGGAAGGCGTTGCGGTGGGGCCGGTCGAGGCCTTGCCACCGCTTCGCCGATATCAGGTGAATGTGCTGGTGACGCGCGACCCCGAGCGCGGCTGGCCCGTAGTGATCGAGGACAATCCGACGCTGGGCAATCTGCTGGGACGTGTCGAGTATCTGGCGCGTTTCGGCGCCTTGATGACCGACTTCGGAATGATCAAGGCCGGTTCGCTCCACCGCGCCACGGGAGGGTTTTTGCTGGTGGATGCGCGCAGGGTGCTGATGCAGCCCTTTGCCTGGGATGCGATCAAGCGCGTGCTGATCGCCCGAGAGATCCGCATCGAGTCGCTGGGGCAGCAGTACGGGCTCGTCAGCACGGTCACGCTCGAGCCAGAGCCGGTACCGTTTGATGCCCGAGTGGTACTGTTTGGCGATCGCTGGCTCCACGCCACACTGCAGGCGCTCGATCCAGACTTCAGCGAGTTGTTCCGGATTGCGCCCGAGTTTGTCGACGATGCGTTGCGTGACGAGTTGGGGCTGGCCGAATACGCACGCTGGATCGCCGGCATCGCCTCGCGTGCGAAACTGAGACCCTTCGATCGCGCTGCTGTGGCGCGTCTGATCGACTGGAGCGCGAGGGAAACGGCCGATTGCGCCCGCTTGAGCCTCCTGGGCCGGAGGATGGGCGAACTGATGACCGAGGCTGATCGATGGGCGGCCCGGGCGGGCGTGGCGTTCGTCGAGGCCAGGCATCTCGAAGAGGCGCTCGATGCGCGTCGCGCCCGCAGCGATGACCTGCAGCGTCGCATGCACGAGATGGTTCTCAATCATGTTGTCCTGATTGACTCGGCTGGGGCCGTGCCGGCTCAGGTCAATGGGTTGGCGGTGATTGGCTCAGGGGAGGCGCGATTTGGCATCGCCACCCGGATCACTGCAACGACTCGGGTCGGGGATGGTGCGGTGGTCGATATTCAGCGGGAGTCCCATTTGGGCGGGGCGATTCATACCAAGGGTGTCATGATTCTTGCGGCCTGGCTGGCGGCGCGCTACAGCGCGCTGTCGCCGCTTTCGGTGGCGGGCAGCCTCGCGTTCGAGCAGACCTATGGCGAGGTGGATGGCGACAGTGCCTCGCTCGCGGAGGCGTGCGCACTCCTTTCTGCCCTCTCTGGCCTGCCGGTGCGGCAATCGCTTGCGGTGACCGGGTCACTCAATCAGCGCGGTACGGTTCAGGCGATTGGCGGCGTGAACGAGAAGATCGAGGGGTTCTTTGAGCTCTGTCGGGCACGCGGGCTTGATGGCACGCACGGCGTGTTGGTTCCGGCCGACAACCGTCGACATCTGATGTTGCGAGATGACGTGACTGAAGCGGTCCGTGCCGGACGGTTCAGGGTCGTGGCGGTCGACAATGTCGATGAGGCGGCCGCCTTGCTGATGGCCGGGGGTGACGGCTGGCCGGATGAGTCCGAAATCGGCCGCGTCAAGCGCGAGCTCGACAAGCGCGTGCGACACCGTCTTAACGCCTATACGAGGACCCGCACCCGCCACGCCCTGTCAGAGCGGGGCGTCCGGCGCGTGAAAGGGTAAGCGCTCGCCCCGCAACCTCCTCAGGGCTTGGGCAGTGTGGCGTCGAGCACCTTGCGCGCAATTCGGAAGGCGTCGTTCACCGCCGGTGCGCCGCAGTAGACCCCCGTGTGCAGCAGGATTTCCTTCAGTTCCTCCTTCGTGACGCCGTTGCGCAGCGCGCCGCGGATGTGCAGCTCCAGCTCGTGCGGGCGGTTGAGCGCGACCAGCATGGCCAGGTTCACGATGCTGCGGGTCTTGAGCGTCAGTCCCGGCCGGGTCCAGGTCGCACCCCAGGCGTGCTCGGTGAGATAGTCCTGCAGATCGCTGCTGAAATCGTCTGCCGCGGCGAACGATCGATCCACATGTTCATCTCCGAGCACCTGTCGGCGAACCTGCATCCCGCGTCGCCATGTGTCAGACTTCGAGTTATTGTCTTGATCCATTTCCATTTCTCTCCCAGTTGAACGAGCAGCAGGCAAACATGGCCCAATATGTATTCACGATGAACCGCGTCGGCAAGATCGTGCCGCCGAAACGTCAGATTCTGAAGGATATTTCCCTCTCTTTCTTCCCGGGCGCCAAGATCGGCGTGTTGGGCTTGAACGGCTCGGGTAAGTCGAGTCTCCTGCGGATCATGGCGGGAGTGGACCGTGATATCGAGGGCGACGCCGTTCCTATGCCCGGGATCCGGATCGGTTTTCTGCCCCAGGAGCCGGAACTGGACCCTCATAGCTCCGTACGGCAGTCGGTCGAGGAGGGCCTGGGCGAAGTGATGCAAGCGCGCAAGCGTCTGGACGAGATCTATGCGGCTTACGCCGAGCCGGATGCTGACTTCGACCAACTGGCCGCCGATCAGGCGAAATACGAGGCAATCCTCGCGACCGCGGGCTCCGATACCGAGCACCAGATGGAAATCGCCGCTGATGCGCTGCGCCTGCCTTCCTGGGACGCTCAGATCAGCACGCTCTCAGGGGGCGAAAAAAGGCGGGTCGCATTGTGCAGGCTGCTGCTGTCGCGGCCCGACATGCTGCTGCTCGATGAGCCGACCAATCACCTCGATGCCGAGAGCGTCGACTGGCTCGAGCAGTTCCTGCAGCGTTTCCCGGGCACGGTCGTGGCGGTCACGCACGACCGATATTTTCTCGACAACGCTGCCGAGTGGATTCTCGAGCTCGATCGCGGGCATGGCATTCCCTGGAAGGGCAACTACAGCTCCTGGCTCGAGCAGAAGGAGGCCCGGCTGCAGACCGAGGCGCGTCAGGAGGCCGCCCGGCTCAAGACCATGAAGGCCGAGCTCGAATGGGTCCGTCAAAACCCCAAGGGGCGCCAGGCCAAGAGCAAGGCGCGTCTGGCCCGCTTTGAGGAACTGAGCTCTTTCGAGCACCAGAAGCGCAACGAAACGCAGGAGATCTTCATCCCGGTCGCCGAGCGGCTGGGCAATGAGGTGATCGAGTTCAACAATGTGACCAAGGCCTTTGGCGATCGCCTCCTGATGGACCGGTTCAGCTTCAAGGTTCCCCAGGGAGCCATCGTGGGCATCATCGGCCCCAACGGCGCAGGGAAATCCACGCTTTTCAGGATGCTTACCGGCCGGGAGACGCCCGATTCGGGAGAGGTCAAGATCGGCTCCACCGTCCAGCTGGCCTGGGTCGACCAGAGCCGCGATTCGCTCCCGGATGACAAGAATGTCTGGGAGGCGATTTCCGGGGGATCGGATCTGATCACGGTGGGCAAGTTCGAGATGCCCTCACGCGCCTACATCGGCCGCTTCAATTTCAAGGGCGCGGATCAGCAAAAGCTGGTTGGCAACCTGTCGGGTGGCGAGCGTGGCCGGCTGCATCTTGCGAAGACCCTGTGCTCAGGTGGCAATGTGCTGCTGCTCGATGAACCCTCCAACGACCTCGATGTCGAGACCCTGCGCGCGCTCGAGGACGCCCTGCTCGAATTTGCCGGTTGCGTCATGGTGATCTCGCATGACCGCTGGTTTCTGGACCGGATTGCTACCCACATCATCGCGGCCGAAGGCGATTCTCAGTGGGTCTTCTTCAACGGCAACTACCAGGAATACGAGGCGGACAAGAAGCGCCGTCTTGGCGAGGACGGTGCGCGTCCGACGCGGATCCGCTATCGGCCCATCAGTCGCTGATCGCCCAGCAGTTCGCCGAGCCGAGCGATCACCCAGTCGCGCTCGGCCGGTTCGAGTTCGAGCCCGCAGTCAGGCAGTCCCAGCGCGATGCGCTCGAGCACGTCCTCGTCGGTGATGCCGAGCGCCCACTTCTGCTCCTGCGCCGTTTCGGTGAGCATCTGGGCGAGGTCCTCGCAGAGTTCGTGCCGCGCCTCGATGGCCTCGCGGGGCAGGCGAGGCTTGATGCGTCCGTGCTCGACATAGATTCTTAGGAAGCTCTCGGGAATCCGGATCTGGCTCTCACCGTCCACCGCAAGCCCTCCGGGCGGGCGGCCTCAAATCGCCAGCCCAGCTGCGTGACCTTCGGCGGTCGCGGTCAGTAGGTCCCTGGGCGAACGTGCATCGCCGATCAGCCTCACCGTGATCCCAGACGCTTCGAGTGGCGCCCGCAGATCGACTTCCGGTGCGCGGGGGGTCGCCCAGGTGAGCATCGACACCTGTTCGATACGGCCTGAAGCGCCTGAGTAGATGTTGCGATACTCAACGATACCGTCCTCGAACCCCTCTTCGTTCCAGACGGGCTCGACCAGCGTGATGGCTTCGATGCCCTTGTTCGCAAATCGGCGGTGGATGCCCTGCCGGGCCACGATCCAGAGGTCGGTTGCGATGGCGTCGCGCGGGGTGATCAGCACGACCCGCTCGAAGAGTTCATGAAGGCGTTCGGCACCTGCATAGGTGCCGTCGCTGTGGTCCATGTCGTAGATCACCGCGCAGCCGGGCTGCCGGGTCTTGAGGCCAGAGACTTGCCAGAGCGCCGTCTCGAGATCGGGCACCATCCCGCTTTCCAGCACTTCGCCAGGTAGCCATGTCGGGGGGATCATCCTGCCGCCTGTTGCGAGAATCACCTCATCAGGCTGCAGCGCCAGGATCTTTTCGACCGTGGCATCCTCACCGAGTCGAAATCGGGCACCCGCGCGCAACGCTGCCGGGTATTGGTAGTCCGGAATGCTGGTGATGGTCTCGCCGCCGGGCAATCGTGAACGCAGACGGGTGCGTCCGCCGTGCTCGGGCGATCGCCCGAAAACGGTGACCTGATGACCCCGGGCAGCCGCGAGCCAGGCGGCCTCAAGCCCCGATACACCGGCGCCCACCACAACGATTCGCCGGGGCTTGTTTGCCGGGGCAGGCTTGAAGTCGGCCTCCTCGGCCTGACCGATGCGGGGGT
>Ga0164293_10004274_pt1 | contig 12214 bp, 11 predicted proteins | sample GEODES118metaG_FD_111487 | JGI IMG/M metagenome (GOLD analysis project Ga0164293, IMG submission 111487) | Eutrophic lake water microbial communities from Lake Mendota, Wisconsin, USA - GEODES118 metaG | ecosystem: Environmental > Aquatic > Freshwater > Lake | place: USA: Lake Mendota... | reverse complement strand
GCCCACCCGCCATCGCAAAGGAGCGATTGCCCGGTGATAAAGGATGCATCTGGGCTAACGAGGAAGGAGACCAAGTTGGCGATATCGACTGGCATACCTAACCTTTTGAGGGATTGTGAATCCAGAATCATCCGGTGCAGCGCCGCAACATCTCCATATGCCGCTTGATCTGATGTGGTGATCGCGCCCGGAAGAATTGAATTGACTCGAATCTCCGATGGACCAAGCTCTCGAGCAAGCACTCTTCCTAAACCAATAAGCGCTGCCTTGGCCGCGGTGTAATGGCTATTGCCTTCCATGCCAATTGATACTCGAATTGAGGAGATATTGATAATGCTTCGAAAACTCCCATCAATGCTGTACTTATCGAAGGCCTTGCAGCAGAGAAAAACTCCTTTGAGGTTGGTATCTGTTACTTCGTCCCATGCGGCTTCATCAATTTCACGAAACGTAATTGCCGAAGCAACCGATGTGGCTGCGTTATTTACTAATACCGATGGCGGACCAAGATCAACACTCACATCATGAAACATCTGCTCCACTTGATCAGATTTCGAAACGTCGCACTGGTAGATCTGCGCACTTCCCCCAGCACTTCGAATCTCACTCTGCACACTCAAAGCATCGCTCTTCTCTTTCTCGGAGAAGTAGTTAATTGCCACTGGGAAACCATCAGCGGCAAGGCGGAGCGCAATGGCCGCACCAATATTCCGTGAGGCGCCCGTAACTACCGCGCTAGTTTGTAAAGAGGCCACGGGCTTACTCTCTGATAAACCAGGCAATAGGGCAAGGGTCTACACTTTTCCGTAATCCGGAAGTGCTTCCACCCTCCGGTACATTTGGCGGAACAAAAAACTCGCCAGGGGAGTCATGAGTTCAGCAGAGCGCGATCGGATTCAAGTCTTACAAAAGACGATGGACATTCTCACGGTGCTTCTCGAAGGACCAGCTTCTGTCCGTGATTTAGCCGAACGCACCGGTGTAACGAAGCCCGCTGTTTATAGAATCTTGCATACTCTCGAAGAGAGAAACTTCGTCGCTCGGGATGAGCACCGACGCGAATACATGCTCGGTGAATTTCTCACTGGACTCTCTCGCAAACATGATCAATCAGCAAATCTGCCACGCGTTGTATCACCTTATATGGATGCGCTTCTCAAGAAGTTCGATGAAACGGTAAATCTCGGGGTTCTCGACGGAAACAAGATTAAGTATTTACACTCACTCGAGAGTAGTCAACGCCTTCGCTCCGGTAATCCTCGTGAAGAGAAAGATAATGTCCATTCAACTGCGCTTGGCAAAGCAATTCTCAGTACATTTAGCGAATTAGAACTTGAAAAAACTCTGAAGAAACTCGATTTGAAATCCCAAACAGATAAAACAATAACAACAGAGAAGGATTTAGTCTCAGCGATTTCTCGTGCAAAAAAGATTGGTTTTGCAATCGACGACCAAGAAAATGAATTGGGCTCTCGATGTGTTGCTGTCGCAGTAACTGATAAGAGTGGCAAAGCGCTCTGTGCGCTTAGTATCACTGGTCCTGCCTCACGTATGTCCACTGAGAAGATACGAATAATTGGCGATAATCTAAAATTAGTTGCTAAGCAATTGAGTACCAAGCTTCAATAAAAATGTGCTTACTCCGGTAGATCCAGCAACTCCTCAATTACCTGAGCAACTCCATCTTCATTGCACTCTGGGGCAATGCCAGTAGCGATTGCGTGCGTGGCTGGATGGCCAGTCTTCATCGCATACGACCGACCGGCCCATGCCAACATTGAAAGATCATTTGGGTTATCACCAAAAGTAACCGCATCATCTTTTGAGATACCTAGTTGCGCGGAAACTTTTTCTAACGTGCTCCCCTTACTCACACCATGAGCCGAGATTTCCAGTAAAGACTCATGCGGATTAGAGTGCGTAACAGTGAGAAATTCACCCACACTTGCATCGGCTAGCGCCAACATCTCATCTGCTGAAATTTCATCTCCTTGGCTTCGAACGAGAAATTTGATTGCAGGTTGGCTTAAGTGCTCCTCGATCAAGGAAACTCCCAGATCGTCCTGTCCTTTATCCCAACGCGGGTTGTAATTTTTTTCGCGATGAAACCCTTGAAAATTCTCAACCGCAAATGCTGCGCCAGGGATTACCTTTCTTAGCGTTGCAGCCCCCTCCAGTAATTCCTTCGGATTAATAAGCCATGAATCTATGACCTTATCTTCGCGAAAGTCATAGAGCAACGCACCATTACCGCAGATTCCGGTACCGAAATCAAACGCATCGCGCACCTGCTTCATCCATCGTGGTGGGCGACCGGTCACAAAGAAAATCTCTACCCCTAAAGCATTTGCTTTTGTAAAAGCATCAATAGTGCGCTGAGTAATTGGGCGATCAAATGGAACGATCGTTCCGTCAAGATCGGTGCCGATTAATTTAGGTCTTCTCACTCCAGAATCACACGGGCTCAAATCGAGATTTACCTAGAAATGGCACAAGCGCCTGTGGAATATTCACTGAACCATCTGCTTGTTGATGATTCTCTAAAATTGCCACGATAATTCGTGGGATGGCGCATAAGGTCCCGTTCAAAGTGGCAACCGGGCGAGTGCCATTCTCATCTTTATATCTGATATTTAAACGTCTACTTTGAAACTCAGTGCAATTAGATGTGCTGGTCACCTCTCGATATGCATTCTGCGTTGGTATCCATGCTTCGCAATCGAATTTACGAACAGCGCTTGAACCAAGATCGCCTGTAGCAACATCAATCACTCGATAAGGGATCTCTAAGGCATCTAGAAACTCTTTCTCCCAACCGAGAAGTCGTTCATGCTCTGCTGCTGCATCTTCGGGTGCGCAGAACGAGAACATTTCTACTTTATCGAATTGATGTACTCGAATAATACCCCGAGTGTCTTTTCCGTAAGTGCCCGCCTCACGTCTAAAACAAGAAGAGAAACCAGCGTAACGAAGTGGAAAGTTTGCGCTATCAAGGATTTCGTCCATGTGATAAGCCGCAAGTGGCACTTCACTTGTTCCGACTAAATAAAAATCATCTTCTTCAAGATGAAAAACATTCTCTGCCGCTTGACCAAGAAATCCGGTGCCTTCCATTGCATGCGGCTTCACTAGTACAGGTGGCACTACAGGAATAAATCCTGCGGCAACCGCTTTAGCCATGGCTAAATTAATTAGAGCAAATTCGAGGAGCGCTCCATTACCTGTTAAATAATAGAAACGGGATCCAGAAACTTTTGCGCCGCGCTCAGTATCAATTGCGCCTAGTATCTTCCCTAACTCCACATGATCCCGCGGTTCAAATGAAAAAGTAGTTGGTTTGCCAATCTCTTCCAGGACTACAAAATCCTCCTCGCCGCCAATTGGTGCGCGAGTATCAGCGATATTAGCTAATTCTGTAAGTATCTTGTCAGCTTCGAGTTCGGCCTGAGCGCGGAGCGAATCTGCTTCCTTTACCGCTGCCGCAAGTTCTTTGGCTTTTCCTAGAAGTTCATTCTTTTCATCACCTTTTGCACTCCCAATACTCTTTGAGAGCGCATTCTGTTCCGCGCGCACCCGCTCAAAGTCAACAATTGCGCTCCGTCTCTTTTGATCTGCGGCTATTGCAGCATCTACTACTTCAACATTGGCACCTCGCGCGCGCTGTGATTGTCGAACAACCTCAGGGTTATCACGAAGGAGTTTTAAATCAATCATTTACGCGCGTGCTCCCTTGCGTACTTCGTTTAACCACTCTTCTGCAGATTTAAAAGCATCATCTGTCATACCCTTAGTAGAAGTTGGTTGAATTTTATCTGCGCGTGGATACGAACCTAAGAATCGAACTTCTGCACAGATGCGATAAAGTGCTTTTAGCGCATCACCAACTCGTTCATCGAGGATATGTCCTTCGGCATCAACAATGAAGTGATACTGACCCAACTCACTTCCGGTTGGACGAGATTGAATGAAAGTTAAATTGACGCCACGTACTGCAAACTCAGTCAATATCTCCAACAACGCACCTGAGTGGTCTGCAGAGATAAAGAGCGCAAGTGAAGTTCGATCATGACCAGTTGGCGCTGGAATTTTTCCAAGTTTTGATACGACAACAAATCGTGTTACTGCCGCCTCTCGATCGCCAATGTTCCGTTCAATTACCTCCAAGCCATAATGCTTCGCTGCGACTTCAGCAGCTATTGCCCCATCTGCATCACCTTTAGCCACACTCTCTGCCCCTGCAGCTGTGGAATTGGTCATCACAACTTCTGCGTGCGGCAGATTCTTCGCAATATATTCACGACATTGCGCTTCGGCATGAGGATGAGTTGCTACTCGACGTATCTCTTTCATTGAGCTTCCAGGTTTAACCATCAGCGCGAATGAAACTTGTAAGACGTTCTCCCCGATAATCATTAGTGGTGCGCCTACGGCTAACTCGTCTAGCGTGCGCGCAACGACTCCTTCGACTGAATTCTCAATTGGCACTAAGGCGTAATCCGCACTTCCATGTCGCACCGCTTCGAGTGCGGCCGTCACGTTTGCTGCAGGTTCTGCGCTATCGCCGCTCTTGAGTAGGGGAGCTAAGGCCGCCTCAGTAAAGGTGCCGGCGGGTCCGAGATAGGTATAGCGGGACATATAGAAAACTCTACGCGATATCGACCGTATCAGGGGGACTTGAGGCCCCGGGTAGCATGGCTAACTCATTAACTATCAGCAAGGGAAAGTGATTTGTGAGCCGGTATTTTCAGAGCGTTTCGCTCTCCGATGTTGGCTTGCATCGCACTGAAAATGAAGACTCCGCATGGGCCGGTGCAACCATACTTGCGGTAGCTGATGGTCTAGGTGGCCACGCTGCTGGTGAAATTGCATCTTCGTTAGCGATACGGAGTATCTCTGAGTTAGAGAAGATCTCATTGACAGAGCGAAATGCTGAAACAACTGTCGTAGAGACATTCCTAGAAATAAATAAATCATTTGCTAAGACCATGAAGAGTAAAAGTGAACTGCGCGGCATGGGAACGACATTAACTGCACTATTTCTTGGCAAAGAGAAGCTCTACTTAGCCCATCTTGGTGATTCGCGTGCTTATCTCATTCGCGAAGGAAAAATCAGACAACTGACTAAAGATCACACTGTGGTGCAAGAACTTCTTGACCAAGGAAGAATTTCTCCAGATGAGATTGATGGCCATCCACAAAAATCTTTTATCACCAAAGCGTTGATGGGGTCTGATCAGAATGAGCGTCCTGACTTTATTGAAATAGAGCAGCTCGAAGGAGATATCTACTTACTCTGCACCGATGGATTGGTTGGCGTAGTAGAGGAGAAGAAGATCATTAAAAGTATTACCACTCATGGAGTGAGTGAAGAGACGCTCAGCGAACTCAAAGAATTGACATATAAAAAAGGTGCACCAGATAACTTAACCATTATTGTTGCCACGTTAAGCTCAAAGAAGAGCAAAAGCCCTGGTTTTGTTGGTGCAGTTCAAGGTGGTGAGAGATGACCCGTATGCTCGCGAATCGATATGAGGTTGGTGATCTCATCGGCGCTGGCGGTATGGCCGATGTATTTCAAGGGCGTGACACTAGGCTCTCACGTCCTGTTGCCATCAAGATTTTACGAAGTGATCTGGCTCGCGATCCTGCTTTCTTGGCGAGATTCAGAAGAGAGGCACAGGCTGCTGCAGGACTTAATCATCCAGCAATTGTCTCGGTTTATGACACTGGCGAAGAAGCTACTGATCACGGCATCCTGCCATACATAGTGATGGAGCAAGTCAACGGAAAAACAATCCGTGAAGTCATTCGAAGCGGCGAACGCCTGCCGCTCAGTCGTGCCATTGCAGTCATTCGAGGAATTCTTGAAGCTCTTGAGTATTCGCATCGAAACGGAATTGTGCATCGAGATATCAAACCTGCAAACGTCATGATCACAAATGGCGGTGATGTGAAAGTGATGGATTTTGGTATTGCACGGGCGTTGGATGATGCGAGCGCAACAGTGACTCACGCATGGACTGTGGTTGGTACTGCTAACTACCTCTCACCTGAACAAGCACGAGGAGAGGCCGCTGACTCACGTAGTGATATCTATTCGGTTGGTTGCTTACTCTATGAGTTGATTACTGGCAGGCCACCATTCCTCGGGGATACACCGGTAGCAATTGCATATCAACATGTCTCAGCTGAATTTATTCCAGTCTCTCAAATTAATCCGGATTTACCGGCAGGAATAGAGAACATCATCTCGGGTGCACTATCTAAAGATCCGCTTGCCCGATACCAGAATGCTCGCGAAATGCTCGACGATGTAAATCGACTTGACCGCGGCGAAGAGGTACAGAAAAAGATAAGGAATCCCAAGCGACGTAACCTAATTATTGCTGCCATTGTTGCAACAGTCATACTTCTTACCTCGGGTGGGTACCTAATCTCGCGAATACCCACAACCGTTTCTCTTCTGACGCTCGCAGATGTAACTGGTTTAACTGAATCGCAAGCGCGACAAGAGCTCACGGGTTTTACAATCGTGATTGAACGTGCACCAGATCCGCGCGTTCCACTAGATCGAGTAGCATCCCAAACGCCAATTGCGGGAAGTAAAGTCGAACCTGGTAGTCAAGTACAAATAATTCTCTCTGATGGCCCAGGGAAAACATCTATTCCCACAACGCTTATTGGCACCACAATCGATCAAGCAAAGGTGATTCTCGATGGTGCAGGGCTAGTGCTTGCAAAAACTAATCCTGTCGAATCAAGCGAGGCGCCAGGCACAATCGTAGGCGTAATTCCAGAACCGGGTTCGACTGTTGCCGCTGGAAGTGGCGTAGTCCTAAATATCGCAAGTGGAAAAGTTTTTGTTCCCGATGTTATTGGTGTATCAAAAATTCAGGCAACAACTATTTTGATACAAGCTGGGTTCATCCCAAATGTCATCGAAACTCAGGATGCGGATCAACCCAGTGGCGTTGTGCTCGCACAAGCGCCTGCCAGTGAGGAGTCGGCAAAAATCGGCTCTTCGGTAACGATAACTGTTAATGCATATCGGGCTGAGCCTGGAGAAACTCCAAGCCCAAGCGCGAGTTAATTTTTACTTTCCAATTACTGGAGCAAGGCCCTCTGATTTTTCGAGAGCGCTCTTATCCCCGCACATCGTCAACCAATTAGCAAGTAAATGATGGCCGCCCTCTGTTAGAACTGATTCCGGATGGAACTGCACGCCATGAATTGGCAAAGTTTTGTGGCATACCGCCATAACTACGCCTGATTCAGTCCACCCAGTTACTTCGAGTTGAGAGTTTTGTGATGAGATCGAATCTCGCTCTATTGCAAGTGAGTGATATCGGGTAGCTGTGAAACCCTCGCGCAGACCATGTAAAACGCCTTTGTCATTATGGTGCACTTGAGATGTTTTGCCATGAAGTAATTCGGGGGCGCGTGAGACCACACCCCCAAAGGCGACACCAATCGCTTGATGCCCTAAGCAAACACCTAACAGGGGAATTTTATTCTCCGCACAAAATTTAACTAACTCAATACTTACACCCGCGGCTTCAGGAATTCCTGGACCGGGAGAAACTAATACTCCGTCGTAGTTGAGCGCATCAGAGACTGTTACGTCATCGTTACGCAAGACGGTGCACTCAGCGCCAAGTTGAGCCAGATATTGCACAAGATTAAAGACAAAGGAGTCGTAGTTATCGACTACGAGAATCTTGGTCGCCATGTGCCTATCCTGCCCGAGTGAGGTACGCTTTCCCTTATCAGTCCTGATCAAACTCGTGTAGGCAGGCGGAAGGTGGCGTAGAACAATGCCAAAGTCTCGGATTCGCAGGAAAGAGAAGCAGTACCTTCCTGACAAGGTGGCAAACGCGCTTCCAGAACCAAAGGAGAGCCCCAAGTGGCTCGCACCGGCAATGTTGACCGGCTTTCTCCTTGGCCTTGCCTGGATCGTCGCCTATTACATCTCCCAGACTCGCTACCCAATCCCGAATATCGGGGCCTGGAACATGGGAATTGGCTTTGGTCTGGTAGGAATTGGCTTCGCCCTCGCCACTCGCTGGCGCTAGCCTTTAATTACACTCATGTAATTATCCACCTTGTGGGTATTCCCTGTGGATAACTTTTCACTACCCGCGATTAAGAGATAGTCACCGAATTAATCGTAATCGGATTCTTTGGACGATCTTGCGCCCCAGTCTCTACCTCAGCAACGGCATCCACGATTGCTTGGCTCGCTGGATCGGTTACCTCTCCGAAAATTGAGTGCTTTCGATTGAGCCAGGTAGTTGGTGCAACGGTGATGAAGAACTGCGAACCATTTGTCCCTGGTCCAGCATTTGCCATCGCAAGAAGATAAGGGCGATCGAAGACTAGCTCGGGATGAAACTCATCTGCGAACTTATAGCCTGGGCCACCGGTTCCATTCCCCGCTGGATCTCCACCTTGAATCATGAACCCTGAAATAACGCGATGGAAAACAGTACCGTCATACAAATTATCTTTACTCGTCTTGCCGGTCTTTGGATGAGTCCATTCGCGTTGGCCAGTAGCTAACTCAACAAAATTAGCGACAGTCTTCGGTGCATGGTTTGGGAAAAGATCAATCACGATATCGCCCATATTTGTATGCAGCGTTGCTTTCTCAGCCATCTGTACTCTCCTCAGTTTCTAAGTTAGTTAAGAATAACGCGAGATACTCGAACTCACAATTCACCAACAAGATATATCCAAAGGTTTCATTCGGCTCCGCACAGCCATAGTATGTTCATCAGGGGCTAGAGAGAAACTAGAGAGAAAATGGTTCAATGACTGAGCGTTGGCGCTACGATGTTGTGAAAAGAATTAGCAACGTGGAGATTCGCAAATTCCATCGCTGCATCTTTGCTGATGTCACTGTGAATTCTCCATTTAGCATGGCTGGTAGCCTCGGATTTCGCCCTCTGGTCACGTATATCTCTCAAAATCAAATTGAGATGACCGCTCCCGTTCTTCAGGAAAAAGTTGGAGAGCAATCATGGACTGTCTCTTTTCTTATGCCTGAGGGGGCAGAACTTTCCGCATTACCACTACCGAAAAATTCTGAGGTGATGCTTCGTGAAGTCCCAGAGCATTTTGCAGCAGCGCTTTCATTTAGCGGTTTAAGCTCTTGGAAAACTGTAGAAGACAAAGAGCGAAAACTCCGTGAGACGTTAGCAGGTGCGGGGATTGCTATCGCTGGTCCAATTCGTATCGCTCGGTTTGATCCACCTTGGAAGCCAAGCTTTCTCAGACATAACGAAGTAGTGATTCCGGTTAAGTATTAAGTGAAGTAAAACTTGTGGAGACTAGGGGAATCGAACCCCTAACCCCCTGCTTGCAAAGCAGGTGCTCTACCAATTGAGCTAAGTCCCCTTATTAAGGTATTCAGTTATCTTGTTTTATAACTCTTCTGAATCTTCCAAAGAATCTTCAGCGCTAGTCATATCCAACCAGTTTTCTTCTTCGTTCTGTACTTGCCTAAAGCGTTTGAAGAGTGCATACCCTCCAGCGCCAACAGCAAATAGTGCCAGAAGTTTCTTAAACATCTGACCACCACCTGCCCTTCTTGCTACTCACTACCGTGTGGGCCTAGGTGGACTTGAACCACCGACCTCTTCCTTATCAGGGAAGCGCTCTAACCAGGCTGAGCTATAGGCCCATTTTCAGTAGAACCGGAAGGGTACCCCAAGGTTTTAGCCGGAGGCTAATCCGCATTAGGAGCGCTTGGCCTACTCGTCATCTCCCTCGGCATTACGCGCGATAGAAACCACAACTGTCTCTGGATCAAGATTGACTAGGCGAACTCCCATGGTGTCACGCCCGGTCTGACGAACTTCATCAACTCGGGTCCGCATAACTGTCCCTCCGGAAGTTATCGCGAGCACTTCGTCTACTTCAGTAACGATCAAAGCTCCAACAAGAACTCCGCGTGAAGCCTCATCAACCTTCGCGGCTTTGATTCCCAAACCACCGCGACCTTGTGGTCGATACTCCGCGACAGGAGTTCGCTTTGCAAAACCTCCATCAGTTGCAGTGAAAACATATGCATTCGATGCATCTGAGACTGATGTCATTGCAAGAAGTTCATCACCTGTGCGGAACTTCATTCCAATCACACCACTTGTCGCTCGACCCATTGGACGAAGCGATTCGTCATCTGCCGTGAAGCGAAGCGACATAGCGTTCTTTGATACTAAGAGAATGTCATCCTTCTCGCTGACCAGAACAGCAGAGACAACTTCATCACCTTCTCGGAGATTGATAGCGATTAAACCACCGGAACGATTTGAGTCATACTCCTCAAGTGGCGTCTTCTTCACTAGCCCAGACTTTGTAGCGAGCACAAGATATTTAACAGCATTGTAATTTTCGATAGCTAGAACTTGCGCAATCTTTTCATCTGGTTGGAAAGCAAGCAGGTTTGCTACATGTTGACCACGCGCATCGCGTCCAGCCTCTGGTAATTCATGTGCCTTTGCCCGATAGACCCGGCCCTTATTTGTGAAGAAGAGAATCCAATGGTGAGTAGTTGTGACAAAGAAATGTTCAACGATGTCGTCTTGCTTAAGGGCAGCTCCACGAACCCCTCGTCCACCGCGGCGTTGTGATCGATAAAGATCGGCCTTTGTCCGCTTGGAGTATCCACCGCGTGTGATAGTGACAACGACATCCTCTTGCTTGATGAGATCTTCTGCAGCGAAATCTCCTTCTGCAGCGACAATTTGAGTTCGACGCGTGTCACCATATTTAGCAGTGAGTTCAGCAAGCTCGGTTGAAACAATCTCACGTTGTCGCTTTGGACTTGCCAAAATCTCATTTAACTCAATGATTTCCTTCATTATTCCGTCATATTCATCCTGAATCTTCTGGCGTTCTAGAGCCGCCAAGCGACGAAGTTGCATATCTAAAATGGCGTTTGCTTGCACTTCATCAACATCAAGTAGCTTCATCAACCCGGTGCGAGCATCGTCAGTGCTCTCACTCTTACGAATTAAGGCAATAACTTCGTCAAGAGCATCGAGAGCTTTGACGTAACCACGAAGGATATGGGCGCGCTTCTCTTTCTCAGCCAGACGGTACTTCGTCCGTCGCACAATCACTTCGATTTGATGATCGATATAAAACTTAACAAACTCATCGAGACGTAAAGTGCGCGGTACACCATCGACCAAAGCGAGCATGTTCGCGCCGAAAGTTTCTTGTAATTGGGTGTGCTTGTAGAGGTTATTCAAGACCACCTTGGCCACGGCATCTTTTTTGAGAACTACAACAAGACGTTGTCCAAGACGCTCATTTCCTTCATCGCGCACATCTGCGATTCCAGCGACCTTGCCATCTTTAACAAGATCGGCAATTTTCAATGCTAAATTATCTGGGTTCACTTGATAGGGAAGTTCGCTAATAACTAGGCAATTTCTATTATTAATTTCTTCTACCTCAACCACTGCGCGCATTGTGATTGAACCGCGACCCGTGCGATAAGCCTCTTCGATGCCACTTCGGCCGACAATCAGACCCTTTGTTGGGAAATCTGGACCTTTCACAAAGGTAAGAAGTTTTTCAAGAAGTTCTTCTGATTTGGCATCAGGATTATGTAGGGACCACTGAATGCCTTCAGCTACTTCATTGAGATTATGTGGCGGAATATTTGTGGCCATACCAACGGCAATTCCGGCGCTGCCGTTAACAAGCAAATTAGGAAATCGACTTGGCAAAACTACTGGTTCTTGTGACCGACCATCGTAATTGTCGGTGAAATCAACAGTCTCTTCGTCAATATCCCGCATCATTTCCATAGCAAGTGGTGCAAGTCGCGCTTCGGTATATCGCATCGCAGCGGCAGGATCATTACCTGGAGAACCGAAATTTCCATTGCCATCAACAAGTGGATAACGGAGTGACCATGGTTGCGCTAAGCGAACCAAAGTATCGTAAATAGCAGAGTCGCCGTGTGGATGGTAATTACCCATAACATCACCGACAACGCGTGAAGATTTGTAGTAACCCTTATCTGGACGATATCCAGCATCAAACATTGCATAAAGTACGCGGCGATGTACAGGTTTCAAACCATCTCGCACATCTGGAAGAGCGCGACCTACGATAACGCTCATCGCATAATCGAGATAGCTTCGCGCCATCTCTACCTGTAGATCGACTAACTCAATGCGATCTGATGATTTCTCCACTG
>Ga0164293_10004273_pt1 | contig 12215 bp, 11 predicted proteins | sample GEODES118metaG_FD_111487 | JGI IMG/M metagenome (GOLD analysis project Ga0164293, IMG submission 111487) | Eutrophic lake water microbial communities from Lake Mendota, Wisconsin, USA - GEODES118 metaG | ecosystem: Environmental > Aquatic > Freshwater > Lake | place: USA: Lake Mendota... | reverse complement strand
CTCCTGTTGTGGCGACTGCCTTGGCCACAGTTGCGGCCTTCATGCCCATGCTAGTCACCACGGGAGTGATGGGGCAATTTATTAAAGCCATTCCAATTGTCGTGACTGCGGCCCTATTGCTTTCACTTGCAGAAAGTTTTTTTCTTCTCCCCACTCGATTGAAACTGATTGGATACAAACCCCAAAATAGTGAAAGTGGTATCCAGAAAAAAGATTATTTGGACCGAGTGCTGGTCCCTGCTTTTGAAAAGCTGATGACCTGGGTAGTTGATAATAAGTATAAAACTTCAGCCCTCTACGGAGCTGTGCTTGTGTTCACATTTGCCATGCTAATCTTTGTGAACAAGCTGAACTTGTTTCCATCTAATCAAACAGAAGTTTATATCGGTCGGCTTGAAGCTCCACGTGGAATGCGGATTGAAGAAACTCAAAAAAGAGTTGATCGCTATGTTGAAAAACTAAAAGAGAAAATGAACACTCGAGCTTTACACATTGTGGCAGTAGCAGGCGAATCCACGGTGGATCCTTCGGATCCCAAAGGAGCTGTCGGCAGCAATCTTGCCATGGCTCGAATTTTTGTGAATCAGGAAACTCAAGACAATGCAGACACAAATGATATTTTAACTGAGCTCAGGTCGGTGACAAGCAATGACTTTGAAAGAATCAGCTTTGAAGCTCTGGTGAACGGGCCGCCGGTGGGCGATCCGGTAACTGTCACTTTCAGAAGTAATAATGCAGGTGAGTTGGACCAAGTCGTCGACCACCTGGTCAAGTATCTCACAAAACAACCAGGCATTTTTGATGCAAAAATCGATGATGTATTGGTGAAGATGAAGTGATTCTGGATGCCAATTACGATCAGTTGGCAAGGTTGGGACTAACATTAGATGAATTAGGTCAAAATGTCAGAATGGCCATTGCTGGTATGGATGTGGGTGATATCAATTTAAACAATCGAGAGGTTGATTATTTTATGCGCCTCGAGGAATCAGACCGTGACAGTCTGGATTCGTTGAGACGACTCCAAATTCCAGATAACCAGGGGAACTTAATTAACTTATCCAAGGTGACCGACTTCAAGTTACAGAAGGGATCACCTCAGGTAAAACGATATGATGGGAAGCGAGCCCGTACCATCACTGCAAATTTAAATGATGATATTATAACGTCCATTCAAGCGAATTCTTTGCTGCTGGCTGAATTTGAAAAAATCAAAGGAAATTACAAAACTGTGACTGTGGTTTTTGGTGGTGAAGCTGAAAAAACCAATGAGTCTTTTCAATCCTTGCTAAACGCTCTTGTGCTTTCACTGGTTGGTATTTTTGCTTTGATGGTCTTAGTCTTTAGATCCTATACAAGTCCTTTCATCATCATGACGACTGTTCCATTGGGACTGACCGGAGTTGCCATCGCTTTTTTCCTTCACCGTATGGATCTGAGCTTCATGGCCTTGATCGGTGTCATTGGCTTAGGGGGTGTAATCGTTAACAGTGGAATCATTTTGATTTCGTTTATCGAACAAATGAAAGAAGACGCAAAGCTTGGTTTAAGAGAAATTTTAATCAAAGCTTCGTGCATGAGACTTCGTGCGGTCCTTGCGACTTCAGTGACAAATATCGTGGGTTTAATTCCGACGGCTTATGGCATCGGAGGAGTGGATTATTTCATTATTCCCATGGCCATGGCCCTGGCCTGGGGATTGACAACAGGAACATTGTTCACTTTGATTTGGGTGCCACCGGCATTTGGAATCTTAGAGGATCTCAAGCAGAAATTCTCAAAAGGGAAAATCCTTGCCAATTCTTAAAAGTCAGTCGTCAGACACAAAAACTCGAATCATGGAAGTGGCCTTCGAACTTTTCGGAAAAGAAGGCTTTGATGGCACTTCTGTCAGAGACATTGCAAAGCTCAGTGGATCAAACATTGCAGGTGTGAATTATCATTTCAAATCCAAAGAAAATCTTTACTGGGAAGTGATGGCTGCCACTTTCATGGAGGTCAATGAGGCCATTCAAAAGTTTTCAGTGGATTCAAAGAACACAAAAGAATTAGCAATGAAGACCTATGATTACTTTCAAAGCAAAAAAACAGCCACTCGAGCGATTATGAAAATGATGCTCACAGATTTACAACCTCCTCAAGATCTGAGCGAGGTGGTTAAAAAAATTCTGATGGACCCCATGGGTCCTCCGGGTGGCGAGTTTTTCGCTGAATCTTTGATAAAAGAGGTGCCCTACCCGCTCTCTCGTGAGGGAGTCATGTGGGGGGTCAAATCCATTTTCGGTGTCATTCATCATTGGGGTGTGCTACTGACTTGTAATTGTGTGATTGATAATCAAGATCCAATGATGAGCGAAGATCAATTCCGAAAAGATGTGGAAAGCATGCTTGATTCCCACTTGATCTATTTGATGAATAATAAAGAAAAATTCAAAGCTTAGTTGCTTGGCATACCTACATCTGCATTAAGTACCCAATCGAATTTTGACAGTTTCAAGAATCGTTTTTTCTGTGTCTAAAACTGTCTTCAAAGTGTCATTCTTGTAGTTAATCTCATCAAAAGTCGTCTTCTTTTCTTTCAATTGCTTCTCGAGTTTTTCACGCTCTTTTTTTGTTTTCTGAATTTCGTTGGATAATCTTATGTTTTCTTCAGACATTCTTTGGCTTTGAGTGGCAGTGTCTTGCTCTTCACGTTGCAATTTAGCAATTTCAGCTCGAAGTTGTGAAAGCTCTTTTTCACGCTCTGACTTTTCTTTGAGGTACTGCTCACGGGCTTTTGCTAATTGCACAAGCGCTTTTTCTTGGGTGGATTTAATTTCTTTATGTGATTTTCTTTGCTTTTCAGTTTGATCTTTTAATGCTGACATTTCTTCCTGCATTTTTTTTATCTCAGCTTGAGTTTGGGTGAGCGAGCCCTTGAGCTTTTCTTCTTCAGCACGCCAAAGCGACTGCTCTTTTTGCTGATTTGCCATTTCAGATTTCGTCTGCATAATCGTTTGATCATACTGTGCTTTTGTTGCTTTTAATGAAGCCTGTTCTTTTTGCGATACCAGCTTAGCTTGAGCTAAACTCTGCTCGCCTTGCTTGGCCTCAAGAACAGCTTGATCTGCCTCTTTACTAAAACGAACTGCTTCTTTTTGCGAATTTTCAGTCTCTGCTTCTGCTGCTTTTTGCAGGTTTTGAGTTTCCTTTAAGGCAGCCTCCGCTTTTTTTCTTCGATCAATGGCTTCGTCTCGAGATTTTTCTGCTGCTTGCTTTTTAATCCCTGCAATTTTAATTCGCTCATCAGCATCTTTTTTTTGATTTTCAGACAGAGCAATTTGTTTTTCTTGTTCTGCCATTTCCTTTTTCATTTCAGCCACAGACTTTCCAGCCTCTGCTTGTTCTTTTTTGGCTTCAGCTTCAGTTTGTTTAGATTTAGCAATGGAATTTTGAGCATCTATACGAATTTTATCTAACTTACGTCGCTCTTCTTCTGCGCGTTTGCGAGCTTCCATGGCTTCTGCTTTTGCACGCTCTGCATCTGCTTTGGCCTCTTCAGCTTCAACTTGAGAAATATCGACCTGTGCAAACACCAAATGTGCTGGTGCTAAAATAAAAATAAGTGCAAACAAGGGACCCCATAACTTCAACAACATAAATCCTCCGTGATTGAATCCTATTTAATCATCATTCAAGTGGTCAAAGCAACCATCTCATTCCCACACTGTAGGAATAGGACTTAGGTTTTCCATAGTTTCCAAAATTTTGAAAAAAGGTCAGTCTTGGTGTCAGCCTGAATTTCACATTGATCTGATTGGAAATCACAAAACTTCCGCCCACAGAATTAATATCTCGGTACAAAAGTCCTAAGCCGTAAGACAAGTCCATATCTGCGTTGATTCGATAGCCTAACTCCGGTCCCGTTTGAACACCCAAAAAAGATCGGCGCGGATAAGACACATTCAGTGTTTTTGCAATGTCCACATTTCCTGTCAAAACATTCAATGTCCATCCGTATAAATAGCGATTCAGGTACATTGTGTAATCAAAGCCCACTGCAAAAGCAGAAAATACAGTTCTGGCTTTTGTTCTTTGGCCAGCCACTTGAGCTTGCACCTCATCAGCAAAAGAAGTGTACAGACCGTTGACATAGATAAATTTTGAAACAGAATTTTTAGTAGGTCTCTTCACTTTTAAAGCTCCAGTCGCTGCTGCTGTAGCTTTGATTTTTTTTTCTTGCGATTGCCCAATGGAACAAAAGAAGAATGAAGCTGTTAAAATTAAGATGATCCGATTCTTCATTTCAATCATGCCCCTTAGTTTAAAGTGATAAATGCAGCTGACCTGTGAAAATCCAAGTGTCCTGATTGGCCTGAGCTGGAACAATTGTTCTTTGGTTGTACAAATCAAATCTGAATTCTGTTTTTGCCCACGGAAAAGATAAAAAACCGAGACCATAACGGAAGGTTTCATTCTCAGCTGTTTTCACATCTGGTTTCCAAGTTTCAAATTTAATTAATAGATGATGTCCTCTGGCTAGGCGACTCATGCTTTCGATAAAACTATAGACACCCATCACAGAACCGTTGCCTTTTGGTTTTTCATCAACAAAGCCCACTTCTGCTAAAAATCCATTTCCTTTTTCACGAAGTCCCGCTCGGTACTGAGCTGATACCATTTGTCGCGCGGCAAAATCATTTTTTTGAGTTAAATAAGAAATTCCATAGGCTGATTTTTCACCTAAAGCTTTATCAAAATGAAATGTTGCCCCTTGCGGACGTAGGTCTTCATCTTGCTGAAGGTTACCGACAAAGAGCTGCCCAGTGAATTCGTATGTGTCTTTTATAAGATGGGCAAGAATTCCATGGGACTGATCATCCATTGTCAGCTGAGTGAATTTTCGATTGAAACCAGTATGATCTACATTCTTAATTCCAAAGGTTTTATCCATCAGTCCAGCGTACAAATACAAATCATCTCGGTAACGAGCACGGATGTAATGCTCACGAGTGATCCACTCTTCGGGTTTTTTCATATTTCCGTTTTGAAATCGCTCTGGCAATGGGCGGTATCCATAACTGCCATAAAGGGTGTACTTTTGATCTTGATCTAAAAAGAAAGCAGCATTGACTTCACCTTGCATATTGATCCATCGATCAATGGAATTTTTGCTACCGGGATCTCGAATCAAATACAGGCCACGATATTTAACACCTGGACGAATCCACCATGGCAATTGTGTTTTACCTTGGAAGCCCGAGCTTTCTGCCATCTGCTCATCTGTTTTTCTTTTATGAAAGATAGACTTCGAAGTTATTTCAGAGGCCCACACAGCACGACCGTAATCGTTAATTCCTCCACCGCCACTGCTACTATAATGGCAGGTGATGCAACTTCGATATCCGTAAGCAATAAAATCGGGGTAGGCGAATGTTGTCGAACTCATCAACAGCAAATAAAGCAGTGAAAAAAACTTCAACAATTTGTCGTAGGGTGTGTGACTCATTCTGAAAAAGGATGTCATACATCCAGACAGGGTCAATCTCATATTGATCTAAAGCCCTGCTTTTACTTTTATTTTTTGAACTGGATGATAATCTGGTGAAGGAACAGCACACTCCACCGCTCACGTTTCTTGATTATGTGGTGTCCATTCTCTAAGGGGGGAATGAATGAACTTGAATATGTTGAGCGCAGCTCTGTTATTTGGACTTTCGTCGAATGTAATGGCACAAACGCAAGCACAAAAAGACGATGCGAAATGGATCTATGAGCGAATCACAGGTGTGAAGTGGGCCGCTGATCATCCGCTCATCACACAAGCCGCAACCATGGTTGCCGCGGGACAAAGAGCTGAAGTTGCAGCACTTGCAACTCAGCAACCTCAGTTCTTAAACGTGACTGTTAAAAACTTTGCACTTGAAATGTCAACCCGTGATGAAACCATTCGCATCCCTCTCAATGATTTTGCAGCCACAATTATGGGTGTGGTTCGTGATAACACGGACGCTCGAGAGCTTCTGTACGGGGACTTTTTCTATGTGGGAGATCCTGCCAGGATTCCTGCCAGCATTCCTAATGTGATTGCTAATCCTAACGAAATGGGAAGCCGAGTCTTGAATTCAAATCAGCATTACGAAGCCCTAGATTCGAAAAACAACCGTCTGGATGTGGGTTCCGTATTGATGAGAGTCAACGGACAACGACTTGTTGAAAATATCATTCAAGTTAGCGGTCAGCCGGATCAGTACGTCATCGTTGCAAATCCTGATCCCGGTGGAGTCCTGACATCTAGGGCTTTCATCGAAGCTCACGCGGTGGCTGGAACTAATCGCCGTCCTGTTGAATATACATTTCGTCAATTTATGTGCTTACCACTTGAGCAGTGGGCAGATGCACTTTCGTCAGATGTTCGAATCGGCCGCGATATCGATCGCTTCCCTGGTGGGGATCACATGAAGTTTCAAACTTCTTGCAAGTCTTGTCACACAGTTATGGATGGATTCCGTGGTGCCTGGGCCAAATGGGACTTTGATAGCAACCGTGCTCTTCAGACCACAGTTCGCCAAGGGGCTTCTGATGGAAACCGCGTTCTAAATAAATTAAACAGAAACAATACAGTTTTTCCTGGTGGTTATGTCACGACAAATGACTCTTGGGTCAATCACGCGGTTCGCGGTGTGAACGCGACACAATTTGGTTGGAGGGGTCTAGATAAAGTCACTCCAGCCAACACTGGCATCGGCGTTAATTCTTTTGGAAGACTTGTTGCAAACTCTCAAAGGTTTTCAACTTGTATGGCAAAAAGAGTTTTCAAATCTGTTTGCAGAAAAGAATTACCTGATTCTGAAATCGCGACTTACTCAAGTTTAGGAACTCAATTCGAAAGTTTGAATTATAACATGAGAAATTTGTATCAAATTGCAGCCCTACATCCACGTTGTAAGTAATGGGGCATAGGTATTCTTGAACTGTAACTTGGATGTATAACTGGGGGAAACGATGAGAAATTTAAAATTTGAAAATAAAAGAAATATTAAAAATGCAGCTATTGTGATTGGATTATTTGGAACACTGAGCTTTTATGGCTTTAACTGTGCTCCCCCTTCTTTTCAGGTAGCTGATGATGGCAGCGCATCACTTGTTTTGTCTTCAAATGGAATCGTTCCTGTTGATGATGTTGGAACATCGACTTTAGAAACGAAGACTGATTTGCCTTTTGCATTGTTAACTGCTGAACAAGTTTTCTTCTCGATGATCAATTTGACTGATCAGCAAAACTTCTCAAATGCGATTGGTGACGAATACGCAATTCGCAGTGGTTCATTTTCAGTCATTCCAGATCTGAAAACTGTGAACGGTCCTATGTTACTTGCAATCACTTCTTTATCGGGTGAGGTCTGTAACGGATTAGTGGCCCGGGAACAAGCCATAGCTGACGTCTCCCAAAGGAAGTTCTTTGGATCTGTTAACTTTGCTCAAGCCATCGCAAATTTAAATGCGGCTGGTTATACTGACGTGGTGACAAAACTATCGAACAGCTTTTTAGGAAGAGCACCTAGTTCTGCAGAGCTGACAATTTTCAACAGTTTCCGCACTGATTTCATAGCGGCGATTCCTGCCGCCAACATCGGTCAAGCCGCTCAAACTCGAGCGCTGGTATTGAGCACTTGTAGTGCACTGCTGAGCTCTTTTGAGGTGTTTTCGTACTAGTTTTTAAAGTGATTTGTTTTTGGGGTTTTCAATTAGAGGGGATTTTATGTCGAAGAATTATAAGAATAAACCAAATTGGGCACTCACTGGACACAAAAAACCAGTGACACGCAGAGAGTTTCTTAACTACGGTATGATACCGTTTGCAGCTTCAGCTTTCATGCCAAACTGGTTGCAACTTTTCTCTCCTGAGCGTTCACTGGCTCAAGTGGGAGCAGGTTGCCCTGCCGCTGGTTCAAATATGATTCCTTTTATTCAATTGAACTTAGCAGGTGGTGCAGGACTGATGGCGAACTATGTCCCCATGGATAAAGACAGAAACCCGCTTGCAAGTTACAGCATTATGGGAATGGGAAATGGCCAGGTTCCCATCGTTCGTGAATTTGGAAATGTCCCCTTTGCTGGAAATCGTGGTGATGGTCAATTAATTAGTAACATTCTTGTTGGTCTCCGCGAAAGAGCATCGGCTTTAGCTATAAATAAAACTGCGTTTATTGGCATGTGCGTAAGATCACGAGATGACAGTCGTGAAAACCCTTATTCGATGAACGGCTTAGCGCACAGAGCAGGACTTGTTGGATCTAAGCTGCCTCACCTCGGCACCGAAGACACAAGCACTGGCATTAGCCAAATGCCTGTTCTTTATTCACCTCCTGCACCTCTGATTGTAAAAGGTTTTCGTGACGTGGCCAATTCCATGGGCTACACGGCAGCTCTTGCAACAGGTCTTAACCAAGCTCAAAGAGAAAGACTCACACGGCTTGTTAGCGATTTAAATGGCGAGCAATCAAGAAAGCTTGCCTCAATCAATACAGGCAGTGGAATTAAAACTCTGATCGATTGCGCTGGTCTTAAAAATACTGAGCTCATTCGCGAAGGTTCAGATGCGATCGACCCCCGAACGAACGCAGCTGTGGCTGCGCTTTGGGGAAATTTGAATGCTGCCACCGCTAACAACAGCGAAAATCTTGTTTTTGCAACTATGGTTTTTAATACATTGAATGGTTTATCTGGAAGTTGCTCATTGGATATGGGTGGTTATGATTACCACGGTAATGCCAGAGAAAATGGAACAATCGCACCTGATATTAGTGGCATTGGACTTGGCAATGAAACAACAAATTCACGTGATCGACGTGTAGGTCGTGTCATTGGTAACATTCTTCAAACCGCAGAAATCTTACAAAAACCTTTGTTTTTACTTGTTACAAGTGATGGCGCCGTAACTTCCGATGATTCTGCAACCGATCGTCAATCTCGGTTCAATTCGGATCGAGGATCGGCAGGTATGGCTTATATCATCATGTACCGACCCACAGGTCGAGTTGCAACAACTGATTTTCAAATTGGACACTACACGGCCTCACAAGCTGCTGATGATCAGACAATTGTTGGAAACAGCACGGAACTCGCAACACAAGCTGCTTTTGCCAATTATTTAAAAATGAATAACCGAATGGATCTTTACTCTCAAATTGTAACTCGTGGTTTGACAGAAACAGCCCGAATCAACGAGGTGGTGAAAGTTGGATAGATCAAAATCTTCACGATGGGCTTGGGCCGCTCTTTTAGTAGGCGGTCCCATCTTAATCACATCATTTCAAAATTGTGGTCAAATGTTTGCTGACCCATTGGTGAAGTTTGATAACGTCAGCTTCGCAAGCACAGGTTCTTTGCAACTGGGTACAGGTTGTGAGTCTGAAATTATCGGTAAGTACGCTGGGCTTTACAGCACAACCTATTATCCTTTTTTAACTTCGACTTGCACAGCCTGTCATTCTGGAGATGGACCTGGCATCGGCGCTTTTGGTTACCCTGACATTGCTGTTTCTGGTACTAACTTTATAAGTCGATTCAGAAAAATTAATGAGAACGCGGTCCTTGCCTCCCATGCCAACGGGTACACAGGAACCCCTCAAGCGCTGGCTGCAGTGGCAAGTTTTGCCCCCCAGTGGGCGACGGCGATTCAAGAGTACAATGAGTGTGCTGGAGTGTCGACGGCGGGTACAGGTCTGATCATGAATTCAAAAGCCAATGCTCAGATGATTACGAATGCAAATGCAAACAATCAAAACTATGTGACTCTTACATGGAATTTGATGACTGAAATTCGCAACACAGCCATATTAAACCGAATCCCGATTACTTTTTCCATTGAAGCTCGTATTGCTAATATCGGCGGCGTTCGTCGTGGTTATGAATTCAGAAACCCTTCGATCCGATTGAATGCCGGCGCAACGGGTGAGTTTCGTGTCACAGCACTGAGCGTTTATGTCAATGATACTTTTATGCCTGACGTGACAACCTATGTGCTTGCAGATGCGACAACAAATTCGGTAACGCCTGTGAATCTAGCAGCTGGTGCAGCTGTTGCTTTAGCCGTGACAACCACAATGCCTGCAGCGACGGATACGATCGCCATCGAAATTGGTGCCGTTCAAGACGCAATGGGTGTTGTGATCAATCCCGGTGGTGCAACTCCTCCTGGCACACCACCTCCAGCTGATTTGCCAGCAGCGGTCACACTGGCAGAGCTTCTAGGCGCAAACCCAGCATTGAATGTGTTTGCAGCTTCCTGTGTGGCCTGTCATCGCACGGGAAATACATCCGGTGGTTTAAACCTTACAAATCCTGTTCAGGCTCGAAATTTACGAACAGAAATTTACGCTCGAATGAACGATGCAGCAGCACCCATGCCTCGATCGGGACTTTTGGCCTTCCAACGACGGGAATTGGTTAGAATCTGGATGCAAGGCGGAGGCAACTAAGCCTGTTGATTTAAACAATAGTTAGTTTAATTTGGCTGGCACGATGTCAGCCGCTTTTATTGGCGACAACCATCCAAGTGCGTCCCGAATTCCAAAAACTGGGATCACTACTCAAAGCAGTTAAAACCTCTAGCCATGCTTTTTTCATATCACCGGCGAGGCGATTAAATATTTCATCTGTGCCGCCCACACAAGGATCCAGCACATGAATTTTTGCAATCTGCAAACCACATTGTTCATGTAAGGTAGCAAGCTCTTGCAGGTTCGTAAAATATCCACGAAAGGTTCCATCTTGCGGATGCCCAGTATTAAATCCACCTGTCAGTACATCCCGAAAGCCCTCGGGATCATTCAATAAGGCCTCGGGTTGCCTGGATAACAAGTAGCTGACAAAACCCACCCTGGATAAAAAAACACTCATCAGTAAGCCTTCAGGCTTCAATAAGGATTTCAAGTTATTTAGGACTGATTGATGTTCCTGTGTTTCAAAAAGATGGTACATGGGTCCCATATTAAGAATCAGCTCAAATTGAGAATTTTTTATTTTCTCGGCATTAATTTCTCGAGCGTCAGCTTTAATCCACTGGACATTTTTATCCAAAGATTTCGCTTTTAGATTTTTCTGACTGATTTGGTTTAAAACTGGAACCGGTTCAACCACAGTCACAGAGTGACCCATCTTAGCCAGTAGCTCAGTGTAATAACCAGCACCTGCTCCCACTTCTAAGATATTTAATTTTTTATTTTGCAAATAAGAGTGAAGGAGGTGCCCACAGATTCCAAATTCAAGTTGCTGTTGAAGATGCCGCTGATCCTCTGAGTTCTTGGAATAGTATTTTTGAATATCTGAGCTGCTTGTCTTGGTGTTCAAATTTGTTTCCGATTTTTATGTTCCGTAGCCGTTGATCCAATCCTCGAGAAGCTGAATTTCCTGATCTGTAAAGGCAGCACCACCACCTTGAGGCATATTTCGGGGTTTCGGTCCCACAATGGGTGAGTTTGATAGGCGGTAATAAAGTTGAGACGCCCCTGGATTGTTTTCTACGAGCAGACCTGCATCTAAATAATCAACTTCAGAATATCCTGCATATTCTTGATGGTGATGGCAACTGGCACACTTTTGGACCAGCGTCGGCGCAATGGCCTTGAAATTCAGGCCACCTTCAAAATCATTTGAATAAAAGTCTTCGTCGTTAGAGTTGGAATTTTGAACGAGGCCATTACATCCGGAAAAAGTGATAAGACTCAAAAGCAAGCCAATTTTTTTAATCCAAGTTTTCATACCTCTTTATTTTGAAGCAACTTCTTCCGAGAGCCAACTGAACGTCTTCTTTTGAGACTTTCCCACTCCGTTTTGTGGATCTTGGTCTGTCCTCTCCGTTTTTGTAGAAGGGGGTATTTCGTGCCAACTCTGTGGGAAGCTGCCAAATCCAGCCTAAGGTCTTGATGAATCTGAAATTCAAAGATCCGACGAATCGAAACCCAAGCTTTCAATTTGAAAAAAATGAAGCTGGTGATTTAAAAATGAAGCTGGTGATTTAAAAATGAAGCTGGTGATTTAAAAAAAGGTGGCGGTATAAATCTCAAGCCGCTAGCGGTAAAAAAGGAAGTATAAATCTCAAGCCGCAGCAGTAAAAAAAAAGTAGCGGTATGTTGATTCACTTTTTACTTGCAATATGTGTAAGTTATATGTAAATAAGACTTCACAATATGCCAGCAAAACAAAGCTCATTTTTTAAACCCGCTCGCTCT
>Ga0164293_10004272_pt1 | contig 12216 bp, 21 predicted proteins | sample GEODES118metaG_FD_111487 | JGI IMG/M metagenome (GOLD analysis project Ga0164293, IMG submission 111487) | Eutrophic lake water microbial communities from Lake Mendota, Wisconsin, USA - GEODES118 metaG | ecosystem: Environmental > Aquatic > Freshwater > Lake | place: USA: Lake Mendota... | reverse complement strand
TGCCTCTGGACGGTGCTTCTTAAAGAAGGAGACAATCTTGGGAACGTTTAACATTCCCGCGTTGATCATTTCAATGATCTCTGCTCTGATTTGTGTTCTTGTCATGATGTTGTTGTTTGATACCTTAAATTTAGAAAAATCCGGCGTCCGAAAAAAATGAAAAGGGTTGAGATTATCCGAAGACGATCTCACCCATTACTGCATATTGAAAGAATACATCCGCATCGTCGGCATCATATTCCTCTTCGAGAATACTAGAGAGTCGAGATGCTGGCATGGTCTCGAAAGCCTTCTTGACAGACTCTGGGGTTAAGAACCCTAAAAAGCCATCCCCGTCGATCTTTGGCTCACCGTCTCCCATTTCCTCCAAATCCCAAACCGGCATTTTAAACTCCGGGTTGCGAGTGATTGAGAATCCGATTGCCTCGGTGGTTGTTTCGCCGTTCTCTCTGATCAGACCTTCGATCTGTTCTACATCGGTCATGTACCAATAGTTTGAGCCGCCTTCTAAAGCTGTGATCATTACGTCTGTAATGGTTTGGGGGTCGATTTTACGTGTGATTGTTATGTCCATACCTCAAACTTAGAAAACAACCCCGCCCAGAAAAAATGAAATCTAAATTTAATTTTAAATGTCGATATCGTTTCTCAAGAAATGAGAATACTCCAGGTCTTCCTCTGTATCCGATGCCGGGGGAGTCAGATGCTGCATTTCGTAGTTTACATCCCCGCTAGCCTTTAAAGAGAAGTAAAGCTTTTGACCTACTATTCCGCGTCGGTTCTTGGTGAAAGCCATGTAGGCTTTTTCCCCGCCCTCGTCGAAGCGAAGCTCCAACATCCCGGTGGTATTATGCTTAAGCTTATTCGAGCCAACGAAAACTCCTCCCTTGGTCACCTGTTGGATACAAAGAAACGTGGTGTTGAATTTCCCCCGGTTGTCTCCCAAGTTATTCCTGATCATGAGATCAATCAGCCATTTCTCTCCTTGGCCTCCGGACATGAAGTTGGTCTCCTTGACAGCCTCAACAACCTCGGCGAATGAATCAACCAAGACCACGTCGTAGCCCTCATCCAAAGCTTCTTCGATAACCTGCTTGGGGTTGTCGTCCAAATATTCCCCAAGAAAGAGAATCGGGAGCTGACCGAATTTCGGATACCGTTTAACGTAGTCGAATAAATCGATTCGGGTCATTTCTGCAGAGATAAAGAGAACCTTGTTTCCTCTCTTCTGAAGATCAGAGAGAATATCCATGGTCACCGTGGATTTGCCCACACCTGGATCTCCGACGATCAGGAAGTTGGTGGCTCGGGGAATCCCGATCTTAGTGCTGAAGAAAGGGTCGATGGCTTTTCCAGTGGTCATAGCCTCGAACAATCGAGGATTGAAAGACTGGTCGTCCATTTTCACGATATCGATTTTAATGGCCTCGCTCTTCTGAACTGGCTTGGCTACGTAATCTTCCTCACGTTTTTTGTTGGCAGCGGCTTTCACAGCTTCTGCGATCTTCTGTCTAGCCTCTGGCGATAGGGGCTTACGAATTCCTCTGGATGTCTTTCTCGGCATATCTCTACTGATTATTATCGCAAATTTAGGCCTCAAGGCCGCTGATAAAAAATGATTATAAGAAATCTAATTGAGGATGAGACCAGCGTAACACGATATCGGATACCTCCTCCGAAGTAATGACAGTAGGGCTGGAGCCAAAGGTTTTTAGTTTCATATACTCCAGTTTGATTCTTACCATGAAATCATCGACCTTCAAACTCGTCTCAGCATTCTTTTCAAACACCAAATAGGAATCCGGGAAATCAGCAAATTTGATAACGATTAAACTCCTGTCGGTCTCCTCGGCTATGGCCATCTGTATTCCCCCGATGATCTCATTATCAAAGGAAAGGTCGCGGATGCTATCTGGCCTTTTCATCTCATCACCCCCTTCACGAGAGAGGCTCGAGCGTCGCCCGAGCCCCTGCCCATATAGTATGTTACGACCATACTATGATTAACCGTTGTCGCTGATGCGATCCTCGGTGGTGTAGAACGTGCGGGTCGAACCCGGTCTTCTAACTCTTAAAACTCTTGAGTCTCCGGCTATAACTTTAGTCGGGATGATTTCGATGTTGGCACCCACCCTCATCTTGCTTGACTTGTCTGGATTCAGTTTTCGATCCGAGAACACAACCAATGGCTGGTTCAAGACCTTGATGACTGCTTCGACTTTAGCGAGCTCCTCTAACACGACTTCGGTCTTCTTCTTGTCGACGATGACCTCATTCGTGGCGAGATCCATTTTGCGGTAGCGTCCTGTCTCAGGATCGCGTACAATAGAAACTTTTTTATCCATATCTAATTCTTAATCTGGTCGTAAATATATTCTAGAATTTTGCATAGAAAAAATGAATCAAATGATTTTTTCATTAACCCTACGATACAATTGATAATTTTTTTCTTCCATTCCTATTAGCTCGAGAGCACGGTCTAAGTGAGCACTCGTTAGGGATTCCATGAGCTCGATAAAAACCTCTGGAAAAGAATCCTTCAGCTCCATCAACCAAATCTGCTCGCACATTCGGAAGATCTTATCATTCTCTCTAGTGCCTTCGAAAGCCTTGAGCAATGGATACATCTTGTTGGAGATCCTGGGATCCAATTCAGTGTTAGCAAACACCGTCCCAGTGCTGGGCATGATGCATCCTTTCGAATCCCAATTGTAATGGAAGTCTCCCCCGCTGTCCCACAAGGTTTTAGGCATGGTCTGAGATTGAAGACTGTAGTTATCTTTAAAAGACTGGTCGAACCCTTTAAAACTCTTGAACGTGCATTTGTTGAATCTTGCACCAGAGATTCCGAATGGTGAGAAGTCGTCGAACACGCAGTCCTCGTAAATCAGCATTGATTCACATCGAATGATGGGAAGAATGGGGTTGATCTTATTCTTGATCTTTTTTACCCCGAGCTTATGAACCAGTCCATTCTCAACAGGATCCCACTCGAAGTAGAGAGAAGGGTCACACACCTCCATCATGAATCTGAGCTGATCTATATTAAGCTCATCGAAAGGGATGGGTATCTTCTGCGTTTCTTCCATACTACAAATTTAGAACATAACCTCGTTGCAAAAAAAAATCTCCCGGAGGAGATTTCTTAGAATTAGATATAGATTAGGTTTAGTTTTTAGGCTTAGCTGGACGTCCTTTTTTCTTGTAGTACTTCTTAGGTTTAACAGCCTCTGTTACCTTCTCCTCGGTTTTTGCAGCTGTTGCAGCTGAAACCGTGGGCTCTGGTTTAACAGCCTCTGTTACCTTCTCCTCGGTTTTTGCAGCTGTTGCAGCTGAAACCGTGGGGTTGGCTTCAGGAAGATTGCCATAGATAGTGTCTTCGAGTTCATCGAGTTCGTCCATCATTTGTTGACGGGTTTTCTTGGTCTGCTGGACTCCGAAATAAATCAATATTCCTAATGCAGACAAGATAATCAAGAGAATTAAGTTTTCCATAGTGATATGTATCTTCGGATTTAGAGAAATTTTCGACAGATTGGATAGAGAACCTCTGTAATAAACTCCGTCATATCTTCATCTGAACACTTTTTAACAGTGTCTTCCTTTGAATGACAGAGATACAGAACCTTCTTATTTAAATGTTCTCCCAGGTATTCAATCGGGTTTGAATCATTGTATCCGGTTTCCCAGGCTCTTTCCGCTTCGGTCAGAGGTGGCAGAGGATTAATGACGCAGCTGTCGATGCCCATGGTCTCGAGAATCACCGAGTCATTAAATGGAACAGAGTAGATGGGATTGTCGAAGAGGTCACCGATAAACTCACTCAGCATGCTTCTTTCGTTGATGTTCTTACCGACGAAGAAGTATTTGCCTCCCCTTCCGGTCAACTCCAAATTCAGGACCGTTCTGGCCTGAGGTGCGAACTCCGTGTCCTTTGCCAGCATCCTCTTAGCGAATCTCTTAGCTCCAAACCCTCCGAACTCCTCACCGTCCGTGAAGCAGATGGGAACCTTAGGACTCAATGTTTTAAGCAGCAAAGCGTTGATTATACTTGCAGAGTTGTCGTTGGCGTTCTCTGATTTGGGATTATTAATGTCGTGGTGGGCCATGAGCATCAAAGGACCCTTTCCGTGCACCAACACATTATAAAGAGGTTTTGCTCCGATGAACCATTTATCGATGGTTGTTTCAAACCCTAGCTCCCGACACTTATTAACTATCCATTCAACTCTTGGTGGAAGTGTGTGCTCTGGATTATCCATCCAAGGTCCGTGGGCTTTCACCGAGCAGAAATCTCCGAGCAGGGAGATGGGTCTATGTTCGAGTTTAGGATTCGTCATCTAATTGAAAGTGTTCTTCTAGTTCTGATAAAAATTCTTCAAGTTGTGGTGTGGTGCCCACTGCATAGAAAACCGTTGCCTCACTCAGCATTCTGAGCTGTGCACCTAAACCCGCTTCCTGTAGATAAGTCTGGAATTCTCCAGCTGTCTCCCAGAAGCGATATGTCTCTGAGGCCTTTGGGTATCCAGTGATGAAGTTTTTCTCTCCCTCCTGAACCAATGCGAAACCTAATCTGGATTTTTTGGTGATCATGTTTTTTTTAATTTAAATTTGGGTCAACTTCAATAATCCTAATCTCGTTCTCCTCCTGAACCAATTCGGCCAGTCTCTCTAGATACTTAGCATCCTTCGATGCTAAAAAATCTTGATTATATGCATACTGAGATCCGTACTTCTTTACTACCAAATGGAGCGTATCCCGGAACATACAGAAGATAGGTGAGCGTTTAGTCTGTTTTTCCATATCGCAAAACTCATAAAAAACCCCGCAAAATAAAAATGCGGGGTCTTTTACCTAACCAAAAATATAATTATGAACTATACTTTTTTCAATTCCTGCACCAGAAACTCCAGGTCGAGAGTTTTGGATACCAATTCGATGCTTAGTTCGAGTAGTTCTGGTCTTATCCCAGCATAAGCCATCTTAGGCTTTAATTCTTCAATCATCGATTCGGCTACGATCAGGAGGCTGTTGGGATTCTCTATCTCTGATAGTTTTTCCTGAACGAGTTCTTTGGTCACGCAGTTGATGCGGAGGTCGTGGGCTAGATCGAAGATTTCTTGCATACTCTATTTATCCTTTCTGTTCAGGAGCATCTGCGAGAGCGAACCTGAACGAGAGAAGAACTAGAGTTGCTCCAACAACAGATTCTAGCGATAGATGGATGTCAAAACCGATGAGATTTAATCCGATGACTAGGCCGACTGGAATTGCGAGTAAGAAAACGATGAGAAGATACTTGAGATTTTTCATATGTCTAGGTCTAAAAGTGAATACATGTCTTGCTTGTCGTTGCGATCAAAAACATTTTGACCGTCAACGGTGATTCTAACGATAGGATTGTCGATGGTGTTGACCTTCGGATACACCCCTCGTAAATACTTGGGAGGAAACTTGATCTTGTCGTATTCCAGCACGATGCCAGAGGCGTGAAATATTTCGATTACCGAACCCCCTGGTTTGAGGGACATGGGGTTGGTGCGGTACTGATCATCTACGTGATATTTTTTCATGATCTCCAAATTTAAGGTCGGGATCCGAAGAAAAAAATTAAATGAGATGTGAATCCGTTAACATCTTGATTAACTGAAGAATTATTTCAGCCTTCTCTTCTTCCCGGATGTTGGCAGACTTAACCTCCCGGGCAACTTCCCGCTGTTTTAAAAAGATCTCTCGGGCAATCTTCTGAACCCTCAGCTTATATTCTTCTTCTGGCTTCATTCGTCTTCTCCCTTCTCTCTCTTCCCTGATGAGGATCTAAGACCCTCGTTAACGCATTTCCAGCAGATAATGCTGACAGTGTCTCCTCCGACATTTTCTCTCTTCATCCCGCACTTCGAGCAGTTGAGGGATTTGGTTGGTGGTCTAAGCTTCTGATTCTGCTGTTTCATATCTAATAATCGCTGGTTCAACTCGGCGGTCGAAGATAGCTAATGCTATTTCCTGGATGTCTTGACAGGCTTCATAGTCTTCGATGCTCTCAAAGAAGTAGAGCATCTTACCTATCGCATTTTCCGTCACGGGATTGGCTAGACTTTTCAGATCTTCCTCCGCATGCAAAACCTCTAGTGCTGTCATGCAGAGATCCCGGAATTCTTCTAAATACATCTTTTTCATCTTTCAACAGATTTATATCTCACTCAGGAGAAAGGTTTTCACCGCATATCCTCTCTCGACGATTTCCTTATACAGTGAAGATCCGTGCACGCCGATCTCGACCTCAGCATAGAACTCATCTCTCAGATCTCTGACCCTTTCACGGATGATGTTACCCTTGGCGAAGTAAACCTTCTGTTTGACCTCCTCGTGAAGCATCTTATTGTTAAAGTGGCAGATAAAATGAATGTAGCTGGGATACGAATCTTGCATACCTATTATATCTTCGATAAAAAGATTTGTTCTATTGCTGATAGAAAGTGCCGTCAGGATTAAACTTCGTGTCGTTCGATTCGAAGTCTTCAACAGCAGCCTCATCGCTGACCATGTAATCCCATTCGATGCGGAGGTCTCGGCCTAGCTGCTTTAACTCATCGACGATCATTTTTCCCCCGTTGGTCTCGATCTGACCTAGAATCTCCTTGGACACATCCTCTCCATCCTCGATATCAATCACCATCGAAGAGCTGCTGGGATTTCTGCCGCGGAAGTGGCTGAATGTAATATACAGATCATGCCAAAAGTTCGGATCGAGTCCGTGCTCGATCTGCATGTATCTGCTCTTACTCTTCTCGATTAGACCCGGGACAACCTTATTGACGAACTTCTCGTTGGATTCGACCTTACCATTGAACCATGGAGAGAAGTCGTCGTCCCATTCCATGTCATCTCCTTCTATTCCATACTCCTCACTCATTCGAGAATACCACTGTTCAACAGTGTAATCCCACCAGTCCCACTCGGTGAAGGGTTCGTAGCTCCGCAAGGCTCTTCTTTGAGCCTCGTCGCTTAACTCTCCGAAACTGAGGGGATGGGTTGTTGCTTTTTCTTTTTCTGACATACTTGGAATTTATAATACATAAACACCGGCCAGAAGAAAGCCGGCAGCACCATAAACCAGAATAGATCCTGGTCCTCGATGGTCTCGAGCACAGAGGTCATTAACCCTGGCCGCGTGACACTTTCTTGTAGAGCTTGCTTGTCTTGCATTTGGAAGATTTAGTTTTGGCGTGAACGCCCTTTCTACTTCTTTTGGGCTTCTCCGTATAGGAAATAGAAGCCAGTCCTTTGGTTTTTGCTTTTGGTTTAGCCATGATAACTATATATCGCGGAAACCACAGCAATTCTTGCTACGCGAGCCCGGTCGCATAGTATGTTACCAAGATACTATAAAGGGATTAGATGCTGCGCTTCAGCAAGAGAACCTGAAGGATAACGCTTCGCTTCAGACAGTTCCATCGTTTGGTGAATTCGGCCTGAGGTTCTTCGTAACAAGACTTAATAGCTTTCAACAGCTTCGTGTTGTAGGCATCGTTCTTGATAACAGAAATAAACTCGGGATCAACTTTAGAGTATCTTCCACCTCGATAGTTAGCCAACATTTTCTGTGACCGGGTCAAAGAGTCATTCAGCCAGATTTCCACGTCACCTCTGAAGTACTTGATGCTCAGAGAACGGGAGTCAGTCATTGGGATATTCATACTCTTTGTATCCATACGGTTAGGATTTGTTTCGAAGGAAAAGCTCTGGATGACAATCAGGCTCGTCCTGAATCTGGATCCATTCCCACTGCTGCTGGGTCAGCTGCTCGTAGTTCTCTAAGATCTCTTCGCGACTCGCTCGTCTGACGATGTGCGTGATTGTCTGGGTAAATGCTTCGGGTGTAAACTGCAGATCCTCATCTGTCAAGAAGATGTGACCGTCTCGGAAGAAGCTGGGCATTCCGTAGACTTCGGTGAGGACTCGAGCTGTGATTTCTGGAGTGTCGAGCTTCATGCTCTGAAGGATCTCCTGTCTGATAGATTCTATACTTTTCATGCGAACGCCATTTGGGACATGCCTTGGGTGTCGTGATCCAACTCTCCGGCGACCGTTGTGGTCACCTTCTGAATCATGATCATCTCTGGTATATACCTCTTCGGCGATTCAAACCACAGCTGGACGTTATCCAAGGCGTGAATGATAGATGAGTGATCCCGATCAAAAACCTCTCCGATCGAGGATAGACTCAGCTTGGGCATTTTTTTGACGACATACATCGCCACGTACCTCGCAGAGACAACCTCGGTCTTCCTAGACTTAGAAGTGATCATCTCTCGGGTGAACCCGCTTTCGACTTCCAGAATCTTAAAAGTTTCATCTACTACCCTTTTCTCAAATGTGCTCAGTACTTTCATATTCGTAAATTTAATCATTCGCTCCGTAGCAAAAAAAATTCAGAAAAAAAGCCCGAGGCGTGGTGCCCCGGGCTTCTACCCAATCCATCCGAAGGTTAGTTTTGGACAGCGATAGCTTCGAGTGTGAAGAACTTGTCCTTCACTCCCTTCACCGCCTTCATCTTGTTGATGATGTCCAGGTTCTTGGTTCTGTCCTTGCAGAGGTCGTAGGCTGCATCCATGATCTTCTCATTGACGAAGTTGCCTCTCAACACCTCGCTAACGAAGGCTACCGAGAATCCTGTTTTTTCTGCCACACGGGTGGCGTCGCCGTGGCGAGTGCGGAAACACACACTGGCGAGTTTCTGAGTGTAAGTTTGATTTTTCATTGCTAGTTATTTTTTTGTTCTGACTAATTATAATAAAATCTCTTCAAAAAGTAAAATCATTTTAAAACTTTTTTTGAATTTTTTTTATCACAGTCCTCACAGATGCCCAGGAGATCGGCCATTTTGAGAAGTCCACCTGGCTGTTCGACCGAGAGCCTCAAGGCCTTGATCATCTTGGTCTGCGGCCAGTATGGATCTCCGGGCTGACTCTCAATCAGATCCAGCACGACCACCGTCAGATCGAGAATGTCTGGATTGATGCCCGTCTGAAGCATTCCCTTCGATTCTCGTAGCTTCGATTTTCTGAAGATGTTTTTGACAGCTGGTGATGCGTTGCCGTACACGTCCACCCACCTATGGGGTTTTTGAAAGGGCATAGTGGCTATCTCGAGATAGCAGTCCACATAGAGCTTGTCTTCCGGTCTCACGACCAAGTCCCTCATCTTGTGGTAGGCGAACAACATAGTGTTGATCTGGTGACTCTTCACCTGTGGAGTCGGCATGATTAGTAACATATTTTTCCTTCCTTTGTTTCCAAATTGCTCTGTAAATGTAAGATATACATTCGGTTAGAAAAAATGTTTCACCCCGAGGCATGGAAAAAATAGGGCAAACCCCGGATGCCCGAGGGCTGCCAGGCCGGGCTCAAAGGGCTATCAGCCCCGAGGGCCAAGGGCTTACCCCCAGGGCATTTCCTTTTTGGGCCTGGAAGGCCTAGGCCTATCTTAATAGGAGCCCGGGCACGCTCGGCCTCGCACACGTAGGCCCCGTCCGCATAGTATGTTAGCACTATAGTATATTTACCGGGGGCCTACGCGTGCGGCCGGCCGCACGGAGGAGGGGCGTAGCACCCGGTCCCTCTAAAACCCCGGGCCACCCAATCTATGTTCCGTTCTAATTTTATTTTTTCACTACGCAGCCAATCATTATATTTACAGTATGAAGATCAACGACCACACTACACTAGAGGAGACCCCATCAGGCTACATGGCAGTGGTCACAGACATTAAAGGTAGGACTCACAGGATCAGAGTTAACCTCGACGATGTCATCAGATGGAAATCGGGTGAGCTCATTCAACGAGCCATGCCCTACCTCACCCCGGACCAGAGAGAGCTAATCCTCACAGGCATCCCCGGAGACCTTTACGATCGCATGTTCTCAGACGACGACAAGATCTAACCACCAGCATCCCTACCGCTCAGACTCCTGAGACCCGGAGAGGGATAGCTGTGGGGTTTCTAAAAGACTACGGATCACCGGCGTGAACCCAACGTTTCGCCGGCTGGGAGCTTTTAAAACCCGACGGTGCTATTTGACAAACTGGTGAGTTTCTTCATTAAATGAATCTCGGGAACCCGCAGGGTCAACTTGGACAAACTCAAACAACCCGGAAGACCGGGTTTTCCATTAGAGAACCCGACGGATCTTGTTCCTTTCTAGTTTAACTCCCGACGGTGATCTAGATTACCCTAGCATCCATCTAGATCAGCTAAGCTGAACACGACCGTCCGCCCTGGGTGACCCTAGGTGGGCACGGGGGGTTGCTGGTAGGGGGCCAGGAGTCTATACCGGGTCTACCCCATGTCCCTAGCCAGAGTCTACCCATGCCCCTAGCCAGAGTCTACCCCATGTCCCTAGTCATTCTCTTAACTATGCCCTTATCTATGCCTATCTTCTCCCTCTAGTCTAAGCTTTGGGCTAGTGATCTTATCTCTCTCTAGTCTATCTGTCTGTCTCATAGGTACTCTCTCCTAGTCTATAGTGATTCTTTTGATCTATTCTATCGTATGGTGTGTGTATAGAGTGTATATAGAGGTTGCTTATCTAGTATGCATAGTGGACGGAACGTTGTTAGATCTTCTGTCTATCTTCTATTAGCTTGCTTCTCTTATCTCTCTTATGTGCTAGCGTGTATCTTATCTCTTCTATCTGTTCTATCTCTAGTGTTAGCTTGCCTATCTCTACTAGTCTATCTAGTGTTATGATCACTATGTCTCACTCTCTAAAGACTGGTGTGTGCATGTCCTTCGGAGCCCGGGGTTTTGGACATGGCTGGAGTAAAGCCCCCGAGGCGATGACATAGCCCTAACGCGCACGTGCGTGGTGAGGCGGATTCGGGGCGGAAAGAATGATGCAATGATGATCTGGAAAGGCCCCGGTTTTGGCTGGATATATAGGATATGCAGAAGTTGTTAGACTTTGTCGATTGGTCCAGCCTGAGAGAATCTGAAGGGACTGGTCTGACTCAGGAGCAGGAGGAATTCCTGAACAAGTACACCGATGGAATTTGGAATTATAATGCTGCAACAGGACTGGTGGATGTGGAGGGTGATTTCGACGGCTCCAACGAAAAATTGGAGAATATGCATGGCATCAAGTTCGGCAAGGTCAGTGGGTATTTCTTCTGTGAAAAGAACGAACTGGCTTCTTTGAAGGGAGCACCACAGGAGGTTGGTGGAGATTTTAATTGCTCCGACAACGTTCTCAAGTCTCTGGATGGAGCACCCCAGAAGGTTGGCGGTAGTTTCCTTTGCGTCTCAAACAATCTCACCTCTCTGGCAGGATCTCCTCAGAAGGTTGGTGGTACTTTCAATTGTACCTACAACGATCTCACCTCTCTAGAGGGAGCACCACAGGAGGTTGGTGAAGATTTCGTTTGTAATGAAAACAAGCTCATGACTCTGGCAGGAGCACCTCGGAAGGTTGGCGGGAGATTCAGCTGTGATGCTTTTCAATCATGGGGTGGAGAATGGAACTTAAAAGGCTGGCTTGAGATTCTGCAAGAAGGCGAGCCAGATGCTCAGAAGATGATCATGACCATTTTGCCACCAAAGGTGATGAATCGGGAGATCCAGAAGGATCCCACAGCCATGATCAAGAAACTGAAGAACGTTTGGAACGAACCGGACTTTCAGAATATAAAGAAGGGTCTGAAGTTTCCTGCAGAGTTTGGTGATGTCGACAAGATGGTGAAGAGCCTGAATAAGTTTGATGACATCAAAGGATTTATCTGACGATGCGCGTCAAGACGCATCCACTAATTCTTACAGACTTATTTGTGAGAATCTTTTAACCCTAATATTTTTTATTTCCGAATCGACTGGCTAATTTTGCCGGCATGACTCCAGCAGACAAACTCCTTGTGGCGATCGCAATCTTCGCCGTGGTTATTTTCGTTGTGATACCTATGATCACGTCCCGCAATGGCCGTAATAGATACGACGATGACCCCTGGTGGTAACTCTTTCTTACATTTTTTCTGTGCGTTTGCGAAAATTAGTTTTACACCATGGAGACAAATTCAAAATTTTTCGAAATCTCCCAGAACAACTCTGGTGGATCATTCATAACGAATGACGTACTCTGTCATCGTCTGTTTATCGAAGCGGATTCTTATGAAGAAGCGATCTCAAAGGCGGAAGACCTTGGCTGCTATTGGAATGGCGTGGAG
>Ga0164293_10004270_pt1 | contig 12224 bp, 12 predicted proteins | sample GEODES118metaG_FD_111487 | JGI IMG/M metagenome (GOLD analysis project Ga0164293, IMG submission 111487) | Eutrophic lake water microbial communities from Lake Mendota, Wisconsin, USA - GEODES118 metaG | ecosystem: Environmental > Aquatic > Freshwater > Lake | place: USA: Lake Mendota... | reverse complement strand
CTGCATTAATCATTCCGATTTACGAAATATGCTTATTTCAATTCGAATTTTATACAATTGATTTGCAAGCAGTATTACATAGTGATGACTTTTCGGACGAACTGAATATTAACAGCTCGCGCCTTCTCCCAATGTCCGAGGGCCGATCGATCCGGCCCGGATATACTCCATCGCACAAGCTTGTGATTGCGCCGCACCCCGGGACAAGGTTTAAGAAGCATGAACGCGAAGACGGTCGAGCCAGAGCGCAGCATCTCGGGGACAGCACGGTGGATTTTCGCCGCAAGACGATGTGGAGCCGGTTGAAGCACCTGGCGCTTGGCGCGGATGCGGCCATCGCCTCGTCTATCTATGCTGCCGGGCGCTCGGCCATCGAGCGGCACGAGCGATTCCGCTCGCTGATGGACAAGCTCTCCGTTTCGGGGCCACGGCGCGTCGCCAACGAACTCGCCAGCGAAGGCCTGACGGTCGGTCTTTGCGGTCTGGTCGCGCTCACCATCCTGGCCCAGTCGTCGGTGCGCGATGCCAGCGAAGATTTCGTCAAGCGGCAGCCCCTCGCGATCACCTTCCTAGATCGCTACGGTTCCGAGATCGGCAAGCGCGGCGTGCTGCAGGATGACTCGGTCAAGCTGGAGCATCTGCCGGATCACCTGATCAAGGCGGCGTTGGCCACCGAGGACCGGCGCTTCTACGAGCATTTCGGCGTCGATCCCATCGGGCTGTTACGGGCTATGACGGTCAATGCCCGCGCCTCGGGCGTGGTGCAGGGCGGCTCGACCATTACCCAGCAACTGGCCAAGAACCTGTTCCTTTCGAACGAGCGGTCGCTCGATCGCAAGATCAAGGAAGCGTTCCTTGCGCTCTGGCTGGAACAAAGGCTCAGCAAGAACGAGATCCTGAAGCTCTATTTGGACCGCGCCTACTTGGGTGGAGGGGCATTCGGGGTGGGTGCCGCCGCCGAATACTATTTCGGAAAGTCGGTCAAGGACGTCACCCTCGCCGAAGCGGCGATGATGGCGGGGCTGTTCAAGGCCCCGACGCGCTACGCTCCCCATGTCAACCTGCCGGCGGCCCGCTCACGCGCCATCGACGTGCTGTCCAACATGGTGGAGGCGAAGTTTCTCAGCGCCGGACAGGTCGACGGGGCCAAGCGCAACCCGGCATCGCCCATCGACCGGGCGCGCGGCGCATCACCTGACTATTATCTGGACTGGGCTTTCGAGGACGTGACGCGCATGGCCAATGCCGGCATGTTCGGCTCCGACCGCGTGCTCACCGTCAAGACCGCGCATGATCCGGCGTTCCAGGCCAAGTCCGACCAGGCGGTCGAACAGATCCTGCGCCAGTCAGGGCCTGACTATGGCGCGACGCAGGCCGCGACCGCGACCATGGATGTCGATGGCGGTGTAAGGGCCATTGTCGGCGGACGCGACTATGGCGCGAGCCAGTTCAACCGCGCCACCGATGCGGCGCGCCAGCCGGGTTCGTCCTTCAAGCCGTTCGTCTATACGGCTGCCCTGTCGCAGGGCCTGTTCAAGCCGACGTCGATCGTGACGGACGCGCCGGTGTGCATCGGCAACTGGTGTCCGAACAATTATGGCCGTTCCTATGCCGGCTCGATGCCGCTCACCGTCGCCATGGCCAAGTCGATCAACACGATCCCGGTGCGGATGTCGATCCAAATGGGGCGCGCTCTTGGCGAGACCCATGACGGGCGGGCCGCAGCGGCAGGCCGTCGGCGGATCATCGACATGTCGCGCAAGATGGGGCTGGTCTCAACACCGTTGACCGACAGCGTCGCCTTGCCGATCGGCGCGGCCGAGGTCACGGTGCTGGACATGACTGCCGGCTATGCCACGCTCGCCAATGGCGGCAGGCAGGCGAAACCTTATGCCGCCACCGAGGTCTACGCCTCGAACGGTGCCCTGATCTGGCGGCGCGACCGCGATTCAAGGACAGCCGAGCAGGTTGTTGCCGCATCCGTTGCACAGGACATGAACTTCATCCTGTCCAAGGTTCCGACCGAAGGGACGGGCCGCCGGGCTGCGCTCGATGGCGTGATATCGGCCGGCAAGACCGGCACGACCAACGGCTACAAGGATGCCTGGTATGTGGGTTACACCGGCAACCTGGTGACAGGCGTGTGGTATGGCAATGACGATTCCAGCGAGACCAACAACATGACCGGCGGCTCGCTGCCGGCGATGACTTTCAAGGAGATCATGGCCTTCGCCCATGCCGGCCTTGAACTCAAGCCGATCCCCGGCGTGCCGCTACCGACAGCCGACCCGCGCGCGTCTGTTCCGGTCGCCGCAGCACGCGACCCCGTGACGGACAACAGCGAGCGCCTGCAGCAGCTCAAGCAAGGACACCTGTCCCGACGCTCCTTTGAGGTGCTGAGCAGCGTCGAGAGCATGTTCAAGGCGGTGCAGCCGCCAAGGCCGATGGACGTGTCGCAGGCCGATGTCTCGCGGGCCGAGGGGTTCCGCAGCGCACCTGACAGCCGCACCGCGCAGCGCATCACCGAGGTCCGCTGAAGTGGCCGGCGTGCCATCGCTGTTTGCGCCCCTGACCTTGCCACGCCGCAGCCGGCTCGACCCGGTCAGGCCCGATCTAAGGACGCGCTACCTGATCGTGCTGGTGCTTGCTGCTCTGGCTGCCGGCATCGGCTCGACCTGGGCCGTGCTCGGCGAGAAGCCCCCGGTCGGCGCTGTGAAACTTGGTCCATGGCAATCTTTCCCGCGGCTGGGCTCCGCCGATATCGATCCTTACGGGCGCGCCATCCTGGCGCGGGGGCCGCATCTGCCACTAGCGACGGGCGAAGGCATCCAGCTCAATGCGGCCACTGACAGCGCCGGGGCCACCTTGTCGGGATCATGCCGATACCGGATCAGTGGCACAACCTTGCCCTCCAGGGGCTGGACGCTGGTTGTTGCCAATGGTGCGTCAAGGCCGCTCACCGGCACCGATGCGGCCGGTCTGACCGATGCCGATGTGCTGACTGATGAAGCCGGCAAGCTGTCCATCACGGCCTCCCCGCAGATGAGTTCCGGCAACTGGCTGCGCTTGCCCCAGCAGGCGCGTTTTGAACTCATCCTGCGGTTCTACGACACGCCCGTCTCGTCCAGCATTTCGCAGCTCGATCCGGCAGCCCTGCCGCGCATCGACAGGCTGGCCTGCGAGGGTTGAGGCGATGAGGCACGCCGCGCTGGAACAGCCGATCAAGGCCGCGCCGCCGGATCGCCAGTCACTCAGCCTTGCGATGCCGGCCGCGTCCCAGAAGCAGTTGCGGTGGCTCATGGCGCGCGGCAATCTGGCAAGGCTGCTGCATGGCCTCGTGCTGTTACTGGCGCTGGCCGCTCTGGCACATATCCTAACCACACTGCTGATCCCCCACTATGCAAGCCAGGATTCCGGCTCGCTGTTCGTCGTCTCGGGGGCGGAAGGGCGGGCGGACCTGATCGGCACGGATGTAAACCCGGAGACTGCCATCATCGACGCTGACCCCTTCACCGCGATCGGCGTGTGTGGCTTTGATCTGACCGACGGCCCATTACGTGTGCGCGCCCGGTCAGGCCAGTTGCCGCTGGCCCTGTCTGTCCATGTGCGTGGCGGCGGCGTGTTCTATGCTGTGACCGACAAGGCGGCCCAGCGCGGCATCATCGAATTCGTGGTGCTGAAACAGTTGCAATTCGACGAGCGCGTGGCCCGCGACGATGATGGCGAGAGTATCCGCGAGCTCAGGGTGGTATCGCCCGTCCCGCAAGGCATCGTGGTGGCGCGCGCCCTGGTCAAGCAGCCGTCGGACCGGCAGACGGCAGAAGCCCTCGTGCGCGGCATGGCCTGCGGCAGCGCCAGCTGAGCCTGCGCAGGGGCCGACCGGTGGTGGTCACGTTGGGGGTTTCAGTCCTTGAGCACAGCCATGGGGCCGGTCCTGTAGCGCTGTACGATCAGCCCGTCGAGGGCACGGGCATCCGCTTCCAGCTGCGCAATGGCTCGCTCCGCCAGAACGGCATCGCGGGACGGCAGCTCAACGACAAGGTTGTCGAGGGCGTGGCGATAGCTCCGGATGCGGTAGCGGATCCGTTCGCGGACCCAGGCCACCAGCCCTTCGTTCTCGGCGATCCGCGCCTCGGCCTGCAGGATGGCATCGGGAGTTACCGCCGGCGAGCGCCGTGCGACCTGCATCCGCGCCCAGTCGGCGGCCACGACGCGATGGGCCATCTTGCGGAAAGGCGCGATCAGGGCCGCATCGGCGAGTGCATCCTCGGCCAGCCTCGTGTAGAGCGAATGCTCCGAGCGGAACCAGCCGCCGGTCAGGGCTGCGCCGTACTCATCGGGCTCCGTTGTCTGCCACGAAACGGGAATGATCCGCGTCCTTGCCAGTTCCTGAACCTGCCGGTTGAACCAGATGCGCTCATGGGCGGGCATGACATAGCGCCAGGCGCGATCGCGCAGTTCCATCTCGTCATCCGTCAGATGGAAGAGCGAGACCTGCTCGCCGCGCGCCATGCCTGACAGGAGGCCGGCGGTCGGATAGATATTGTCGTTCCAGATCGAGGGGCGCGCACGGCCGAGGTCGCCGGTGTCGGCAGCACAGCCGCCAAGTGCCAGTGCAGCCGCAAGACAGCCCGCGCGGCCCGGGCCGGAACGCGCGGTAGCGCTCATCCCCGCTTGCGCCGGCGTGCGCCGCGCTCCGGCTTCAGCGTGGGCGTGCTGCCGGAGGTGGCATCGTCATCGCTGTGACGCTCGTATCTGACGCCGAGGAACAGAAGGACACGCCCTTTCGGCCCATCCAAGTTGCGTGCGGGCCTTGCAGGTCGGTCTTTCGGTTTCGGCCACAGGATCACTTGACCCATGACGTTCTCCATCGGGACAATGTTGGTGTCACTTGTCCGGAACAGTGCATTGGCAAGCATGATGTTGTCTGCCGACCTGCCCCGTCCAAGACGCGGTTCAATCCAAAACACGACTCAACCTTGCCTCATCAGGACCGCCGATGGTTAACGGACTGCTAATGCTTTGCTGTTAGAACCGCAGTGTTGCAGTTGCGTCAGAGTGTTGCGTCCCGAAATGACCATATTCCCTTATCAGGTTTCCGCTTTCGACGAGCTGGCCATGTTGGCGAGAACAGGCGCGCCCGGCCTTGCCCGCGCCAGCCTCATGGTCGAGACTGAACTCTTCATCCAGCAAGGCGGGCATGGACCGGATCAATCGGCCTCCTTCGTACCGCTGGCCCTGAGCTTTCTTCCCCTGGTCGATGAGGCCACGGCCCGGGCCATGGCACACAAGCTTGCACCCCATGCACACACTCCGGTGGCCCTGACCGAAGCGCTGTATGCGCGCGGCGGCGCTGTGGCCGAGACCTTGCTGGAACTCGCCCCCTCGCTGCCGCGAGGCGTGCGGCAGGCGGCGCTCGACCATCCCGATCCGAGACAGGCCACCCGGCTCGCCGCGCGCGCCGATCTCGATGACGCGGAACAGCTTCACCTGCTTGACCGCGACGAGCCTTCCGTCGCGCTGGCCCTGGCCCGCAACATGGCCATCCGGCTGGCCAGACCGGTTGGCGCTGGCCTCATGTCGCTGGCAAGCGGCGATGGCGAGGTCGCGGTGGCGCTGCTGGAGCGCGGCGACATCGACGTGGTGCTGTTGACGCCGCTTTATCGGCACGCCAGCCCGCTCCAGCGCGCCATGATTCGCCACGAGGTCGGGCTCAGGATTGCTGAACGGGGCCTGACCATCCCGGCGCAAGAGGCCAGCCGCGCCGAACAGGACAGGCTGATGGAGATGTCTCTGACCGGCATGGCGCCGTTGATCAGCGCCATGGCCGAGGTCTCCAGACGCGGGCTTGGTTTCGCCAAAGCAGCGTTGGCCGATTCGAGCCGGGACATCCTGGCGCTCGGCCTGCTGGGAGCCGGCATCGCGCCGGAAGATGCGACCCGCATGTTGCTGCGCACGGGTGACCATGTGGCGCAGAGCAGCACGGCCCTGCATGCGCTCGTCACGATGCTGCGGCAGACCACGCGCAGCGCGGCGGAAACCATCCTTGGTTCCAATTGGCCGCGTGCCAACCTGCGCGGACCGGCACAGCATGTGCCCGTGATGGCACCGGGTGGCACAAGCGCCCGCGGGGCCGGCACTGCCAGCCAGCCGCGCAGCGGCGCCACGCAGGTTCTGGACCGGATCCGCAACGCCGGCTGATCAAAGCCCTGGGTCGCCGGAGCGGTCCTCGACCTCCACCAGCCACAGGTCGCTGTCGAAGCGCAGCTCGAGCGCGACACGATCCTCGATGGCGAGTGGATCTGCCTCCAGCATCAGCGCAAAGGTGCGTCCGGGGCTTTCCGCTTCAAGATCAGGCGGGGCAGGGCCAAACAGCAGGGCCGAGCCGTCAAGACGATCGACCTTGATGAAGATGGCACCGGCTTCCGGCGCACCCCGGCGGCGCAGCACCGCGACGACGCCTGCGACCGCCCGCTGGCGCAAATAGGCGGAGACCCAGAAGTCGCTGCGCAGCCTGGCCAATCAACCGGTTCCCGCTCGCCTGATGCGAGCCGGCCTCATTCCATGCGCATGCCGCTGGCAGCGGTCAACTCACGCAAAGTGCGCAGACTGAGATCCCGCGTCACCGTAATGCGGCGGTCACGTTCGAAACGTTCCAGAGCGGCCCGGGTTTCTTCGCCAAAAACGCCATCAGCCTTGACCGGGCCAAAGCCGAGTCGGTTGAGCGCGCGCTGTGCAGACAGCACCGGACGGCTCTCCGCCGCAAGCCCACGGCCGGTCTCGGCCTGCGGGGACGATCCAGCCACGGTTCCCGAGCGGATCAGATCCCCGATCGGATCGCGCTGCTGAGCCGACTCGGGGCGGGTCGGTGTACGCTGACCGGCAGGGGTCGTAGCCGGCGCCACGCCGACGGGAGCAGTCGGCCTGATGACGGCCGGTCCCAGTTCGGCAGGGCGCTGCGGCGGCATCGGCACCGGAGCGGCAGCCTGAGCGGCGCCCTGTCGGGCTTGCTGCTCGACAAGGAAAGCACGCGGGCTGGCCTCGCGCTGAAAGGCGAGTGCGTTCATCAGCACGATGATGCCGCCAACGCCGAAGGCGCAATGGGCAAGCGTCGTGCCGGGGCGGGCGCGCAGCTTCCGGAGGAACCAGACCAGCGGCGCAAAGCCACGATTCGCTGCGCGCGGTGCCCTGTTCGAGACCCTTTGGACATGGTGCGAGCGGGCTGCGAGGGTCATGGACATGGCAGGCTGATCTCAGTTCGGGTTGGCATGCGGATCGGGGTGTCGGAGGCCATCATGCGCTGCGCCGCAACGGCGTGATGCCGGGTTGTTCGGCTGAGAGCCCGTCGAGGGCTGGCCGGCGCGCACTGATGCGGGTGAGGATGCTGACAGGTTCGGACGACCGGTCCGCGCCCTTGCCGCCGATCGGCATGCGGATGGCAACGCGCGTGCCGACGCCGGGCGCGCTCTCGATCATCATCGAGCCGCCCATCAGGCCGAGCAACCCGCGCACGACCGACAGACCGAGGCCAGTTCCCTCGTGCTGGCGATCATAAGATTGGCGGGCCTGGAAGAAGGGGGCGCCAAGCTGGCCGAGATCTGCCTCGGCGATGCCGCAGCCGTTGTCGGCCACGACGATCTCGACATGATCACGGTCGCGCACCGCCGTGACGGTGACGTCGCCGCCACGCGGGGTGAACTTCACTGCGTTGGACATCAGATTGAGCAGGACCTGCTTCAGCGCGCGGCGGTCGGCGATCAGGCCCGGTAAGTCCGGCGCGATGCATTCGGTCAGCGACACTGCCTTGTCAGCTGCTCGCACGGCGAGCAACTCGCGGCTCGACTGAATGACCTGGCCAACCTCGACACACTCCTGCTCGACCATCATCATGCCGCTTTCGATCTTCGACATGTCGAGGATGGCATTGACGACCTCGAGCAGATGCTGGCCCGAGCCATTGATGATGCGGGCATATTCATCGCGACGCGGATCATCGGGCGGAACCATGCCAGGCTGCACCAGAAGCTCCGAGAAGCCGATGATCGCATTGAGCGGCGTGCGCAGTTCGTGGCTCATCGTCGCCAGGAACTGGCTCTTGCTGGTGGCGATGCGCTCGGCCTCCTGGCGCGCGACCTCGCGAAGCGCGTCCGCCGCATGGCGCTCAGTCACATCGCGCAGGCCGACCACGATGGCCTCCTCGTCAGCGCCTTGCCCGACGCGGCGCGCCGACATCTCGAACATCCGCACGTCGCGCCCGTGCCGCGCCGCCTCGGCATTGATGGCAAGGCGAATGAGTGCGTGACCATGCCCGTTGCCATGGCGCGCATCGGCGATGGCCTTGAGATAGGCAGGACGATCCCCAACATTGACGCGCTCGAACAGCATTTCTTCGTTGAAAGCCCTGCGATCGAGCCCGAGCTGGGCATGGGCAGCGGCATTGGCGAAGGAAATTTCGCCATCCGCCTCGCGCCAGAGCACGACGTCGGAGACATTGTCGAGCGCGGCGTTTGACCTGGCCTTGGAACGCATCTGGGATGAGGTCTGCCGCTCGCCGCGATGGACGAAGATCGAGGCAATGGCCAGCGTGTAGGCCACAAGCGTTGCTGCGACGAACTGGGACAGCTGCGCTGTTGCCTCGCCGGCGGTCGGCAGCGCCCAGATGGCCCCAAGCCCGCAGATGCAGGCTCCCAATGCTGCGGTCAGGGCCCGGCGTTTGCCGGACAAGGCCGTATCGAGCAGAACGACGGCAAACAGCGTGATAAACGGCGACTGCAGACCACCGGACTGGACCGCGAGCACCACGATCGAGCCGGAGAGCATACAGGACGAGATGGCATGGCCTACGTCGAGCTGCCCCGTTCGCACCACATACACAGCCGGAACCAGCAGCAGGGCGACGCTGCCGACCAGCGCGAGGCCAAACAGCGACAGCCCGCCCTTGACCAGAAGCACGATGGGAAGAATGGCGCAGGCGAGGCAGACCAACAGCAGGCGCGCCGCGATGAAGCGCAAATGCGCTTCAGCCATGCGCCGGTCGCGACGGGCATCCGGATGGACGAGCCGATCGAGAACCGCACCCAGCAACTGTGACAAGGATCCTGCCAGCAACACGCCACTCCAGGGGCGTCGTGACCTTGAGGTGACGCCCGTCTTGTTCTGCGCCCATAGTCACCACCTGCCTTTAAGCGAAAGCTAAGGCGCGGGATGCCAGCACCTGCGACAAGTAGTCTTTCTTGCTAAAATTCATGTTTTTATTCAATGCGTTATAATAAAAACCGGATTGTTGTTCTCGGCCCGTTCTATCTCATTTCAAGGTGAACAGAGCCTGAAGACAAAGCCGCGAATGCGGGTGATCCGGGGAACCCGTATTTCAGTTGACGATGCTAGTCTTCGGTTGGGTGGCGGAAGGTGCTGCGCCGCGTCAGGCGGACACCAGCGGACAGGAACCAGTTGCATGATCGGTCTGATGCGCAATGCGGTGGTGATCGGCATGATCGCCTACTTCTCGCCCGTGCATGACGGCACACCCGAAGAGCGGCTGGCGGCCCTGAAGGCGGCCCCGGGCAAGGCCATGGATGTTGCCGAGCGGGTCGGCCCGCGCCTGGCCATGGATGCCGTGCAGGCCATGGATGCCGACAGCCGCGACGCACTGACCCGCAAGATCGTCGACATCGCCCTCGGCAACGGCCGGATCGCGCCTTCGTCGGCTTCAGCGGCCACGAACATGCCTACGACGTCAGTCCGCTGACAGCAGCGCGACGGCCTGCGGCACGGCGCCCCGCCCAAGCCGCGCCGCTTGATTTGGCGCACGCTTGAGCGCAGAGGACAGCGTGGGCAGGCATCGGCGGATGTGTGCCGGAGCAGCCCCGACATGAGCGCCGAACTCAACGACATCATTGCCGATTTCGACCTGATCGAGGATTGGGACGAGCGCTACCGCTACCTGATCGAACTCGGGCGCGATCTCGAGCCCTTGCCGGATTCCGTCCGCACCGAAGCTAACAAGGTGCGTGGCTGCGCCAGCCAGGTCTGGATCGACACCCGTGCCAACGCCGATGGCTCGGTGACCTTCAGGGGCGACAGCGACGCCCATATCGTCAAGGGCCTCGTGAGACTTGTTCTGGCGGTCTATTCCGGCCGGACACCGACTGAGATCCTCGTCACCAATTCCGGCGCAGTGTTCGAGCGGCTCGGGCTGTCACAGCATCTGACACCGCAGCGCTCGAACGGCGTGCGCGCCATGGTGGAGCGCATTAAGGCGGACGCTCGCCGTCTCGCAGCCGAAGCCTGACAGCCTCGGGGCGGCGGAGCGGCGGCATCCTGATCGGCGGCATGCAACCATGCCGCCATCGACGCGCGCTCCGGCGCATCATGCCATGCCACGACACGGTGACCTGACCTACCACTGCTACGGCCCGTGGCGGTGTTACTTATGCATAGTGAGACGCAAGCTGGGCCAGTGCCAGTTTCAACAACAGCTTGCCCGAACGGGCCGGCCATGAGCGCTGCATCTCAGCCTGCTGAAGCGGCATGAGAAAGCCACAGATGTCGACAACGAAATTGCCTAAGTCCCGACACAAAACCCGAAAGGCCACGCGAACCCGCGCCGGGCGGCGATGACGGCATCCGAGGCCATGGCCAGATCACGCGGGACTGGCCCGCGTACTGGCCGCCTCCATGCGCGACCAGTTGGTGGTCACGCTCGGCAGCACGGCTGCCTAGGTGACATCAGGGCGGATACGCTCACCGGCAAGGAAGGCCGCATCATCGATCAGCTTTCCGCCATCGGCGCCGGTGCGGCTTTGGAGTCATGCCAGCGGGCTCTCCGCCTCGTTGACCCGGGGCTGTCCGGGTTCTGCAGCCATTGCGTCGGGCCCGTCGGCCATGCAGCCGCCCGTATCGGCGGCACTATACACCCATGGCGGTTACGGCGCAGCGCGCCGGCTGCCACCGCCTTGTCCAAGACGGCCCTGCGAACCCGACCTGCGAGAGCGAGGCGCACGGTCAGGGGCGCACCAGAACGGCGAAGGCTCGGTCGATCGAATCGATCCGCGCCGTGAGACCCCCGATCGACATCCGGCGGACGAGCCGAAGATGGTCCTCCAGCGCGTTATCATCGACCCCGGACGGGGCGGGTGTCTGTGCGACGCTGGGGGACCCGCCCGGTGCGTGACCGGCATTGTCGCGCGCGGTCTTGCCGGCACTTTTGGCAGTATCCTGTTCGGTGGCCGATGGATCGTGCATTGCGGATCGCCCGTTCCGACTGATCTTGCCCTTTTTCAGGCGACCGGCTACTGTTTGGTTGTTTTCAAACGGGCGAGGAATCAGGATAATTAGCCTTTTTTCTCCCTATTTAATGCATATTTATGATTTTATTCCTAAATTGCTATATGTAGTTTGGCAAGGCCAGTCTGGCACCCGTCGCAGTCGGCTGCCGGAAGGGCTAGGCGAAGACGTACGGCAGTCCGCAAGGTGGCAGAGGACAGACCGGGAAAGCAGCAGGCGCCGCCATTTCCAGGACAGAAGGACTGCGCGGCATGGTGCGATCAGGCCAGGTTTGCGATCATGCGTTTCTTGCGTGACACCCGGACACAGATACGCCAAGAAAAAACGCGACCTGGCGACCAGATCGCGTTTGGGATCAGGGGCGAGAGCGCGGGAGATCAGCGGCCGCGCTTGCGCTTCTGGCCAAGACCCATTTGCTTGGCGAGTTGCGAACGCGCTTCGGCATAGTTCGGCGCGACCATGGGGTAATCCTGCGGAAGGCCCCACTTCTCGCGGTATTGCTCCGGCGACATGTTGTAGGACGTGCGCAGGTGCCGCTTGAGTGACTTGAACTTCTTCCCGTCCTCAAGGCAGATGATGTAGTCGTTGGTGATCGACTTCTTGACCGGCACAGCCGGCTTGGCTGGTTCTGAAACAACCGGGATATCCTGGCCAGCCGAGACCTTCACAAGCGCGGAATGAATGTCGCCGATCAACGAAGGAATATCTGCTGCGGCAATCGTGTTGTTCGCCACATAAGCCGACACGATGTCAGCCGTCAGCTCGATATAGACTGAAATCCCCGATTCGGACATTTCGTTATTCTCCAAATTGAAAAAACGGTGTTTGCAGGCGAAAAAGGTGAAAATACTAATTGCGAAGACATTGAACGTTGAAAATCGATCAAGGACTTTCGCATACGCACGCTTGGCTAGTTAAATTAGCACTAGACGTCAGGT
>Ga0164293_10004269_pt1 | contig 12226 bp, 7 predicted proteins | sample GEODES118metaG_FD_111487 | JGI IMG/M metagenome (GOLD analysis project Ga0164293, IMG submission 111487) | Eutrophic lake water microbial communities from Lake Mendota, Wisconsin, USA - GEODES118 metaG | ecosystem: Environmental > Aquatic > Freshwater > Lake | place: USA: Lake Mendota, Wisconsin... | reverse complement strand
TCAAGAGGTGGAAGAAAAAAAAATTAAATATGCAGATATTTTTGAAAAAAAAGGTTTAAATCAAGCTAAAAAAATCAAAGATGATTTCAAAGACGATCCTAATAATCATCTGCACTTTTTTAAGAATGAATTACAAAAAGTACTCAACAGTGATGAAAAAGATGCATCTATTAAAGCCTCAAAACTTGCAGATATTATAGATGAGATAGAGAATAATGAATTCACAAGCATTGAAAGTCTAAAATTATCAAGATCAGACAGACTTGTTTTCATAGGAGTAACATTCATTATTCGTATGATATGCCTGGTGCTGATTGATTGGGCTTTGAACACAAATTATGTAGTCTCATTTACACAGGCTTATGTGCTTTATGTTGTATTGTATTGCATTTTCGTCATGCTTATCATAGCAATTGTGAACATGACATATGTATATCCATATCACAGATTGTATAGAGGGAACCATAGTCTTTTTACAGCTTTCGGTAGTTCATTATATTATTTCTATTTGATTCCTGGAAACTTCATTTCAAATAGTGTTAGATTCATCATCCATTTTATGCTTATCATTTTCTTGACATTAATTGCTGTGTTCATCAAAGCAAACGAAACAACAGAGGATAACATACTTAATTATGATTATTCAGAAAGAAAGAAGATAAGAAGAGTGCTATCAAATTTTACAATTCTACTATGGTTCTTTACATCTGTAATTGCTATGTATATGTTCTAATTTTTCTTTTTTGTTAGTGTAATTTAGAGGTATTCATATTTTATATATATGGAAGAAAATGAAAGTAGAAAAATGTACATTAGAGAACTTCTAATTGATGATTTAGATAGAAGCGATTATTATAGTACAGATACTATTGATGAAAAATTACAAACATATTTTCAATTAAAATTAAAAATTAAACATAATAATTTATTAAAAAAACATTTAGAAAATAGAATAGCTTTTTATGAGCAAGAATTAAAGAATAAGGTAAATTTATTTAAATCAGGAACATCATGGAAAGACTTAACAACTAAAATGAAAGAAGCATATAAAAATCCAATACAACCACCTGGAACATTAAATAATAATATATCAATACCAGGAATGTCAGGCATGTCTGGTATGTATGGAATGGATCAAAATAATCAAACTAATATGAATATGTATAATAATAGTGCATACGGATATGATCATAATGCTGCTATGATGGGACAACAAGGAATGGCAATGGGGCAACCTGGACAAATATTTGGAGGATACGGAGGATATGATTCATATGGATATGGGCAACAACCATATGATCAATATGGACAACAACAAGGATTTAATATGCCTGGGCAACAAACATTTAAAAAAATGGTTAATAATGCTACTGCAAGTGATTATGGAAAATATCTTGAAAATACTAAAAGAATAAGTGAAATAGAAGCTGAAATAACACAAAATATAAAGCTTACTGATTCTACAAATGAAGATGATAATAATAAAAAAAATCAAGCATTAAAAAAAGAAATAGAAAAGTTAGAAAAAAAAAATGAACAAATTTTAAAAAATTTAAAAAAAGAATTACCAGAAACTGAAATATTAAAACAATTAAATAAAGATAAAAGAAAACTTAAAATAAAACCAAAAGAAATAATAGAATATGAAAAATTAGAGCTATTTTTTAAAGATATATTAAATTATGATACAAGACCATTAGATGAATGTAATACGAATATTTTTGATTGTTTTAATAAAATATATAAACAAGCTAAGGCATTTATAGAAAGAGAGAATGCTAAATATAATATTATTATATCAAAATATATCGATTTAATTGAAAAGTCTATTTATGATCCCGTAGAAGATAAGGATAAATTTGTAAAATATATGAAATATCTTACAAAAAAAATATTAAAAGGTAAAAATATAATTATAGAAAATACATTAAATCCAGAAGATTATAAAGATATAAATAAATTACTTTTAAATGATAATAAACTTTTTCCAGATAATTTAGATTTTAATAGAATTGATAAAGATACATTTACACATATTCCTAGTAAAAAGTTTTTAATGATTACACCAGAACAAGCAAAAACAATTACATCAGAGCAATGGAAATCGCTTGATTTTGATAAATTTTCTAATTTAAGTTCAGATGTTTTAGCTATGCTTACTGCATCTAAAATACAAAAAATAGTTAATCAATTATTAGATCCTAATAATAATACTAATAAACAACAAGCTTTACAATATTTAGCAAATACACCATCTATATTTGATAAATTAACACCAGAACAACAAGCACAAGTTTATAATCATGATCCTCATGCAACAACTGAAAATATGAGACCTTCTCAATTATCTGATATGAAACTTAATGATATAATTAATAATCAAGAATTTAAACCAGATGATATACTAGAATTATTAAAAAAATCAAGAAAATCATTAAATAAAGAAGAATTAGAAGCTATTCTAAAAAAAGATTTAGATGGTACAACTCAACAAATTAAAATACAATTATTTCAAAATATTCGATACAATCCTGAAGTTTTAAATGAAATTGATTATAATGAAGATATTATTAATGAAAATCTAGAATATTTTATAAATTATAATGTTAAAAATCAAATAGCGTTATTATCTTCTGAAAAAATAAAAGAAATTTTAAAAAAAATAGATTCTATTAATTGCGATTATATAAATAAAATACAATCATATGTATTATCTGAATTAGATGATATAAATGAGAAATATTTAAAATGTATAAATAATGATAATATTAATGAATTAAATAATATTGTTTTAAATAATAAATGTAATGAAATACTTAATAATGAACAAATTTTTAATTATTTAAATGAAAAAAAAATTAATGAATTAATACAATTTGATAATAATTCAAATTATATAAATGCTGATAATATAAATAAATTTATAATTTTATTAATTAAATATGACAAAATTAAATATATAATACCTGAAAATATAGTAGTAATATATAATAAATTAATCAATAGTAGTGATTCACAAGATACATCACCACAAACATTACAAGATATATCACAGTCATCAGAGATATCACTGGTACCATTGTCATTAGGAGGTGCAGATAATATAGAAATATTAAAAATTTTTTTAAATATATTAAATGGAAATCAATTAACATATTTAATAAAAAAAAAATATGGTTTGCAACCACAATTAGAATCAAATTTATCTGAAGCTTCTATACCCAATTTATCTTCTACTTCATCTGGACTATTATCTCCTTTAATATCTGATACAGTATCGACTAATTCATCTCTTAATATTTTATTTGATGATGTTAAAAAAATATTAAATAATCTTAATTTTAATAATAAATTCTTCATAATTTTAAAATTAAAAACCGAAGGTAAAGATACTGATGATGCAAAATATAACTATAAAATTATTGATAATAATTTAGTAGAATATATTATTAACAATATAAAAAACTCCACAGATTATATAAATATATTAAATTATAGATATTTTGAAAATGGTAAAAATATTTCAATATTATCACAAAATACTTTTTGGAAAATTTTAAGAAGATTAAATGATGATAATAATAAAATAGCATTTTATGATAATTTTGTAAAAAAAAAATATATAAAAGATGATAATATAATAAGATTATTTGTTAAAAATATTATTAATGAATCTGATAGTATAAAAAGTCAAATATTTAATAATAATAATATAAAAAATTTTTTTATAAATAATATTAAATTATTAGATAATTTTCTATTGCGTTCAAAAGCTATTGAACTTTTAATTCAAAATAATATTGATATTGGAGATATTACTGATAATAATTTAAAACAAGCATATCTAAAACAACAAGAATCATTAAAAATAGATGATGAATTTAATACTTTTTATAGTAATGAAGAAAAATATAAATATAATTTTATATATGTTTATGACGATAAAAATTATATTTTTAATGATAATAATAATATTCCTGAACCTAAGGAAATATCAGATTCAGATATGAAAAGTCTTTTAATAGATAAGAAAAAATATATAAAAAAATTATATACAACTATTCAAAATCAAAATAGTATTAAAAATATTGATATGATTATAGATATAAAATTAAAATTAAGATATATGGATATTATATCTAAATTAAATGATTTAATACACGCAAAACAATTAAATAACCCTGACTATATATTAAATAAATATTTTATTAAAGATACACTACAATTTGATCAATCGGGAGGAGAAGGTGAAGAATTAAAAGATAAATCTGATAAAAATATTTTAGCAAATATAGATGCTAGAAATGAAGTATATATAGATAAAATCGAAAAATGGAAGGATTTATATGATGATTTATTTGAAAAATTAAAAAATGAAATAAATAAATTAGATAAAATAACAACTGAATATAATATTAAAATTGAAAAAATAAATGATTCTATAAAAACTTTTAATAACGAAGGTATTGAAAAAGAATTAAAAATATATATAGCCGAAGATAAACATATAGACTTAGAATCAAAATTATCAAAATTAAAAGCATCTAAACCTGAAATTAAGACAAATGATTTAGATATTATAATTGAAAAAATAATTGCATTAAATAATGAAATTATTAAAGCTTTTAAAGAAGATAAGGATTTAAAAAAAATTTTATCTTCTTCTGATTTTAATAATTTAATAGACTATATAAAAGGTAATAATGGATTACAAAAAAATTTAGATAAAATTAAAAATATGTTTGAAAAATTTAAATTAGATACATCAAAATATGAAGAATTTGAAAATATAAAAAGAAAAATTTTAGAAAATTTAGAAAGATTAAATAGATATAATGGGAAAAATGAAGCTGATTTTAATCAATATTTTAATAAAATTAAAACAGAATATAAAAAATTTAATGATTTAACTGATTTTAATAAATACGATATTAATGATTTAAAAAATTTAATAATAGATGATGAAATTTTATTAAAATCAATAAAACATATTAAAGAATTTTTAGAAAAAATACAAAAGAAAATAAAAAAAAGAAATACAACTTCAATAAGTCGTGTAGTAGCTACTGGCGATGGCACAGATTTTACTTCTCCATCAATGTATTCTAAATTATGGAATAAATATTTAGAAGATGTCAATGACGAAGATAAATTATTAGAAGAAACACAAGAAAATTTATACAATAAAATTCAACTTAATAATTTAGATCCAAGTAAGGCTTTAAAACTTACAAAAGATGATAAAATAATATTTATTATTATTATTGTAATATTAAGACAAATTGCATTAGCAATAACTGAATCATTAATAGATAATGGAGTTATTACAAATATATTACAAGCATTAACATGTTATGTAATTGTGTATATATGTATAATTGTTATTATAACTATAATTATCAATTTTGATGATTATAAATTAAGAATAATGTTCAATTTTTTTAATATGCATATTAATTCAAATGGTTTATTTGTACATAATTTTTTAGTAATAGGTTTAATATATATATTATATTATTTATCACAAATTATGGATCAAGGAACACCTAATACAAAAACTGTAATAATAACAGATATAGAAAAATTAAAATTAAATTATAAACTAGAATTAATAACAATGGCTGTTTTTGTTTTTGTAGCTGTTGCTGATTATTTTAAATAATTAAATATTTATTTATCATTATAATGATATTTTATAATTAGCGAATATTGATTATAAATATTTAATATTTTAGAATTTATAAAATCATCAATATTTATTATTTTTGTTTCATGAAAAATTGTAATTAATGAAGTATTATATTTTTTTATTTTAAAAGTATTAATATTATTATTATTCATTTTTATTAAAATATTATCACCATCCATATAATTATTATCATCGGCGTCAATCCTGATTTCATATAATTTTTCATCTATTTTAGAAACTTCTAATACATTTATAGCATCATTCCCTAAATTTAATTCATTATTACAAAAATCGTAAAATTTAAGAATCCACAATTTATTATTTAATACTATATTTTCAATATTATCAACTGGATTCCATATATCCCATCTACTATCTTGAAAACTAGACACACATACAAATGTATAAAATACATTTTTAGTACCGTCATTTATATTCATTAAAATATAAGGTGTTAAATTTTTTACAAATTTTGGAAAACATATACATTGCGGATATAATATATTTTTATTAATATCTATTGATACATTACATCTAATGTTATTTCTATTAGGATTTTTTAACCAATCTCTATTTAAACTATTTATAATAAAATTTTTATATAAATGATTATTATTTATAGATGATTGTGGTATTGTTATAGATATTGGATTATGTTTATATATATTATCACTATTCTTATTATTTTTTTCTCTACTATCTTTAATATTAGCATCTTTAATATTTACTTCTTTAATATTAGATTGTTGGGAATGCTCGTCTTGTATAAAATTTATTTTCGGTATAATTCTTCTTTTAGTTTCTAATTCTTTTAATTTATAATTAATATAATCATCATCTAATACTTCATTTTCATTATCTTTTATAGTTTGTATCGACGAAGAAGTAGTTGCTGATATAGTTGAAGCAACAGTGTGAGTTGTAGCTATTGGAGTTTCTGGAGTTGTATCTGAATTTTGCTCACTATTTTTAGACGTTGGCGACGCATGTGCTATATAATTTTGATAAATTTTTTTTATTTTTGATAAAGTCATATTATTTAATTCATGTAATGTTATAGTAGATAATGAACTATATTCATTCTCAATTTCACTTGAAATTTCATTTAATAATTTATCAATATTTTCATTTGATAATGAAATGTTAAATTTATCTTTTAACATTTTTGAACATGCCATATTTAAAATTGCTATATTTTGAATACTTTTATATTCTTCCATATACTATATTATGATGATACATAATTCTTAATATAAAAATAATAAAAAAAATAAAAAATTATTAATTTAGGCTTTAGCAGCGGCTGCTGCTGCTAGTTTACTCATACTGGGAGGAAAATGATGAGCAATTAATCTTTGAAGAATAAAATATGTTACCTTCTCTCCATCCTTTACATTAAGAACAGCCTTAAGTTTTTTATCAGGGAAAAACTCTCTTCTGTTTTGAGGATTATTTAGATTATGCTCTTTTACATATGAATTAATATATCTAGTAATGTCAGTTCTGGATTGTTCAGTACCCTTTGCTACTCCAATAAAATCACATAATTCATCAGAAATTTTACAAGGTTTAGCGAAACCAGATGGGGATTTTTTAGCTTTTTCTCTCTTTTTCTGAACTTTATCAATAATCTTCTTTTGTTTATCAAATTCTTTTCCAAGTTGTTTAAGTGCTGTTTGGATTAATTTAACCTGAGAAGCTAATCCTGAAATTTTTTCAGTCAATGAAGCAAGTAATGTCTCGCCATTAGTATTTTCATCCTTATCATCAGATGGTTCTGTAGTTTGTGCTACAGGTTCTTGGGGTACTACTGGTTTTGTATCAAGTTTTTTATCATCAGTTTGTTTTTTCTTAGGAGCTACTGCTTTTTTAGTTTCTACAGGTACTTCTACTGATTGTACAGGCACTACGGGTACTACTGGTACTGATACTGGTGTTGGTTTCTTTACTGGCATTTTTTATATTTCAATATATATTATAATCCTTATATAGTTTTATAAAGCGTTTTTAAAATTCTTATCATTTCAACCTTGTCTTTTTCACTTAATGCGTTCCATAATTCACTTTCAATATTTTTTATATTAATATTCACTATAAATGACCCTTTTTTTAAACCCTTATTAACTATTTCATAAAATTCTTTTTGAAAAGGCGGTACTTCAATTTCAATATTATTATTATCAATATATGGAATTTTTTTTGTATATCCAGATATATATTCAATTAAATTGATTTCAATATTAGTTATGATATCTATATTACCGTTTTTTGATATAATATGATCAAATTTTTCATCCGCTTTTATTTCCATATTTATTATGATTTCGTGTTCATTATCATTATCATCAGTATATTCTTTTATTACTGTTGGAAATTGACCACAATATATATCAACATATAATGGATCATCGATATCTACTAAAACTAATCTTAATTTTCTTTTTGTATTTAATAATATTTCTTGATACGTAACTTCAAATGTTATTTCATGTTTCATAATTTCATCATTTATTTTTGTAGAAGGATTATAATAATATTTAGGTTGAATATTTTTTTTTATAAATGATGATGCAATATTTAATAAAGTATCTTTAATAAATTCTTTAGTTTCTCCGCCTTCATGAAAAAAATTATACCAAATATCTTTCCAATCTGTATTATTATCCCATTCTACATCATTAAAATCATCAAAATCGTGAAAATTAAATTCATCATTAGTATGTAATTCATTTTTTTTCATCAATATGTCATAAGCAATTGATGCTTCTTTAAATTTGTCTATCTTTTTATTTTTTTCATTTTCATCTCTAATATTAATTAATTTATCAGGATGACATGATAATGCTATATCTTTATATGCTTTTTTTATATCTTCTTTAGAAGCATTAGAAGATAAACCTAAAATATTATAATATTTATTATACATATTATATATAAAAATTATTATGTTTATATAATCATCGATATATATTATTATATGGATCTATGGTCTATATTTATAGATAATTTTTTAAATATTATTAATGAGCATAATTATTATAATAAATTATTTAATTTTTTAACATCTTATGAAAATAATGTATTATTATATGGTTCTTATGGATTTCCTATTGATATATTTATAGATTTTATATTAAAAAAAAAATATAATTCTAGTGTGCTTTATAAAACTGAACATACGTGGAATAAAGATTTTATCTATAAATATAATAAATATTTTATAGAAATTGATCTTCTTCATCCATCAATGCCAAAAGATTTATCACAATTATCAAAATTTATAATTAGTATTATAAAAAATAAAAATATATATCAAGAAAGGCATTTATTTATTATTAAACATATAGATAGACTGAATAGAAATGATTATAATAGTTTTCGTATTATATTAGAACAATATTCAAATAATGCTTATTTTATATGTACTACACATAAATTAGATAAAATAGATATTCCAGTTAAAAGCAGATTTGGCATGTTTAGAATCCCTAATTTTACTCATGAAGAAATATTAAATATATTTTCTACATATTTCAAATATCCTCTAAATCAATATTTATGTGAAATAAAAACTAGAAATATTATTAAAGCTATTTTTATTTCTATAATAGAACAAACAGAACCACATATGATAACAAGAGAATTTTGTATATTTAATTTTCCACCTATTATAGAATTTGTAAAATCTCTTGATAAAAAAAAAAATAATCTTAATAATATCAAAGACTTTTCTTATAAATGTTTTCAATATAATATAAACATATCTGATATTACACAAGATATAATAAAATTATTGCCTAATAATAAAAAGGCAAATTTTATTCAATTTGCTTCAGATATTGAACATAAACTTATATTAACTAATAAAGGACGAGAACCAATATATATAGAGTATTTATTAACATATTTATTATAATCTATATATATATTTATACATATTAGGGGTATTATTAAAATTATTTTTTGGATAACAAATATATGAGGCAAATTCTCTATTTATACATTGTTGTTTATATTTTTCATCTTTTACTATATTGAAATTAATAAATATACTATCAATATCAATAAATTTATTAGTTTTTATATTATTATTATAAAATATTATAGATAAATATAATTTATCAATCATTTTAAAATAAAATATTGATTGTAAAAATATATTATAAATAGTAGCTCCTCCTATTATAAATATATTATCGATATTATTATTATAACAATAATTAACTGCATCATTAATATTATACACAATAATTACATTTTCATAATTATATGGATTTAAATTACATATTCTATTTCTTGTTAAAATAATGTTTAATCTATTTGATAATGGTTTCATATTTATACTTTCCCATGTTTCTCTTCCCATAATAACAGCATTATTTTCATTATTTGTTGTAATTTCTTTAAATTTTTTCATTTCACTAGAAATATTCCAAGGCATTTTATTATCAAAACCAATACCACCTTCAATTGTACAAGCCATTATAAGTGATATATTTGATTTCATTTATATTATATACTATTCTATTTTATAAATATATATTCTTATCCTTATTCTATATTCTTATTTTTGTTTCATAAAATTATAATTTTTATATAATAATATTGAAAATATATATACTATTATTATTCCAATAATAATATATGAATATTGTATATTATTAATTTTAACATATATATAATGTGAAATTATTAAAAATATTATTCCAAAATATATTAAATATGAATAAATATAATTACCAACATAATTAATTTCATTTACCATATCATTATAAGCCTTTGATTTTTGATCATATGCATCAAAAATAATATCTTGATTTTCTAAAAAATATTTAATATAATCATTATCATAAACAGTTATATATTCGCCTTTCTTTTTTAAAGTATCTTCAATTTCCTTATTTATATCATTATAAATATTTTCTTGATGTTTATATATAAAAAACTTATTTAATATATTTAATTTAGTTTCTATATCCATATATAAATTTGCATTATATTTTTGTAATGTTTCTTTATTTATTTTATTTTCAAAAAGATTTTTAATTTCGTTATACGGTATTTTTATATTTTCTATACTATCGCTATTTGTATTTTTTATTAAATCATCTAATTTATTATATATATTTATATAAATATTATCTTTATCTTTATGTTTTTCAATTAAATCTTTAATTTCTATTAAAGTACTCCAAAATAATATTATATCTGATTTTTTATTTAATAATAATTCAGATAAATATATATTTTCATCAAAATCAAATTGATAACTCGATGTATCTGGTAATCTTATATATATATTTTTAAAGTATTTAAGTAAAAAAGGCGATTGTGGATCTAATACTAAATATTTTACAAAATCTAAATTTTGATATGCTTTTGATTTTTCATGTCTAATTTTAGAGATATTAGTTAAATTATGATAAGATCCTATATTGTTTTCAATTAATTTATCTAATGTGATAGGTAAATCATTTAATTTGTCTAAACTAAATTCTACATTATTTTCAAGAATATTACTAAACATTATTATAGCATTTAATATTTTATAAATTTTTTTATATTTATTTATATAATTATTTTCATCAGCCATACTTAATTTTATTTTTTCAAAACTTGATTCAAGAATACCATTTACAGTTGTATATACAATAGCAAATATTATTATAAATCCACCTATATGTGATAATATAAAATCACCTTCATAATATATATTACTTATTACAGGTATAATATAATATACTATTACAAATATCCAAAAAAAACTGACAAATGTAGCATATGTTATTTTATAATTTTGAATAATATCATCATATTTAACATCATATATATTATTTAAAAAACAATATAGATTATATCGTAAGCTTTCAATTTCATATTTAGACCAACTCTTTGATATACATAATTTATCAATTGTATTATAATAATCAATATACCATTTAAATTTTAAAAAATGAAAAAAATTAAATATAAATAATATTAAACATAGACATAAATATCCAATTATTATTATTTTTACTATATTAACTTCTTGTATCATTAATCTAATATATAATTTTATTTAATTCTAAAAATTTTATTTATAAATTCATAGAAAAATAAATAACATCTATATATAATATACTTAGTAACCTTGATTATTTTGATCATTTTGATGATTTTGATCATTTGGATAATTTTGATCATTTTGATCATTTTGATGATAATTATTTTGATCATTGTCTTGATTAGTAGTTCTGCTATTATCTATCAAACATTTATTATAAGCATCATTACTATTACTAAAATAAGATTGTGTTCTACATCTTGTAGCCTTTTCATAATCACTAAACTGTAAATATAATATACTAATATTCTCACCTATATACGGTATAGCTGTTAAAAAACTTAATCCAAACTTATTAAAATAATATACATTTGGGTCAGTATTTTTATTTGTTAAATTTATAGAAGTATAGATAAGATATAAAATACATATTATAATAGCTTTGAAAAATAAAAATAATATAAACAAAATTTGTACATTACTATTATTAT
>Ga0164293_10004268_pt1 | contig 12229 bp, 8 predicted proteins | sample GEODES118metaG_FD_111487 | JGI IMG/M metagenome (GOLD analysis project Ga0164293, IMG submission 111487) | Eutrophic lake water microbial communities from Lake Mendota, Wisconsin, USA - GEODES118 metaG | ecosystem: Environmental > Aquatic > Freshwater > Lake | place: USA: Lake Mendota, Wisconsin... | reverse complement strand
GATCGTGTGGGATCTGATTCGCTATGCGCGCGATCAAGACATTCGCGTTGGTCCAGGTCGTGGTTCGGCAGCCGGATGTGCTGTTGCATACTGCTTGCGCATCACCGATCTCGACCCAATCAAATACGACTTGATCTTTGAACGATTCCTTAATCCAAGTCGAATTTCGATGCCTGATATTGATATGGACTTCGACTCGCGGTACAGGGATCAGATGATTCGTTACGCAGCCGATAAGTATGGGCGTGACCACGTTGCACAGATCATCACATTTGGCACCATTAAGGCGCGCAACGCAGTGCGTGATGCTGCGCGTGTACTCGGTTATCCATATCCACTTGGCGACAAAATCGCCAAATTGATGCCACCACTTGTGATGGGTCGTGATACGCCTCTCAAGTACTGCTTCGAAGAAGTAGAAAAGCACAAGGCAGGATTTCAGGCCGCCACAGAACTGCGAGCACTGTGTGAGTCTGATTCAGATGTCAAACGAATCATGGATGTTGCACGCGGTCTTGAAGGGCTGAAGCGATCCGTTGGCATTCATGCCGCGGCAGTGGTGATCACGAAAGAGCCGCTCACCGAATACCTGCCAATCCAGCGCAAACCTGAACAAGGCCAAACGCCAGAGGACGCGCCCGTGGTTACGCAGTACGAAATGCACGCGGTAGAGGAGCTTGGGCTACTGAAGATGGACATCCTTGGTTTGCGCAAGCTTGACGTGATCTCGGATGCCAACGCCATGATCCAGCAAAAGCGTGATTCGGGGTTTTCGATTGATGCCATTGATGTGGACGACGAAGCAACATATAAGTTGCTGTCTCGCGGCGACACAATTGGCGTATTCCAGCTTGAGTCATCTCAGATGCGTGCATTGTTGCGGTCGTTGATTCCAGAGAAGTTTGAAGAGTTATCGGCTGTTTTGGCGTTGTACCGGCCGGGCCCAATGAGCGCGAACATGCATAATGATTTTGCTGACTACAAGAACCATCGCAAGAAGGTTCATCTGTTCCATGATGATGCAGCAGAAGTATTGAGCGACACGTATGGCCTGATGATTTACCAAGAAAGTCTGATGCGTGTTTCGCAGAAGTTCGCCGGATTCTCAATGGCCGAAGCAGACAACTTGCGTAAAGCCTGCGGAAAAAAGATTCCAGAGAAGATGGAAGAGGCGCGGGAAAGCTTCGTTTTGGGTTGTGAAACAACGGGCTACGGCACCGAGTTGGGCGAGCAATTGTTTGACACGATTGTCAAGTTTGCAGACTATGCGTTTGCGAAAAGCCACGCTTATGGCTACGGCTTAATCTCATATCAAACTGCGTATCTCAAAGCGCATTATCCCGTCGAGTACTTAGCATGTTTGCTCACCAGCGTGAAAGCCAACTACGAAAAGGCTGCGGTGTATCTCTCGGATGCTCGAACAAGTGGCATAACCGTTCTGACTCCCGACATCAACCGGTCGGGGGTGAACTTTGAACCGGTGGTCATTGAAGGGGATCGTCAGATCACGTTCGGTCTCAGTGCAATCAGAAACGTTGGTGAAGGTCTCGTGCGATTGATTATTGATCATCGTGACGCCCATGGTGAATTCACATCGTTTTACGACTTCGCCGAACGAGTGCCTGAGCAAGCGCTCAACAAGCGAACCATTGAGTCACTCATTAAGGCTGGCGCGTTCGACAAACTCGGCCACCCGCGCAAGGGGCTGTTGCAAGTATTCGAAACAATTATCGATAACACCATGGTGCGTAGGCGAGAGCGCGACCAAGGAGTGATGAGTTTGTTCGGTGACTTGGGTGAGGAAACCGAAGTGTTTTCCGAGAAGCAAGCGATTCCTAATTTGCAGTTCGACAAAACTGAGCAATTGAAATTTGAAAAAGAGATGCTCGGTTTGTATGTATCCGATCATCCGTTGATGGGGATCGAAGGGGCATTACGTCGCAGGGTGGACTGCTCGATACCTGAAGCACTCGAGCGAGATGATGGCGCGTTCATTGTTGTCGGGGGCATCATCAACGGATTGGCTCGTCGATACACCCGCAAGGGTGATCAGATGGCAACCTTTCAGTTAGAGGACTTGCAAGGTTCGGTGGAAGTCACGCTGTTTCCCAAAACACTGCAAAAGTTTGGTCACCAGCTTGCTGATGACATCTTGGTATCAGTGCGGGGCAGGCTCGATAAGCGAGACGATTCACGTGTTGGGATGATGGCGATGGACATCACCATTCTCGAAGGTTTGCGTGCATTCCAGGATTCGCTGCACCTCAAGATTTCTGCTCAAGTACTGACTGAGTCAACGATCGAAACGCTGAAGGCAACGCTGCTTGACCATCCCGGTACATCGCCTGTGTTCTTGCATCTGGGGCCAGACAATGTGTTGCGCCTTGATTCGGAGTTCAATGTCAATCTCGACCGAGTGATTGGCGTTTTGCGCAGTGAGTATGGAGACAACGCCTATATCGAGTAGACCTATTGGTCTTTGGCCGTCTGAAAGGCATTTTTTGCTGGCAGACTGTAGATATGTCGGTTGAGGTTGAAACGCGTGATTGTGCGTCCCTTACAGAAATCGAACTTGAAGAATTGGCGGCAATGGGTGGCTTCTTCTCCCTTGAAGTAATCACCAAGGCGAAGGAAGACTGGGTGCTGTTTACCAGCGCCAAGATCAGTGGCAAGGTTCACGGTTTTACATTCTCTACTCTCGAGCGCATCGGTGGAACACCGTGTGTGTTGCTGGGGATGATGAGCATCAAGCGCACTCCAAAACGCGATTCAGTACTTAAAGGTTTGATGACAGAGGCGTATCACCGTGCTCTGATGGCATTCCCTGATGAAGACGTGGTAGTCGGTTCGCGCTTTTTGAGCGCCGATGGGTTGGAGTCATTTAAATCTTTGACAGAGATGATTCCACGTCCAGGACACCGTGCAGTCGGCGAAGAGCGTGCATGGGGCAAGCGACTCGCTCGTCGTTTCGGAGTCGAGTCCACTTATGACGATCAAAGTTTTACTGTAAAGACCAACGGTCACAGCGGATTTTTGGATCATGAATCGACGAAGCCAGAAAAGATTAATCCTGATGTGGCTGCACAATTTAAGGGTGTGTCAAAAACCAAAGGCGGAGCATTGATCGTTCATGGTTGGACGATGGCAGAATCTCTTGCCAAACTTGGAAAACTCGAAAAACACTAACGAGTAAGCGGTGCAGTTCACCGAAGTTGTCCGCACACGAAGAATGATTCGGGCATATACCCGTGAGGCAGTGTCTTCGCAAGTTGTTGATTCGCTCATTGAGACCGCGCTGCGTGCGCCTTCGGCAGGAAAGTCACAAGGAACTCATTTCATTGTGCTTACCGGTAACGATGTCGAGGCTTTCTGGAATGACACATTGCCTCTCGAGAAGCGAGAAACATTTCGCTGGAAGCAGTTGCTAGATGCGCCTGTCATCGTGATTCCGTGTGTAGACCCTCAGGCATATGTCGATCGCTATTCAGAGCCAGACAAACAATCAACAGGGTTGGGCGAAGGCATTGATGCATGGCCCACGCCGTATTGGACGATTGATGGATCGTTTGCCGTGATGACATTGTTGCTTGCTGCCCATGACTCCGGACTTGGCGCATTGTTCTTTGCTGTGTTCAACGGTGAGCAAGAACTACGCAGCAGGCTTGGTGTTCCAGGTGATGTGCAAATTCTTGGCGCAATCGCGTTGGGTCATGCAGCGCCAACCCAAGATGTTGGTCGCAGCGCGCAACGTCGGCGTAAATCAGCTGAGGAAGTCATTCACCGATCTACTTGGTAGATGTAGGTGTCAGGCGAGAGCCTGTTGCAACGTGCTGAGTAGTTGCTCTGGTGTTGTGGCAGGCTGCAAACACGCATAATGGCGGCAGACGTACGCCGTGTTTGTTGAGCGATTGTTCCACAACGGTGAGTCGTACGGCTCGCCCCACGCGAGAACGATCGTGGGTAGCCATCGTTTGCGGAGTTCATCCACCATGACTGGCTGTTCGCCAGTGATTGCAACTTCGGTTATGCCAGTGTGGCGCAGATGTACGGCTGCCAACAGATTGCCAAAGGCGGTTGGTGCGCTGGTGACAATCCGTCCAAGAAGTTTCAGAATCTGATCTGCGTGGAGGGTGTAGCGATCGTTGCCCGTGAGTGCTCCGAGTCGGTACAGCGCGATTGCCGCAGTTGAGTTTGCAGAAGGTGTTGCGTTGTCCATCACGTCCTTTTGCCGGACGATGAGGGGCTCTCCATTTGCTGGCGTCGTGAACAATCCGCCGTTAGTTGCATCCCAGCACTGCTCAAGAAGTTCATCTGCGACTTCGCACGCATGGTTAATCCAGCGCGCTTGTCCACTTGCCTCTGCGAGTCGTGTGAAACCATCAACAAGGTGGGCAAGGTCGGCGGCAAGTGCGCAATGACGTGCTTGTGGAGTTCCGTGTTGTTGCCAGCTTCGCTTCCAGGACCCATTGCTATCGCGAAGTTCGCGAACAAGAAATTCACCATTCTTGATTGCTGCCTGTAGCCAGTGTTCATCGTTGCAGAGAAACGCGGCTTCGGAAAGCGTCGCCAACATCATCGCGTTCCATTCGGTAAGCACTTTGTCGTCAAGCAATGGTCGTTGACGTGTAAGTCGATGGGTAAAGAGCACACTGCGAGCCTCTTCAACCAACGGTGGACGAATGAGATCTCCGCGGTGGTGAAGGCGACTTGGAATATTGGATCCCTCAAAATTGCCTTGCTCAGTTATTTCGTACCAATCAATTGCCGAGTCGCGAAGATGTGCAGGTAGCACAGCCGAGAATTCTTCAAGCGACCAAACATAGAAATGACCCTCGTGGCTGTGCCCGGTTGCATCGAGAGAATCTGCGTCCTCGGCACTGAAAAAGCCTCCATCGTGATGAGTGAGGTCTCGCAACACGTAGTCAATGATTTCGCGCGCAACATGTAGCCATGTTTGATTGCCGAACAAGATGCCCGCATGAAGGTAGACCCGTGCGAGGAGTGCTTGGTCGTAGAGCATCTTTTCGAAGTGAGGAACCAGCCATTGTTCGTCCACGCTGTAACGCGAAAACCCACCGCCGATATGGTCGTACATGCCGCCACTAGCCATTGCATTCAAACTGGTGGTCACGATGTTTTCGAGATCAGAGTCTTCGCCAGCGAGCAATTGCCGCAAGACGACTTCAAGGTTCATCGTACTTGGGAACTTAGGAGCCTTGCCAAAACCGCCCCATGTTCGGTCAAAGTTGGCACGAAGCTGAGAGATAGCGGTTTCGCAGGTTTCGTATGTGGCGATGTCGGAATGTTGTTCAATTTTTGTGGTGCGATCGAGCGCTTCCATCAAGGCTTCGATGTTGTTATCGATATCGCCTCTGCGATTGATCCATGCATCCGTGATCGCATTCATTAACTGCATGAAGGAAGGTTTAGGGAAGTAGGTTCCACCAAAAAATGGCTTGCCATCAGGAGAAAGAAACACGGTCATTGGCCAACCGCCACGTCCGGTCATTGCCTGGACGGCATCCATGTAGATCGCATCAACATCTGGTCGCTCTTCGCGGTCTACTTTGATATTGACGAACATGCGGTTCATCATTTCTGCAGTTTCAGTGTCCTCAAAACATTCGTGAGCCATGACATGACACCAGTGACATGCCGAATATCCCACGGACAACAGAATGGGAACATTGCGGCTGCGCGCAAGTGCAAATGCTTCTTCGCCCCACGGAAACCAGTCAACGGGGTTGTCGGCGTGTTGACGAAGGTATGGACTTGTCTGATCTGCCAAGCGGTTGGTGGTCATGTTGGCCTTTAGGTGTAGTTATGAAACCAAAACGTCAATTGCTTGAGCAAGCCGAGGATACGGTGCGCGAGCAGAGACGATCATACGTATACGGCAGATGCTCGTCACTGTTGGTGCAACAAGTAATCCGTTGCGAACACGGCACGTACCACTGAGCACGCTGTATGTGCGTGTTCCCGAAGAAGACGTGCCAAATATTTTAGCAAGCGGAGTACTTGTACCCGCAGCGACGGCGTTCGTGGTGTGCCAGATGAGGAAGAACCGTGCTGTCGTCGCCGACCATGCCAATTGTGGTGCGCCATTTCGCGTGTAGGTAATGCCGATCCGAATCGTTTTACGTGCATCAGCCACTGCTGTGGTGTATTGACGTCGTGTTGCACCTTTGATCGCGACGCAGTCTTGCGGTTTTGCTGTGGCTGCTAAACCTTCAGTCGTGCAGCGAAACCATTGCACTGCGGTGACGTTGCTCACTTGGCTGAGGTTGGCAATCAGTCGTTCGCCAACGTGCCCAACTGCTGTGACAGTTGGTGTTGAAATTGGGGGATAGAGCTGGCGGAGCGCTTGCAATGCGGCAACCATATTCACGAGTCCGGCGCCGAACACAAGGTCACGGCCAGGATCTCCGATATCGGTGGCGGTGGTGAGCAGTATGTCGCGGACTTGCGTGTTCGTTACGCGTGGCTCGGCAGCAAACAGCAATGCCGCAGCACCGGCAACAAATCCCGCAGCCATGCTGGTGCCACTTTGTGTGGCGTAGTCGCCGTTTGCGGTTGACACAATGCTCACGCCAGGTGCGGCAATATCGATGTATTCACCGCGCTGATTAAACGACGCGGCGCGATTAGCGCTGTCAACTGCTGTGACTGCAATGGTGAGGTCGAGTGCCGCTGGCCATTTAGGGGCGCTTGTCGATCCGCCATTGCCTGCAGCGGCAATGACGAGCGCACCTTTTTCGGTTGCATAAGTAATTGCTTGTGTGAGCGTTGAGCTTTCAGTGGCACCACCGAGTGAAAGGTTGATGACCTTTGCGCCACTGTCTGCCGCGAAGCGCACGCCAGTTGCCACATCGCGAGCATCGCCTTGACCGTTGTCGTCAAGCACATGGATAGGAAGAATCTTTGCGTTCGGCGCTACTCCTGATCCACCAATTCCGTTGCTCGACGCAGCGGCAATGATTCCTGCAACGTGAGTGCCGTGACCTTGAAGGTCAACATCGTTTCCATCTGGCGATTCGGTGAGTCCGAAATATGTACGTCCTGCCAGCAAGTTGGTTGCTAAATCGGGGTGCGGTCCGCTGCCGCTATCAACTACCGCAACCGTGACACCAGACCCAGTCGTGACCGTCCAGGCATAATCGGCACCAATGGCAAACACACCCCATTGCTGGGCAAGCAAAGGGTCGGGCAAAGGTGCCGCATCGAGATGTGGAGCACTTGTGAGTACGCCGAAGAGCACAGCGAACGCTGTTGCAAAGGGGAGTGTTCGCTTAGTCAAGACAGAAATTCTTACACGCCCATGGCGTGGAACCCACCGTCTACATGCACGATTTCGGCAGTAGTTGCAGGGAACCAATCAGAGAGCATGGCAACACATGTGCGGGCGACTGCGCTTGAGTCATTGACATCCCAGCCAAGTGGTGCTCGCTCATCCCACACATCTTCAAATTTCTGAAAACCAGGGATCGATTTTGCCGCCATGGTGCGGATGGGACCAGCGGCCACGAGGTTGCAACGAATGTTTTTGCTGCCGAGTTCTTTTGCTAGATAACGGTTAGTTGACTCCAACGCGGCTTTGGCAACACCCATCCAGTTGTATGCAGGCCACGCCACGGTGTTGTCGAAATCAAGACCCACAATGGTTCCACCACTTGTCATTAGCGGCACGAAGGAATCGGCAAGCGTTTTTAACGAGTACGCAGAGATTTGCATCGCCACAGAAACATCTGACCATTGGGCAGCCATAAAGTCATCGCCCAAGCAAACAGCAGGCGCAAAACCGATGGCATGAAGAACGCCATCAACGCGGCCTAGGTGGGACTGAGCTGCCAGGCGGGCTGACGCAATGTGTTCATCTACCGTGACATCAAATTCGACCACCTTGATGTCATGGCTGAGTTTACGAGCAGTTCTTTCGGTGATGGACAGCCCGCGGCCTGCCCCTGTAAGTAGCACCTGGGCGCCTTCAGTGAGTGCAAGCTTTGCAACTCCATAGGCAAGTGAGGCGTCAGTAAGCACTCCGGTAACCACAATATTTTTGCCATCCAAAATTCCCATGACTATGACCGTAGTTCCCGCACACGGTTTGTGTAAGGCTTCAAGGATGCGCATCGGAATCATTGGCGGTACTGGCCCAGCAGGAAGCGGGTTGGCCCTCCGCATGAGTGTGGCTGGCCACCAGGTTCTACTTGGTTCACGGTCGAAGGATCGTTCAGAAGAAAAGGCTGCGGAATTGGTCAAGCAGTGGCCTGATCATGGTCTGAAATTTGAGACAGGAACAAACGCTGACGCCGCAGAGTGCGAGGTGATTGTGGTTGCTACGCCGTGGGATTCGACCGCAACGATCGTGGGTGAACATGCCGAAGCATTGCGTGGAAAAATTGTTGTGACGATGGCTAATGCATTGGTGCGTGTGGGTAAAGAGTTTCAACCACTTGTTCCACCGCGTGGAAGCATTGCGGCTCACGTGCAGGCAGAAATACCAGGTAGTCGTGTTGTTGCAGCAATGCAACATTTGCCAGCCAAAGAATTGGGCAACCTCAATCATCATGTTGACTCTGACGTATTGATCTGCTCAGACTTTCCCGAGGCGATAGAACTGGTGAGTGACCTTGTGTCTCAGATCCCTGGATGCCGCCCTTTGAATACAGGTCGGTTATCAAATGCGTTGGCGCTTGAAGCATTCACGGCAGTGTTGTTGCAATTAAACGTGCGCTACAAAACGAGGGTTGCTCCGCGACTAACGGGAATTCCAGATGTTGACCCTGTTAGTGGTCGCGTGATGAAACTGGGGTAGCGCGTTGTCGATGCAACTGTTTGATACCGCGCAACAGAAAGTGGTTGCATTTGAACCGGGTCCAACCGTGCTCATGTATACGTGCGGGATCACGCCCTATGACGCGACACATCTTGGCCATGCGTTCACGTTTATTTCATACGATGTGTTGCAGCGACGGTTGATCGATAAAGGCCATCAGGTCAAGTGTGTACGTAACGTGACCGATGTTGATGACCCGCTGTTTGCAAAAGCGCGCGAACTCGGCGTTCATTATCTTGATCTTGCTGCAGGCGAAGAAGCACGTTTCGAAGCAGACATGGCTGCTCTCAATGCGTTGCCCGTGTTTAGTACTCCACGCGCGTCGTCAGCGATTCCAGATATTCGCGGATTCATAGGCATGGTGATTGACAGAGGGTTTGCTTATGAAGCGGGCGGATCGGTGTATTTCGATGTTGAAAAGTTCCCGCAGTTCGGCAATATCTCTCACTATTCGCGTGAACACATGATTGAACTGGCCCGTGAACGAGGCGGCAATGTTGACGACCCACACAAACGCAATCCGCTCGATTTTGTGTTGTGGCATCCATCGGCTCCCGATGAGCCGGCATGGGACACGCTGTGGGGTGCTGGACGTCCGGGTTGGCATATCGAGTGTTCGGCACTTGCGCTTCGTGAATTAGGAACCACGATCGATCTGCACGGTGGTGGAAGCGATCTCATTTTTCCGCACCATGAATGCGAGCGGGCTCAATCCGAGGCAGCCACGGGCAAGCCGTTTGTCAAACACTGGATGCATATTGCAATGGTGTCAATGGACGGTCACAAGATGTCGAAGAGTCGTGGCAACCTGGTATTTGTTGACAAGCTGCGTACCCAGCATGACCCTCGCGCGATTAGGTTGGGGTTGATCGAGCATCATTATCGAGTTGAGTGGGAATGGGACGATGGCCTCATGAAGCGCAATGAGCAGCGGTTGGCGATGTGGGCTGATACCGCAGAAGATGGCACAGCAGACGATGCGGTTTTGAACGAAGTTCGTCAGGCGCTTGACAATGACCTTGACACACCCACCGCGGTGGCACTGATTGACGATGCGGCTCGGCGCGGTCACAATGTGCGTAGCTGTTCAGCACTGTTAGGAGTAGTCATCTAGTGGTCGAGCGGGTTGATTCGCTGTATTCGGGTGCAACCGAATTGCAACGGCGTGTTCGACCAGCGGTGAGAGTAGTCACTAATCGTTTGTGGAATTTTGATCTACAAGGCTTCGAGCAGTTGCCCGAGACCGGTCCTGCAATCTTGTGCGCAAACCATGTCTCGTTTCTTGACTCAGCATTTTTGATCATTCATGCGCCAAGGAATATTTCCTTTGTCGGAAAGAGCGAGTATCTCGATTCGTGGAAGACGCGCCGATTGTTTCCGGCATTAGGAATGATCCCCATTGATCGTGAAGGTGGAGAGAAATCATCAGTTGCACTTGATGCTGCCGAAAATGTTTTGCGAAGAGGGGAATTGTTTGGCATATTCCCCGAAGGAACACGTAGTCGCGATGGAATGCTGTACAAAGGCAAGACGGGTGCGGCTCGGCTAGCAATGAAATTGCGATGCCCAATTTTTCCGGTAGGAATCGTCGGCACGCGAGAGATTCAGCCACCAGATGCAAAAGTTCCGCGGTTAGGTGGGCACGTTCAAATCACCATCGGACGACCAATTACTCCTGATCGTTATTTGCAGCGCACGGATGATCACTTGGTGTTGCGCGAAATGACCGATGAAGTGATGTTTGAAATTCAGTCAATGACGGGTCAGCAGTATCGCAATGTGTATGCATCGCAACGGCAGGTGCAAGCGCCGACAGAATCGTCAACAGGTGGGCGAGAGACGGTTTCGTCGGGTAAATAGGTAGGTCTCTGTTCGCCTTGCCAACCTAGAATGATGACGCGATGAGTGTTTCACCAATTGATGTCCAATTACCCGATGGATCGACCAGGACGCTGCCTGCAGGGTCAACCGCGCTTGATCTAGCCCAAGCAATCGGCTCGCGCCTCGCGAAAGCTGCAGTGGCGGCAGTGGTTGATGGCGCAGAGGTAGATATCGCGAGCCCGCTCAATCATGGAGCTCACGTTGCGATTGTTACTGCAGATTCTGATGCTGGTCGCCATGTGCTGCGCCACTCAACGGCACATGTTTTGGCCCAGGCAGTGTTGCAGCAATTCCCGGGTGCCAAGTTCACTATTGGCCCTGCAATAGAAGACGGCTTTTATTACGACTTTGAGTTGCCAGGTGGAAAGACATTTAGCGACACTGATTTAGAAGCGATCACCGAGCGGATGAAAGCAATCGTTAAGGCAGATCAACCATTCGTGAGATCAGAGATGAGTGCTGCCGAAGCACTTGCATTGTTTTCTGATCAGCCGTACAAGCAAGAGATCATTGAACGAGTAACAACGGGTGCTGCCGACGGATCTGATGCCACCGAGGTGGCTGGTGACGGATCGGTAAGCGTGTATCGAAACTCGGACACCTTTGTTGACTTGTGTCGTGGTCCCCACGTTCCAAGCACATCGCAACTCGGTCATTTTGCGTTGATGAAAGTTGCCGGTGCGTATTGGCGCGGTAACGAAAAGGGCCCGATGCTGCAACGCATCTATGGCACAGCGTGGGAATCGAAGTCGGCACTTGACGAGCACATCACACGATTGGCTGAGGCGGAAAAACGTGATCACCGCAAACTCGCAGTGGAAATGGACTTACTGTCGTTTCCTTCCGAGTTAGGCGGCGGGTTGGCAGTCTGGCATCCCAAGGGTGCAATTGTTCGCAAGCTGATGGAGGACTACAGCAGGTATCGCCATCAACATGGTGGTTACCAGTTTGTCTTCACCCCACATATTGCCAATGCAACGCTGTTCGAGACTTCGGGACATTTGCATTTTTACAAAGACGGCATGTATCCGCCAATGGAAATGGACAACGGTACGTATTACCCGAAGCCAATGAATTGTCCGATGCATTGCTTGATTTATCGTGATCGCCAACGCAGCTATCGCGAGTTGCCGTTGCGTCTGTTCGAGTTGGGTACGGTGTATCGCTACGAACGTGCGGGCACATTGCACGGATTGTTGCGTATTCGTGGGTTTACTCAAGATGACAGCCACATTTTCTGCACCGAAGATCAGATGGCCGATGAGATTACGTCGTTGCTTGACTTCGTTCTGTCTGTATTACGTCAATTCGGTTTCGACGATTTCGAATTCAAACTTTCCACTCGTGACCCAGAGAAGTCTGTGGGCACTGATGAAATCTGGGACAAGGCAACCTTGGCGCTACGCGAAGCACTCGATCGTCACGGCATGGAGTACTCGGTCAAAGAGGGCGACGCTGCGTTCTATGGCCCAAAGATTGATATTGATGTCCGAGACGCCATCGGTCGAAAGT
>Ga0164293_10004267_pt1 | contig 12232 bp, 11 predicted proteins | sample GEODES118metaG_FD_111487 | JGI IMG/M metagenome (GOLD analysis project Ga0164293, IMG submission 111487) | Eutrophic lake water microbial communities from Lake Mendota, Wisconsin, USA - GEODES118 metaG | ecosystem: Environmental > Aquatic > Freshwater > Lake | place: USA: Lake Mendota... | reverse complement strand
TCGCATTCGGGCAAATAAAAACTTTTCATTAGGAATCCATCCTAACTTCCGACCTTTATTGATCGGAAAGGGTACGAATATTCATGATGAAATTGACAGATGTATGCACATAGTTCCGGAAGCAATTTCGTGCAGAACCCATGGGATTATCCAGGGCGGTGATATATCCAGAGCACTCATAGAGCGTGGAATAAGGTTCGAATCAAATGAGTCAATCCCATTTCATTCAGGAATCCATTTGAAACCGTACCAGCTTAAGGGGCCACTAATCAGATTGCCGTACTTCTGGGCCGATGAACATGAATGGGTTTATATACGGGAAACGAACTTTAAAAATATTTTGCAGCAGTTTAATTTCTTTGTATTTGACTTTCATCCAATTCATGTCTTTCTAAATACAGAAAATTCGTCCAGGTATGATAGGACTAAGGGTTTTCATAAGAATCCGGAAGAATTGATCAAGCATCGTTTTGAAGGGCGGGGTACACGTACTCTGCTCCTCGAGTTATTAGACTTACATCGCAAGCAGGTATGAGGATAGCAATTATAGGTAGAACTGAATTGTTGTACAATGTTATTGGACTTTTGCTTGCAAAAGGCCATACTATTTCGTGTGTGTTGACAGCTAAGGAAGCACCTGAATATACAAAAAGTGCTGAAGATTTTAGAGATTTGGCGGAAAGAATAAATGTACCTTTTCGATCCTCTGCAAAAATAAAGGAACATCTGGATTTTTTCAGTAATGTAGAAATAGATATTGCAGTCAGTGTAAATTATCCTAATGTTATCCCGGCTGAAGTGGTCAACCTTTTTCCCCTAGGCATATTAAACGTACATGGAGGAGATCTCCCACGCTATCGGGGGAATGCGTGTCAGGCATGGGCTATTCTGAATGGAGAGAACAGGGTGGCTGTATGTGTTCATAAAATGATTGGGGGAGAATTGGATAATGGGGATGTGATTACCCGGGAATATCTCGAAATTGATCACACAACGAAAGTTACCAATATATTGGACTGGATCAATTTTCAAAGTCCAGGCTTGATTCTGACGGCAATAGACCATTTAAGCAAAGATCCGGCGTACGTTTTGTTTAAACAATCCGTTGATCCCGCTGAGGCTTTGCGATGTTATCCACGATCCCCCGAAGACGGCCAAATTAGTTGGAGCCACACTCCCGTGGAAGTATTACGACTAATTAATGCGTCAAATAAACCATATGCCGGTGCATTTTGCGAATATGATGGAAAGCGGATGATTATATGGGACGCTGAATTAGTAGAAGAATTTGAAAATTTTTGTGCAATACCCGGGCAGGTAACTAAGATCGGGAAAGGATATATAGAAGTAGCATGTTATAAAGGCAAAGTTAGGATAAACCAAGTTGAGTTTGAAGGTAAAATTAGCACTCCTGATTTCTGGATAAATTCTATTAGAAAAAGATTAATATAAAATCAATTAATGTTTTTCAAAATTACACACTCGTTATTAACCATACTGTATAGTTTTTTACTAAATAATATTACGGCAGCGCTATGTATTGGTGTGACATTTCTTGCAGCTGTAATTGTAAGACCAAGATCCAGTAGGGGAAATGAAGTTCGTATCATATGGAAGAGTACGCCGTTAATAAATATCAGTTATTGGTCTAGGGAGTTAAAAGATATCGGGTACAGTTCCGAACCGTACACAACTAATTTTTATTCATTTTTCAATAGCCGGGAAGACTTTGATATACTTTTAGTAGAAAAATTTAAGTCTTGTCCCAAAATAATAATTAAGCCATATTTGCATTTAACTGGAATAGTTGAACTGCCACATGTTTTGGTAGATGGAGCCTCAATCAAAGGAGGAACGAGATGCATTTAGATGTTATCCAAGGATCCCCAATAATTTACAGTGAAATAAACTTAATTAAGATAATGCTTCAAATAAATATTATCCAATGACAAGAAAAAGAATTTTAATAAGTGGAGCTAATGGCCTTTTAGGCAAACATGCCGTAGAATATTTTAAAAATGATTACGAGGTTCATGCCATTGTACGCCACACTCCAATCGATGCATTAAAAGAGGTACATTATCACATTCACGATCTGAAGAGTGACTGGTCGACTGATGAGTTGCCAAAGAATATTGATTCAATTTTTCATTTGGCACAATCTGAGTTGTTTCGTGATTTTCCGGAACATGCGATTGATGTTTTTAATGTTAATGCGACATCCACAGTAAAACTTTTGGATTATGCCAGAAAAGCAGGTGCTCAGAAATTTGTTTTTACTTCAACAGGAGGAATATACGATCGAAGTTTGGAAGCAGTAAATGAAAATTCACCCATCAACACTTTTGGTATTTTAGGGAATTATTTTGCTACGAAGTTATGTAGTGAAATTCTAACACATAATTATACTAGCTTTTTTGATGTGACCATCCTTAGACTATTTTTTATGTATGGGAAGGGGCAAAAGCGATCAATGCTAATCCCCCGTTTAGTTGATAATGTTAAGCTAGGAAATTCTATTAAACTGACCAGGAATGGGGGAATTCAAATAAATCCGGTTCATGTGAGTGATGTGGTGCAGGTGCTGGAAAAGCTTTTGGATACAAATGGGAGTTTTACCTTTAATGTGGCTGGGCCTGAAACATTGACGCTTCAAAAGATAACAGAACTAATCGGTGAAAAAATGGGGAAAAACTTGATATATGAATACTCGGACAACCTTGATGAAAATTGCATTGCCAATATTGAGATGTTAAATAATTCACTTTACCAACCAACTGTTCGAATTGGTGATGTCATTGAAGAACTGTTTACCTGAATCAGGAATTAAATTTCATTAAATAACTTTTGAAGATGTTAAAATCTTATAACAATGGTTTCATTCTTAATCTCATAGCGGACCAGATGAGATGGCTACTTTACGATAAACTACATATTGATTGGGAATAACCAAATGATATAATTAGAGATGTAATGAGTCATTAAAAAAGTATTCTTGTTTAATGGTTCATGATAAATTGAACTTAAAGATATTTACTATTTTCAGAATGATTTTAAGATTTACCATTTATGAAACCCCTATTATTAATTATTTAGAATTAATTGAAATATATTGATACTGTGAGAATTACTTGGAAGTCAACAAGAACGACTGCTTATTTATTAATGAAGTTTGGGTATTATACACTACGTTTTTTTTACCGTAAGTGGAATAGCCTTTTAGCTAAAGTTAAACAGCTGGCTCTTTTCTATTATTTCAGTTTGTTCATTTTCCCGAAAGTTAACAGAGAAAGACCTATAAAACCTCGATTACTTTTTGGTTTCGCACCAATATTAAATAATAAATATTGGTCGCAGGCTATGAGCAGAGGCAATTACATTTCACATTCAATAAGTAATGCTATACCAAATAATAGTTCAAAGGATGATTTCGATTTTTACATTGATGAATTATTTCCGATTAAGGGGAAACATACAATCTGGAATATAACTTTACAAAAGTTAAGACTATTTACTTATGTTTTAAGTAATTATGATATCTTGATTATGTCTTTTCGTTATAATTATTTCAAAGACACGGTATTTTGGAATAAGGAAGCCGCAATTTTGAAGGAGTATGGTCTGAAGACTGTAATCATTCCATACGGTAGTGACTATTACATCTATTCAAAAGTTATTGATCATAGCCTCAAGCATAATTTAATGGTCAATGTTGCTCCAGATATTTTTTATAATAAAGAAAAGGAGACGAAAATTGCCTATTGGAGAGATAATGCGGATTTCATTTTAATGGGCTTTATGCTTGACGATGCCCCAAGATGGGATGCTTTGCCAGTTAGTTCCTTGTGTATAGATACAGAACGCTGGAAAAGAACCAAAAAGGAAAGTAAAGCAGACGGCACAAATGAAACGGTTACTATAGTTCATACACCAAATCACAGAGGCTTTAAAGGAACCGAGTTTATATTCAAAGCTATACATGAGTTAAAGGAAGAAGGGTTGAATATTAATTTTATTGTAATTGAAAAACTATCTAATAATGAGGTAAAGCGAATTCTACTTGAGGAAGCTGATATATTAATAGAGCAGATTATATTTACCGGATATGCACTTAGCGGAGTTGAAGGATTATCGGCGGGCATACCAGTAGTTTCTAATTTAGATCGTGAAGATATTGTCCATGTTTTTCGAAGGTATTCTTATCTCAATGAATGTCCAATTGTGAGCGGCACACCTGAAAATATAAAAGAAACTATTCGTTATTTAGTACAAAATCCTGAACTAAGAAATCAACTAGGTCAAGCTTGCAGACAGTATGTAGAAAAATATCAATCTTATGAGGCTTTCCAGAAATTTTTTGAACAAATTATTAATAAAATTTACCTAGATCAACCTGTAGACTCAATGAATTATTTTAATCCTCAGGATCGAAACTCATACAATAATTCTCGTCCTCTAATTAAACATCCATTAATTAACAATCGTATTGTGAAGGCGAACTAATACGTTGTTTTAATAGTGTAAAAAACGATTATTTTCCTTATCGAAACTCAGATCATTTTTACTTTAACTTAAATTTAATGACTACATTTTTTTTATTTATACGTGCAAAGATCATTTTTGCAATATTATATATAGTATTCTACATATTTATTTTTCCCTGGATTATACTCGCCATAATTTTTATCAGGGCTTTCATAAAGAAAAAGATTGACGTCGGTTTGGGTCCGGAACCTATGATAAACAATGTGTATCATAAGAAGGCATTAATGACTTACGGTTATTCTTGCGAAACATTTGTTAATACTGTGTATTTCATCACAACTGAATTTGATTATAGGTCTGATCTTGCCTTTTATTCCAAAATTCCCGTGCTAAAAATCTTTAGACATATCATACTCTTTTTAAGATCTATTGCGAGATATAAGTGTTTATATATATATTTTAATGGGGGACCATTGATGGCGGATTTTTTTCTAAGCAAGTTAGAATCCAGATTATATAAGTTGTCCGGTACTAAAATTGTGGTAATGCCCTATGGAGGAGATGTTTATAACATGTTCAATTGTAATAATTTGCAGTTGAAGCATGCAATGGCGGCTGATTATCCTCAATATCATAAAACAAATAAAAAAGTGCAATCACAGATAATGGCCTGGACAAAAGCAGCTGATTACGTGATTAGTGGCTGTGATTGGGTAGATTATATGCATCATTGGGACAAACTGATGATAGCTCATTTTTCTATTGATATCGAGAGGTTTGAAAACTTGAGAACTTTAGAACCGCAGCGAAGGAAATTTACTTCAGAGAAACCTCTTAGGATTTTACATGCTCCAAACCATAAAACTATCAAAGGCACTAGCTACATCCAAAGGGCTATTGAGGAACTCGTATCAGATGGATATTCTGTAGAACTCATTTTTTTACAAAAGAGGCCTAATCAGGAAATTATTGAAGAAATATCAAAGGCAGACATCGTTGCAGACCAATTGGTGATAGGCTGGTATGCAATGTTTGCTTTAGAGAGTATGGCTTTAGCTAAGCCTGTAATTTGTTTTCTCAGGGACGACCTCATTAATTTATATTTATTTTCCGGCTTATTGGAAAATAAGGAAGAGATTCCATTCCTGAATTCAGATGTTTTTGGATTCAAGCAGTTGATTAAGGATGTCCTAGACGAAAAGATTGATTTGGCAATTTCTTCTAAAAAAAGTTTGGAATATGTTTCGAAATATCATTCTATCCAATATGTAGGAAAAATATTCGATGAGGCAAATCAAACGATTGGCCTTATTAAAAATTAGCTTCATGACCTATTCGCAATATTTAAAATATCACGGTCATTGATATTAGATGGTAAGCTGTAATAGGAATACTTGTTGGCAATGGAATACAATACAATTATAACGAGTTGAAAATTTTATTTGCTCCTAGTAACATTGCTTCCATGCCAGCCATAACAGCCCAAGCTATGATTGAGCTGGGGCATAAAGCAAAGTGTATAACATTGAGTGATAATATATTCCATACCGGAAATGATAATGTTATCCGGCTAAAAAATTACTCTATAAGAAATCCCTTTTTATACGCTTATTATAAAACTATTTACCTCATAACACTATACAGGTTATTAAAATGGTGTGATGTGGTACATTTTACATGGTACGCTGTTTTGCCTTTTGCCATTGATCTTTGGCTTATTAAACTCATGAAAAAACCACGCTTTGTGGAGTGGGTAGGGAGTGATATTCGAGTGCCTGAGGTGACAATGAAGGAAAGCCCGTGGTATAAACATGCATTCCATAATGGTTATGAATATTCAAAAATGGAAACACAGGCCAGGTCATACAGAAATCAGCGAAATTTTCAAGCTACGGGTTTTGTGCCAATTTTGGTTCCTGAAATGCATCTGTATTTGAAGCCCGGGTTGTTTGAAAAGGTTTATACGACCCAGTATCGTATACCAACTGGTGAGTTTATTCCGCTTTATCCTAAAATTGAGAATGAAAAAATAGTCATTGTTCACTCTCCCTCAGCTATAATTACAAAGGGCTCTAATTATATCCTTCCGATTGTGGAATCACTTAAGGAGAAATACAATATCCAGTTCGTGTTATTGCATGATGTGCCCCGCCAGCAAGTCCTTGAAGCAATGAGCACTGCTGATATATTTATTGATCAGATCATAATTGGCAGCTTTGCGTCGGCTGCAATTGAGGCGATGAGTTTCGGCAAACCTGTTATTGCCTATATTGCCCCAAGCGTGTACAAAATGGGAATTCCAGATCATTGCCCCGTGGTAAATGCAAATCCTGATACTTTGAAAGAAAAGTTGATAGAGCTCATAGAAAACCCTCAATTGAGGCACGATACCGGTGTTCTTAGTCGCCAATATGTCGAAAAGATGAACGATGCACTTGTGGTTTCAAGAGGCTTGCTGGAAATTTATAAAACCCAAATTCCTTAGGTCGTTCTTCACATCTAATCTGTGATTGCCCACTATGATACATCCAATGGATGTAATCTTATTCTGTGAAATTATTTATCTTTGTTACAATCTCTAAATCGTTTCCGGTAAATCTTCATAGTGTTAATCAACAAAAGCGCTTCTTCAAGATCTGCCAAAAGTTTGTATGAAGAAAAAGATACTTATAGTAAACTCTGATCCCTTTCATAATGGTCCCAGGATGATTAAGGAGATCGAAGCATTAAAAGATGAATATATAATATATGCGCTGGGAAGAACTGCACCTCACGACCCTAAGATTGAATTTATCAGCATTGACAAAATCTATGGTATAACAAGACTGATAGCCAAATTGTATTCAGTCATTTTCAAGAAATACTACGCCGGGAGACTTTTTTTCTTTGAATACGGGCTTCATAGTCTAATTGATAAAATTAGACCAGATATTATCATAAATCATAACCCCATATTTTTTCCGGCAATTTTTAGTTATAAGAGGTACCTTCCTAAAGTGGTATATAATGCTCATGAATATCACCCGATGCAGTTCGAAGACCAGGAATGGCTTAATACGGCAGGTGCTTATTATTCAGAAATTTATCGTGATTATCTTCCTAAAATAGACTTACTAATTAACGTTTGCGACAGCATCGCGCAAAAATGCGAGGAGGAATTCGGTAAAAGTTCATTGGTTATTCCTAACGCAGCACCTTTTCATCCCGATGTCTCTCCTCAAGAAACCAAAGCCGATCAGATAGTAAGGATAATTCATCATGGGGCTGCTATTAGTGGCCGAAGAATTGAAAAAATGATTCAGGCTGTGGGTGAAATGGAGAATTACCAACTGGATTTAATGTTAATTCCCAATGATAAGAAGTATTATCAAAAACTTATTGATCTGGCTAAGGAGTTCAAAAATATCCGGATTATTCCAGCCGTTCCTTACAACGATATCGTAAAGTTTATTTGTCAATACGATATCGGCCTATATATTCTGAATCCTGGAAGTTTTAATAATAAAGTGGCATTACCAAACAAGTTGTTTGAATTTGTACAGGCGAGACTGGCAATTATAGTGAGTCCTAACGATGAAATTGCAGCTATCGTTAAAAAAAACTATATAGGAATTGTAACTAATGGCTTTGAAACTAGCGATTTAAAGCTCGCACTAAATGGTTTGTCAGTTGATCAAATAAATGTATTTAAGAATAACTGCGATTTGGTAGCTCAGCAATTATCTGCAGAAGTGTATTACGACAAAATGAAGGAGGCGATTCGGGCTTTATAAAATGAAAAAGATTATTTCCATAATTGGTGCTCGACCCCAGTTTATAAAGCACGCTCCAGTGCAACTTGAACTGCAAAAGTATTATAACGCTATTACCATTCATAGTGGACAGCATTACGACGAGAACATGAGTAAAGTGTTTTTTGATGAGCTAAACATTCCACGTCCGGAGTATTTATTTACTAGTGCAGGAGGAAAACCACATGGTGAGCAAACCGGTGTGATAATGACCGAAATTGAGAGAGTTTGCGAAATCGAAAAACCTGACGCCTTGTTAATTTATGGCGATACTAATTCTACCTTGGCGGGCGCACTTGTAGCTGCAAAGATGGAAATTCCTCAAATCCATATAGAGGCTGGCCTTAGAAGTTACAACAGGTCTATGCCAGAGGAAATTAACCGAATTGTCGCGGATGAATTCGCTTATCTGCTTTTTACACCTACAGATTCCTGTAAAGAAAATTTGCGCAAAGAAGGTATAGTACACGAGCGAATATTTTTGGTAGGCGACGTAATGTGCGATATTATGGAGATCATAAAGCCAAGGGTGAAAAGGATGGTAGACTATTCTTACTACTTTGCAACAATCCACCGGCCGTATAATACTGATGACAGCTCAAGACTATCAGATATCTTGCTTGCATTTAACTCTTTGGATAGGAAAGTTATATTCTCTATCCATCCCAGAACTGTATCAAAGCTCAGGACATTCGGACTTAATACAGAAGACTACCAAAATATAGTATTCGTGCCGCCTTCGAGTTACGTGGAGAGTATTGGGTACCAATTATTCTCCGAGGCGATAATAACTGACAGTGGAGGAATCCAGAAGGAAGCTTATATGTTACATAAAAAGTGTATAACTCTGCGTTCTGAAACAGAGTGGGTAGAAACGCTAGGGGGCGGCTGGAATAGCATCTTGTTCGATAATATTCCCTCGCAACTTCCAGAATTTATAAAGAAGCAACCCGGTGAGTATATTGAGAACCTTTATGGTGATGGAACTGCAGCCCAGGATATAATTTCGATTATAAGGAAATATATTTAATAAAATCGGGGAATAAAATGAACTCAATATGTGTGGTATAGCAGGGGTTGTCGCTTTAGATCCTTCAATGGCCAATGAAGGACGCGTAAAAACGATGACCGATTCTCTCGTTCATCGAGGCCCCGATGGTGAAGGTGTCTGGATAAGCAAGAATGCCAGGGTGGGCTTGGGACATCGTAGATTATCAATTATTGATCTTTCAACTGGGGGACACCAACCCATGAGTTACGCTGACGGCAGATATACAATTTCGTTTAATGGCGAAATATACAATTACCTTGAAATCAAGGCCTCTCTCTTAAAAAAAGGATATCAGTTTAAGTCTGAAAGCGACACAGAAGTCATTTTGGCCTTATATCATAATAAAAGGGAAAGTTGTTTGGGCGATTTAGATGGAATGTTTTCGTTTGTTATTTACGACGCTGAAGAGGAAACTTTGTTTTGTACCCGCGACCGTTTTGGTGAAAAGCCGTTCTTTTATTCCTGGAAATCAGGTGAATTTTTCTTGTTCGCGTCTGAAATGAAAGCTTTGTGGGCAGCAGGAATTGAGAAGAAGGTTGATAATGGAATGCTTTTCAATTACCTCTCTTATGGATTTCTGGAGAATTCGAATGATAAAACGCAAACGTTCTACGAGAATATTGTAAGGCTCGAAAATGCTCACTATCTAATCATTGATACAAAAACCCTTTCTCTTAAAAAGGTCAAATATTGGGATATAGATCCCGCCAAAATTGATGGAGCAATTACTGAAAAAGATGCTGCCGTTAGATTTCAAGAACTTTTTTACGATTCGGTTAATAAAAGACTTAGGTCGGATGTACCTGTCGGTTCAAGCCTTTCAGGCGGATTAGACAGTAGTTTGGTCGTGTGCGTAATCAACGAATTGATAAAGGGAAAGAACGTCAGACAAAAGACATTCTCTGCAAGGTTTCCAGGCTACAAATTGGATGAAGGCTATTTCATGGAGAAGGTTGTTAAGTCTACAAACGCTGAAGCTTTCTATACCTTCCCAAATGAACTCAGTCTTCTTGAAAAAATTGACAAGGTTGCTTATCACCAGGAAGAACCATTTGGTTCAGCGAGCATTCTAGTTCAGTATGATGTGATGAAACTGGCAAAAGACAACGGAGTAATCGTGCTTCTAGATGGCCAGGGAGCCGATGAAATTTTAGCCGGCTATCATTACTACTATAACTGCTATTTTAATGAATTAAAGTCAAAGAATAAGAAAAAATATCGTGATGCCATATCAAAGTACCAGGGGCTCCATGCAGATAATGATATTAACGCAAAAGTAAACTTCGGGTCTAAAAGGGTTTTGAAGAAAATGTTTCCGGGGCTTGTAAATCCATATTTTTCTTTACGCAATCGAATTGATCAAATGCTCAATGGGACTTTTGATAAGAACTTTTACCATGAGTTCTCTTCATTATCGCAATTGGGAAATGGTTTTGATCTGCACTCATCAAAGACTCTAAATCAAGCATTATATTATAGTACATTCACTAAGGGCTTGTCAGAATTACTCCGTTATTCCGATCGCAATTCAATGGCACATTCCCGGGAAGTCAGACTTCCTTTTCTTAGCCATCATTTGGTAGAATTTTTATTTACTTTGCCGGCTGAGATGAAGATTGGCGAAGGCTGGACGAAATACATTATGCGTGTTGCATTCGATGATATTTTGCCTAAGGAAATTACATGGCGCAAAGATAAGATTGGTTATGAACCTCCGCAAAAATCATGGATGGATACAAAACTAGTGAAGGAAAAGATATATTACAGCAAAGAACTGCTTGTCGAGAATCGTATTCTCAATAAGATTATCTTAGCGGAAGATAATTCGATCCCAAGTACGGATGAAAAAAACTGGAAATACTGGATGGCGTCAAATTTATTGGATCAGGGGAATTAAGCGGGATGATAACGATAATAGACTATAAAATAGGTAACCTCGGGTCTATCAAAAATATGCTCAAAAAAATCGGGCAGCCCTCTGTGATTACTTCCGATATCGAAGTAATAAGCCAAGCCACCAAGATTATTCTTCCCGGCGTTGGGCATTTCGGCCATGGGATGAACAAACTAAGGGAGGCGGGTTGCATAGATGTTCTAAATCACAAGGCAAAAGTTGAAAAAGTGCCATTATTGGGAATTTGTTTGGGGGCCCAATTATTGACGGAATTTAGTGAGGAAGGCAATGAAACTGGATTAGGATGGATAGACGCGGAAGTCAAAAAATTTGATGAGAATATGATGCCAGAGCCTTTGCCAATTCCGAATATGGGTTGGTGTGATGTGGCGGTAATAAATCCTGATCGGTTAGTTGTTGACTTGCCCGCCCATCCGCGTTACTATTTTGTTCATAGCTACCACATTGTCTGTAAAGATGTTAAAAATGAACTTCTTAGAGCAAGCTATGGACACCAGTTTGTAGCCGGGATAAAGAGTGAGAATATTTATGGCGTTCAGTTCCACCCGGAGAAGAGCCATAAATTCGGCATGAAGTTAATGGATAATTTTTGCCGTTTGTAATCATGAGAAGGATAAGGGTGATTCCGGTTTTATTAATCAATAATAAGGGTCTGGTAAAATCTGTCAAATTTAAAAACTACCGTTACGTAGGTGACCCAATCAATGCGGTTAAGATATTTAACGAAAAGGAAGTTGATGAAATATGTATTCTCGATATTTCGGCATCAAGAAGTAAGCGATTTCCAGACTTTGAGCATATTTCGGAAATTGTAAGTGAGGCATTTATGCCTTTAAGCTATGGAGGTGGCATTTCAAGCTTAGAACACGCAGATAAGCTTTTTTATGCTGGTGTGGAAAAACTTACCTTGAATAAGAGCTTTCATAACAGCCCTCAACTATTAGAACAGATTGCTGCCAATTATGGAAGTCAGAGTGTTTCAATAAGTAT
>Ga0164293_10004265_pt1 | contig 12233 bp, 8 predicted proteins | sample GEODES118metaG_FD_111487 | JGI IMG/M metagenome (GOLD analysis project Ga0164293, IMG submission 111487) | Eutrophic lake water microbial communities from Lake Mendota, Wisconsin, USA - GEODES118 metaG | ecosystem: Environmental > Aquatic > Freshwater > Lake | place: USA: Lake Mendota, Wisconsin... | reverse complement strand
TTTTTTAATTTTTATTTTTTATATTTATTTATATATTTTTATTTTTATTATTATTTTTTTTTTTTTAATATTTATATATATATTGTCATTTTTGTCATTTACACATACCCTAAGGATAAAACTCCGAATGACAAAAAAAAACTTAAAAAACTAAAATTGTCATTTTTGTCATTTTTGTCATCAATATATTTACAGATCAAACCTCCTTTATACCATAAGGATCCAACCTCCTTTATACCATAAGGATTCAACCTCCTTTATACCATAAGGATCAACCCTCCTTTATATCATAAGGATCCAACCTCCTTTATACCATAAGGATCCAACCTCCTTTATACCATAAGGATCCAACCACCTTTATACCATAAGGACCTTACATTGTATGACAATAAAAACCAAAAAAAATATATCAATATCTTACAGATTAGAAATAACTTTCAATCCACCCAATCCTCTAGAATGTCCTAAGCGATGTTCAATAACCCCTTTCGTTTTCAATAACATTTTGCATTTTTTAAATATAAAAGATATTTTAGATGATTTAAATATATTTTTAAGATCATCATTATTGATAAAATCTGAAGGTGAATTAGTAAACTCAAATAAATTAAAGAGTTTCTTATAATCATCTTCATCTTGATCTTCATCAATAGTTTTTTTAATAGCCTTAGGGTAATTTTTTACAATAGAAAAATACTCAAATACGATATTAATAAATTCCATAATAATATCATCTCTTTGTAAAATATCATTTTTAATATTCGTATCTTTTTTATAATATTTAAAAGTATCTAATCTATTATTATCATCAAAGTCATCATCAATGAATTTAGATTTCATTTGAAATTCGTTACAGAACTCCATAGCATCAGTGGGTTTAACCTCAGGTAAATCATTACAACAAATCATTAATGATGATTGTATTCTAAATTCAATTTCATCTTGATTATTTTTTCTAGCCTGTAAATAATCACCACCAGAACAAAATTTTTTAATCATATTACCATCTATTTTTTCATTATCATCGATAGAGATTTCCTGAGTAATAGCCAATCTAGAAAACTGATAATCTAATATCCATGATAATGATTTAGCACTATCAACATTATTTTTTCTAAAAACAAAATTACCACTATTAGTAGTAGTAACATATCCTTCGAAACAATTTTTGATTAAATCAGATAAAATTCCTTTACCAGAGTTACGTAGCCCTTGCATAAGAATCCATATTTTATCTTCAATACATCCCGCCATAATTCTAGATATTCTATGTAAAAAGAATTCCATAAGTTCATATTGTTGTGAATCCTTTTCAACATCATCGATTGAAAAAACAGGATATAATATTTTTTTCATAATAATATCATATGCATGTTGATTTCGAATAGATATGTATTGTTTATTTAATTTAATAAAAGTCTTATTAAAAGATCCTTCATAAAACTGCATTTCTTTAAAATCATAATATCCATTTTGAAAAAAAATTTTAAATTTTGTATAATTCCAAGTGTCAATAATAAAATTATGATTCGTAGGTGATTTATTAATGATACTTTCTACAATATGTTTAATATGTGTATGATTTTTGGATGCTTTAATAATATTAACACCATTGATAAAATTATAATCATTTTCACTAATAATATTATATAATTCCATAGAAATAGTTTTTCTATTTTTAATAATTTTTTCAGGTGTAATAAAAAAAACATCATCATCGCATCTAATTAACTTATCTTTAAGTATGCCATTCAAAATATGATCAGAAACATCAATAATATCAGAACCAATATAAGTATCAACGGCTTTAACAACCATTGAATTTAAGACTTCTAAAAGTTCTATATTATGTGGTTTAAGACTCCATTGAATATTGTCTTTTTTAAATAATTTATTAAGATCATCTATAATATCGTTAATATAATAATTATTATTAATATATATCATAAGACCATCAAACATTAATGTAGATATTTCAATATTTTTATTTGTTAAAAAACAAATGGCCTTTTGTAAAAGTTCATTTTCAATTTTGCATAATAATAGATTGATTAGTTTGCCTTTTTTATTATAGGTTTCATTTTTAACATAATTAATATATTCCTTTTCATATTTTTCATAAAGTAAGTTAATAATTTCAGATGTTTGTTTATCAAAATTAATAAATTTTAGACTCTTAATATTTTTTTTATTATATTTAATGCTTAATTCTTCTTTGTTAATGCATTTTAATAATAATGTTTTCGCAATATTTCTAGTAACATCGAGTTCAATCATAATTTCATTTAAGTATTCATCTCTATTTTGAATATATTTTTCTAATTCATCACATTTAAAGTTATGTTTCTTACACAAATTAGTAAGTACAACAACATGACAATTAACAATATCAATATCATATGTAATATTATGACTTAAAATTCCTCTAAAACCATTAAATAATCTTTGTAACGAAGGTTGTTTTGCCTGCAATCGACCAAAGTCTTTCCCATCAACAAATCCATATGTGACTATATGATTATTATTAGAATTATATATTAATGTAGTTAAGGTTTTTAAGCGTGTATATTCTCTTTTAATATCATATTCATCATGTTTTTTAGTAGTTGATTGATCAAATAATTCACAAAATTGTGCTAAAGTAATATCTTTGAGTTTTTTGCAAACTTCAAAATTAATTCTTTCAGTAAAAGACATTATTAATTAATTACAGTCAGATAAGGTTAAGTATTTTTTACTAATCCTCCGAGAAAATAAAATATAAAATTTAACGAATCAATAATTAATTAGTTTGTTTTTTTTTAATAAACTCTATAACATTTAAATGATATTTTGATTTTTTATGATGACTAGAATTAAAAATAGAGTATTTCCCTCCACATTCTGAACATTCAATCTTAATATCTTTATTTTTTTGAAAGTAGTCTTTCATTTTTTCTTTTTTCCGATTGTAAGTACCGTCCATTTTATATTATAATATTAAGTTTTTTTTAAATTAATATGTTTTCTAATTAACTAGAATTACATAATATATCGTCATCTTTTACGAAGAAGTATGTAGAATTAGTTAGAAACATATGAACATCCCTAAAATACACAAATTATAATATAAAAACACTTTTTAGAAAAAAGTGTTAGCAAAAATACAATTGTTAGAAAAAATTTAACTAAAATTACATAATCTACCGAGATCTTTTAGCAAAAAATTATATGATCCTAGAAATATAACTAATATTAGTTTTATCACACTTTCTCATAAAAAAATGTTTTTATTAAATAAATATGCTATTTAAAATTAACGGTGAACGTAATAGTGGTACTAATTTTCTTTACAAACTATTACAAGCAAATCATTTCCCTGTATATGATCAAGAATTAAAAAATAAAATTTGTTATTACTGGAAACATGGTATACCTGATCCTGCTGTTAAAAAACTATCTAATAGAGTTGTTGATATTTTTATTTTTAGAAATATAAACTCATGGCTTAAATCAACATGGAAAAATCCATACCACTTAAAACCAATACGGAATTATAAAGACTTTTTAACTTCAAAACAAATGTCAATCACACCCAATATATATGATCATAAAACATGTCAACCTGTTAATATTGATGATGATCATAAAACTATATTCCAAATTAGATACTATAAATTCAATAAAATATTAGAATACAAAGATAATAATAAAGATGTCATTTTTGTTAATCTAGATTACCTACAAAACTCACATAATGCACACAATTTCATTCAAACATTAAACGATACTTACATTCATAATAGTCATCTTAATATTGTATCGGAAATCACAAAACATACAAAAGATAAATCTGATCAGAAAAATAGAATAATAGATACCGATACTAATTGTACAAACATTATTAATACTTATACTGATCATAAGATTGAATCATTTATTAATACCCTAACATTCTACACTTTTTAACACTTTTTTCTAAAAAGTGTTGTCTAAAATACACTCGTTACCAAAAACACTTTTTACAGTCTAAACTTTTTTCCTAAAAAAGTTTATTATTGAACATGTCTTATATAACTAACTTAAAATCCATCCAATACAAGTCTAAAAATCATATTTTTTATGATACTTAAACATCTAATTATGATATTAAATAAAAATAAAAATAAAAATAAAAAATGCCAGATTTGCCAAAAAACCTCTTTTTTTACTAGTTTTTGAATTTATTTTTTTAATATAATATAAAACAATAATAAACTATAAAAAATAGATAAAAATGACATTTTTGGCAAATCTGGCAGAATATAAAAATAAAAGTTTTATTTTATATTCAATTACTAACTATTATGAAGCAATAAATGATTTTATAAAAAATAATCAAATTGTGTTTAATACAATTCAAGATGTTGTTGATGCTTTAAAAATCGATAATAAATATCATTTTAGAGTGCATAATAATACAACTTATGTTTTTTTTGGGGATTTGGATCATTATAATAAAGATATATATGTTTTTCAAGAAAAATTAAAAGATTTTTTAAGTGAAAAATATAATATAACTTTTGATAAAGATGATTTTATGTTTACAAAAAATAATAGTAAAGAAGGCTCATATCATTATTCAATTCCTAAATGGAATTTAACAACAGAAAAATTAAAAGAGATTCATACCAATTTTTTAAATACATATAAAGATGATTTTTCATATAAAGTAAAAAATAAAATTGTTAATTGTGTTGATACTACTATTTACTCTGAACATTGGTTTAGATGTCCTAATCAATCTAAAGGATCAGGAAATGATAAAAATCAGCATGTTATTGTTAAGGGTAATACGGAAGACTTTATAATTACAAATATTCCTTCAAATAGTATAAATATAAATAATGTAACTTTTATTATTACTAAACCAAATGATAATATTCAAAATACACAAATATCGCATAAATACACAGTATATGCCATAAAATATACGAATATCCTAGAAAACCATACATAACACATCTCAAATCTGTCACATATAATCCTAGAATTGCAAAATAATAAATAATCCTTACGGGGGAGAGAACTAATTGTGATAAGAGAAAACCAAAAAAGATATTAAAGTAATGACATGAAACGTGTGAAATATTTATTTTTTCAAAGGATTCACTTGGTCTGAACAATTTAGTAAAAATATTATATGTGTATTTTGTGTATTTTGATAACACTTTTTTTAAAAGTGTAAAAGTGTATTTTTTGGTAACACTTTTTTCTAAAAAGTGTAAATGACATTCCAATTTTTTAATTTCTGTATATAAATATTTGAGTAAGTATTAATAAACTGTTCAAAATCAAAGTTGGAAGGGACTTTCATGCAATATAATTTAGCCTTTTTATTATTAAACCAATCCAAAATAATATCAAAACAATCCCGATTTCCCAATTTAAGATGAAGTTTATCATATGCTTTATAGAACAATCCATTCCATGGAGGATCAATAAATATCACATCCTGTTTTAATCCAGGTACAATTCTAGTACAATCACCATGGTAAAAAGTAATGTTTGATCTCCCATAAACCTTTTCACAATTATGTACCAAACCATCATATGTTTTTTTGTTATATTCTATGCTATTCACCTTTGCAAAGTGACTACTAAAACTTAATGTATTACCACCTACATTGGCGGTCCCATCGGTAATTGAAATGTCCCGGTGGTGTAGATATGATTTATCAATAATTCCCAAGAGTTTTTTGATAGTCATACTAATAATATTGGCTTCTTTGGGTAATGTAACACTGTACATACTAATATCTAACATTTTCAATAAATGTTTATCAACACCCTTTTGATCCGGAAAAAAGATATCAACGACTTTATTTGAATCAACTAATTGTGGTTCTTTATCAGTATCAGAAAATATGTTAATAGCCTCAATGTTATTATCTAAACACCATCTATAGATCTTAATGTATTTAGCATTAATTTGATTAACCAGTGGCAAAGTATTAATATTGATTTGTTTCAAGAAGTTATCAAACTCCTTGCATTTTTTAATAAAAGCATTATTAATCAAAGTATCATTTGGACCCTTATGTTGTGGAGTGTAACCTTTACCAATAAATATCCATTCGAATGGAGTATCTAGTGTGGCATTAGTAATAATAGGTTTTTTGAATCTAGCAAACAGTTCTTCAACCAATAAAGATTTAATGGGTATATTCATATTAGCAACTAATATAAAATTTCCTCCTTCAATAAGTTTGGTGTCAATGTAATTTAATAATTTTTTATTGTTATATGATAGAGAATCACCATAAGTAATGATAAAGTTTAATTTATTTAATTGTGAATCATTTTTAATATCTTGATTTTGATATTTAATTTCAAAGTGATTACTAATTTTGTCTTCACGGTATTGATCAATTGTATTTACTGCATTGTTGATTTCTTTTTGAATTGTATGTTTATTAGTATCATCTGTAATATAGAATGCAAAATTAATTATATCATATTCAGTAGATAAATGTTTAAAATATCTATTGAGAATATCAATAATTTTAACAACAAATGGTGATAAATAATTATTGTTTGTTAAATGATATAATTCATATGTATCTGATATTTTTGGTATATTAGAATCACCTTGAATGATGATTTCATGTAATTTATGAACAATATTATTATCCACAAATAATGAATCTATTTTATTAAATTTATATATATCATTAATATATTTATAATTGTATTTCGAATAAAAATTATATAAATTTTTCAATGTATTTTTACCATAAAAAACGCCTAATACATTTTTTTTTGTAAGACGTATATTTTGTTTTTTTGAGATAGATAATTTCTGTGTATATCCCATTCTTTTATTTATATTGTAGATTAAAAAATTTTCTAACTTGTATATAAAAATGGTAATACAAAAAATTAGTAAAAAAAAATTTGTTAAAAAAGTTTCTAAGAAGTTATATAAAAAAAATGTTAAAAATGTTAAAAATGTTAAAAATGTTAAGAAATCAAAAAGATCAGGAGATCAAAAAAAAACTAAATACCGTATTAAACATAAAGGTGGTTATCATAAATTATTTGACACTTCAAACGATCAACCCACCACATACTATCTATACGAAAATCACCCACTTAATATAAAAGATTTATTTAAGGAACTTACATCTAATAATAATTCTGCAAATAATCATGGTAATAGTAATTCTCCACTAGCATCAAAAAAAAGAAAGATACATCATGAATCTGAAACATGTCCTATATGTTTTGGTGATTTTGTACAGATGAATTCATCAGAAAATGGTCAAAAAAAGAGTGACCAATATTTTATTAAGAATAATATAGATGAAGTACAAGCATTTGGTACAACAGTATCATTAACAAAAACACATCCATGTTGTCATGTATTTCATACTGATTGTTTTAGATTTTTTGATCAATGTCCTGTTTGCAGAAGACGATTACACAAGTATAATTCTGTATATCATGCTAAAATACCTTCTAGTGTTGATATAATGGGATTATTTACGGATCCTATTTCTATAATGTGGGAAATTCAAGAATTAGAGCACGCAGAAGGTATAGTTGATAAAAATGATTTTAATATACCTTTAAAAGTAGGTCATATTAATGCTCAGATTCATACTGTAAGATTATCAAGATATAATTTATCATTAGAACAGGGAGTTTTACCTGCGACTCTCACAACATTAATATTATATACTTTTGACCTAGAATTAAACCCAGGTGTTTTACCGAATGGACTTAAATCCTTACATTTAAATAATTATAATAAACTTTTAAAGCCTGGTGTTTTACATACTAGTCTTACTAAATTACAATTAGTTAAGTATAATAAACCATTAGATTATGATGTTTTACCACATAGTCTTACTAATTTAATATTGCATGACTATAATCATCCACTATTAGATGAGCATAATCATCCATTAATACAAAGTGTTTTACCTCCTGGTCTTACTAAATTAGAATTAGTTAACTATAATATAACATTCGAACCAGGTGTTTTACCTCATAGTCTTACTAATTTAAAATTAGATACATATGATCAATTATTATTACCAGGTGTTTTGCCTACTAGTCTTACTAAATTAGAATTAGTTAAGTATAATATAACATTAGAACCAGGTGTTTTACCTCCTAGACTTACTCATTTAAAATTAGATACATATGATCAATTATTATTACCAGGTGTTTTGCCTACTAGTCTTTCTAGATTAGAATTAGCTAAATATACACATCCATTATTACATGGTAGTTTACCATACGATATTGAGACTGTGTTTTTAGAATCATATAATACGGAGTTAGTTTCTGGTATCATACCGGAGAGTGTGACGGAGTTATTTTTAAATTCATATACACATCAATTGAAAAAAGAATATTTACCACGTGAAGAAGAACTTACATTACAATTAAATTCATATAATCATGAATTAAGCCCAGGTGATTTACCAGAAAATATGGTTGCTTTATATTTAGAGAGTTATAATCATCAGTTAAAATCAGGAATTATACCTAACTCAGTTAATATGATAGAATTAAATTCATACACACACACATTATCACCTGAATTTTTTCCAGATGATCTAATCTTTTTACGATTAGACTCATATGATAGAGTATTATCAAGAGATCAGTTACCACAAGGCATTTCATCAATACAAATAAGTAAACGTAACAGACATATTATTCCACAAGATTTTAATTTAGATCATGATGATGATCATATAACTATTGAATATGTTGAAGAGATAGACGGAATTGATAATGGTGGTAATGGTGGTAATAATAATGGTGGTAATGGTAATAATAATGGTGGTAATGGTGGTAATAATAATGGTGGTAATCGTGGTAATGGTGGTAATCGTGGTAATTAAATTTTTTTAAGTATTATAGCAATATTTTTTTATTTTTACACCTTTATAAATACAACTCAACATATAAAGATTGTATTATAAAACTTTTGATAGTATGTATCTAGAAATAGAAGTTTATAAAAAATCAATTCTATGAATTGGTATTGGATACAGAAACATTAAAACGGAATGAATAAAAACTGTAAAAGTGTTATTGTTTTCTATTCTGGATTAGGAGTTTCAATAATACTCTTTTTATTTTCATTGTATTTTTTTAATTTATAAATTATTAATAATGCAATAAAGATACCAAAAAAGTTTTTGGCGAATAGATCTAGAATATTGAAACTACTATTTTTGATATCATAAGGTAAAAATGCAGCGACACCATATAATAACCATAATCCAAAAAAGACAGCAAATAGTTTTTTACCTAATAAAAAGTCTTTTGCTAAATAGTTATAAATCATACCAAAATAAATTAAAAATGGTATGAATCCTAGTATGTTTGCAGTTATTATTGGTATAACATTCATTTCACCTAAATAACCAAATAATAACATCAACCAATTTAGTAATACAATCGGTAGTAATAATTTCCAATTTTCTTTGATTATTTCATGCATTGATCGAGTACCTTCTTTTTCATTGTCTTTCATATAGATTAAAAATACTGAAAATGTTATTAACATAGTTGGTGTTGTTATTACCCAATCAAAATATCTGTAAGGAGTTATATTTTTTATTTTACTAAAATTAGCAACCATCCAGATATAAAAACTACCTTCAACAATTTGTACAATAAATTCAACTAATAATAAATCTCTTAATAGATTTATTTCAGGTGGTACAGTTAGGTTTAATACATAATAATCAACTAATCCAGTTATAAATTGGACTATTAAAGATAATACTCCTGTATCATAAATTATACTCATATTTTTACTTTTTTTGAAGAAAAAAATTATATAAATGTTATCTTTTTATTTTATTTGTAAATAAAAAAAGTGTATATCTAGAAATATCCATTCTAGTAACATCATACTAAATCATAATATTTATAATTTGGATTATATGATTTTAAAATAGTCATACATGGCTAAGGATTTAAATCTGCATCTTTGATAGCATTGAAATCATACCGTTTTTGATCTTTCTATGATTTCAATAGATAATAATTTTTTTTATTTTTTATAATAATTACATATTAAATTGTACATTGTTTGATAGTAATGAAAATAAGTGATGGATTGATCGCGTGCGCGAAAATATATTAAGGGATTTTTATAATCATTTAATACTTATTTTAATAATAAAACCCATAAACCAACATCGGATTCAACATAAATATTTTAACATCCGATAGTAGTATATAATACGGTTGCATAAATCCCATAAACAAGCATGGAATCCATGTGTGTTTATTTTGAAACTCTAAGACAAATATTTTCTACTTAAAAAAACACATACATTAAAACTATTATTAGATTATTTTCCATTTAATTATTTTATTACATATAAAACATCTCCCGCATCAGACACTATTTAATAATATTAATATAGGTCACTTACCATACCATTTCGGAGGGTCACGGGAAAACTCAGCAATACCTCACAAATTATAGCCTCTATTTATGGCAAGACATTGTGATACATTGCTAGAATATCCCATATACAATATATCTACGAATATTTTTGGAATTACCGCAAATCTAGGCTTTTAATGCCATTATATGCTAATATCTCCAATATTTTCGTGAAAAATTATTTATTCATAATCATTTTTTGTCAAAAAAGTTTAGTTTAAAATGATTCTAGATATATGTATACATACATACACTTACTAATGTCCAAGTCTAAATTCAGTGATTTATATATTAAATATTATACTGTCAAAGAATCTTTTGCTTCATCAATTGACTCTAAAACAGGAGAACCTATTTATAAATACTCAGAATATCAAAAATACACAGTTGTTAAAGATTTTATACCTAATGATAAATCATTATACTATTTATGGGGAAATGTTGCATACTCACTTATGTTTGATTGTAAGTTAAAAAATAATCTAAAAATTAAGAAACTCATTGATCTTTGCTTCATGATTGAAAGTAAAATTAAAAAAGGTGATATTGATATTGTATTTTATGATTTCATCAATCTTTTATTACCTCTTCTTAATACTTTTAATATTGAGGAAATTAAAATGATTCGTAATCTACATGGAGAATCATGTGGTCCTTTATTTGAAAAACTTATTCATCTTACTACACCTGAAATATTCATTGATTTATTTGATTATTTTGTCTCTAAATAATAAAGATCTATGCAAAGAAATAAAACAAACAAAGTTACTAGAAAGTATCATAAGGGTACTAAGAAACATAGAGGAGGAGGTGGTGAAATAGTTACATTTCGAGACTTACTTCTAACAAAATTTAAAGAGTCTTATGAAAAACATTTGATTGGGAAAAATGATGATCAATTAATTGAGGAATATTTAGGTAAATTATCATCTGGAACAGAAGAAGCATTAAAAAATATTGATGAATTGTTAAAAAAGAGAAAAATTGTATTATATGTTACACAAGATAGTACAACATTTAAAAATCTAAAATCTAAAGAGGAATTAAAAGGCGCTACCAAGGGAGATAATATTAAAATTTTTCATTTAAAAGGTGAAAAAGATGAAGATAGTATTAATCCAAGTGCTTTACAATTATTACAAAATTCTTCACTAGAAGTTGCATTTAAAACTATTCCAGGAAAAAATAATAAACATGTTATTTTATTATTACCTCAAATACACGAACAAGGACATACTAGTAGAGTTGTTTCACGATTACAAGCACAAACACAAGCACAAACACAAACAACAAGAAGTGTTCCTTCTAGAAATTTAGCAAAGGTTATTCCAGGCAATAATGGAACATTTACCTTGACAAACAATAAACAACCTAGACAAGGACAACAAGGACAACAAGGACAATCTAGACAATCAGTACAACAAAGACAACCAACAATAAACAGGCCTCAAGGTGCATCAAGACAACAATCAGTACTTGAATCAGCAATTGCAAAGAAATTAGAACAAGTATCCGGAAAAGATATGATTAAGGGAGGGCTCGGATCTGCAAAAATAGCCTTACAGTCTGCTAAACTTGGTTTGAAAGCGATGAAACAATTTAAGTTAGGGCTTGGGGATATGCTTTCATTAAGAAGTGGTACTGTCAATAAAGAAGTTTTAAAGAGAATTGGATATCCAAACCCACCCGACGAGGGTATACCTATTACAGAATTAACTGAAAATTTTTCAGAAATTGGTGCAAAATTGGCAAATAGTTCAACAATACAAACAAATTTATCTGAATTTAC
>Ga0164293_10004264_pt1 | contig 12234 bp, 6 predicted proteins | sample GEODES118metaG_FD_111487 | JGI IMG/M metagenome (GOLD analysis project Ga0164293, IMG submission 111487) | Eutrophic lake water microbial communities from Lake Mendota, Wisconsin, USA - GEODES118 metaG | ecosystem: Environmental > Aquatic > Freshwater > Lake | place: USA: Lake Mendota, Wisconsin... | reverse complement strand
GTATTTCAACGATTTAATCTTAGGGAAGATAATGCAGACCGATTTCTGATGTTTGGTTATGCTCCTGACTGATTGTAATCAATAAATATAGCAAGAGCGTAAGCATCTATTAATAACCTGCCATGAGCTGGACCCATATCGACCAAATATGGATTAGCTGTTAAAAATTTCGATGAACCCATTACTTTATCACTTTTAGATCCAGACGCTTGTATTGCCTGATTAAATAAGTAGGTACATTGTAAAGTTGTTAATTTGTACTTTTCTTTAAGGTCCTCTAGAATTGTATCTTTAATACTGCGATCATCATTATTCAATAATTGTGAAGCTTTAGAATGCAGATTTTTGATTTTACTAGTATGAAAGGCGTTTAGCGCTGCACCATCATTTTCAATTTTGTTATAGGCAATCAGGCAGGCTTCCCTCAAAGCTGGATCCACAAGTGTAAAATCTTTCATTAAAAATTCCTTCAGCTTTTTCTCTTTACTCTCAGAATAAACCGAAACAAACTTTTGAAGGTTACTGATTTTCTGATCAAATGGTGCCGGCTCAAAAATGGGGATTAGCCTGGTTTTTAATCCCTCATTTAGCGTATTGTCCAGTAGCTCAAGTGCAAAAAGCCGGTTTTCGATATCCTGGGTATCCTCATTTGTAATGATATCATAAATTACCTGAATTGCAGATGGGTCATATAAGACTTTGAGTAATTCAAATAAAACCTTAACCAACATACTATTGTATGACTTTAGTTGTGACTGCAATTCAGGATCATCAATTTTTTGAAGATCAAATTGTGCAGACATAACTAAAATCAATTCGTCACTGTAATATTCGCAGAGATTTTCAAAGTAAAACAACTCCGATGCTTCAGTTTTCGTGGCACTTGCATTGTAAGCTTTCAATAATTCATACCTCAATTGTAGGTCTGAAATCTCTGAAAATTCCTTTACTAATTTTAGTGGGAACTTCTTACCTCGACCGCTGAAATAATAAATAACCAATAGTCTGTGGAAGAAATTATCGGTTGCGTAATAAGAAGATATAATCTTTGGATTCAAATGATCATCATCAACTGAGTCAATATGACTTAAAATTCTTGGCGAATAGTGTATCAATTGACTTATACCGCCTTTAACTTTAAATTCTGCGATTGAGGAGAGGGCTTTATTTAAAGCTACAATTACGGGCTCATTATTTTCTGTTGGAATTAATTTAAACGCCTCTTGTGAACTCTTTAAATCGTTTTCTTTTCTTTTGTGAGATTTATTTGATCTGATTTCGGTCAGGTAACGCCATATTTTTACTTTATAGTTGGCGTGAAGTTTCAGACTCAATAGAGTCCAGGAAATAAATAGAATAAAGCATACTCCTGAGATAATTCCTAGAAAAAATTGAGGGTCATATCCCGAAAAAAGACCTGAAAACAAAAGGAGTAGCAAACCTGAAGCAACAGTAGAAACCTGATTTAGAATGCCTTCAATTGTGGCTTCAATCCTTAATCGATCAGGACCTGTAACCTGATACAAAACCTTAATTGCAGGTGTGGATATAGCTTTTCTGATAACTCTCTCTCCAAATTTTGCTAAAAAAATAAATGATAGCATAAATATAGGTTCACCCTGAAACAGAAAGCTTCCAAATATTGAAAATACAAAGCAAGATGTTAATAAAACAGGAAGTAAAAGGATTGAAAATTTTATCCCTTTTGAACTTAAAATATGGCCTGAAATAAAAGAGAGAATTAATTCTCCAATCTTTATAAAACTAAAGAAAAAACCAACAATAACTGCAATTTCAATTCCACTGTATGCCGACATAAATCTTACAGAGACTAGGTAGGAATAGTCAACAAAATAAATGGCAGAAACCGAAAATACAGAGACTATTGCGATTAGCATATAAAACTTATCATTGCTAAAGAAGGATAAATTAAGCTTTTTCAGTTCTGTTTTTACTATATTGATGTGGCTCAGTTTTTCATTATGATCCTTTGATAGCCTATAAATTGGTATTAAAGCAGTAATAATAAAGGCTGAAGAAAGAATCAACAAATAATTTTGATTTCCTATTAATTTACTAATCAGTGGTGCTGTCAAATAGCCTATAATAGAAGCAATAATTTCTCCAGTACCAACAAGTGCCAATAGGCGCTTACTTTGAGCCATATTGTAAAGTTGGGCACAGATACCAGAAAAACTCAACCCAAATATGATGATAAAGGGCGCGTAAAAAAGAAAACCCAGATAGGCTATGTAAACAGCATAATTCTTATCTTCTCCTAAATAACTAAATGCAAGAAAAATAAGTGCGGCAATTACAAAGAAAGCAATTATACTTTCTCTGTAACTATTAATAATTCCTCTTTTCTGCTGTCTATACTGGTATGTTTTGATTAAAAGTAAACCTCCGAGTCCTGAAATAATATACGCATAGGGCAAGTTAGATACACTTGTTTTTTGAATCAGAAAAGAATTGACCGCAACAAAATAGTACGAAAGTCCGATACCAGTAATAAGTGACAGAAGAAAAAGCGATCTGAAAGATTTTTGTTCTTCCGGCCGCAGGTTTATCACTCCAGATAATCCTTTGATTAGGGCCATAATTACTTAGCTAAATTTGCTATAATTCGTACTGTCATTGTTCGTCCTGGTTGTGGTATTCTAGAACTCTGAACACCACTAGCGGCTCTTACCCCTGGAGCAACATATTCCAGATCTAATAAATTATTTGTTATAATCTGGAACATGATTGATTTGTTAATATTATAGCTAATTGCTGAATTTATCATTGTGTAGCTGGGTGTTTTACTAAATGGACTTCCATTAACAGATGTTTTCGCTCCTGTCGGTTTATCACCAACAAAATTTGCCCTTAGATTCAGGTTCAATTTGTCATTGATGAATTTGGCGTTTACACCTGCATTAACAGAAAAATTAGAAATGTCCCCTATCCTTACTTCCTGAGTGCCGCTTGTGCCCGTTGAAATTCTTTTTGGATCCATCATTGTGAAATTAGCAAACAAGGATACTTTGTCTAGAATTTTGGTTTCACCGACGAATTGAACCCCCTGAATTTGTGATTGGCCAATTGCACGGAATTGTGTTGTTCTGGTACCCAAAGTATCAATATTTACAGTTCCGAGTGTATTACTGTAGGATGCATTAAAATAGGCAATCTCCAAAAACGTATTGTTGGATGGTTTAAAACGAGCAGAAGCTTCCAAATTTTTAACTCGCTCAGGCTCCAACAATGGATTGTTAACCAATCTTGCGGAGGAAGTAGAAAACTTGTTATAGACTGAGGCATCAAGGAATGCTTCAGAATAAACAGTTTTTAAAATGAACTTGCCAGGATAGTATACAACAGATAATCTGGGATTGAATACGGTGCCATATCCGTAAATGCTATTGATTTTATTGTTATCCATTCTTCCCGCCGCACTGATATTTAGCTTCTTGGCCCTATCCTGATAACTTAATTGCCCGTAGACACTTATATCCAAAACCGAATAATAATTTCCACCTTTAATTCCATTAACAGTGACTCCGTTTGTTATAGGGTCTTCGACTGTTGAGTTAACATAATCACCCTGTGCAAGAGCATTTCTTAATTCAACTCCCAGGTTAAAGTCCATTTTCTCGTTGATCACATAGTTCATTTTGGATTCAGACCTGAACTGCTTGGATTGTTGTGAGAAATAGGTAGGAAGATAAAATGGATTCCTACCTTTTAAAAAATCCTGAAAAGAAATCCCTCCATTTGCATATCCAAAAAACCTGGTTATGACAGACTCTTTTCCAAAATCACTGGTACGGAAATATGTAAAATTAGAAAATGAAATTCTTTCAGATAAACTCTTATCATATCTAAGGTAATAATATTGTTGACGAACCTCCCAGTGTGCAAGTTCTTTACTTACTGCGTAATATTTATCAATATAAATTGGTGCTACTCCTTCTGACCATTTTTGGTATTCCATTCCAAATTTAAAATCACCTACACGAAGCTTTGACGAGAAATAATAGTTGTTAGCTTCATCAGAATATTTTGTTCCAATTCCATTATATCCTTGCTTATAATTGGCTTGATCTAAAGAATCGGCTCTGGATATCGCGGCTGCTGTGGGAAGTATTTTAGTACGGTCGGCATTGACTGTAAAATACTTTCTGCCGGGATCACTTGCCAAATAAGCCGCTTCTCTTGCTGCAGTATAATCCTGTGTTAGGACATTTTGATAACGGTTTGGCCCAAATTCATCTGCAGACCATTTACTATCCCAGTCTGGGTAGCCAGAAAGATCATGTTCATCTGACTGATAAACTCTACCCGTTACTGCAAAGAATACATCCCTTCCTGCTCCCGAAACTGTTAGGTCTCCAAACCTTGTATTTAATGAACCCAGTCCGCCATGACCGTTTACTGCAATTCTAGAAGTTTTTTCAATTGAATTTAACGCCTTTTCCTGCTTGAAGTAATCTTCCTCATTTTTTGTTATGATGTTCACTACCCCAAGAAATGCGTTTGCACCATAAATTGTGGAAGCTGGACCATAAATTATCTCAACTCTTTTGATATTGCTAAGGGCGTATTGTCGACTGATAAATGCAGAATTTGACCATATTTCATTATTCTCCACTCCATCTACAAGTATTAAAGTACGATCGGTATTTGCAGCTGTCCGGTACCCTCTTTGATAGATATTAGAATAGGTTAAGCCGGAATTCCTAGAAATGTCGAAGCCTGGAAGATCATGAAATAGCTGTTCAAGGTCCATGTAACCTCGATTCAGGATATCTTCATAGGTTATAATCTGAATTGTTGCAGGGGCAAGTTCAATACTTTCTGCTTTCTTTGATACAGAAGAAGTTAACTGTGCACGTAACTGTTGCCTGAGGTATAATACTTGAAGTCGGAATCGATCCGGATCCCTTGTATCTGCTTCGAAATTGTCTTTCAAAAGTAATAGCCGCTCAATACTTTCATCTGCCTTTTTAACAGAATCTAAGGCAAGGTAAGACATTGACAATAAACGATATGCCTGAACTTTTTCATTAAAATTAAATCCCTTTCCAGAAACACAGGAATTTAGTTTGTCTATGCTTTCATAAAATTTTCCAATATTATACTGGCCTTCAGCATCATTTAAGGTATTTAAACCACATTCCTGAGCTTGAGCCTTGCCGATAACTAAAACTATAATTATCAATAAGAGCGTAAAACGTAATTTTATTGTCATAATTAGTTTTTATCAGAGGTTAGGGAATTAAAAATACCGGCCATAGAGGTATGCCATCCAATTATTCGTTTATCCTCACTTGCGGTGTAGAGAAATTTTCCATCAGGAGTATAGATTAAACTATAAACCCACTTATTGTGACCCCTGAGTGTAAGGATATCTTCTGTATTTTTTGAGGCCATAATTGAACTTACATCCATGAGCTTAATCGTTTGGTCGCTGCTTGCAGATGCAAGTTGAAGATTCCCATTTACAGTATTAAACTTAAGGTCATTTACTGAAGATGCATGCGGAGTAAAACTTATTGCTGCCTTATTGGAAGTAAGATCACGTAGGTAGATTCCACCTTCATAAGTGCCCGCAGCCAAGAATTTACCATCCGGACTGATTGCTATGCTCGCAATTTTGGAATTCAAATTAATTACGGTTTCAGGGGTTTGAGGAATTTTATCTGAACTGGTATAAACCGATGCTTTATTGCCTTCTACCAAATACAAACTGCCATTGCGACGATAGGTCATTGTTGAAAATATTCCTTTCGCATAGTTGATTTGTTTCACAGAGCTACCAATGCTGTAGATACCTAACCCCAAATTAGTTAGTATGGCGAATTCAGTGTTGTTCTTAAAAAGAGTCAATTTGCCGATTCCTTCAAATGTGAAACGGGATATTTCTTTAATTGAATTTGCAGTGGAAGAGATATCTAAAAGAATTCCTAAACCTGCAGATGTGACCACAAGCGCTTTATTTCCATCAGGAGATGTGACTACAGAACGTGCTTCAGCCTTGAGATTATAAGATGAAATAGGTTCAATTATGCCACGCTCAGCTTTTAATAAGTAAAGCATCCCTGATTCATCGATTGTAATCAATTGGTTGTTGTTTGGATTCTGAGCGATGCATCTAACAGAAAATTTATGAGCAGAAAATTGATTTTTATTTTGAATAGCACTTATCCAGTTAGAATGTAAAGCATTATAGATATCGTTATTCTGGATCGGTCCGGTATTCTCTGTATTTAGCTTGTAAGCGTTTATAACATTTTTCCTACTTTCTTCTTGTTTGTTATCATTTAATAACAACATTGACTCATAAGCAAGGTTTCTTGCTAGTGCAATATCTTTTAACCTAGAGGCTATTTGCGTCTGCTCTTTTGCAATATTTTCATTACTGACAGCTCGTTTAGTTTGGGTTTCAGCAATACCTTGCTGTTGTCTGGCAAAATCTGCATTCTTTTCTGCTATAACCTTTTGATCTAATGCATAAGTCTTTTGTTGATCTGCAATAAGTTTTTGCAACAAGGCATTCTGCTCACTTTTTTTGGCGTTTTCCCGTTCAGCTATAGCTATTTCAGCACTCTCTTCAGCTTCCAATTGACTTTTTTCAGCAATAATTTTCTGATTTTCAGCCAACTTTCTTTGTTTTTTTGCCTCTTCACTTTCCTTCTCAGCTAATACAGTTTGTTTAGTTGCGATATTTCTTAATTGGAAAGAATATACCGCCAAAAGAAAAGCGGCAAATGCAATTATCGAGATGATAGTTGTAATTCTTCTTGCTTTTTTAAGACGCTCCTTCTGCCTTCTTTCTTTAAAGAGCATTTCTTTCTCATTCTGCTCTTTGCTGTGCTCAAGGTAAAGGATGGACTTGTCAAATAGGTCATTGTATCGGGATGCCCAAACAGCGTTTGCAGAATTTTCCTTCTTCCAATTCCATGCAACCTGCAATTCAGGGTCTCTTAATAATCCACCTTTCCCAGCTTCATACAATTCTGCAGCTTCGCACAAGCGAAGATAAGTTGAGGCTGACTGGTTTTCTACCTCTATCCAAAGTATCAAGCGTTCCCAAACGCGCATAATACTTTCGTGGGAAATATCAATAATTGAATCTTCCGTTAGTGGAATCTCAACAGGTGGCATTAAAAATCCTCTCCCTTTTTTCCTGAAAATTTCGATAACCTGTATTACCTGTTCAGGTTTAGCATTTGAGAGCATACACAGTTCAGATAGCTGACTCGGACGTCTTACCCCTCTTGCATCTGTTCCACGCTCTGTGAGTGCTCTGAAAATTGATTCACAAATTTGTTTTAGCTCGGGCGTTCCTAATTCGGCATAGGCTTCTTCCGCATGCTGAGACAAGGCATGCTCCATGGTGCCTATCTCAAAGTAATCATTAAGATCAATTTCCTTTTCAGGATTGGGTTCAGGGTTACTTTTTTTAAATGCATTCCAAGTGCGCATTAGAGCATGCTGCAGGATTGGCAACTGGTCTGGATTATCTCCAACATCATTAAGCAATTGGTTCAATAATCGTGGACTTATTTTGGCGCCACCAACTCCTACAGGTCCAACAATTGCATCCCTTCTTTCCTCACGTGTCATTCTTGGGACAAGGTATTGTCCTTCATTTATAGCTTCTGGAAGGCCTCTGAATTCAGTACAATCACCCAGAAAGTCTGAACGCATGGTAAAAACCACATATATTGGTAATTCCTTCTGTTCTGTCGCTTTTAAAAGGAGATTAATAAAGGCTACCGAGTCTCTTTTCCCTTCTTTGGCGTCTTTTTCAAATTTTATAAAACGGAATAATTCTTCAAACTGATCGACAAGGATTAGAAGATTAACTTTTGGATCAATTATTGACTGTTTAAAAGCATCGATAAGTCCGAAATTACTCCTTCTAAGTACACTTTCGTTAATTGATGAATACATCTGCTCATCCTCATTGGATTCATAATCATATAAAATCCCATTTTGTGATAAAGCTCGGGCAAGGTTACCAATAGGGTTCACCCCAGGCCTCATAGAGCATATTTTCCAATTGGAACCTGCACCTGACATAAACCCACTATGGAGGGAGGGAAGCAAGCCAGATTTGACCAAAGAGGATTTTCCACTACCGGATGAACCAATGACAGTTAAAAATCGCTGTGTACGTAATTTTTTGAGAAGTTCATCAACCTGCTTCTCACGTCCAAAGAATAGAATGTCCTCTTCTTCTTCGAATGCCCTTAGTCCCGGAAAGGGATTTTGAATAATATCATCTAACATAGACCAGGTTGATTATATTTTGGATAATAACATTTTTAATTTCTCTTCAGGAATTCCATCAATTGCATGAATAACTTCTGCATCAAGAGTCCTGAATCGTTGTTTTGATATATTATCTGGAGGAGCGATATAAATAGCTTTAAATGCCAAAGCTTTTGCTCTTCCGTAGCCGTTTATTTTCAGAAAATCACGGGTTTTGGAGCGAAGCCACAATTCATTTGCATTGCTAAAAAAAATGATGGCCGCTGAGCAGTTTTTAAGATTTTCAATATGATCTTCTCTGATTCCTGATTCATCACCTTCAAAAATGGGTAATACTACCTCGTATCCGGTATCAAACAGAAAATCCTTGAGTGGACGGATTTCATCGATATCGGATAAATCACATATCAGATAAATAATTTTGGAGGATTCATCATCAATCTCAGGCTGTAATTCTTCCCTCTTTACTTCCTTCTTTACTTCCTTCTTCATTGATTTCAGCTTGTCGATTACAATACTCTTGAAATCTTCAAGTGATCCCTGTACTAAATCTGCACCGGCAATCCCTTCCTTTCCTGTATTGAGTTTATCTATAAAACTGATTTGCCGCTCATCATTTGGTTCGCAGCCTTCTGGAATCCAAATGAAACGGGGTACTGAATTTGCAGCGCTAAAAGAAGCTGCCACATCATTTTGAATCTCGACAATTGATTTCTGCGCACCTTCAGGAATCGCACCATAATTTTCTCCAACAAGGTGAATTGTCAAAATGGTCTCATTTAAATTTGAGATCAAACTATCGTTTAGTCCTGTGGTAATAAGTGGTAGCTGCTTATCTGGCAGTATGTGATACCCATAACCTTGTAATTCCCTTTTTAAACTATCTCGAAAATCCTGAGTATCATAACTGGATTCAGCTAGAAATACTTTTTCTGGGACTTGTCCATTTGTTGATGATTTGCTCGGCAATGTATATGCCAAGGGTTTGTTATGTTCAAGACTCTTTAAATAGGAAGTTATATCATGTGCTAGGTCATCTAGCCTCTCCCAGTACAACCTTTCGGTTTCATTGCCAAAAGCTTGGGTAAGCTCCTTCACATGGCCTGTAATAGGGTCATTTGTATAAAATTCATATCCCAAAACACCCGAGATCTTTTCCGGATGCTGTTCAATTCTAACTGGTGTTTTAATTACTTTAAAAATTCTAGCTTTTTCATTGACAGTAAAACCGATATTTGTTTGGCTAGTATTATAAAATTCATCGACCTCTTTAATACACCAGTCAGATTTTACATAACGTGGAGTAATGATAGAAATCATGATTGCAACTTTTGAAAATTGATCAGCAATCTGTTTGTCAAATACATCATTACCCTGCAAGGAATCATCTCTCCAGATTACCGGTCTTCTTCCCAATAGTTGTGCAAGCCGAATATCAAGCGCACGATGAAATTCAGAGATCCAGCCTTTCTGATTTTTGATCAGAGACTCATCATCAATTTGAGCGTAGCTAATAAATACATCTGTTGTAAACTGCATGGATATTTGCTTAGTTTGACTTATAAATTCGGCTTAACAGTGACTATAAAAGAAAAAGATTAAGGCCTTTTTCTTTTTCTGTTAGTTTATCGTATGGAATCAGTTGATTATGGATTTTTAATACATCCTTCAAAACATAACGTTCGGCCTTGTCAGAAACCAAAGGACCGTATTTGTAAAAAAGGAATAGGCAGATTGTTGAATAAATTGCTCCAAAAATATTAAAATCATCACCGGTTTTTTCCATAAAACCAAGAATACCAAAAACAAAAACAAGTAGAACTATTAAAAATATAAGTACAAACTTAATTTTTTCTAGTCTATCGTTTGATTTTGAACTCATATATGATTTTTTCTTGAAGGTGAGAAAACCTATGGGTTTTATGAAATTTTGGTGTTAGTTTTTTTCATTAATTCATTTATGCTTAACATTAACTATCACTTAGACCAAAAAAGATAGCTATAGAACTTGCTGTTTTAAAAGCCATTGAGGACCTTATCCGAAATAGCAGCTACTGAGGCTTAAGGCTCGCGCAACCTAGGGCCTTCGCATCCATAGCTGTAACAAGCAACCAATATTTTGAAATGGATTAATATAAAATCAGCTAGGGTGGTATTTTGAACTTTGATTTCCAGTTAGATTCGAATTTGCTTTCTGATTTATGCTGAGTTTTGTTGTCGGTAGCAGCGAGAGGCAATTTTCGCTAAAAAGGGAGATACAGGCAGCTAATCTTTTGTTTGATTCAAAGTTCATTCGCTAGCACAGTCCAAATTCTAGTGGCAATTCTTTCCATACCGAGATCTCCAGGATGACTTCCTACACTCATGTTTTCAAATCTTTCCAGGGCCATATTTTCATTGACCAATCCTAAATCATGTAAGGGAATGAGCGGCCAATTGTATTGCTTTGAGAGCGCTAAATAATTTTGATTGACTCCAAGGTTAGTCCAAAATGGAGTCGTAAGGATTACTTTTACAGGTCTTCCATCTGCTAAATAGTCTACAAAAGCTTTAACAGCAACTTGCAATTGAGGATTTTCTGCACGCTCTTTTTCAGAAATATTTTCACCAAATCGAATAATGATAATGTCAGGTTTAAAGGTTTTTAATTCTTCAAATTCAGTTAGTTTAATCGTTTCATAACCTCTTTCAAAGGGGTAGACGTTTTTCCCCAATACCTCATTTTGCTCGTTATTTTCTTTGATTTTTTTGGTCAAAAGGGATAAAAAATCCTTTTCAGCAGCAGTTGCGGCCATTCCCCAGCTTCCGAACCATTTGATTTCAGGACCTGGCGGATGCCAGGTAATGCTATTTCCTAAAATCAATACTTTTTTAGGGGTTTGAACTGGGATGGTTTCTTCCTTAGGATTACAAAAAAATAGGAGAGAGGCAAGTGTCAGAGTCAACAAACCACTACCGTATACGCTCCGGTAATTCATTTTGAAATACTTCATTAGGGATACTTTAAATGGTGTGTATTTTCAAAATTACATTTCTACCACTTAATAAAAAATAGGGGTTCAGGATTGTAAGGAGACAGCGGGTCAGTCAAACACAGGAAATGTAATTTTATTACTGGGCTCAGTTATTTTGTTGAATTCAAACCACCGCTCACTGGCTAAGTTCCCTTTATTTCAATCCATCAAGCAATCCCTTTAAGGCTTGCGTGTCAGCTACGGTAGTGTTGTTTCTGTTAAAGATTCCAAAGCCATTACTTCCAAGATTTCCCTCATCCCAATAAAAAGGGACCATTCCATTCGCTTTGGCTTGTTTTACTACATAGTGTAAGTAGTAGGCTCTTGATGCTAAATGTAAGGCCAAGTTGCTGCCCGTAAGATTCGTTCGTCTTATAGCTCCAAATTCGCCCAAAATCACTGGAATTCCTTTGTCTACAAATTGGGTTTTCATGGATTTGAAAAGTTTAGCTAAGTCGGCTTCTTCTCCCCAGGTAGGATTGCGTTCCGTATCTGTTGTGGAATGATTCCCCGCTCCCCAGTAGTAAAACATTTTCCCCCAATCCGCATCTTTATCCATCAGCGCAAATTGGTAGGGCGTGTAATAATGAACTTCCATCATCATGCGGTCGGCCACTTTATCGGTTGGCAAGGTCAACATCAATTTGTTGGTTTTCTCGATGTCGGTATCAGGGCCTTGAATGACTAGGGTACGGTAGGCATTTTTTCCGCCGGTAGATCGAACCGCATCTATAAAAGTTTGATGGTAAGAAGTCAAAACTGCCATTTCAGTTGCATTTGCAACTTTCGGTTCATTGGCACTGGCAAAAATCAAGTGTTCATCAAAGCCTCTTAGTGTGGTTGCAATTTGTTCCCAAAAGGCTTTTTGTTTCGCATTCGTGGCGGACTTTTTGGCTTCGGTGCAATTATTTTCTAACCAGCCATTGTCCCAATGGATGTTGACAATGACATACAT
>Ga0164293_10004263_pt1 | contig 12234 bp, 15 predicted proteins | sample GEODES118metaG_FD_111487 | JGI IMG/M metagenome (GOLD analysis project Ga0164293, IMG submission 111487) | Eutrophic lake water microbial communities from Lake Mendota, Wisconsin, USA - GEODES118 metaG | ecosystem: Environmental > Aquatic > Freshwater > Lake | place: USA: Lake Mendota... | reverse complement strand
GCAGGGCATCAGCGACCCAGGTCTGCTGGGTCCCGATCCCATGGAGGAACAGCGGCGCCTGCAGCTGGCGGCCGTGCCGGTGCGCCAGGCGTTCGAGCCCGAAGCGCCCCTCGTGCTCCCGGGGGACACCCTGGCCGTGGAGGCTTTGCAGCAGCTGGTGCAGGCCCGCAGCCACTGTCTCCTGGTGGCGGAAGGGGCCTGGGTGATGGGGCTGGTGACCCTGCCGGATCTGCAGCGGGCCCTGGTCAACGCTGCCGAAGACGCAGGCGCGCTGAAGTTGATCGCCTGCCGCCGCTCCGATCTGGTGTGGCTGCCGGCCTCAGCCCATCTGGCCCAGCTGGAGGACCAGCTCACCCCCAACGGCCTCCGACAGGTGCCGGTGTTCACCGTGCCGGCAGCCAGCGTGGCCACCCTGCCCCATGGATTGCCCAGTGGCGGGCTGGCGGTTGCCCAGCTTTGCGGCGTGGCCAGCCGCGATGGCATGGCCCGTGCTCTGGCCCGCCGCTGGACCGGCGCCGGGCTGGCCTATGCCGAGCGTTGATGCCGCTCCTGCTGCAGGGGCGGCTGGTGATGCAGGGCGTGGGCCACCGGATCGGCAGCTGCCAGTCGCCTGAGAATGCGATCCCGGTCGAGTTCGGAGAGTTCGCCGTCGCAGCCCCATTTCAGCGAGGTGCTGGAGCCACCACAGGGCAGGGCTTCACCAGGGCAGGCCTTCTCCGTTGGTACAAGGCAAGGGCGGCCGGAGGGCATGGGGACTGGGGACGACATCGCGCGACAACCTGGTTGGGCCTCGCTCAGGCCCGCGTTGCGAACACCGTAGGGATCGCAGCGCTGTCTTCCGGCCCAGCGCTGCAGATCTGCAGAATGTTTTCTGGGTTGGGTGTCTGGGTTGGAGCCCCTGGCCTCAGCGCCGCCCTCAGCGCTGCACGATCACCGGCGTGCCCACCTCAACCAGCTCGAACAGCTGGCGCACATGGGGGGTGAGCATGCGGACGCAGCCGTTGGACACCGCAGCGCGCGAGGTCACGGTCCAGGCCCAGGCATCGGGGGTGCCGTGGATGCCGTACTGGTTGGGGCCGCTGCGCTTGAAGCCGATCCAGCGGTCGCCGAGGGGAGCCTGGGGCCCCACTTTCTTGTTGATCTTGCCGCTGCTGGTGCTCTGGTAGAGCGGGTTGAGCACCTTGTTCTCCACCGTGAAGCGGCCGGTTGGCGTGGGGGTGCTTGGGTCGCCGATGGCCACCGGCCAGGTGTGCAGCACCCTGCCGTTGTCGCGCAGGCTGATCTGACGCTTGCCCAGCTCCAGCACGATCTCCCGGGTGCTGGTCACGGCGGCGGTGCTGGCTGGCGGGCTGGCCTGGGTGGCAGGGGTGGCCGCCTCGCTCGCGAGCGAGGTCGGCACAGGGCCGGCCAGCCCAGACAGCCCAGCCAGGGCCAGGCCGAGCATCAACCGCTGGATCAGGTCACGGGGGATGGACATGGCAGGCAGGGGGTGATGGTCGGGTGGAGCACCCGGGCTGGGATCAGTTCACCAGATCGCGGCTCAGTTCACCAGCTGCGGATCGATCTCGCTGGTGTAGCGGGCTTCGCACTCCTTGATGATCTTCACGGCCTCGGCGGCATCAAAGAAGCCATTCACGCGGCAGGTGCCGGGCTTCTTGAGATCCTTGTAGTGCTCCCAGTAGTACTGGGTTTCCTTCAGCCAGTGCTCACCCAGCTGGGTGTAGCTGGTGATGTGGTCCATGCGCTTGTCATCGGCCAGCACGGCAATCACCTTGTCGTCGACTTCGCCACCGTCGTCGAACTTCATGATGCCGATGATGCGGGCCTCCACCAGGGAGCCGGGCACGAGGGGCTCGGTCACGCCCACGATCTCGATGTCGAGCGGGTCGCCGTCCTCGTCCCAGGTGCGGGGGATGCAGCCATAGGCAAAGGGATAGGCCAGGGAGGAGTAGCCCACGCGGTCGAGCTTGAGGTGACCGGTTTCGGTGATCAGCTCGTACTTGTTGATGGTGTTGCTGTTCAGCTCCACGATGGCGTTGAGCCGTAGCTCTGCCTCGTCGGCGAAGGCCGGCAGCACGTGCAGCAGGTTGAGCATCGTGCGGCTGGGAGCGTGGTCGATATTGGCCATGCGAAGCGGCGGGATCAGCGCCGAGCATCCTATGCAGGGGCCTGCAGCGCCTCCACCTTGGCCCTGAGGTGGCGCAGAAACGGAGTCGCGGAGAGGGTCTCACCGCTCACCTGCGCTACGAGCTCCTCGCCATTCACCGCCCGGCCCAGGGGCCACACCCTGGCTCCCAGCCACTCCCGCAGCCGCTGCTCCTCAGCGGCTGCGATGCAACGCTCGATCGCCCCGGGGCCGCCCAGATCGCGCTCCAACGCCTCCGCGAGCTGGGCGCTGATCAGATGGCCAAGGGCATAGGAGGGGAAGTAGCCGAACAGTCCTTCGGCCCAGTGGATGTCCTGCAGACAGCCCTCGCTGTCGCGCTCCGGGGTGATGCCGAGCAGTTCGCCCATCCGCCGGTTCCACTGCCCGGGCAGCTCCTCCACGGGCAGGTCGTGCTCGAGCAGGGCCAGCTCCAGCTCGAAGCGCAGCACGATGTGGAGGCAGTAGCTGAGCTCATCGGCTTCCACCCGGATCAGGCCGGGGCTGAGGGGGTTGAGGGCTCGCCAGAAGCCAAAGGATCCTCCCCAGGGATCGGACACCGGCCCGGCTCCCGGTGCCGCGCAGAAGCGGGGATGCCAGCGCTCGGCGAAGGCGCGGCTGCGCGCCACGCGGCACTCCCAGAACAGCGACTGCGACTCGTGAACCCCCATTGAGGTGGCTTCCCCGAGGGGCCAGGGGAAGTAGTGGTCGTCGGTGCGGGGCAGCCCCTGCTCGTAGAGCGAATGGCCCCACTCGTGGGCGGTGGCCAGAAAGGCCGAGAGCGGCTGGCCCGGCACCACCCGGGTGGTGATGCGGAAGTCGTGGGGCCCCACGGTGCAGGAGAAGGGGTGGGCTGACCGCGAACGTTGGCAGCGACTGGCGTCATACCCCCAGGTCTCCAGCAGGTCGGCGCAGAGCTGCTCCTGCTGCGCCTCGGGCAGGTCGGGGCTCTGTGCTGCGGCCGCGGTGGGCGGGGGCGTGCCGGCGGCAGCCACCCGCTCCAGCAATCCCGGCAGCTCGGCTTTCAGGGGAGCAAACAGCTCCTCCAGCCGCGCCTTGCTCACATCGGGTTCAAACGGCTGGGCGAGGACTTCCCAGGGGCTGCGCGCCACCGGCTCTGCGGCGGCCAGCTGGCTGGCCTGCTGGCGGCGCAGGCTGATCAGCTCCTGGAGGGCCGGGGCAAAGGCGCTGAAGTCGTTGCGGGAGCGGGCTTCCTGCCATACGGCATTGCCGCGCGACTGGGCCTTGGCCAGGGCCTGCACCAGGGCAGGGTCGAGGCAGCGCTGACGCTCCAGCTCCAGCCGCAGCAGCTCGAGGTTGCGGCGGCGCTGCGGCGGGGCGTCGACGGTGAGCTCGGCCTCAGCTGCCGCCACCAGCTCGGCGTATTCGCCGCTGCTCTGCCGCTCGTGCAACTGGCCGGCCAGCAGCGCCAGCTGTTCCCCGCGCCAGGCGGCACCGGCGGCTGGCATCACCGTGTTCTGGTCGTAGTAGAGGGCGCTGCTGATCGAGCCCAGCAGGCGGGTGTGATGCAGGTGCTGGTGGAGCTGGGCGAAGGCAGACCCTGCTGGAGGCATGGGGCGGTGAGGCCGTTGGCGCCAGCATGACGCCCGGAACCGACCCCCTGCAGAGGCCATCGTGTTCCCGCCAGCATGGGAGCAGCTGCAGACGCACCGTGCTCCTGACTCCCTTCTGTCCGTTCAGCACCGCCAAGGTGCTGGCCCTCAAGGCCACGGTGCTGCTGCTGCTCACCCTGCTCATCAAGGCCAGGATTCGCATCACCGCGTTCTCGGCGCTGGGCATCTTCTTGCTGCTGCTGCAGACCCTGGTGTTCCTGGCCATCAGCGGTGGGCTGGTGCTGGCAGCCGGCGGTGCTGCGATCTACACCATGCAGCGGCGCCGGCCGGCAGCGGCCTGATCGCTGCGCAAGCCGGTCAGGGATGTAGCCGGATCGCAAGTTCGGTGCGTCAGTCTGAGAAAACAGAACGACGAGTTTTGATTTTTGATTCCTGTTTGATCACTTGACCCTTCGTTGAAGAAACTGAATCTGACCCATTAATCCGTCAAGTATTGAGGCGATGACTCTTCACCTTGAGCTCTTCGGGCTGGCTTCAGAAGCTGAGGTGTCAAGTGCTTGCTCCTGTCTGCTCGATCAAGCGGCGCTCCGCCCACCGCCGACATCTGCAAACTCCCTCCCTTCCATCTCTTCTGAAGAGCAGCCTTGTTGGACCTGGTAGTAGAAGCCTCCGGCGGGGGTCGCCTGGCGCACCACCGCGCAGCGGCTGGCTACCCGCCACAGGGCTTGATGGATGGGGGTGGGGTCGTGACGCACCAGCAGCGGGAACCGTTGCCGCAGCAGGGCAGTGCCGCGCCAGGCGTTGTAGTGGGGGATGCGGGGATTGACGTGGTGGCACACATGGGTGGCCCCGATGCCGTGGTGGAGAAAGTTGAGCAAGGGGCCGTAGGGACGATCCACCGTCTGCAGGGCACCCACCGCCCAGGTCCAGTCGTCGCTTGCGAAGTGGGGTATGTCGAGATCGGTGTGCTGCAGCCAGGTGTACCCCACCAGCCAGGCATTGATCACCAGATAGGGCAGGCCATACACACACAGCACCCGTGCCGGCGACCACTGGATGGCGGCCAGCACCAGGATCACCAGCATCGCCAGCACGCCGAGATTGGAGAGCTGCATCGATGGGCCGAAGGAGTCGGGGAACAGCTGCCGGCGACCGTTGCGGAATGGCGTCCCGATCCAGAAGTGGGAGGTTGGCGCCCCGTAGTCGGATCCGCCCGCCACACCAAAGAACAGATAGAGCGGCCAGCCGAGCAGCAGATGGCTCACCAGCGAGAGACTGCCGAACAGGGCAGTGCCGAGCTGCCGGCTCAGGGCCAGAACCAGCCTGCCCATCGGCGAATCCGCCCGAGGCGGCACGTGGGTTTCGCCCCCTTCCAGGTGGTTGCAGTGGGCGTGGTGCACGGCGTGACTGCGCTGCCAGGTGAAGTAGGGCACAAGCAGCAGGCTGTGCAGCACAAACCCCACCAGCGCTTCGACGCGACGGTTGGGATGGAAGGCGTGATGGCCGCACTCATGGGCGATCACCCAGCAGCCACCCGCCACGGTGCCGGTGACCAGCCCATAGAGCAGCCAGAGGGGGGCGGCGCCGGGCACGAGCGGAATCCAGGTGCCGATCCCGTAGGCCAGCAATGAGAGGGAGAGGGAGATGCCCAGACTGCGCCAGGCCTTACGGGGGTTGAGCTCAACCAGCTCGGGCGGCAGACAGGCCAGCAGCTCAGCCTTGCTCGGATAGGAGCTCACGCTGGAGCTGGAAATGGTGGGCTGGGAAACGGTGAGATTCAACGAAGCCGCGTCACGTTAGACACCGGTGGGCTGTCGCCGATCCCGACCTGCACCGCAAAGCGAACGGCGTAGACGCCCCCCATGCGAAGTCAGCTCACCATCGGATTTGTCCGGGGCTGCAGCCACCACTGCGTGAGCAACACACGCAAAGGTCCCGTTCGCGTATGCCCGAGAGGCATGACCTCCACTGCCGACAGACATATTCGACAGACAGTGCCGCCAGACAACAAACCCCGGAGCATGGGCACGGGAGTTGCCCCATCCCAGCAATGCCGAGCGCGAGGATTATCAAGTCGACTGTCACCGTCTGTGGCCCAGAGGGAACCGCCGCTGCAGATCCGCCCCTTCGAGCCCGGCGACTGGCCGGCGGTGTGGACCTTGCTGGAGCCGGTGTTCCGCGCTGGTGAAACCTTCCCCCATGATCCGGAGATCAGCGCAGACGACGCCCGCCTGTCGTGGGTGGACCAGAGCCGCGTGGTGATGGTGGCTGCTGATGCGGCCGGCGATCTGGTGGGCAGCTACTACCTGCGGCCCAACTCCCTCTGCCTCGGGGCCCATGTGGCCAATGCCGGCTATGTGGTGGCCGAGCGGGTTCGGCGCCAGGGGATCGGTAGCCACCTCTGCCAGCACTCGCTGCAGACGGCCCGGCGGCTGGGCTTCCGGGCAATGCAGTTCAACCTGGTGGTGAGCACGAACATCGCCGGCCTCCGCTGTTGGCAGAGGAATGGCTTTCAGGTGGTGGGCACCCTGCCAGGGGCATTTCGTCACCCGCGCTTGGGCTACGTGGATGCGCTTGTGATGGTGCAGGCGCTGGTGGGAGACACCCACCGATGGGTCGTGTCAATGATGGACACATACTGACCCCGCTGTTTCTTATCTCGTGATGGTTTTTTATGCGCTTGAGTGATATTAGTTTGCATGTGAATCTCTTCCGCATTTGGCGTTCGCTTGTTAACGGATGGGCGGTGCTGGCGTGAATCTGTCGCAGATGTAGAGCCGATCCGCTGAGGCCATCAACCCTCCACAATTGGCAGCATACGGTGAGCTGGTCCCCTTCATGCTTGCAGCTGCAATGAACATCCCGAACATCACCAAGTGGGAGCCTCTGCGTGATATCGAATCCATCATGGATCGAATGCTGAGCGGCCCTTCTCTCGATATTTCTGAGAATGATGGCACCTATGTATTCAAGGTGGATGTGCCTGGAATGGGCCGAGAGGATCTAACCGTCTCTATTGCCGGTGGACTGATCACCATCGAAGGGGAGCGCAAGACCGATCATGAAATCAACAAGCCGAGATTTCATCGTCTTGAGCGTTCCTTTGGTCACTTCAGTCGCTGTTTCAGTCTTCCCGCTGATGCAGATCCCAGCTCAGTGCATGCCCGTTGTGACAAGGGCGAGCTCACGATTGAGGTTGCCAAGCAATCTGATGTGAACGGTTCCCAGGCCATCTCGGTGCCGGTGGAATAGCCATGAACACGCGCCATTGCCAAACGTGCCGATTCTGGGATTCGTCTCAACGACTTGAGCACACCAATCTGGGTGATCTGGCGCCGTGCACACGCACGGCGCCAAGCCACTACAGCGTGGCAAGTGTGCTCTTTCGCTCTGCGCCGCGCCTGATTGGCAAGTCGAGTTCAGCTCAGCTCTCGCCGGATTCTCTGGCCGAGCTTCAGATCCCGCTGGCGATCTGGCCTTACACCGCTGCTCTGCAGGCCTGCGGCGACTATCTCCCCTGCGATCTGGAGGAAAATGCTCGCCGCAACAAACTACGGTCTGGCCCGTTGGCGTGAGTCTTGTGGTCCTCCGCCAGAGCTTCATGGCCGCTGCAGTCTGCAGCGGCCGCGGTGCAGTTGCGCAGAAGACTGAAAAGATTCAGTCTGGCCATGCTGCGATTCTCCTGTTCACCAGTCCTTCCTGCAGTGCTCCAGTTGTCGATTCCCTCTGGCTCCTTGGGTGGGCCGGTTCTTGAGCTCCAGAACCAGATTCACGACTACAGCCTGTTGATCAGTGACCCCCTCTGTCCCCAGGAGATGCGCGACCTGCTGGTTCTGGAGTTGGGGCAGATCATTACGGCACTACTGCTCTATTGCGGCCAGCTGAGCTGCGTGTTGACAGGTGAGGAATGCATGATTCGGCTGCAGCATGATGCAGCACAATAGAGGCCGTCGTGCATCTTGATGGGCATTTTCAACGACTGGGGTTGAGCATGACAAAGCCCATTTTTATGAGCCCATGTCGGATGCTCTCGGCGATTATCTCAACACAATCAGTCGAGTTCCGCTTCTCACCAGTGCTGAGGAACTCCATCTCGGTCGCCTGGTGCGCAGTTGGCAGGATGATCCCCACGCCTCTCCCTCAGTGGTGCGGCGTGGCAAGCGGGCGCTTGATCGGATCGTGTCGGCTAATCTGCGCTTGGTTGTGAGTGTGGTGAAGCGCTATCGACGCCGCATTGTGCACCTGGCAATTGAGCCGATTGATTTGATTCAAGCCGGTAATATTGGTTTGATCCGTGCGGTTGAAAAGTTTGATCCTGGGCGTGGTTATCGCTTTTCCACCTACGCCTACTGGTGGATCCGTCAGTCGGTCAGCCGTCATGTTCAGGAAGTGCATGCCCCGCTGCGGATTCCTGCAGCACTCGCCAATCTGATCGGCAAGATTGAGACCATCCTCGACCGCACTGGTTGCATTCCTCCAACCCCGGAGCTCTCTGCGAGGCTGGGGGAATCACCGCGCCGCATTGAGGCAGCCCTTGCACTCCGCCACCTTGTGGGCGTGATCTCCCTAGACCAACCTCTGGGTGGTGGTGACGCGTCTGACTTAACGTTGCTGGACGGTGTCACAGACGGTACCGTGCCAGAGCCGGTGGATGATTACCTATGGCTCCATGGCCAGCTTCACCAGCTCTCAGGTCTTGAACTTGATGTTCTCCACTGTCGCTACACAGCGGAAGAGAAGCGCTCTCTGAAGCAGGTGGCCGAGCGGCTGGGTCGTTCCAAGTTTCAGATTCAGGCCATCGAGCGGCGCGCTTTGCTGAAACTGCGTGCCGCTCTCAGTCCTGTCCTCGAGCCAGTAAGCCGCTGCGTCTGACCTCAGGGATTGGGGCGATATGCCTGATGTCCCTGGCTAAGACCTCTTGGGGTCAGAGTGCGATGGCCGTTACCTTCCGTGTACTGCGGCTGCAGTTGCTCAGAAGATTTCGGCCTGCCGGCTCCCGAATCATGGCGAAGCGCCTCCTCCAGCAGGTAGGCGCACAGATTGGAAACCGAGCGGCCCTCCTCTTCTGAGCGGTTGAGCAGCGCCTCATGAACATGGTGGCTCAGGGTGATCGAGACCCTTCGGGGTTGACGCTGTAAAACACGCAGTCGATCGTTCATGGATGGTCTCCAGCTTCAGAGGTACAGCTGTCGTTCTTGGGATCAGTGCCGCTCCTGTGGAGCAGCCGCTTCCTTCATAGTGAGGTCTCTGTATAGGGAGGTGCCTTGCTGTTGTCTTTCGCCAGATCTGCGGCAATGTGCATCACCTTCCCTGCAATGTCTGTCTTTTCACCCCACATAGCCTGTCTGGCCTGAGATGCTTCTGGTTGCTCTCAGGTGCGCTGTGGCTGCTTGGTTTATCAACGATGGTTGCCCCGAAATTATGATCTGTTACTGTTAGCCTATGGTGTGATGAGTTATGGGCAAGCTGGCTTGAACTTTTGGTTCAGTGGAGTCCTAATGTGAATGGGTGCAATCGGTGGGCAGTAGCCCTAACCACTTGATGTGTGGTTTCAGGGTCAGGCAATGCGTCTTTTCAATCCTTCCAAAATAGGTTTCCTCAGACACAAGGCTGGTCGCTCCACGGTATGAAACAGCACCCAGGCAAACAGTGCTGTGATCAACGTGCTGAGCACAAACAGCAGCTCTGGCTGCTGCAGATCAAGCATTTGACGCAGGGCTTGTTGAATTGGCCAGCCAAAGAGGTACAGACCATAGGATAAATCGCCCGTACGCTCGATCCAGCGGCCGATCGGACTGGTCTGGTGCCCGAGGTGTACAACCAGATAGGCCCCAAAACCGGCAAAGGCCTGGTGCGGAATACCCAGGATAGCTCCAGTGATCAATCCCACTGTGCAGAACTGAGCGAGCGTGCGACTGTGGCCCAGGTGCTGGGTCAGCCACCACATCAAGACACCGGCGGCAAAGTAGGGCAGGGGGTAGGTGATCCCTGGCAGCCAGGCCAGAGCAGGTAGCTGCAACAGAATGGCTAGCCCGATTCCTGACAGAGTTGCCACCACCCAACCCGGTGAAGGCAGGAGTAGCCAAAGGCCGAGCAAAACGCCATAGCTGAGCACTTCAGCCTGCAATGACCATAACGAGCCATTCACGACCTGTGCCACTGACCCCACATAATTGAACACGCCAGGAAGAGGAGCGTCGCCAATGGTGATGATTGATTGACTGATGTACTGGATCCACTCACCTGTGGCGAAATAGCCCCATACCCCCAAGCTGCTGCATAGGGGTGCGATCACAAGAGCAACCACCAATGTGCAGGCAATGAAGCCGGGTAGAAGGCGAACTGCTCTGTTCACCAAAAATCGCACCGGGCTCGGGTTGCGATGTAGGGAGCGAGCCAGGAGAAATCCGCTGATGATAAAGAACATGAACACCCCGTAGAGCCCGGCGATGTTCTTGTCGCCCTGCAGCAGCTGCTGCAGGGGCTCACTCCCCTCCGTGTCTTGTGCGATTAAATAGGAGTGGGAAAGAATCACCGTGAGTGCGCCAATCAGCCGGAGCGAATCGAAACCTGGCAGCACAGACTCTCCTTTGCTGCCCTTGATCCCCTGGCTATTGGCGACTTGTGTTCCGATTTGCGCTGGCTCCTGATCGGTCATTTCGGCTTTGGTTGTGGCTGTCACTGTTGATGAGTCAATGGTTTGAGCGCAAGCTATGGCCTGACTGGATCATTCGGGATCGAGAGGGTTGATTGGTTTTTCCATTTGGTCCGCAGTCTTTATGGGCAGGTGGATGCGATTAGACCTGCCTGCTAATCGTCACGGTAGTTAGTGTTTGTGTCCTGGGTGTTTTTGTCCCTGATCTGCTTTCTTGTGGTTCGGCCATGATGCAGTCTGCTTCATCATGCAGTCAATTAAAAGCAGGTTTGCTGATTAGTCGATCGCAGTGTGATTCTGACTTTAAGGTTCGCAAGTATCGCTATTGGTTGCTGCATGCGTCATCTGGTGACCGGTGGTGCTGGGTTTATTGGCTCACACCTCATTGACCAGCTCATGGCAGATCCTTCGAATCAGGTGATCTGCGTGGATAGCTTCCAAACTGGTAGTCGTGGCAATGTTGCTCAGTGGCTCCAAAGCCCTCGCTTTGAACTGCTACGCCACGATGTGGTGGAGCCACTGCGCGTGGAGGTTGATCGCATCTGGCACTTGGCCTGTCCTGCATCCCCGCGACAGTATCAACGTAATCCGATTGCGACCGCGAAGACTTGTGTGCTCGGAACCCTGAACATGCTTGGTCTAGCCCGGCGCTGTGACGCCCGCATTTTGTTTGCCTCCACAAGTGAGGTTTATGGAGATCCCCTCATTTCGCCACAGGCCGAGACCGATCTCGGAAATGTCAACTGCACTGGTCCACGAGCCTGTTACGACGAAGGTAAGTGGATGGGAGAAACCCTCTGCTTTGACTATGCCCGAGTTCATGGGCTTTCCGTGGCCGTGGCACGGATCTTCAACACCTATGGACCGCGCATGAGTTCATCCGATGGGCGTGTGATCACGAACTTCGTTTCCCAGGCATTGCAGGGCAAGCCCCTCACTATCTACGGCTCGGGTGACCAAACCCGTAGTTTCTGCTATTGCTCTGACCTCGTGCATGGATTGCAGGCCTTGATGAACAGTGAGGTGTCTGGGCCGGTGAACCTTGGCAATCCCCACGAAATCACGATCAAGGAGCTCGCTCACTTCATCTCCGACCTGGTGAATCCTGGCCTGCCCGTTGTACATGAGCCACTGCCCATTGATGATCCCCAGCGTCGTCGACCGTCGATTGAGCGGGCTGAACTGTTGCTGGGCTGGCGGCCTGTTGTTGAGCTCAGTCAGGGACTAAGGGCAACCATTCAGGATCTCTCCACCCAGTTGAGTCAATCTGTCCTCCAGTTGACCTGATGAAGCTTCTAGATCTTCTCTAACTTTTTGCTGGAAACTCCATGGTAAATCGTATCTGTTGTATTGGCGCCGGCTATGTCGGAGGCCCATCGATGGCAGTCATGGCCGAGAACTGTCCTGGTGTCGATATCCATGTTGTCGATCACGACCAGCGTCGAATTGATGGCTGGAACAATCTCAATGGCTCTGAGCTTCCAGTATTTGAGCCTGGGCTTCAGGACGTTGTTGACCGCGTGAGGGGACGTAACCTCTATTTTTCTACTGATGTCGCCGGTGCGATTCGGGTCGCCGACATGGTATTCCTGTCGGTGAATACGCCCACCAAGCATATCGGTCATGGTGCAGGTTCGGCCGCTGATCTTACCTTTATTGAGAAAGCCGCAAGGCAGATTGCCGAATCAGCTCACGGCAACACCATTGTTGTGGAGCGTTCCACCCTGCCGGTGCGCACCGCTGATGGGCTTGGTCGCATTCTGCGCCAGGCACACGATAAGCACTTCGACATTCTTTCCAATCCGGAGTTCATGGCGGAAGGTACCGCCATCGATGATCTACAAAATCCAGATCGGGTTTTG
>Ga0164293_10004258_pt1 | contig 12236 bp, 6 predicted proteins | sample GEODES118metaG_FD_111487 | JGI IMG/M metagenome (GOLD analysis project Ga0164293, IMG submission 111487) | Eutrophic lake water microbial communities from Lake Mendota, Wisconsin, USA - GEODES118 metaG | ecosystem: Environmental > Aquatic > Freshwater > Lake | place: USA: Lake Mendota, Wisconsin... | reverse complement strand
AGGGTTCATTTTTGATGAAGTCATTATTGACAAAACCTTTGCACACGAAAATGCACCTACGCGTAAGCCGGGCACGGGCTTACTTACGCATCTGATCAATAATCCGGCTTACGATTTGACTGGCTCTTTTGTTATTGGCGACCGCTACACCGATATACAACTGGCTAAAAACCTAGGTTGTAAAGCCATTTATTTTAAAAGTGATTTGCACCCACTTACACCGGAGCAGGACGCTGACTTACGCAGCACCATCGCGCTTGAAACCAATAGTTGGGCCGATGTGTATAGTTTTTTAAAACTAGGCCTACGAAAAGTGAGCCATGCACGAAACACCAACGAAACAAAAATACAAGTAGACATTAACTTGTCAGGCTCTGGCATTGCTAACATCCATACAGGCCTCGGTTTTTTTGACCACATGCTCGAGCAAATTGCGCGTCATGGAAACATCGATTTAGCTATCACCACAATTGGCGATTTACACATTGATGAGCACCACACTATTGAGGATACTGGACTAGCGCTTGGCGAAGCGTTTGCTTTAGCGCTGGCCGACAAGCGCGGGATGGAGCGTTATGGTTTTGCCCTTCCAATGGATGAAGCAGAGGCAAAAGTGCTCATTGATTTTGGGGGCAGAAACTGGCTCGTGTGGGACGCTAGTTTTAAAAGAGAAAAAATAGGGGAGATGCCTACCGAAATGTTTTTCCATTTCTTTAAATCTTTTTCGGACGCAGCAAAATGTAATTTAAATATTAGTTGCGCTGGCGATAATGAGCATCATAAAATAGAAGCTATTTTTAAAGCCTTTGCAAAAGCTATTAAAATGGCCGTTAAGCGGGATCCTTTCTCCAATCACTTACCTTCTACAAAAGGAGTGCTTTAATTTTACTGTAAAATACTGGTGTTGTTTATTTTGTCTAAAATTTTATGGGCTACTTCCATGGCTAAATAGCCATCAATTTCACTTACAACAGTAGGCTTATTGTTTACTATTGCGTCAACAAAAGATTCAAGCTCTAGTTTAATAGCATTGAGTGGTTCGATGCTTGGGTTTGCGATAGCAATTGTTTTTTTGCCATTTGGGGTATCAATATCAAAAGAAAATGCATCTACATCTTCTGGTTGTTTTAACTTAATAATTTCAGTTTTCTTTTCTAATAAATCAATACCAATGTAAGCGTCTTTTTGGAAGAGCCTTACTTTGCGCATTTTTTTCATTGAAATACGGCTGCTCGTTAAATTAGCAACACAACCATTGTTAAATTCAATTCTCACATTGGCAATATCTGGTGTATCGGTCATAACGGCTACACCACTTGCTGATATTGATTTTACATCCGATTTCACAAGGCTTAAAATAATATCAATATCATGAATCATTAAATCTAAAATCACACTTACCTCGGTGCCCCTTGGATTAAATTGAGCTAGCCTATGCACTTCAATAAACATCGGGTTGAGATTCATTTCTTTTAACGCTAAATAGGCAGGATTGAATCTTTCTACATGACCCACTTGCATTTTCACACCCGCTTCTCTTACCATGTTTACTAGGTCTTTTCCTTCTTGTAGGGTATGGGCTAGTGGCTTTTCAACAAATACATGTTTGCCTTTTCGAATCGCCATCATACAAACTTCATAATGAAGGTCGGTGGGCGTGATAACATCGATAACATCACAGGCTTCAATTAATTTTTCCTCATCAGAAAATCTTTTGAGTCCATGCGTATTGATGACTTCATTGGCATTGTCATTATTAGGATCAAAAAACCCAATAATTTTTACGTCTTCAATTTCTTTCCAATTAGATATATGAAACTTGCCAAGGTGTCCAACGCCAAAAATCCCTACTTTAAGCATGTATGTGTTTATTTGGCGTAAAGGTAGGCAAACGGGGTCCTTTAATTTCCTAGGCGTATTCTATGTGGATATTTTACTTCTTTTTCTTAACGGGCGCCTTTTTAACAGGCGCCTTCTTTGCCACAGGCTTCTTTCCAGTAGTAGCTTTCTTCTTAACAGGTGCAGTCTTTTTCTTGACTGATTTTTTAACAGGCTTTTTCTTTTTGCTACTTGATTTTTTACCTTTTTTCGACTTTTTAGATTTACTAACTGGCTTCTTTTCTAATTCGTTAATTGTTGGGGAAGTAGTTGGGTATTTATAATTTACTAAGTCAACTTTATCAAAGATTACTGTTTCAGTGATTAGCTTTTGCGTAGATAAATCAATGAGTAGTTGAGGATCAAAAGAGTAATCTTTATACCGCATTTCAAAATGGAGATGTGGCCCTGTGGAATGACCACTAGTACCGCCGAGTCCTATGTGCTGCCCACTTTTTACGAATTGATTTTCTGCAACCTCAATCTTACATAAGTGACCATATATTGTTTCTAGTCCATTTTTGTGTCTGATCACAACGCAGTTTCCAAATCCAGATTTATTGAATTGTGCATACCTCACAACACCATCAAATGCAGCCACAACAGTATCTCCAATGTTTAAATCTACATCTAAACCATGGTGCTGTCTGCCCCATCTTTTGCCATATTCCGAATTAATTTTCCCATACCAGGTTAAAGAAAATTTCTCATCCTTATTAATTAAGGGCAAATAAATTTCTTCTGGTAAATCATTGAACTTTACACTATCGTATACGAATGTGATGGCGTTAACCCAGTCTTTTGTAAAAATCGAATCGGTTGTAAGTAATGATTGCGTAATTGCACTTGCACTATCTGGAGATAAAGCAGGTGTTGAAATCCAGTTTTTTTCACTTAAAATAATCGGATCTGGAATGGGGTTGTAGTAAATGCTTCTTACCGGCCTTCTTCCTCTTTTTGATTTTCTTTTTTTGCTGCTTTTCTTTTTTTTACTTGTTGGTTTTTTGGAACTGCTCTTTTTTTTCTTGGCGGGGGCTTTTTTCTTGACAGGTGCTTTTTTGGAGCTCGATTTTTTTGCGGGTGTAGGCTTCTTCTTTTTGGCAAAACCTTCAGGTGCAACAACGCTTATAGCCACCAAAATGGTTAAAACTGCTATAATTTGACGCACAAAGCCTTTAAAACGCATTATTATTTAATTAGTTATATGAACAAAGGAGCCCAAGATACTAAAATCTAATAAAAAGGGGGGTATTATGCAAAATCAGCCCAAAACTTGCAAAATATTAACCTTATGCAAACATTTCTGGTAACAGTTTGTTTAACATCTATAAAGCATCGAAATATGAAAATTGCACAAAAAATCACCTTTTTTGTCCTTCTATTTGGCCCCCTATATGTTCTGGGTCAAACTACTGGAAAACTAAGTGGAACTATTTTCAATAAAAAAACACAACTGCGGGTAACTGGCTTAACGCTTCAGGTGATTCCAGGAAATACTAAATCTGTTTCGGATAGTCTTGGAAATTTTAGATTCTCCCAGCTAAAACCGGGCGCTTATACCATTGAAGTTTCTGGGGTTGGATTCAAAACAAAACAACTTAACAATATCCCTGTTACTACTGGTAATGAAAATAATATTCAAATAGAAATTGAAGAGCTCGTTAATCAATTATCAAATGTTACTGTAACGAGCCGAAGAAATTCTGCAAAAGCAGCAACACTTGAAAGTCCATTAAGTATTCAGCGTTTAACAACAGAGGATATCAAAAACAATCCCGGTGGTTTTTTTGATATTAGTAGGGTCATACAATCACTTCCTGGTGTTGGTGGAGGTGCTGCTGGTGGAACATTTAGAAATGATATTATAATTAGAGGTGGTGCCCCAAGTGAAAATGTATTTTATATAGATGGTATAGAAATTCCAATCATCAATCACTTTGGGACGCAGGGAAGTGGTGGTGGACCAGCAGGAATTTTAAATGTTCTTTTAATTGAAGATGTACGATTAAGTACTTCTGCCTTTGATGCTAAATATGACAACGCACTCAGTAGTGTATTTCAGTTCAAGCAAAAAAACGGCAATCCTAATAAGTTTCAGGGTAACATCAGACTGAGTTTAACAGAAAGTGTGCTTACGCTTGATGGTCCTATGTCTAAAAAAACCACGTTTGTGGCTTCTGCTCGTAAAAGTAGCTTAGGTATTCTGGCTAAATTGCTTAATTGGTCTTTTCTACCAAACTATTCCGATTTTCAATTTAAAACAACCACACGAATCAATGATAAAACAACTTTAACATTGCTTGGTGTTGGTGCCATTGATCGTTTCAAGTTTGTAACACCCGATAGTTTAACTGCCGAAAATCAGTATGTGCTTGGAAATAGCCCTACCATTGATCAAAACAGTTATACCATTGGCGCTACCATTAAAAAAATTATACCAAAAGGTTATTGGAATTTGAGTATCAGCCGAAATTTTTTAGACAATCAAGCCAATAAATTTGAAGACAATAAAAACCCGATTGAGCAGCAGCGTACCCTTAAAATAAAAAGTATTGAAGCTGAAAGTAAAATTAGATGGGATGTTACAAAAAACTATGAGAACGTTACATTGAGTTATGGTTTAACAGGTCAATTAATTCGTTTCGATAATATTTTTTACCAGGTATTAAGGAGATCTACAAGTCCTTCTGTGCCTGCACTTACAATCAATAGTAATACCAATACAAACTTTATTCGTTATGGCGGATTTGCGCAAGTAGGTACACGTGTATTAAATGATAAACTTTCTTTAAGTGGTGGAATACGGATGGATGCAAATAATTTAAGCAATAGCGAATCCAATCCATTAAAACAATTGAGTCCAAGATTGAGTGCTAGTTTAGCTATTTCGGATGTACTTCGCTTAAATGCTAGTTATGGTATTTATTACCGCCTGCCTACTTACACCCAACTTAATTTTAGTAATAGTAGCACGGGTGAAAAAACAAATCCTGGTCATTACATTAAGGCAACGCATTATGTAGCAGGACTCGAATATTTACCTAAAAATACCACCAGAATTACTGTGGAAGGCTTTTATAAAGACTACCGCAATTATCCTGTAAGCATCAACGATGGCATTAGTATTGCAAATAAAGGGCTGGAGTTTGGAGCGATAGGTAACGAGCCAATTGCACAAATTGGAAAAGGTCGTGCTTATGGTTTTGAACTATTTGCTCAACAAAAATTAACGAAAAACTTTTTTGGGGTATTTAGTTATACATTTTACAGAAGTGAGTTTACAGGACTTGATAATAAATTTGTGCCAGCAAGTTGGGACAACCGTCAGCTTATTAGTATGACAGCTGGTTATAAGCTTCCTAAAAACTGGGAAATTGGTTTGAAGTTTAGATACCAAGGGGCCGCGCCATACACACCATATGACGAGCCCACCAGCAGGGCTAACTATTTGACAATTGGTTCGGGTGTTTTTGATTTTTCACAAATCAACTCTCAGCGACTTTCTGCATTCAATGCAGCTGATATAAGAATTGATAAAAAATGGAATTTCAAGAAAACAACACTTGATTTTTACATTGATATCACCAATTTTTATGGTTCGGAAGCCAAGGAGGCTGATTTGTATACCTTTAAAAGAAATGAATCAAATACAGCTTTTGTAACTACAGATGGAAAACCTTTAATGCCTGATGGAAGCAACGCTGTACCGGTATATTTAAAAAATTCTCAATCAACCATACTACCGAGTATTGGATTAATCATTGAGTTTTAAAAATCTAATTTCCAGAGCTGATCGTAGTAGTCGATACCTGGGGTAGAAGAGCCTACAACATATAGTTCGGACCCTGCTGTAATTAAAATGGCAGGGCCAATTTTTTTATCTAACACGCCAATATACCATTTGTCGTTAAGTGAATCGTAAATGTCAAATCTGGTTTTATCATCGCCGCTGTCCGGGAAGAAAACAATATAGTTACCAAGTTTTCCCATGCTGTTGGTGCTAAAAGATCCGGGCTGGAACAAGCAATGAAAAGTAGTGCCTTTTCCTCCAAGTAAATCAAGCATTTCTATTTCGTTTGTGAGACCTTTATCGGTGATACCTCCTGCCCAAAGCACTTTTCCCCTTAAACCAATAGAGGGGAGTGCATATTTTGCTTTACTCATATTTGATACGCTCCAACTATTTGTTTTGGGGTCATAAATATCAATATTGTTAAATGGGGTTCCACCAATATTACTGGTTGCGCCTCCCGACAAATAAATACTCCCCCCAACGCTCGTTGCAGCAATGCTCACCCTAGATTGACTTAAAGTTTTATTAGTCCACTTTTCAGATACATAATCATAGATATAAACAGCGGTTCCGCCAGCAAATAAAATTTTATTGCCTTGCGCTATTGCTGTGTACTGCCCTGCTTTTGGTAATTCTGTGCTACTCCATTTTTGCGCTACCATGTCATATATATCCACCCGTGTAGTGGCAGATGCATTGCCTTGCAGCGCTGTGCCCCCTCCAAAAAATACTTTGTTACCCGCAACAGCTGCTGCAACGCCCCATTTTTTTTGACTCAGTTCGGTGGTAGACCAGTCTTTTGTTACAACATCGTAAATGTCTACTCTCGACGTAAAATTGGGTCCAGGGCCAGCAGGGGGATATCTTCCTCCTGCTAAAAATATTTTGTTCCCTAAAAAAGCAACACCAGATACTTTTCTTTTTTCAGAAAGTGATCCAACAGGGGTTAACCTTGCCTCAATGAGTTGCCTGTTGGTTGCAATAATATTTAATTGGGTGGTATCTTTTTTTACATTCCCATCATTGTCAGTAACACTGAGTTCAAAAATATATTTTCCGGCTAGCAGTCCTGTAACGGATGCTTGTGCTTTGTTTGGATTTGTTATTACAACCGGGGAATTGAGTGGAAAAATTATTTGCCAATTGTATTTTGTGATGGTGCCGTCTGGATCGAATGATTCTGATCCATTAAGTGTAATGATTTCGGGTTTGGTGCTGCAATTTGATAAATCGTAAGGAATATTTTGATGGAGGCCAGCATTTGCAACAGGCGGAACACCCGGTGCTTCATTTACTTGCACCATAAGCGTGTCCCTGTCTACGAGTCCCGTAGCATCCGTAACCCTAAGTTCAAATAAATGAAGCCCCACAGTTAATTTGGTAACATCTGTTACTGCGTTTGCAGGAGAAGTGTAGGAAGGATTGCCTGTGCCTTTAATTCTTGTCCACAAATAATCACTAATGTCATTGTCAGGATCAGAAGAAGCGCTGCCATCAAGTGTAACTTTGTTGTTAGGGAGTTGAATGGTTTGATCGGGGCCAGCTTGGGCAACAGGAGGCCTCGTTATTTTAGTTTTATCTACATAAATAGTGAGGGTATCTTTTGCCGTTAGTTTAAAATTATTGGTTACTGTTAATTCAAAAACATAAGTACCCTCTGTTAATTTTTTGATCCAGGTTGTTTTTGAGCCAGCCGCTGCAATATTGCAAGATGCTGGACCGCTTAATTTCACCCAACTATAATTGGTAATCGATCCATTGTTGTCGTATGATTTATCCCCGTTTACAAGGGCAGAGTCTTTGGGTAATACAATGGACTGGTCTTTCCCCGCATCTGCTACTGGGGCTGTTTTTATACCTCCTTGATCTTCATAAGAAAAGTCTTTTGCGCAGCTGTTTGCAATAAGCCAGCATAAGCATACCCAAAAATAAATTATCGAAGCTGGCTTCTTCATTGATTTAAAGGTAATAAAATCCTCAGATTATATTAAATTGCTTCAAATACTAGCTATGCGTACACTTTTATGTATTCTAATGACTGTTTGTTCTAGCACAATGTTTGCACAACAAACACCGGTTTCAAATAAAACGAGCACGGGAAAATATGTTTTGGTAATTCATGGTGGTGCTGGAACACTTAATAAAAGCCAGTTTACACCAGCACTTGAAGCAAAATATAAAAGTGGACTAGATAGTGCACTGTTAGTGGGTAATGCCATTTTGGAAAAAGGTGGAACAGCGCTAAACGCAGTTGAAGCCACTGTTAAAGTACTTGAAAATAATCCGCTTTTTAATGCAGGTAAAGGTGCCGTATTTACCAACGAAGGTGTCAATGAATTAGATGCGGCAATTATGGATGGAAAAACACTAGCAGCAGGTTCTATTGCCGGTGTTAGAACTATCAAAAATCCAATTACTGCTGCAAGAGCGGTGATGGAAAAATCGGAACATGTTTTATTAAGTGGGAGAGGTGCCGAAGCATTTGCTGCTGCGCAAGGAATTGAAATAGTAGACCCATCTTATTTTTATACACCAGAAAGATGGAAAGGGTTGCAGCGCGCAAAACAAAGAGATTCTTTGGATCAAATAAAGAAGGGGAGTCAAATCGCTTATGCTTCCGAACATGAGGAGCAGCGCCGAAAAGATAAATACGGAACTGTTGGTGCAGTTGCACTTGATAGCTATGGTAATTTAGCTGCGGCCACAAGCACCGGCGGTATGACCAATAAAAAGTGGGGTAGAATTGGTGATGCGTCCATTATTGGAAGCGGTACCTATGCTAACAATAACACGGTTGCAATTAGTTGCACCGGATGGGGTGAATATTTTTTACGGCTTGTGATGGCAAAAAGTATAAGTGACCGTATGGAATTTGGTGGGCAAAGTTTAGCACTGGCTTCTGAAACCCTTGTTATGAAAGAACTTCCGGCACTTGGGGGTGATGGGGGACTTATCGCAGTAGATAAAAATGGTAACATTGCGCTTCCGTTTTGTACAGAAGGAATGTATAGAGGCTTTATTAAAAAAGAAAAGCAGGGCGCGCAAATTGTTAAAGACATTTTAATTTTCAAATGATATTTCCAGTAAAAGTCCCATACACGGTTGGGCCAGATATTGTAAAATATGAAGGACCGGCATTTAATATGCATCCGATTCCTACCTATCTACTAGAAAAAAAGAAGGAGCTTGAATTAAATGAGCGTCATATTTGCGGAAGTATAAGTAATGATTATTTACATCACCTCAATGCCTTTTGTGGCTTTGATGCAAATACCACATTACCTGAAATTTGTGTTGGGTTAGAAGAAGACATTGCTATTTTAAAAAACGGACATTTACATGCGATAGGTTTTTGTTTCCCAAGCGGGTTTTATCCTGCACAAAAATTAGGACTTTCTTTTTTTGATATGCACCTACCGGTAGGTGATGGAGAAACTTTAAGACGATCTAGTGAAAAAGTATCGGCTCTGATTTCAAAACAAGATGCCATGTTTAGAAGGTATGTTTGGACACTTACATCGCTACCTTCTTTAAGTCAATTGCCAAGTTATACTAAACCAACGCCTCAATCAGTTAATGATTTATATTTTAGAACCGAAACCCAAACAACAGTTGGTATTGGTGGTGATATTTGTTTGTTTTTTGTAAAAGTAGAAATGCATCCATTGCAGCAGGTATGGGATGATCCGGCGAAGCGTGAATCCATTATTGAGAGCATTAATTCAATGTCGGAAGCAGTATTGAATTATAAAAATTTGGCATATATAAAAAGTATAATTTAGTCTATTTCAATTGTTTAATTAGGATTTAGTACCGCGCGATCTTTTTTTATTAAATATTTGGTTCGTTGGTTAAATTTATTCAATGTTCATTTAGAATAGATTAACTTTATTATTGATATTATCACTGAATTTTAACCGTAATTAATACATATGCTTTTCAAGTCTAAATTGATTGTTGTACTCTCATTTATTTTGAGTATTTATCAAGTAAACCTATATGCGCAAAATAAAGTAGTGGTAACCTTAAAAGGTTTGAAATCTGGCGACACGGCCCTACTTCGAATACAAAAGAGTGGAGAGTCCTATAAATTCAAATATGTTGGCGGAACTGGATCAGATATAATCCACACATTTGATACTTTGTCAAATGGTAAATGGGCATTATCGGTTGATGCTAAATCTTATATTTTTCCTACTGCGTCAGTAATTGAACTAAATAATAACTCATTTGCTAGCACTATTCAATTAACAAAATCGCCTGTCGATAGTAATTTCAACTATCAGTGGCAAGATGATAGCAGTTATGTTGGACATGCACAACAAGCGTATATTAATGATAAGGTTGAAATAGTGGTTTTAGGCAAAGCAGAAAAAGTGCCGGATGATTTTAATGGAATTCAGCTATTGTATACTTATGGTTTTTTACTTAATGATTCACTTACTAAGTGGACTTCTGAAGAAGCATACAGGCTCTATCAGAATATTTCAAAATTCAATTTTAGAAAATTTGGTGAAAAAGATTCTGTTTTTGTAAGAGCTAAAATATGTATAACGGATCAATTTATTTCAAGAGATATAGAATTTAGAACAGTGAATGGCGTGGATATTATTACAATTTCTAGAGCAGCATTTACTTATGCCTCTCCGTTAGTTGTTACATTAGATGGTGTTAAAGGTAAGTACTTTTCAAAACGACTATTTGGAGCATGTGTTTATTATTACACAGACAAAGGAGTAAATGGTGGCAGAATTAATGAGATTGCTAAAAGTAGATATGGACTTGAATTTTTACCTCCGAGTGATTTGATAAAGACACTTATGGGTGAAGATCAATCAAATTTTCAGGAATTTACAAGTGATGAAAAAATTATCATTTTATCTATGCTTGAAGAGTTTCCAGATGCGATGCAAAGACAAAGTGGGCTTAAATATTTGATTCGAAGAATTAATGGCCAAGTCGATTATAGAATGCCAACGGCATCAGCAATAGCGTTTACTGGTATAAATACCATAGAATTTATGGAAATGGCTTTTAGTGGTCAGGATATTCCATTTATGCAACGACTCGTTCTTCATGAAAAGGCCCACTTTTTATGGGAATATACATTTGATGCCATAACAAAAAGTGATTGGGCAACATTAGGTGGATGGAAATTAGATCCAACAACTTTATCAGGATGGTCTACTAATAACACCACAGAGTTTGTTTCTGCCTATGCGCATTTAAAAAATCCAAACGAGGATATGGCAGAATCAATTGCATTTTATATTACAAATCCAGATGCACTAAGAAGTAGATCGCTTAAAAAATTTGAATTTGTAAGAGATAGAATTATGCAGGGATCTAGATATATATCAGTGATTAGGCCAGATCTCACTTTTCAGGTATATAACTTATATCCAGATTATAATTATCCAGGCAAAATCAAACGTACAAAGCTAGAAGTCATTGGAAAGGATACAGCTGATAAAATCATAAGATTAGAAATTGAGCTTACAATCCAAAATTCTAAATTAGATGGAGCAAAAGAAGCTTGGACAAGGTTTTCAAGTACTATTGGCACTTTTAAGGATATATCTCTAAGACCAATAAATGATACCGGTAATATATTGGTTGGAGAAATGCCTCTTTCAAAATTTGCAAAAAGTGGTTATTGGAAAGTAGACCAAATTGGTACACGTGATGCAAATAATAATGCCAGATATGAAAACAACACAAATTTTGGGTTAAAGTGTTTTGTCAATAATCCTTTAGAAGATGTAACTCCGCCTTTGTATATTCAAGGATCACTTAGGATGGATACTTTAATGGAGAAATTTATTAGTTTGGATGGCAGCACTGCAAGTCAAAATTGTGGATCTTGTGCCGATACGCTAAAGCCAACTCAAGCCGTTAAGGTGAGCTTTAAAATAGAAGAAAAAAATACGATCAATCCATATGGAAGAGTATTTGCTAATATTGATTTTCCTACTCTTGATAGTACAGATAAGTATAACATAAAGCCTTATAGTTTATTTGCTCAAATTGCAGGAAAGGGTATTTTAAATGATAAACGTGACAGTACAAAAACAGCTCAATTTTATTTCCCAATTCCAGATTATTACCCTAGTGGTTATTATTCAATAACCTCTTTGTCTATGCAGGATATTGCCTTGAATGAGCGAATGGTTTATTTAGACAAGGATACTGCCAATAAGTCTTTATTTATGCCGCCGCCAGGTAATATTCATCAGCGTGCTTTACGGGATAGTGTTTATATTAAAACTAAAACACCTGACTATAAAGCACCTTTACTCGATATTAACAGAATAACAATTAAAGCAACACCTACTAATCCTAGTGCTCCAAATGGTGAAACCTTATTTGAGATGTGGGTATGGATCAAAGACACTTCGGATTTTGTTAACAATGCATCTGGTTTTGCAAGTGGCTATTACAGTCTTAGAGATCCACAGGGGCTAGAGCATTATTTTAATATTGACGGTAATGGAAGTTCTTATAATAATATTTTTAGCGACTCATCTAAATATGTTTACAAACAGTATTACGCCAAAACACTTTT
>Ga0164293_10004256_pt1 | contig 12240 bp, 10 predicted proteins | sample GEODES118metaG_FD_111487 | JGI IMG/M metagenome (GOLD analysis project Ga0164293, IMG submission 111487) | Eutrophic lake water microbial communities from Lake Mendota, Wisconsin, USA - GEODES118 metaG | ecosystem: Environmental > Aquatic > Freshwater > Lake | place: USA: Lake Mendota... | reverse complement strand
TTTTGAAGTCTCTTGAAAATAAAATTTTCAGAAGCAAATGTAAGATTTAAATCTATGATTGCCAAATTAATTAGCATTTATGCCAAGTATATTAGTATTTTCTTTTATTTGCAAAAACGGGGAAGTTTACAGGGGGAGCCGAAATAATTATTATCACGCTCGAGGTAATTGTTGATAATCTCTCAATAAAAATTCACACTGTGAGATGTTCTTTAGTATTGTATCTTTAGTTGAAAAGCACAATAAGAAGTGTGGAGCGAGTGGGTTAAGTTTTGGCAACCCACGAAGCGGAGTAGCGATAATTTGGTTTTAATCCCTGATGCGGAGCAGTACGAGCCTAAGCGAGTAAATATTAAAAAATATCATATTATTATTTTTTATTTCTTTTAATAAAATTTATTTTTTTATTCCATTTAGTTGATTGTTATCAAAAAATACAACCATAATTTGATTGTTTTGCAAAATTTCACTAATTGCTATTTTATTAACACATGGCGCCTTACATTTGTGTAGTAACAACACGTTACGTACGTCTGAGAGACGGCTCGAAAGAGTAGCACTCATCCTTGTTACACAAAATCGATTTTCCAGCCGGTATAGAAATATGCCGGCTTTTTTATTTTATAGCCGGCTTTATATACATGGTGGCAAAAATTAGATCACGACCAGTAAACTTCATGGCAACATGAAATGACTTTTTACCAATTTTCTTGATGAACATTACTGATTTTTTACCTTTTTTTATATCTCCAGGCTCAATAAAATCAGGATTATTGATAATTTCAGGAAGGTGATTGAAATCAGCATTTACGATACCGATTTGGCCTCTTTTCATTTCAAGGAGATTATTCCCATGAGTATCGAAAGCGTGTCGAACACCGTCTGTTGTTAATATCTTTCTTGCGCCCTTGACAATAACTTTTGCATATTGATTTATTAGCTGCGCTTGCTGATTTGGGGTAGTAGCTATTGCTATCTCTTTAAACTCTTTAGTTAAATCATTTAATGCGAATTCTACAAGTTCTGATATGTGGCTCATAAGGTAGCGTCACTATGCCGCTTTTGCCGGCGGTATTAGTCGTTTCCTCCTTCAATCTACTTCATAATCTAATACTCAAGTGTGGCGGCAGCGGGATTAAAAACAAATGACATGCGCCTGTTTAACATAAAAAATTCGTTATAGGTAAACATTAGTGCCTTCATCCCCTGATACGATCCAGCAGCCAATTTTTACATGCTGGATCGTATCAGGGGATGCTTACCGGGCTGATAAGCCGGACAAAGAAAGAATACTAATGCTTCACCTATAACGCAATATTATGTTACTCAGGTTAGCTGTTCGACTGAAAGGAGTGTGGAGCGAGTCCCGTAAGTTTTTTCACGGGACGAAGCGGAGTAGCGATAATTTGGTTTTAATCCCTGATGCGGAGCGTGTATTTAAAATAAAAAACACTCCGAAAGGAGTGTTAAGATGTTCGATAAAAATACTCTGTTACTTGTGTATTAAGTACCAGACAATCAGGTTGGCAATTACAAGCGCGAACTTGTAGTCAACTTCGATTTTAATCTTCATATGTGGAAGATTTTTAAAAACCATTAGTTTCGGCTGATGGTTTTTTTGTTTGCCACGAATCTTGGGCTAAATTACCTCCCGAAGTACATTTGCGCTGATTATTATTTCTTCTTGTTTCCACAATGAGAAAATATAACATAATCTAATACTCGAGTGTGGCGGGAGCGGGATTAAAAACAAATGACCTGCGCCTGTTTAACATAATATTAATTATAAGGCAATAATTTCAATTCAATAGCCGGATTGGAATAGCTTACTTTTGCCCGATGCAGCACAAAGGTTATCAGCGGGAAACCGTTTTACAGAATTCAGGCATCTCCTCACTCAATGAAATGCAATTAAAAACCATTGAAGCGGTCAAAGAAAATGAAAATCTAATTTTGCTTTCTGAAACCGGCTCAGGAAAAACATTGGCATTTTTATTGCCCATTTTGGAAACGATTGATCCTGATTTGAAACAAATCCAGGCACTGATCATGGTGCCAAGCCGCGAATTGGCCATTCAGATTGAATCGGTACTTAAGAAGATGCAAACCGGTATAAAAGTTACTGCGTGTTATGGAGGCCATAAAAGAGAAATAGAAGAAAATAATCTGGTTCAACCTCCGGCTATCTTGATTGGCACTGCAGGCAGGATGGCCGATCATATCCGTCGGAAAAACGTAATTCTCGATCATACCCGTTTTTTGGTACTTGATGAATTTGATAAGATACTTGAACTAGGTTTTCAGGAAGAAATGGCTTTTATCTTAGCCTCATTGCCAACCGGAATAAAAAAAATGTTCACTTCAGCTACCGTTGCAGAATCATTGCCTGATTTCGTTCAGATGGAAGATGCTCAAACCCTTAATTTCCTCTCAGGCGAAACTAAAAATCCGGATGTGCTGCGGGTTTACACCGTGCAATCGCCTGAAATGGATAAACTAAAATGCCTGTTTCAGCTGCTCTGCGCTCTGAAAGATACCAGCACCGTAGTTTTTTGTAACCACCGTGATGCCGTTGAACGTACCAGCCATTTCCTTACCAACGAAGGGATAGTGAATGTTTTTTATCATGGCGGAATGGAACAACAGGAAAGGGAAACAGCCCTCTGTAAATTCCGAAACGGCAGTTCTGCTGTTCTCATTACTACCGATCTCGCCAGCCGCGGACTGGATGTGCCCAATATCAGGGGAATCATACAATACCACCTACCGTTAACCGAAGATGCATTTACGCACCGTAACGGACGAACTGCCAGGATGGATGCTACCGGAAATGTATACCTGATTATTGGTGCAGAAGAAAGGATTCCCGATTATGTTACCGATTCGGCAAAACCTTTCGAGCTTCCGGAAAATTTTGAACTTCCCGACAAGCCGAAATGGAGTACCCTTTTTATCGCTTCAGGAAAAAAAGACAAGATCAATAAGATCGATATCGTAGGCTTCCTGTCTAATAAAGGAAAACTCAAGAAAGATGAAATCGGATTGATTGAAGTGAAAGATTTCACCTCTTTTGTGGCCATAAGAAAATCAAAAATCGGTTCTGCACTCGAGCTGATCAAAGATGAAAAAATAAAGAACAAAAAAGTGAAAATGGCTATAGCCAAGTGATCTTACATTCCCGGCCTCATCATCATGGGCATATTGCCACCCGGCATTCCCGGCATGGCTTGTTGCTGAGCACTGAATTTATTAAGCCGGAAAACAAATGAAAGCATGAAGTACTGACCCAGCCGGTTGGTACGCGTATCAACAATCGAAGTTCCTGAAACCAACCGGGTGATATTGGTCTGTTCATTCAGCAAATCAAATGCCTGTAACTTTATAGAGGCATTTTTCTTCTTGAATAATTGCTTCTCCAATGTGGCATTGATGATCAGCGGATTGGTATTAACGTTATCGGCAAATCCTGAATTCAAGGTCTGGTCAATCTCATAACTCAGGATAAAATCTTTTGGAAGGAAATAACGGCTGCTATGCGATAACACCCAGGTTGTAGTATTGCTGTTCGGGGTTTCCAGTAAAGTATACCTGCTGCTGTTTAAGCTGTAGTTCACGCTGAATGAAGTTTCCAGCCACTTCTTGATCCGGATATCAACTGCAAACCGTTGTCCCAATATCCAGTTCCGCCCAATGTTTTTGATCACAGCATCTGCACTGTCGGTTACATAAGATACATTGTTGTTGTAGGTAATATTTCCGCCGATGTTGAAAACGAACTTCCGGTTCTGTATGGGCCGCGAAATATTGTAAAATGCGAATACGGTATAATACCCATTACTGTTCAGATATCGGGTTTCCTGGATACCCGGCCTGAGTTGCTTGGTATTGCTCACAATCTTGTCGTCGGTAAATGAAAAACTCAGGTTGCCAAAAAATACATTCCCACTGATCAGGTCAAAATTATTGTAGCGTACACTTAATGTATTGGTGAATTCTGGCCGCAGTTCAGGGTTGCCAATCGTTATGTATTGTGGATTCGAAATATCACGCACCGGCTGCAATTGGGTGAAGGATGGTTGTGATGTACTGCCATTGTAATTCACATTTAGCGATCTGCTTTTTGAATAATTATAAGCAAACCGGATAACCGGATAATAATTCACCAGATGTTGGGTATAAGATGTTTTGGTGCCAGTATAAATATTGCTTCTAATGGTTGCCGGCTGAACTGCAAAACCAACGGTGTAATTGTATTTTTTTTCGGTAGTGCGAAAATTCATACCAAAGCGATGGGTGATGTAATCGTTATCGTAAATATTACTGAGCGAATCGATATATGTACTGGTATTTGTTGATGGATTGATCAGATAAGTTTTCCTGTCGTTACCGGTGAATTGGAAGTTATAAGCATAATTGAACTCCAGGCTCTTTCTTTTTGTAAGCGGCTCGGTATATGAAGAACGTAATCCGTAAGCATGGTTGCTGTTATCCTGGATGATGTTCTGATAAATATCCACTTTCACATTATTCCCTGCTTGGGTAAAATAAGTGGTACTGTTCGAAAAATCGTCATCACTTTCTGAAGATGACTTGCTGCCGTTGAAATTGAGCGATAAATTCCTTCCTTTTTTCCTAAAACGGTGATTGAACAAAAGGTTCCCGTTAAGGTTCGGAGTTTTTGAAATGCTGTTGTCTGTCGTCTGGCCTTCATTTCTTCTTAATCCGTTCTCATCTAAAAAATAAAAATCCGAAACATACCCTGTTTCATTGCGGTTATACGTTATAGTTGGTGTAAACTTCAGGTAATTCATCGTGTCGATCTTGTATTCAATGTTATACGAAAATCTGTGATTGAATGCTGTTGCATCACTTACCGATTCTTGTATATTGCTGTTCGTTTTCCCATTGAAAATGTTCTGCTGCGTGATTGATTTTTCGGTGAATGTGATCCGTTTTGAAAAGCTATAGCTTCCATAAGAGGAGACTTTTGTCCCCCATTCATCCCGGTAATTCAACCCAACCGACTGATTGGTGCTTATGCCATCATTATTGCCTGTTGTAAAAGCAGCACCTACACCACTTCCTCCCCTGCCGATACCCATGCCTCTTGCCATACTGCTCATCATGTTTCCCATTGCTCCCCCGATGTTCCCAAAATTGAAAGTGCTGGCATTGGTATTGTTGAGGTTTAGCAGAAGCGAAATCTGTTGGTTGTTATTGAATTTGTTAATTGATGCATTGGTAACATAACGTTCTTCCGTACCCGCTCCGGCAGTAAGGTTACCGAAATAGCCCTTGTTCCGGTCTTTTTTAAGCTGGATATTAAGTGTCTTTGAAGGATCTCCGTCCTTGATTCCGGTAAAAGCGGCCTGATCACCATAATCGTCGATCACCTGTATCTTGTCTACCATATCGGCGTTCAATTCTCTGGTTGCAGTTGTTACATCTCCACCAAAAAATTCCTTGCCATTAACTTTTACCCTGGTAACCTGTTTACCTTGTGCAGTAACCGTCCCGTCTTTATCAACCTGTACGCCCGGAAGGTTCTTAAGCATCGCTTCTACATTGTCATTCTTACGGTACATGGTACTGTCGATCTTATACGATATGGTGTCTTCCTTGATCTGTATTTTTTGCGATTCAAGAGTAATATTCCCCAACATATCTGCTTCAGGAAACATCACTACATCTTCCATCAACTGGGTATTATTTTTACCCGAATAATCTAGGGCAATCTCTTGTGCTTTGAACCCGATATAGGTAATTTTGATATTTATCTTTCCTGCCTTTACTTTATTAAAAACAAATACCCCTTCCAGATTAGTGAGCGTTTTCAAAGTGTCGGAGACGCCCGATTTCCATAGCAATACAGTTGCACCTTGCAAGAAGTTCCCTTCGAAGGTCTTTACTCTTCCGTTGACGGTGATATTTTGTTGAGCTGTTAAGGTTTCCAGTTTACCCAAAATGATGATCAGAAGCAACATGATCTTTAAGAACATCTGGCGGATTGTTATCATGATACAAAAATCAGCATTTTCTACGAATACTTTCTTTGATTTTATAAACCCGTGTTGTTTTCTATAGTCCGCTTGGGAAATGATTCCACAAACTGTGTTATTTTTTCGTCAAATCGTTGCTGTTCATCAAAGAGGAATCGGTGTGCAATAGGAATTACATAAATAGGGAAATTGTCAAGTTCGTTTTTGAATTTTTCTAACCGCACTGCATCCTTTTCTGTAGTAAGGATCAGTTTATGGGAAGCATTCGTTTTTTCAAACTGCTTTTTGATTTCCTTGAGGTCGTCGATACTGAAGATGTGGTGATCTGCGTATCGTATCATATCATAGGAATTCACCTGCCTGGCAAGGAATTCCATGAGCGGTTTTGGGTTTGCGATGCCACACAGTAATAAGATATCATCATTAGCCGAAAAATTACCCTTTTCTTTACTGAAAAGATGATAGGGAGCGCCATAAACGATTTCAGTAAAGAATACCGATTGATCCTCCGATGGCTTTAGTTCGGCAATAATCTTTTCTTTTTCTTTTTCGGAAAGATCTGTTTTGCATTTGGTAACGATGATGATCTGCGACCGCTTTGCACTCGAACGAACATCTCTCAAATCGCCTGCAGGTAGCATCAGGTCGCGGGTATAAAGATTTTTATAGTCGGTAAGCAGGATATTCAAACCTGCATTTACCGTACGGTGTTGAAATGCATCATCCAGTACGATCAATTCTGTTCCAGGCTGTTGATGCAGCAGTTGAGGGATGGCTACAAGACGCTCCTCTCCCACTGCAACGGTTACATCGGGGAATTTCTGATGGAATTGCATGGGCTCATCCCCTATTTCAAGGGCTGTAGTATTTTCGTTGGCGATAGCGAATCCTTTGGTTTTGCGCTTATACCCCCGGCTAAGCGTTGCCGTTTGGTAGCGGCCTTTAAGTGAAGCGATAAGATATTCTGTCATCGGGGTTTTACCTGTTCCCCCAGTGGCCAGATTGCCCACACAAATAATTGGAAAATTGAAATTAGCCGATTTTAAGATGTTCCAATCAAACAGTTTGTTCCTCAGCCAAACGGATGCACCATAAATAAGTGAAAATGGGAAAAGCAGGTATCGGAAACTTTTTAGCAATAGATGAAGATTGGAAGTTCTAAAAAAAACAGTATGGTAATGCCGGCTGTTTCGGCAGTTTGCTTAAAAATTAATTTTTTTCGCCGTTTTGAATAAAGATAGAAAATATAGTTGTTCCATAATTGCGTTCTGTTCGGTAACCGGGCATTTTTTTGTAATCATTTCTTGGAGTATGTTCCAGTACAAACCATCCGCCTTCTCTCAATAAACCATATTTAAATATTTGTACCGGTAATTCATCGATTGTGGTGAGTGCATAGGGCGGACCGGCAAATATAAAATCAAAAGCAGTATTTGCCTGTTTGATGAAAGCAAATACATCCGATTTGATAATCTTGATCATAGGGAAGTTCAAATCTTTTGCTGTTTTAGTGATGAATGCATGCATCTTGGGGTCTTTTTCAACAATAGTGAGGTCGGTTGCTCCCCTGCTGGCCAATTCGTAGGTAATACAGCCGGTTCCGCCAAAAAGATCGAGTGTTTTAAGCTTGGCGATATCCAGGTTATTTAGAAGGATATTGAATAAACCCTCCTTTGCAATGTCGGTAGTAGGCCGGGTATGGGGCATCTGTGCCGGGGGACTTATTCTTCTGCCGCCATGTATGCCGCTTATGATACGCATGATGCAAAATGCATTAAATGGGCAAAGAAATGTTCAGGATAAGCCGAAATGCCTTCAGAACGCATAATCCCCTCAGGCAGATTTTGAAATTCAATATGCGGAAGATATTGCACCAGTTTTTCAAACAGGGCAGAATCACGGTCAACCATACCCGCTAATGATATGCTGATTGCATCTTTGAGGATTTCCGCATGTTTAAGGCTATTGAGTATATGATACAATACATCATCAGGTGTTTCATAGGGAAAACTATGAATCATTTGCAACTGACTTTCTTTAAAAAGTATCAACTTCACATTTTCGTGATAGATAATAAGCTTAAGGTAGTTGCCGGTATGGATTGTTTTCAACTGTAGTGTGCTGGAATGTCTGAACTGCACATCAGGATAAGTTTTCCGGATCAAATTTTCCCACCATAAGGGCATATAGTAGATATGTTGAATCTGCATGGATGGAATTGGCTCAATCACAGTTCGAACACCTTCCTGCTCTCCACAAAGCTGTTCAAGCAAATCATCATTCAAAGAAGGGTTGTAATGATTTTCAGGTATTAAGATTGAAGCCTGTGTATGCAGGCAGCAAAAAACCTGATCAGGTTGTACAGGGTTGTTTTGTAAACCGGTCAATAATTGTTGCAGCATCTTATTCATATCTTCACCGGCACTGCATTGATAAACTGAAACCGCTTGCATGGTTAATGGATCTTTAGAATACCAAAGTACAGACAGGCTATGAGGAGACAACTCAACAATCAGGTTTAAAGGCTGGTTGAGGTTCGACGGAATCGTTATATCAAAAGCTGTTTTCAAAAAGTTCAGTTGAGGTGGCAAAATAAGGATAATTTTGTTCACTTTATGGAAAGTACAGTTAATCCACATCAACTTAAGGTTGAAGTAAATAACCGGCAAATCTTATCTATCGCACTGCCGATCACTCTTGCCATATTGATACCCCAAATCAATCTGCTGATAAACAGTATTTTTCTTGGCCATTATGATCATGAATCCTTGGGAAATGCAGGCATTACAGGTGTGTTTTATCTCATTTTCGCTGTTGCAGGAAATGGCCTCAATAATGCATTGCAAACGGTATTTTCCAGATATGCAGGAAGTGGAGAGAGTGAGCATTTTAAAAATATCATGGCACAGGGAATAAGAATTAGCATTCAGTTAGCACTTGTTTTTATCGCATTCACCTGGCTATTGGCACCGTTGATCATGCAGCAGGTTGCCGACCCCAAATCGTACCCGGCAGAAATGGGTTTCCTAAGGATCCGCATCCTGGGCTTGCCATTTTTATACCTGTTCCAGATGGGCAACGCTTTTCTGGTAGCTTCGCTTAACAGCCGTTACCTGATTTTTGCATTTGTTTGTGAAGCCATCATAAATATTATTTTCGATTACCTGTTGATTTTCGGAAACGGAGGTTTTCCTGAAATGGGTTTTAATGGTGCTGCTGTGGCTTCATTGATTGCTGAAGCTACCGGCATGTTAGTGGTGTTACTGGTGATTTTTTTAACCGGTCTGAAAAATCAATATGGCCTTTTTGAAACTTTTAAATACAATAAAAAACTTACCAGGGAAATATTCGTTATTTCAGCTCCACTTGTATTACAATACCTGATCAGTGTAACTACCTGGCTGATTTTTTTCCTGCTCATTGAGGCAAAAGGAGTGATGGCAAAGGCAATCAGTAATGTGATGCGAAACGTATTCGGGCTCGCGGGCATATTCGTATGGGCTTTTGCAGGAACCAGCAATACAATGGTGGCAAATCTGATGGGACAAAACCGCGAAGATCAGGTATTGCCTGCCATACGTAAAATAAGCTGGTGGAGTATTGGATTGTGTTTCTTCATGGTACTTGTATTGAATCTTTTCCCTTCGATGTTTTTTAAATTATTCGGACAAGATGAGGCTTTTGTTCAGGCTGGAATTCCGGTGATAAGGATAGTGTCGCTTGGAATGTTACTTATGAGTTTGGCCAATATCTGGCTGAATGGGGTTACCGGAACTGGTAAAACAAAAGTTAATCTGCTGATAGAAATTCTGGCCATCCTGCTTTACCTCGCTTACACCTGGTATTTCATGCGGGTACACTATATCTCTCTTGCCATGGCATGGAGCAACGAATTCATTTACTGGAGCACCGTATTCCTCCTTTCATTTTGGTTCCTTAACAGTGGTAAATGGAAAACGAAACTGAAACAGTCTCTTTAGTAATTTTTTAAATTCAGCTGAAACGAATAACGTCATTTCTGATTTTTCAGGTTTGAAAATTCATTCTAATGATCTTTCCATTTATATTTGATTTCATTCTAACAACACTTTATGGCAGTACTGATCAGGCAATGGCAACATGAAGACCTTCCCCAACTTACTGCCCTTGCTAATAATATCCATATCTGGAACAATCTGCGTAATTATTTTCCGAATCCTTATACTGAGGAAGACGGGCGGGCATGGCTAGATAAAGCTACGGTTGAAGTGCCATTGGTAAATATGGCAATTGGTTTAAACGAAGATGTTGTTGGCGGTATTGGACTGATTCTTAATACGGATGTTTATATCAAATCGGCAGAAATCAGTTATTGGATAGGTGAACCCTTTTGGGGCATGGGTATTGCCACAGAAGCCATACGGCAGATGATTGAGTATAGTTTTTACTATTTTGATATAGTGCGCCTTTATGCCGAAGTATTCGAAAATAACAAAGCTTCAATGAGGGCGTTAGAAAAAAATGGATTTTACCTCGAAGGGGTGAGAAGGAAATCGGTATTCAAGAATGATTTGTTGATGGATGACTATATCTGGGTCAAATTGAGGCAATGGTAAAAAATACTTTTTATCAGCTTAAACCTTTTTTCAATCGCTTAGTCTACTTTCTCATCCTAGAACCTCACATATGATTCAACTACGTAAAAACATCGCCAGCAGCGATTCCGGATTCATCTTTAACCCTGCAACGGGCGATTCTTATTCGGCCAATCCCATAGCAGCAGATATCCTTCATCACCTCAAATCGGGAAAGAGTGTTAGCGAAATCAAAACCCTGATTCTCGAGAAGTATGAAGTTGAAGCCGGACAGTTAGAAAAAGACTGGGACGATTTCATTGCACAACTCCGTGAAGCCAATCTCACCGAAAATTAAAAACCCTTATGACAGCACCCAACCAGCAACAAACCATTGTTATTGCAGTAACCGGTTTGAATGCAATTGACAGTCCGGGCCCGGGCGTAGCAGTAATAAGGGCTATCCGAGAAGGAATGAAACAACCTGTCCGTATCATCGGTCTTTCCTACGAAACCCTTGAACCAGGAATATACTTACATGATGTTGTAGATAAAACTTATCAGATTCCCTACCCTTCTGCCGGATTGGAAGCATTAACCGGAAGACTAAAGCATATCCATGAAAAAGAAAAGATTGATGTGATCATCCCCAATTTTGATGCGGAACTTTACAATTTTATCAAATTGGGTACAACTTTACGAAGCCTGGGGATTGAAACATTCCTGCCCAACCTTGAACAATTTGAAGCGCGTGATAAAATCAATCTCTATGCATTTGGTTTGAAATACGGGCTTAGTGTGCCAAAAGATAAAGTGATTTACCATGCCAATGAGCTTTATGCCTGTGCCGAAAACTTCGGCTATCCGTTAGTGGTGAAAGGTAAATTTTACGATGCCATCATTGCACATACTTTAGAAATGGCACAGAAGGCTTTTCATAAACTCTCAGCTAAATGGGGCTTTCCTATCATAGTTCAGCAATTCATTCACGGTACAGAAATCAATATTGCCGTACTTGGTGATGGGAAAGGAAAAGCCATCAGCATCATCCCCATGCGAAAATTATATATCACCGATAAGGGCAAAGCATGGGCCGGTATCACCCTCGAAGATGAAGGCCTAATCAAGCTGGCCAACCAATTTGTGGAAGCTACACATTGGAAAGGTGGTTGTGAACTGGAGATCATGCGCACAGCAGAAGGCACTCCGTACATCATGGAAGTAAATCCAAGATTTCCTGCATGGATATATCTTTCTGCAGCAGCTGGACAAAACCAACCGGCCGCATTAGTGAATATGGCTCTTGGAGAAAACATAGCGCCCTACACGGGTTATGAAGTAGGCAAAATTTTCATCCGTTACGCCTGGGACCACATCACCGACGTGAGTGAGTTTCAAAAGATCAGTGCATTCGGAGAATTGTAATACCAATGTGATTTATATAATATGCCAATATTTTATAAATCTTATGCCGAATGCTTTCGGGAGTAAATGCCGATGGTATCAAACAAATAGTACAATGAGGCGATAGCCGATAGTGGATTATATTGTTTGTCCAATCGGTATAAATGCCGATGGTATCAAACAAATAGTACAATGAGGCGATAGCCGATATTGGACTATATTGTTTGTCCAATCGGTGTAAATGCCGATGGTATCAAACAAATAGTACAATGAGGCGATAGCCG
>Ga0164293_10004255_pt1 | contig 12241 bp, 10 predicted proteins | sample GEODES118metaG_FD_111487 | JGI IMG/M metagenome (GOLD analysis project Ga0164293, IMG submission 111487) | Eutrophic lake water microbial communities from Lake Mendota, Wisconsin, USA - GEODES118 metaG | ecosystem: Environmental > Aquatic > Freshwater > Lake | place: USA: Lake Mendota... | reverse complement strand
TATTCTCTCGTGAAACAGTTTGATTATTCGGGGAAGTTGGTGAGAACCATTTCGTTGCCGGGCATAGGTACAGCTTCTGGATTTTCAGGTATGAAAACAGACACAGAGCTTTTCTACACCTATACATCGTTCAATTATCCACCAACGATTTTTAGATACGATATTAAATCGGGCAAGTCAACGGAATTTAGGAGACCCGAAGTGACATTCGATCCAACAGCCTATGAAGTGAAGCAGGAGTTCTTCACGTCTAAGGATGGTGCCAAAGTGCCCATGTTCATCACCTATAAGAAAGGGTTGAAACTCGATGGCAACAATACGGCATTGTTGTATGGGTACGGCGGCTTCAATGCACCCACCACACCTGGATTTAGCGTATCCAATATCTTTTTCCTGGAACAGGGTGGCATTTATGTAGCCGTTAATCTGAGGGGTGGGAACGAGTATGGGGAAGCATGGCATAAGGCAGGCATGCTGATGAACAAGCAGAATGTATTCAACGATATGATCGCAGCGGCGGAATGGATGGCGGCGAATAAATACAGCAAGCCTTCGCGCATGGCCTTGCGGGGTGGGAGCAACGGCGGACTATTGGTAGGCGCAGTGGTGAACCAGCGGGCCGACTTGTTTGCTGTTTCGATACCGCAGGTAGGCGTGATGGATATGTTGAGGTATCATCGTTTCACCATTGGATACGCCTGGGCAACCGAATACGGGAACGCGGATAAGTCGGAATCCGAATTCAAAAATCTCTATGCCTACTCACCCTTGCATAATATCAAATCAGGCACCTGTTATCCGGCTACACTGGTTACTACTGCAGATCACGACGACCGTGTGGTGCCGGCACATTCATTCAAGTACACAGCAGCCCTGCAGGCCGCCCAAGGTTGTGAGAAGCCGGTGTTGATCCGGATTGAAACCAAGGCGGGGCATGGCGCCGGAAAACCCATCAGCAAAGTGTTGGATGAGGCGGCGGACATCTGGAGTTTTGTTATGTTCCATACGGGGATGGTGTTTAGGTAGGGGCGTCTGGAATGGTTAACAGAGCAGCGTTAAACCATTTGCTGTGTTTTCAGTCCAATAGGTATACAACCAACCCTTATGCAAAAGACCCTCCTGATCTTGTCATTGGTGACCGCTATTGCCATCATAAGTTGTTCAAAATCAACTTCTGTAGATACGGTTTCCAAGATTTATCCTGCCATTACCGCGGCCTTTGGAAGCAATATTGATCCAAACAACCTGATCGATTATGCGGGTCAGGCGGTGCCTGCTTATATCACTAAAGACAATGCGCGGGGCATACCCACCAACAATGCAAAAGCCACCTTGGGCCGCGTGCTGTTTTACGACAAAGCCCTTAGTATCGACAATAGTATCTCCTGCGCGAGCTGTCATAAGCAGAAGTTTGCTTTCAGTGATACAGCAGTGAGCAGCGCGGGGGTGGCAGGTGGCTTAACCGGCCGGCATTCGATGCGTTTGATCAATACGCGTTTTGCCGGGGAAGCGAAGTTTTTCTGGGATGAAAGGGCCGCTAATTTAGAGGCACAAACCACCATGCCCATTCAGGATCATGCGGAGATGGGATTCAGCGGGCAGAGTGGGAGGCCGGGGATCGCCCAGCTGCTGGTGAAGTTGCAGGGGATCGGGTATTATAAGGAGCTTTTCCAATTCGTGTACGGCGATCAGAATATCACGGAAGGGAGGATGCAGGAAAGCATGGCTAATTTTATCCGGACCATTCAGAGTTTTGATTCAAAATACGATGTGGGCAGGGCCCAGGTACCAAGTGATGGGCCACCGTTTCCCAATTTTACTGCCGAGGAGAACATGGGGAAGCAGTTATGGAGAATGCCGCCGCAGTTTGATGCGCAGGGCGTGAGGATCGGTGGTGGTCTGGGCTGTAATGCCTGTCATGCTGCGCCCGAATTTGACATTAATCCCAATTCGAGGAATAACGGCATCATCGGAATCATCAATAAAACAGGCATCGATGTGTTGAATACGCGGGCGCCATCGCTGAGGGATTTGGTGCAAACAGATGGCACTTCAAATGGTCCACTCATGCATACGGCTGCGATCCGCGACATTCAGACTGCCATCGGGCATTATGGCGCCATCAACAGGGCACCGGGAAATAACAATCTGGATCCGAGGTTAACGCCCAACGGATTTGGGCAACGACTGAACCTGAATGCCCAGGAGGTTAATGCCACTATTGCATTTCTTAGAACCCTCTCGGGCACCAAAGTGTACACCGATCCGAGGTGGGGAGATCCGTTTAGGTAGGGGTGAGAGTCTTTTCACGCAAAATTATCAAATAACCCTCCATTAGTTTGGATGTAAACACGGTATCAATTCCTACCGGTGCTCATAACAGCGAGGGGTAAACAACTGCACCGCAACGTGAAGCCGCCCTTCCGAGAGATGATAAATAACGGTCATATTAACAATAGGTTCGTTAATTTTATGATACTTAAATTCTCTGTAATTGAAAATGGCAGCTACTGGAAATATAGATTTTAAACGTACTCCAAGCCTTGGAGAAGGTATTTATTTTGCTGACGACGTTGCCGCTATACTTGGTTTAAAATATCACAAAGTTCACCATTTGATGAACACGTTTTGGAACTGCAACACATTTGGCGGCAATAGAAATAAGGCGATTAATTTCTTTGGACTAATTGAGTTTTATACATACTACCATTTGAGAGAAAACGGATTTTCGGCACAGCACATAAAATCATTTCATCGTCAGCTTGCAAAGACACTACAGACCGAGTATCCGTTTGCGTCAATTAGAGTTGCTGATCGAGATAAGACATCTAGTTCAAGTAAAATTTGGTATGAGTACTTAGGCGAGATCATGCGGGATGATCGAGTGGCTCAGCCTTCAATTAGCTCATTTATTAAGCCATTTATTAACCATATTGAATATGGAGAAGATTTGATTGCAAAAAGATTTTTCCCATTAGGCAAATCAAAACATGTTGTAGTTGATCCAAATCATCAATTTGGCCAACCCGTTATTAATGGCACGAACCTGCAAACACAAACCGTTTTTTCTTTATTTATCGCCGGGGAAAGCAAAGTCAATATATGCAGACTCTACGATATCAATGAGAAAGATGTCGATGAGGCCATACAGTTTCATGAGTCAAAAGCAGCATAATGACTTTCGTGTTCGATGAGAATTTCTCAAAAAATTTGGCAAAAGGACTTGATTTACTGGAGAAAAGTAATACTTCCAGCAAGCTTCCTGTACATGTAATTTCTGCAGAAGAATTGATGGGAAGACGCGGCGCCACTGATCAGGAGATCATTTTAGCAGCAGGGCCTGAAGCGATTGTTTTCACTAAAGACAAAGACTTTAGGCAGATCAAGCTTTATGGGAAAATAATAGAACAAACTGGCGTCAAGATATTGTTCTTTAAATCATCGAGTAAATTGATTTTTTATTGGGATATCTTAATTGCTATTGTCAAAGACTGGGAGAATATTAAAGAGTGCTTGAATCAGGATGTTCCGCCATATGTTTTTGAATTTGATATTCGAAAAGGGATAAAGGAATGTCATTTGTAGACCATTATTGCTTCGCTTTCTCCGGAACTACCTGATCTCGTTACCCCGGAATTTTACCCATTCATCTCAGGCTCGACAATTCAAACGCCTTAACATTTTCATTCATCCTATTGATGTTGTAACGGGAGATTACCCAGTTCATGGGATATGGAATGGTATCCGTGTCTGGATAGACAGGCAAATTAATCGGACGCAGCTCCTTCTTTCTACTGAACGGGCTTTCGCGCTGGTATTTCTCCAGTTTCTTGTTGGAGAAAGTGGTCTGCATACCGTAAGTATTGAGTATTGTTAGCAGCGGCGCAGCAAGATCATTCACAAGGGGATGCAGGGTTTTAAATGTCGATGATGCATTGCCGTTAGAGATATAGATCACCTGGAACTCGATCTTGTCTCTAAAAGTATGTAGGCTGCTAAGGGGATCCTTCAATGCTTTCTCCATGTATTCGAGGATCTCCAGGGTGATGCCCGCCCCGCTGTTATCAAAATATCCCCCATCTACAAAGTATCGTCCATTGATCTCACCCGCAGGCGAGATATAAGGGAAGCGCGCGCCGAGCACCACGGCCGTACTCAATTTCATCATCGTATCTTTTTTCTGCTCAGCCAAACTCATCACGTCGATCCGGCCCGATTTCAAAGCGTCGATAGCGACCGTGCTGATCACGCCGGGTATGCCCGTCTCGAGGTTGGTGGTATTGATCATCAACATCGGCAGTCGCCCTGTAGTATCCACTAACGAGTGAAAGTTTTTTGAAAATGTATTGCCGATGGACTCACTGTAAGAAAGTTTTTCCATGGATTCTTCCAGCGCCGCGGTCCTGTCTTGCAACGGTAGAAAAGGAACCAGGTGTTTGATGATGTCAAAGCTGAGAAATCGCGCGAGGCTATAAGTGAGAAAATCGCCGGAGAAGAAATTTGCCACTTCCTCGCCATAGCTGGTCTTCACGCGGGTACTATCCTGGATCAACGCATAGAAAGCGGCGTTACCAACAGAACCGCCTGAGGCGCCGGCAAGACTAAGCATATGATCGGAAAATGGGTCGGATGTGTTGCGCGTACTGTCTTGCAATTTGGAGAGTATCGACGATACCCAGTAACCCGATTTTGATGCGCCGCCATCGGCGGTGATGAGGTAGATTTTGTATTTGTTGCTATCCGATGCCTGGGCTATTTTTTCCGATCGATAGGCAAACCATGTATGGATGTACTTATCGATAGGTTGTCTGTCTAACCTCACTTCCGTGCTCGGCAAAAACTGCACCTGGTAGGGCGATGTGAACCAAATACCAAACAAGATGGCCAGTACCAAAATGATCAGCCCGAAACGAACTTTCCAGATCATGGCCCAGAATCTTAAGAAATAGATGGCGCCTATCCATAGCCCGAAGCCCAACAGTACTACCCCGAAAGATCCGAACTGCACGGCGAAGCGCGGGTTCAGCACAATCAGCAAAAACAGCGAGGCTGTAGGAAGGGATAATACGCGGTATATTTTTTCGAACTTGATTGGAGCTCCCGCATGCTTATTGATGAATCTTCTTCTCCATATCACGAGATAAACAAAGCCGATCTGTATGAAGAAGAAGGTGACCGATAATCTGAACCACTCGATTTTATGGGTAAGGTTTTCGATCTGCGGGAAGAACCAGTACTGTAGCATTAAAAAAATCAAGTACGCGATGCCCATGGCAGCGGCGATACCGATGGATGATTTTGTACGGGCAGTGAAGGCACGGTTCAATACAAAATAGAACAGGTTATGAAAGGCAAATACCAGCACGAGTTGTAGAAAATTAAAGGAGCTGATGGTGGGCAGATTAAGCGCGGCGATCTGAAGACCTACGGCTACATTGTATCCCAGCATACGAGGGAGGTGACTGTATACACCCGCTTTGCTTACGGGAACTCTTTTTGTATACTCCTCTTCCACATTGCGCGAACTGAACCAGGAGAAGATCATCCAAAGGGCCACGCTTAAGCCAGTAGCGATGGCGCGTATCGGAGCTTCAACCGATTGCATCAGGATATCCTGCCCGATGGAAAACCCTACGATGATGTAGTAGTAAAGTATTTGGAAGATGATACTTGGCGAGAAGATATAAATGGCCCGGAACAGATCAGCGATAAATCCTTTTAGGGGCTGTGGTTTTTCCGTTGTGGTTGAGGATTGGACAGGCATCCTTTAAAGTACGAATGACAGTTGGGAAAAGCAAATCTTTGAAAGATGAGATCGATCATGGCGTTGGCCAGGCTCCATGCTTTACCACCTCGCTGCTTTTATAACCCAAGCGATGGGCCATTATTTCAACCTTGTCTCCTTTTTTTATAGCAACGGGTAGGGTATAGATGGTCCATCCCTTTTGATCATTGATCTTGTAACCGATTGTAGCTCCTGGTGTGCTGCACTGCAGGCTAACCTTACCGTCTTGCGTGCCCATTTCGGGGATGGCAGTTACCGGTTTTGCGCCACCGGGCCAAAAGGCAGCTGCAATATCTTTTTACGGCGTGAAGCCCAGATCCCTGATGTCTTGCATCCAATTGTCCAGTGTCGATCTCAACTCGTTGCGTACTGCCTGATACTTTGGATCATCGGCTAGGTTGTTCAGCGGAACTTTTACACCAGATTCGTACACGGTTCGTTTACTTCTGGGCAGGCCGTTACCATGGTCGCCGGTGAAGATGATGATGGTATGTTGGAGGATACCTGTTTTTCCAGGGCATCCAGGATCCTGCCGGTCAGCACGATAAACCATCTGAACAACATGGCAAACATTTTGAGGATGGGAAATGACCTTCGAAGGTTTATCGTTAAGACAAGTCGTTTTAGGTTTGTGAAAAATGTTCTTTAGGGGTAGGGCGCGAATTCTTATTTCTTCCGGGTCTTGGTGGCCACTTCTTCCTCTTCTTCTTCATCATAGTAGTATTCGCCGGTGGGTGTAGCTGCGCGATTTGTTTTGATGAAGAACATGCCGTCGAATACATTGAACCACTGGCCGATCATATCGTATTCATAGCCCCAGCCGCGCATGGTGAACTCTTTGCCGGCCGCGGGATAGCTGCGGATAGCCTTGAAATTGGTGAAGGCGTAGTTGAGGTTCGCCGAGCTGAGTGAGCCCGTGTACCAGTCGTGCCGAGACATGGCCCCGATCTTATAGGGTTGTCCATTGCGCTGGTAGGGTGAGCCCGAAGTGCCATCGGCAGAAGTGAATCCGAGGATAAACACATCGTCTTTCAAGAGGCTATAGATCTCATGCCCCATGGTGGTGTTATTCTTTTTGCGGTAGTTGGAGATATCTACCTGCAGCAGGTCATTATTCTTTGTGATGTGCTGGTTGGTTGACCAAACGATGATCTTCTGGTCCTTGTATTTGCGGGTGGCCAGCCAGTGCAAGTTGCTGGCCATTTGTTTTTCGTGCATGGTACCGTCCATCACGATCATGAGGAAGTTGTAGCCTACGGGCACTTTGCGGTTGAGCCAGCAGTTCGAGGCATTGCCCATCATGCTGGAGAAGCTTTGCGACCACATGCCTGAAGGGTCGAGGTCAGGTCTGGCTTTCAGCCCGGCCATCGCGCGCTCCGTATTTCGGTATAGGAAATGGATCGCTGAATCGGGCATGCGCTTGGTGCTATCGTAGTCGTTAGCCTTCATCAGGGTGTGGATATAATTCTGTGCAGTAGGTTTGTCGTACCCCAGCGCTTCGAGCAGGGATTCAGCCCGATACATGAAGTTGAGTGCCCCGGGTTTATAGAATATCTGGCAGTCGAACCCCGTGATCGCAAGCGGATTCCTTCCTTTGGAGTGTTGGGTGATGTACTGCGACATATCCTGGAACTCTTCGGTTTCGCGCCATACGTCCCATACCGCCAGCAAAGCGGAGTCGCCGCGTTGGTGGTTGTCCCAAAGCATGTTGGTGCTATAGAAATCAGATTCAAAAGCCAGCACGTTAAAACCCATTTTCTGGTGCAGGTATCGAACGATGCGTGCCTTGGCTCGAAAGGTTTCACCGTCGCCATTATCCATTTCACCGAGTATCACGATGCGGCTGTTCCCGATGGCTGCGGCGAGGGTCTGTAGCTCGGCATCATTGGTATCTGCGATGGCGATAGATTTGACGGAGCTAGTGTATTTTTTCAGCAGCTCATTCCTGTCTTGCGCATGGAGTTGCAGGCAAAGGCAAAGCGCAATCAGTAAAAGGGAGAATCTAGTCATGGTCTAAAGGAGCCTTTGTGTGGGTTATCATGTATAAACTATCTGGGGCTCAGATTATTGCGTGGCTGCCGAGATTTAGTTGGTCCCATGTTTTGGTGCCCTTTTAGAATGTATTTTTAGTGCAGGATCAGCCCCTTCCTTTTTGCGATCATTCGGTTTAGTGCCTGGATATTTGCAAAAAAAAGGCCATCTTCCTTAATGATGATCTTGTGTTTAACTAATTCATCGATATCCCGAGCAAGGGTTTTTGCAGAGATCGTTGAATAAGCGGCAGCGAGGGGAATGGACAAGGTCGGAATTTCTCCCGGTGTAAACTTTTTGTCAATGGGTAATGAAAGGGCAAGGCCCCGTCTTCTCTTGAATACTTCCCTGTTTTTCATGTCAATGGCATTGAAGGTATCATACACAAACTTTTGCCACGCAAGCAGTAGCTGGCTGGCCTGAATGGTTTCAAGTGTCTGTTGAAGGCCATCCCTGAATCCCAGAAGTGCATAGTCCATAAAGCCTGAAAGACTATTATGTTCAAATGCTTTTTCGAGTTGACGATAATACTCCGGGCGTGTGGCATTATAATGATTCGAAAGAATGTGCAAAGCAATGTCAGGGCTTCCACCGCGGGAGAGAATGTAAAATTCAATTAAACGCCCCGTTCGTCCGTTGCCATCGCTGAAAGGATGTATCCATTCGAGATAAACATGAGCGACAATGGCTTGAATGATGATATTGTGAAAGGGCTGGTTGCCAGAGTCAAACTTGAATTCGGTTCTCAACCATTCACAGTATTTTTCCATGAGGGGTATAACATCCCGATGGTCAGGGCAACGATAGGTTCCAACTACAACATCATTTTCCCTGAATCTGCCGGGTACTGCATTAAAATGATCGCCAAGATTTTTACCGATCATTTTGTGAAATCGCTGAAGCAGCTCTATTGTAATCAACTGTTCTTTCTGTTCGTATACCGTTTCTTTTAGAATCTCATTAAAGGCTGCCATGATGTTTTGAACCTCGATTTCCATGTACTCCTTGCTAGGTGGCAGTTTTTCACCCTGGCTGATTTTTTCGATCTCCAGTTCGGAAAGGGTGTTTCCTTCTATGGCGGTTGTTGACTGAGCACCCTTGATTAAAGCCACCCGCATGAGTTCCTTATAGTAGTCTGGCAGGATGGGGGTGTTATTGATGGCTTTGATCAGGGCCACACACTGGCCGAGGATCATGGCGGTATGTTCTGAAAGATTCCATTGCTTCCGGAAGACAAGATGGGGGTAATCCCTATAAAAACGCATAAGGCAAATATATGGACAAACTGTTAGACATTAGGCTGGACAGAAAAATGTCTAAATATAGTCGATAAAAATCTTAAATATAAGATAATCAATGATTTATGACGATAATTTGCAGGACAAAAAATAGTATTTATATACTTATAATGCTTCCATAAAGGGCAATAAAATCTGAAAATCTGTTCTAAACCCCTTTAGAAACGGGGGCTGTCGTACGGTTTAGCAGGGTCAAAAAAGTACCGGATGGTATCCATGGGATCGGCTTGCGCTTTCAAGCTGTTGAATGAGCAGCATAGGCAGAGGAAAAGCAGAATGATTTTTGAACTCGCTGGTGTTGTACGACAATTCATGAATTAAGATAAAGAATTAGTTCATGAGCCAATCAGCTGATTCTTATAATGACATTACCCGTCTTCATTCCCTTGTCTACATAGCGATAGGCTTCTATAATCTGCTCGAGTGGATACACGCGGTCGATCACTGGTTTCAGCGCACCATTTTCAATGAGTTTTTTGATGAACAGTACGGTTTGTTTGGATTCCCGGGGTAGGGGGAAGATGACTTTCTTCTGGCTTAACATGGTCAGCAAGGGCAGATAGATATTGTTCCAGTTGGGGCCCAGGTCGGTGGAGAAATACAGGCCTCCCGGTTTGAGGAGTTTCTTGCAGGCGCCGAAGGAGCTTTTACCTACAGCATCAAAAACAAAGTGGAAGGTTTTATGAATGGCGGTGAAATCTTCGCGGGTATAGTCGATCACTTCGTCGGCCCCCAGTTTTTTCGCCAGTTCGAGATGTTTGGTATCAGTGACGGCAGTGACCATTGCGCCATAATGTTTGGCAAGTTGAATGCCCGAGCTGGAGATAGAGCCGCTTGCGCCGTTGATGAGGATCTCATGTTGTGGACCGAGTTTGATCTTCTCCAGGTAGTTCAGCGCCAGCCATGGTCCTTCGAGGAGGGCCACGCATTCTTCGAAGGAGAGGTTCGCTGGTTTAAGGGCGATGGGTTCTTTGACGTTCATGCATTTGTATGCAGCGTGGGCGCCCCATTCTTTCTGGTCGATACCAAATACTTCGTCCCCGACCATAAATTCCTGCACACCGGCGCCAAGTTCTTCTACCACGCCAGAGAACTCGTTACCCCATATGGGGAACTTCGGTTTGGTAAGGCCCGCGAATAGCCTCACTGCATAGGGCTTTCCGAGACGAAATCCGCAATCGGTCCGGTTGACGGTAGAAGCGTTTACACGAACCAGAACTTCCCCAGGTTTGGGAGCAGGCTTAGGGATTTCCCTGACCGAGACAACCTCAGGCGGGCCGTAGTGGGTGTGGCATGCAGCGCGCATGTTTGGGTATTTTACCTAAGGTAGACGGAAGCCAGCGAGGATTTGCCTGAATCGTTGTGAGCGGTCATAACTGTTTGTCAATGGAGGAGTTGGGTGTACAATAAAAAAGCCCCTGATAGAACAGAGGCTTAGTTTTTGGGGTGCTTAACTGGCTAACAATAATAGACGTTGTTGTTCAGGTACTTTCTGATTGATCTTATTGAAACTGTGTTTTTTTCCAGGCACTGCGCGCCCAGCTGCACAGGTAAGGTGCTCATGTAAGTTGACCAGCTGGCCATCATCGCAGCATCTCCGGTCTGGCATGCCTGGCGGCTGTTGGACCATGTATAATTTTTCAGGTCCGGGTTGGCGGTAGCTGCATTGTTCAAGGTGAGGCAAAGGGCTAGAGCGGATAAGATCAATTTGTTCAAGTTTGATTATTGTAGTGTGAAGGTAAATAGCTGAATGTAGTTAACCCAGACGTTCGTCGGGGCAAACGGGCAATTCGTCGAAACGATTGGCTCATTCGTTCATCTTAAGGCCTTCGTGTTATCCCTACGGAATTTAAACCTTATTTCCTGCTGAAAATACCATGTGTACTATGTCAGTTACGTAGGAGCTTTAAAGAGGAATTTGTCTTTTTATAAAGTTACCTAATTTGGTAACCTTACATCATGAAGGAAAAAGACGCCAACAGTACACATGATCAATTCGATCAGAATTTATATGTACACCCGGGAGCACATGCCACGATCAAACCCTTTCGTGGACTAACGTTGGGGTGAAATTGGTTGACCTCAATGGCAGGCAATTTCGGCAGCCCCAGGGCGGAGCATGATCGCAGCAAACGATACCATTGAAGCAACTTATTAAGTGCGATCTAACTAACGAAACTTCACCGTTACATCATTCTGCTGCGCCTTGCCTGCCGTGCTTCGGCCATGATCTATTGTGCGTTGCATGTGCTGCGTGAGTTTGGAAACGATGGACTTGTTTTTGGAGGCGAGGTTGATCGTTTCTCCGGGATCTGCGTCCAGATCATACAGTTGAAGGGGTTCAAGCTTTTGTTCCAATGCTTGTTTTTCAGTGGGGCCCGACCAGCCGCCGCTTCCTGCTGCGAAGATGAGTTTCCATTTGCCCTGGCGTATGGCGAACTTCCCTTCGACGGAATGGTGGATGGTGTTCTCGCGTGCAAATCCTTTTTGATTCAATAGCAATGGAAGGATGCTATAGCTGTCTTCCCCCACATCAGCCGAAAGTATTTTTCCCATCAAGTCAGCAGTAGTTGCGAACAGGTCGGTGAGGCAAATGGTTTTGGAAGATGATGAACCCGCGGCCACTTTAGAAGGCCATTTTACAATGAACGGGATACGATGGCCGCCCTCCCAGATATCTGCTTTTGCGCCACGAAAGGGCCCGCTTGGTTGATGCTGCTTTGCGGCCAGTTCAGCAAAACCCGCTGATGGAGAACATCCATTATCGCTCGTGAAAATGATCATGGTGTTCTGGTCAATGCCGGCTTGTTTAACGGCTTCAAGTATGCGACCCATCAGTGCATCGGTCATCATCACAAAATCACCGTATTCATTAATGCCTGATTTGCCGGCATACTCTGATGATGCAAGTATGGGTGTATGTGGCGATGTCAGGGGGATATACAGAAAGAATGGCTTCTTCGCTGCAGCCTTTTCTTTGATATAGGCGATCGATCTTTCCGCGATCTGTGGTAATACTTCTTCGTGTTTGAAATCATTCCCGATGGGGCCTTTACGCCAGAATGCTTTGCCTGTTTTTTCGGCAATGGTGTCTATTCTTGTTGCCGTCGTTTTACTATTCTCGATC
>Ga0164293_10004253_pt1 | contig 12242 bp, 9 predicted proteins | sample GEODES118metaG_FD_111487 | JGI IMG/M metagenome (GOLD analysis project Ga0164293, IMG submission 111487) | Eutrophic lake water microbial communities from Lake Mendota, Wisconsin, USA - GEODES118 metaG | ecosystem: Environmental > Aquatic > Freshwater > Lake | place: USA: Lake Mendota, Wisconsin... | reverse complement strand
GAAGACAAGATATTCTTCGAGACCCTCAGGGAATTGGAGAAGAAACCCAATGATCCCGCTCTCAAAACCGATGTGAAAGACCTGTACAAACAGGCAGTACAGGGTCACCAAGACCGGATCACAGCCTATCAGGCGTCTTCAGAACTCAGAAGGTACGACCAAATGATAGGGGAGTATAACTCCCTGCAACGCCTCAGCGACGCAATACGGACATCGTCTGTGTTCAGGGATGTGGATGCCAAAAACTATTTTGGAGAGCTACAAAGGGCTAAAGAGGAGGCTGCAGAGGCATACTACGTGGCTGGTGTTCAGGAAATGAGGGAGGACACCCGGGAAGGGGCAAAACAAGCGAACCAGTATTTTCAGAAGGTTGGTCAGTATGTGCCAAATTACAAGGATGTCACCAGGCTGCAAAGAGAGGCCTCTGAGCGCAGTGTCGTGAAGGTTATGATCAACCCTGTGCAGGACAGGTTTATTGGGGGAGGATGGAACAACAACTGGAATAACGACATGCGGGTCAGATTCCTGCACGAGCAACTCGCCCGGGATCTTGGCGGACAGATGGGCGGAGGACAGGCAAGGTTTTTTACGGATATGGATGCGAGGAGGTTGAATGTAAGGCCGGATTGGATCGTTGATATCAGTTGGGGTAATCTTTCCATGCCGCCTACCATCCTGAACCGTTACAACCGGGAGTTGTCCAGGAGCGTGGAAGTTGGCAAAGACACATCTGGAAGGCCCGTCTTCCAAAATGTAAAGGCTACCCTGTCCGTAACCAGATATCAGAACCCCGGCGCGGATATTGATTACCGCATCGTAGATGTTGAAACAAACACCAACCTGGAATGGAGCCGCGTGAATGTGAACAACGCGGCGATATTTGAAACCGCTACATTTTCGGGAGATTCGAGGGCGCTCAGCCCAGCTGATTGGGGGCTTGTGAATAACCGGTGGAACAATAACAACAACGATCAGATGATGCGGGATATGTATAACCAGTTGCTGAACGAATTGCGGATGAGGATCAGAAACCGGGCTTAGCTATGAGAAGATCGCGTAGGCTGCCCAACTGAGTGCATAGGCCAGCGCCGTCATGTAAACAAACTGTATCAGGGGCCATTTCCAACTTCCTGTTTCTCTTTTCACCACCGCCAGCGTACTCATACACTGCATGGCCAGCACATAGAAGATCATCAGGGAAACCCCGGTAGCCAGCGTGTACACTTTTGTTCCATCCGGCTTAACCGCCGCCTTCATCTTTTGCCGAAGCGTCTGGTTGTCTTCACCGTCCTGGTCCCCTACACTGTACAGGGTTGCCATCGTTCCAACAAATACTTCCCTTGCAGCAAAAGATGTGATCAATGCAATACCGATCTTCCAGTCGTACCCAAGTGGTTTTATTACGGGTTCAATGACATGACCGGCGATACCAGCATAAGAATTTTCCAATAATGCTGCGTCCCTGCCGGCACGTAACTCATTTGCTTTTTCGGGATTCTCGGTGATCGCTTTTTCATATGCTGTTCTCACCTGGTCACGTGCTCCCGGTGGACCAAATGAACTGAGCGCCCATAGTAACAATGAGATCACCATGATCACCTTACCAGCATCCACCACAAAAAGTTTGGCCTTTTCGATCATGGTGATGAATACGTTTTTCCAACGGGGTGATCGATATACAGGCAGCTCGAGGATGAAGAAACTTTTTTCTTCGATCCTAATAAACAACTTCATCACATAGGCTACCACCATCGCCATCACAAGCCCAAGCAAATACAAACCCATCATCACCAGACCCTGGAGGCTTAATACACCAAGAACAGATTGCTTTGGGATCACTAATGCGATGAGTATCGTATAAACAGGTAGACGCGCGCTGCAACTTATGAGCGGCGTGATCATAATGGTCAATAGTCTTTCTTTCCTGTTCTCGATATTCCTGGCGCTCATGATCGCCGGAACAGCGCACGCGAATCCGCTGATCATGGGCATTACGCTTTTTCCATTCAGTCCAACTTTTCGCATGATCCTGTCCGTCAGGAAGCTTATGCGCGCCATGTATCCCGTATCTTCCAACAGTGTGATCAGCCCAAACAAGATCATGATCTGCGGTACAAATACCAGGATCCCACTTAGGCCTGCAAGAAAACCGTTCACTAAAAGATTGCTGAACCAGTTCTCTGAAAGCACACCCGTTAGCCAGGACCCCATCTTCCCAATCATCCACTCAATGGCCGTCATAGGATATTCTGCGATCCAGAATACTGATTGGAATAAAACGAATAAGACCGCAAACATGATGAGATATCCCCAGACTTTGTGGAGCAGGATCTGGTCCAGCTTACTCCGGCGGTCTTCTTTTACAAACGCTCCCTGCTTAACGGTTTCGTTAATAATTGTTTTGATGCGGCTATATCTTTTCAGAATTTCTTCCGCTTGAACTTTTGTATGGTTGAAATGACTGTCCGCTTCAATTTTTTCAACCCTGTTCTGCATGTCGTCCTTAAACGCCATGGACTCGTGATTGATCAGGTAATGAACGGCAGAATAGTCGCTGATTCCCGGAAATACAGTTTTCATCTCTTCGACCGGCGCTTTAGCAAGCTCGCCCACTTCCACAAACTGCCGGAAAGAAACCGTTTCCTTTACCGTTCTCTCCATCACTTTTTTAAGCTCTCCGATGCCCTCATTCTTCCGCGGATTGATAGGAACTACCGGGAGATTGAGCCGGCGCGACAACCCCTCGACATCTATCGTGGTACCTTTCTTTTTAACCAGATCCATCATCGTGAGTGCAACCACAACCGGCTTTTGCAGATCCGCCACCTGGGAGGCATAGAGCAGATTCCGCTGTAGGTTGCTGGCATCTACGATCACCACGATCAGATCGATCTGTGCTTCCGGCTCCATGATGGCCCGGTATGAAACCCATTCATCTGCCCGGCGTGGGTAAAGGCTGTAAGATCCCGGCAGGTCTATGATGTTAGCCTTGGTATGGGCGGAAAGGGAAGTCTGCCCGGTTTTTTTCTCCACGGTTACACCGGGAAAATTTCCTACCTTCTGATTCAAGCCCGTTAGGGCATTGAACAGGGAGCTTTTTCCGCTGTTGGGGTTGCCAAGAAGAGCGATATGGATGTTGTTGGTCAAAAGTTTACAGTCTGTAAAATTAGCCTAACCGAACTACATCTATTTACGAAAGGGGAAAAAAGGCGGGCAACGACCAGATATTGTGACAATATTAAACCTCCAGTGTTGGACGGCATGCTTAAATTTGCTCCTAATTGCGGCACAAAACATGAAAAATATATTCCTTTTGCTATTTCTCCTTCCCTTGCTTGTTTTTGCCCAGCGATTGAATAAGGCGGATAGACAAATTGTTGAATCGCTGAAGTCTCATATCAGCTATCTGGCAGATGACAAATTGGAGGGCAGAAGAGCCGGAACACCCGGGGAGGCGCTTGCCGTTAAATACATTACGGATAAGTTCATCAGTGCAGGCCTCACTCCCAAGGGCGATAACAACGGGTTTATCCAACCTTTTACCATCGATGAAGGAAGAGAGATCAGCAAATCATCGGTTTTGATTGTTAACGGAAAAGAACTCAAACCGGGTATGGATTTTTATCCGCTGGGATTCAGTCCTGATTCTAAACTGTTAGAGTCCTTATCCTCGGTCTCTGTGGCAGAACGTGGCTCACCCTGGTTTCTGAATCTCGCTGATGGGTTGATCGCCAATAAGGATAACCCTCATTTTGATCAGGTGTCGTGGATCAGAAATCAGGTCAGAAATGCCAACGATAAGGGCGCCACGGCCGTTATCTTGTATAACACAGAAGCCAGTGGGGAAGAGTTGAAGTACGATGGGAAGGATAAGTCGGAGAAGACCCCGATCCCTGTGGTGTATGTGCCCCGAAAAGCATGGACAGAACATTTCGGCGACGCTGAGGCCACATACGATTTCAAACTAAAAACAGAAACAGCCGCTAAATCCAGAACGGCGCATAACGTGGTTGGTTTTATCGATAACGGTTCCCCAAGTACGGTGATTCTGGGCGCGCATTTTGATCACCTCGGTTATGGGGAAGATGGAAGCTCACTGATGCGCAACGGCGAGAGGCTGATCCATAATGGGGCCGATGATAACGCGAGTGGAACTGCTGCTCTTATAGAATTGGCCGGTATTCTTAAGAAGTCGAAGCTGAAGAGCCAGAATTTCCTGTTCATCGCATTTTCAGGCGAAGAGTTGGGACTGTTTGGTTCTAAGTATTATGTTGAGCATCCTACGGTAGACTTGAAAAGCGTGAGTTACATGATCAACATGGATATGGTTGGCAGGATGAACGATAGTACAAAGACCATCACCGTGGGCGGCATTGGGACATCTCCAACCTGGGGCTCTGTCGTGAGCACAAATGCTAAGACAGGATTCAGCATCAAGATCGATTCCAGTGGCACCGGCCCAAGCGACCACAGTTCGTTTTACCGGAAAGACATTCCTGTGCTGTTCTTCTTCACAGGTTATCATGGCGATTATCATAAGCCAACTGATGACGCACCCCTGATAAATTATATTGGGGAGTATCAGATCATCAAATTTATTACGGGTATTATCTCAAACACTTCTTCTACTGGTAAGCTGGCCTTCACAAAAACGCGCGAACAACAGATGGGAACATCAAGCCGTTTTACTGTTTCCATGGGCATCGTTCCCGATTACACGTTTTCAGGTACCGGTGTTCGGGTAGATGGTGTCAGTGAAGGGCGTGCTGCTCAGAAGGCGGGGCTTATGACCAACGACATTGTTGTTCAACTTGGCGAGCACAAAGTGAGCTCTGTGCAATCTTACATGGAAGCGCTTGCTAAGTTCAAGAAAGGAGATGCCACCAAAGTGAAAGTGAAAAGAGGTATGGAAGACCTGGAATTCGATATCAGTTTCTAATGATAAAACTTAAAGTAGATAACGATGCTTTAGCGGAGGAGTTCTTTGATGGAACCCGCCTGCTTGGTATCGTAGGTTCACTTGCAGATTATCAGTTTTGCTGGCAGCTTAATCAGGGCATGCAAATCAATTTCAGAGCCAATCACGACCTGGAGATCACCTTGAAGCGGAAAGAAAGAAATTATTTCTTTACGATCTACGAGTATCAGGAACCGGCGACAACACTGGTTCACTATTTGTACAATAACCAGTACGATGGCGAATACCTGTTGCCAGAGTTCAAACACCTTGATTTTTTATGGCTGCTTAAGGGCGACCTGGTGAACGATGAACTGATCGCGGCAATGGTACAATCTATAAAGATCATCCCCGGTGTGCAAATGGTGATTGAGTTATCCACCGACAAGATCAGGAATAAGGGGCATTTAATTTTCTAACTTTAAATTACAAGCAATGTGGGAAGAAAAAGAGAACTATCTGTACAGGAAACTCGAATTCAGAAACTTTTCAGAGGCGTTTGCTTTCATGACAAGAGTAGCACTGGAGGCGGAGAAAATGGATCACCATCCGAAGTGGACCAATGTGTATAATACGGTTGAAGTATGGCTTTCAACCCACGATGCAGGAGATGTTGTGACGGATAAGGATAGAACGCTTGCGCAAAAAATCGATATTTTCCTGGTAAAATAAACCGGCCCGCGCCTCAAATACTTACTCGCCTTTTTCTGGGATCATAAATCCTATCTTACTTCAATTACGAACTCGCCCTTCGACGTGATCCTACCTATCGGTGTGAGAAAATCGGTTAGTTCGAATTCCGTTAACAACGCCCGCACTTCGTTGAGCCCTTTTGTACTTACAGAGATCAATAGCCCGCCGCTTGTTTGTGGATCAGCCAGTATGCTTCGCGCCAATGTTTCATCAACGTGGATCCTGCACTTTGAGCCATAACTATCGAGGTTCCTGTTGGTTCCACCGGGCACTGCTTTCATATTGATGTAATCGGCGAGGTCAGGAGTAATAAGGGGAATTGTTTTAAGGTTTACCTCCGCCGAAAGCCCACTACCCTCCGCCATTTCAATGAGGTGACCGAGCAGCCCAAATCCGGTAACGTCGGTCATTGCGTTCACGGAAGAGATATTTCCAAGACGCTCGCCCACGCTATTCAACTGCATCATTTGTTCTGCTGCTATATGCTCATGACCTTCCTTGAGAATGCCTTTTTTTTCTGCTGTGGTTAGGATGCCAACGCCCAAGCGCTTGGTGAGGAAAAGATGATCACCTTCTCGTGCCGTATTATTTTGTTTGATGGAAGAAGTTGAAACCAATCCATTCACTGCCAGGCCGAATATGGGTTCCGGGGAATCGATGGAGTGACCACCTGCCAGGGGAATCCCTGCTTCTTTGCAGATGCTTCTGCTGCCTTCAATGACAAGTTGTGCCACCTCGGGCGGCAGTACGTTAATGGGCCAGCCGAGGATGGCTATCGCGAGCACGGGCTTTCCGCCCATGGCATATACGTCACTGATTGCATTGGCACTGGCGATTCTCCCAAACTCGAAGGGATCGTCTACAATGGGCATGAAGAAATCGGTGGTTGAAATGAGTGCCGTGCCGTTTCCAAGGTCGAGTACAGCAGCATCGTCTTTACTGTGGTTACCAACGATAAGCTTATCGTTGTCCGGCATGGCAAAATTTGAATGCAGGATTTTCTCGAGCAGCATGGGCGAGATCTTACATCCACATCCGGCACCATGCGAGTATTGGGTCAGGCGGATTTTTCCAGCTGGTTCAGGCATCGACAGTTTTTTTTGATTCTATAACCAGTTTCGCGGTGAGCTCTGCCCCCGGTTCCGGTCCTTCAATAATTTGAATGAGTTTATCCTTGTCTGTTCTATTGTGCAGAGCCTTCTGGTATTGTTTGTCGTAGTACGCCAACAATACCCTAAACGCCTCTTTGATGTTATCCTCAATTAAGAAGTTGAGCGCCGTCTTTGTTTCTAGCCCGCCCAGTCTTTTTTGTATCCTGGTTATGGCTGCGGCGAGCTCTGCCTTTGGCAGTTTGCCGTAATGGGCAACGATGTAATCGAGGCGCTGTTCAAAAGGAATATTGACAAATTGAACTGATTTTGACCTGATTGATAACCAGAATTCCTGGGGCAGGTTGATATGTCCCATACGCTGACTCTCATCTTCCAGCCAAATGGGAAGCCCCCTTTTTTCTTCTTCGAAGATGGCTTTGGCAAGCAGGTTTTCAAACATTTCCTGGGAGGGCTGAGGCGGTTGTCCAATAGCGCCGAACGCGGAACCTTTATGATGGGCCAGCCGTTCGAGGTCTACAACGGACTCACCATGTTTTTGTAGGAAATAAAGGATCTCTGTTTTGCCAGAACCTGTGTAACCACCGAGAATATGAAAATCGTGATCTTGCTTTAAGAATTCGATCACCCAGTGTCGGAAGGATTTATACCCTCCGATGATCGTGTATACTTTAAAACCGTAGAGGTCGAGTAGCCAGGCAACGCCCGCGCTGCGCATACCGCCTCTCCAGCAATGCACAACCACTTGTTTGCTGGCGGCGTTTGAGGTGAGGGATTCAATTTCCTCCACCATCTTCCTCATCTTCAATCCAAAGAAATCAAGACCGATTTTGATAGCCTGTTCGCGGCTTTGCTGTTTGTAAGCGGTACCAACGATTTTTCTTTCATCGTTACTGAATAGAGGCAGTGAATATGCGCCAGGTATCCTTGCCTGTTCGAATTCGGCAGGACTTCTAACATCAATGACCGGAAGACCGGTCATTGATAGAAAACGCGCGATATCTATTTTTTCAATTGGCATCTTTTTAAAAAATGCTTTTTGCTATTGAAGTTATCTGTTCATACTGGCCAGGAATTCTGCATTGTCTTTTGTACCGCGCATGTTTTTCATTAGCAGCTGCATCGCTTCCTCAGCGTTCATGTCCGCCAGGTGATTGCGAAGTAACCACATCCTTTGCAGGGTATCCTTATCGAGTAAGAGGTCTTCACGTCGGGTAGATGAACCGGGTAGATCGATCGCAGGGAAGATCCGCTTATTCGCCAGGCGTCTGTCGAGCTGAAGTTCCATGTTACCGGTTCCTTTAAATTCTTCAAAGATCACCTCGTCCATTTTACTACCGGTATCGATCAGCGCGGTAGCAATGATGGTCAGCGAGCCGCCGTTTTCGATTTTCCTCGCAGCTCCAAAAAACTGTTTTGGTTTCTGCATGGCGTTTGCTTCCACACCACCTGACAATACCTTACCGGAAGAAGGAGCCACTGTGTTGTGCGCACGCGCAAGCCTTGTGATAGAGTCAAGGAGGATAACAACATCATGTCCGCATTCTACCAGACGCTTGGCTTTTTGGAGGGCCATGCCAGATACCTTTACGTGTTTCTCTGCAGGCTCGTCGAACGTAGATGCAATTACTTCTGCATTTACACTGCGTTCCATATCGGTCACCTCTTCAGGCCTTTCATCGATGAGCACCACCATCAGGTAGCATTCCGGATGATTGGCTGCGATGGCATTCGCCACATCTTTCAATAGAACGGTTTTACCAACTTTGGGTTGTGCAACGATGAGTCCTCGCTGGCCCTTGCCTATGGGCGAGAACAGGTCCATCATTCTTGTTGAGTAGATGGTTGGACTCGTGAACAGATTCAATTTTTCGTACGGGAATAGCGGTGTGAGGTAGTCGAATGGAACGCGGTCCCTGACTTCTTCAGGAGATCTGCCATTCATTGTTTCTACCTTAAGCAGTGCGAAATATTTTTCCCCTTCTTTAGGTGGACGAACGGATCCGTAAACGGTGTCGCCTGTTTTCAGACCGAAAAGTTTGATCTGTGAGGGAGACACATAAATATCATCTGGAGAGGACAGGTAGTTGTAATCACTACTCCTTAAGAAACCGTACCCGTCTGGCATCATTTCAAGCACACCTTCACTCATGATGATGCCATCGAATTCGATGTTGAAGGTTTCGTGACGACGAATATTGAATTGCTTTGTAGGGCCCGAAATTTCCGCGTTCAGTTCATTTTCACCGGGTTGGTCTCCGTCGCTGTTCGTCTCCTGTACATCAATATCTGGTTGATCATCATTATCGATAAGATCGGGGATGACCGACTGTGTTTCTTCAACAGGCTTTTTCTTTGCAGGTTTGCGATCGAGTTTTTTAGCAACCACTGCTGCAGCGGGTGCTGGAGCGAGCTTTGGTGCTGTTGTTTGTGCAGGCGCCGGAACGGCTGGCGCATCGGATTTTTTACGGAGCTGCCTGATTGGTTTTTCTTTTTCGGCAGGTTCGTCGGATTCAACAATAGCCTCTTCTGTAGAATTTGACGTAGTTGTTTTAACGATCCGCTTCTTTTTGTTTTTATCTTCTTTGGACTTGTCCATGTTTTCGCTGTTCATCAAAGCCTGCTTATCGAGGATTTTGTAAATCAGTTCCTGCTTACTCAGTTTTTTGGCGTTAGCCATTTTAAGCTGCTCTGCTAAATCAAGCAACTCAGGAACGAGCATGTCGTTCAATTGTAGAATATCGTACATAAGGTGAGTTGAAAAAAAGTTGGCAACATGGGGGTTTTAGCCAGTACCGAATTGAAAAATTGAGTTGATATTAACGGTGATCGGGTATTACTGATGCGCTTCGGGGATAGAAAATTGAGGTCGACCAGTGGATATCCGCGGCAATTGTACGCCATTTCTCCCAATAGACCAAATTATTAGGCAGAGGCAAATAATAAAATTTGAGGTAAGAAGGGCTTTTACCATATTATATTTGCGGTATGTTTAATCAGAGATCCAAGATAAAGACCCTTTTAGAAGGGGAAGCTATTGAGCAGGAAGTGACTGTTATGGGGTGGGTTAAAACATTCAGGAATAATCAGTTTATCGCCTTGAACGACGGCTCTACCAACACCAATCTCCAGGTGGTGGTAGAGTTGGGCAAATACGATGATGAGATACTTAAAAGAGTGACTACCAGCGCAGCCATCAGGGTCAGGGGTACATTGGTACCGTCTCTCGGAAAGGGCCAGAGTATGGAGCTTAAGGCCGAAAGTATAGAAATTCTGGGTGATTCTGATGCAGAGAAGTATCCCCTTCAGCCTAAAAAACATAGCCTTGAGTTTCTCAGGGAGATCGCTCATCTGAGGTTCAGGACCAGCACTTTTGGTTCGGTGTTCAGGGTAAGGCACGCTCTTGCCTTCGCAGTTCATAAGTTCTACAATGAGCGGGGTTTCGTGTATATACATACGCCTATCATCACCGGCAGTGACGCAGAGGGTGCGGGCGAGATGTTCAGGGTATCCACGCTTCCGTTCGATAATCCTCCCCGCAACGAAGACGGATCGATCAATTTTAAAGAAGACTTTTTTGGGAAAGCATCTAACCTAACGGTAAGCGGACAGCTTGAAGGGGAATTGGCTGCTACGGCATTTGGGGAGATCTACACGTTTGGGCCAACATTCAGGGCGGAGAATTCAAATACATCGAGGCACCTGGCTGAATTCTGGATGATCGAGCCGGAGATGGCTTTCTATGATATCGAAGATAACATGAACCTGGCAGAGTCGTTCATCAAGTATTTAATTGCATACGTGATGGAGCATAACCGGGAAGATTTGGAGTTTCTGGCCCAGCGGCTGGCTGATGAGGAGAAGCAATTACCGCAAGACAAGCGAAGTGAGTTGGGATTGATTGAGAAGTTGGAGTTTGTATTGAATAATGATTTTGAGCGGATCACTTATACTGAGGCGATTGAGATTTTGCTACAATCGCCAGCCTATAAGAAGAAAAAATTCCAGTATGATGTCAGCTGGGGTATTGATATGCAAAGTGAACATGAACGCTACCTGGTGGAAAAGCATTTTAAGAAACCGGTGATCGTAAGGAATTATCCCAAACACATCAAGGCCTTTTATATGCGCCAGAACGATGATGGAAAGACCGTAGCAGCGATGGACATTCTGGCTCCCGGCATAGGGGAAATCGTAGGCGGATCACAGCGGGAAGAGCGTTTGGATAAACTGACAGAGCGTATGGCCGAGATGGGTATTGCTGCAGATGAGCTCTGGTGGTATTTGGACACCCGAAAATTTGGTACGGTTCCTCACAGCGGCTTTGGCCTAGGGTTTGAACGCATGGTTCAATTTGTAACGGGCATGACGAACATACGGGACGTAATACCTTTCCCCAGGACGCCGAAGTGTGCCGAGTTTTGATTATTGCCCTTATTCATGAATGGCCACAATAGGAACATGTGCGTGAAGGGCGAGTTTTCGGGTATGACTTTTTCTGAAAATATTGTCTAGCAGCCGATGCTTCTTTGGTATGGTGATCAGTATGTCGATACCGTGCGTTTCGGCGAATTTGTTAATACCATCTTCCACATTAGGGTCATCAATAAAATGATACTCTGGATCAAGGGGATCAAGAAGTTCATGCACTTTTGTTAAGGAAATTGGAACCTCTGGTGTGAATTTCCGGTTTTCATAATCCACGTTGAGTACCTTCAGTTCTGCACGAAAAGTTTGACAAAGTTCTCTAATCTCTCTTATAGGGGTAGGGTCCGCAACCTGTGAATAGTCGCAAGCAAATCCAAGTTTCTTAATTGGGCGGTAAGTGGCGCCGGGAGGAATGATCATTACGGGCACCTTGAGTTGGTTGATTGCGGAGAGTGTGGTGCTGCCAAGGAATAGAACTTCCATGGCGCCCGCGCCTCGGGTCCCCATCACTACGGAAAAAACATCTTCTGCAATGCAAAGATTTTCAAGTTCTTCAATTGTATCACCAAGAGCGTTTTTTACATGAATGGCCACTTCTCCCGAACTGATATGTTCAACACTGTTCTTAAGCTCATTCATCTTCTTGTCGGTCTGGCTTTGCATTTCTTCCATGGTGATAGTAACAACGGGAACCTCACTAAAGGATACGGGGATTTGGTATGCATGAAATAAGGTGACGCTGGCACCAATCTCCTTTGCCATGTTAAGGGCATAGTGAAGGGCATTGATGGATACCGCGGAAAAGTCGGTGGGAACAATAATGGTTTTCATATTTGTAAGGTACTACTTTGAGTAGTTTTAATCAATTTTTCCAGAACAATCCTATACGTCTTCTGACATCTTGGCGAACATTGGCATAGAAGAGGTTGTAATCGCCGGCGTGGTAATTCTTGCTTTTATAAAAGGAGGCGCCCGGAAATTTTGGTCGGCTAACCCAGAGAATGTTCTTGTGTATCTGGGCGTCGTTTGGTGCTTTGATGAGTTTGTTGAAATTG
>Ga0164293_10004251_pt1 | contig 12245 bp, 12 predicted proteins | sample GEODES118metaG_FD_111487 | JGI IMG/M metagenome (GOLD analysis project Ga0164293, IMG submission 111487) | Eutrophic lake water microbial communities from Lake Mendota, Wisconsin, USA - GEODES118 metaG | ecosystem: Environmental > Aquatic > Freshwater > Lake | place: USA: Lake Mendota... | reverse complement strand
TAAGACATCAACGACTGCTTCTTGGAATGAGGCTGCCACATCGGAACGAACATATGCCGGGGTGGATTCTAAATATCGAGCCACTGCAGTTTTGAGTCCAGAGAAAGAAAAATCAAAGGGACGAGTAGCCCAATCATTTGAGGTGGTTAAGCCACGAGGAAAATCAATGGCATCAACGCGACCAGAACGAGCATCTACATCGATTGCAGGTCCTCCTGGAAAACCAAGATCTAAGATGCGCGCAATTTTATCGAAGGCTTCACCCGCGGCATCATCCATGGTTGCACCAAGTTTTGTAATCGATGATGTGATCTCATCAACTTGTAGCAATGATGAATGTCCACCACTTACAAGCAAGGCAATCGTTGGTTCAACTGGAAGGTTGTGCGTTAAGTAATCAACCGAGATATGAGCAGCTAGATGATTAACACCATACAAAGGAATATCAAGTCCTTGAGCTAGACCTGCAGCAGATGATGTTCCGACTAGTAAAGCACCGACTAGACCAGGACCGGCAGTCACACCAATCGCATCGAGATCATTGAGGCTGACCTTTGCCTCCTTTAGCGCGCGCTCGATACTTGGGATGATTGATTCCAAATGTGCGCGGGAGGCAATCTCTGGAACTACGCCGCCGAAGCGGGCATGTTCTTCGACGCTCGATGCAATTTCATTGGCAAGCAAAGTTCGCCCACGCACAATTCCGATAGCTGTCTCATCGCACGATGTTTCAATACCAAGTACTAGCGGCTCGTTCATGAGAGCTCCTTGCGCATTACTTGTGCATCAAGTCCTGGTCCAAAGTAATCCATGCGAATAGAGATCTTCTGGTATCCCAATGCTAGGTAAAGCCCGATCGCTTCTGTGTTATCGACCTTGACTTCGAGCATCATGGTACTCGCCTTACGATCGCAGCACCATTTCTCGAGTCTGCGGATAAATTCCTTGGCAATTCCTTGGCCACGATGTGAAGCTATAACGCCCACACTGAGAATATCGGCCTCAATTGCCTCGCCCGGAGAGAAACAACCCGCATAACCAACGATGTGATTGCCCTCTTCGGCGATTAGAAAATGTCGCGTTGCCGGTATTCCAGCAAACTCTTCTTTAAATTGCGCGCTGCTCCAAGGAGAGTAGGGAAAGAGTTCTTGATCGAGTCCCACGAGGACGGGGATATCGAGTGTGATGGGCTCGCGATAAGTAATCATCCGCGCTCCGCCGTTGGCACCGCATCAGGGCGGCGGAGATAGAACGGCTCTGAAAAATTCTGTTGGGCAGAGAGTTCCACCATTTTTTTGGGCGATGGAAAATTGCCGATAATGAAATCAGGAACCTCATCTGGCTTACTCACAGATGGGCCTTCAATTCTTACTCCATCTTTATATCGCGCCCAGTAAATCTCTTTCCGCCTGGCATCGATTGCCACTGTGTAGTCGTTGTGATCGACATCGATTGCATCGAGTGAACAAACTCCGACCACCGGAATGTTTCGAGCCAGTCCATAGCTGCGAGCAAATGCGATTCCTACTCGCAATCCGGTAAAGGGCCCGGGTCCCATTCCGACAATAACCTGTGATGGAGTTCCGCCTATTTTGATTGCTTGGTCGACGAGATCAATTACGGCAGCGCCGTGATCCATGGCGCCTTCGTGGCTTGCTTGAAAGAGAATTTCGCCAGCTTCGATCAGAGCAACAATTGTCTGAGAGGTGGAGGTGTCGATGGTCAGGCTGCGAGTCATAAGGTAAAGCCCTCCCAGCGCTTACCAATTGCGCGCACGCTGACATGGCGAACCTCATCGCTGCGATCAATTGTTATTTCAAGTCGCTCATCGCTTAAGCGAGCAGATTCTGCCCCGCCCCATTCGATAACAGTGACCGCACTTTCTCCCGCTGAATCTAAATCGAGATCATCGAGATAGGCCCAAGCCCGATTGCCATCAAGGAGTCGATAGACATCGACATGCACGAGCGATAGCGGTGCCCTGTGAGTACGCGAGATAACAAAGGTAGGAGAGGTGACATCAGAGATTCCTAGCGCCGCACCAATGCCCTGCACCAGCACAGTCTTTCCTGCGCCGAGGGGGCCATTAAGAAGGATGAGGTCTCCTGATTTACAGAGAGCTCCGATGCGCGCACCCAGTGCGTGCATCTCTTGGCTCGAAGAAATCTTCACCGCTGAAGGATAGTTGAAAAAGCAAGATCGGCCCCGCACTAGGTGCGGGGCCGATCTTTTAGATTTTCTTAAGAGCTACTTAGTTTCCGTAGTACTTAAGCAGTGGTGCGCTGAACTCTGGATCTACAAGTAGACCCTTTGATGCACGCACTGAGCGACGAGCTGCAGCATCCCAATTCAACTTACCTGAAGTGCCCGCTTCAACCATGAACTTAGCAACAGTAAGCAAGTTAGCTGTTGTGAAGTTACAGTGGTTTGTGCCTGGCGCAGCTGGTGTTGATGTGATTGGCGAACCAGCCGCATCAAACTTGGTCCATGAACTTGGAGTCACTGACCAGATTGCAAGGAGCTTCTTATTTGGAGCACGGTATGAACCGTTTCCACCGGCTGCCTTGCGAGCTGCTTCCTTCTCGGCTGCATACTGCTCAACGTAGAGATCTACGATGCGCTGTTGTGCACCAGCAGGTGTAATTGGATCTGCAACACCTGTCATCATGATGGTTGGAACATTGATCTTGCCTGTTGTGGCAGCCAATGTACCCATCTTCGCCATTGCTGCTGGATTTCCAACTGCGCGTGGTGATGCTGCGAGAACTCCGAGCAACCCTGCGATAGCAGTATTACCTGAGAGTGCAGCGTTGAAGATCACTGATGAATCTGCAACACGCGCTGCGTAATCTGTCTTTGTATTATCAAAGACTGCGCCGCCCGCTTGTAGTTCGAGATCCTGTGTTGCAAGGATTCCAAGAATCGCTGCATTTGCACCGTTCTCAAGAATCGCTAGTGCAGGGCTGATTGCTAGTGGGAAGGAGAGCTTCAGTGCGCCTTCAGGACCTGAAGTTGCATCGAAGTGTGCAGACTGTGTTGGGACACCCGACATAAGTCCGACCAACAAAATTGCTGAACGTGCAGGAATTCCTGCCGCGCCGAGCGCCTTACCAGCTGGAGATGAAGTTGCAGGCCATGAATCAGCAGCCACTGGCTTTGCGATTCCTGCCTGAATTGCACCCATCACTGTAAGCACCTTGACGATATCACCAATTGCTTGAGCATTTCCAGCTGCACCAGCAGCGTAGTTACCGCCCACGATTGTTGGATCGAAGAAGGTCTTTAGACCCCAGAGGAAATCGCCAGCCATTGTGAGTTCAGGCGTGATGTTATCTGCCATACACATTGGAGCAACTGCAGAGACGAGCTCTGGATGCTTCTCTGCAAGTGTCTGAGTGATGATTCCACCGAGTGAAGATCCCCACGCAACTACCTTGGTAGTTGTCGTGAACTTCTTCTTGAAGGTATCAATCAGCTCTACGTTAGTAGCAATGGCTGAATCGAGGTTCCATCCCTGACGAGCGAAACCTGAACCCATTACTGCCATTCCTTGGCTAAGGAAGTAGTTAGCAACAGTTGGATTACCACCAGGAATTGGTTCTGGTGTATTTGTAATCTTGTAGCCACCGACGATTGGGATACCCGCAGGGATATCGATGTTGTAACGATATCCGTGTGAGTAGAGCGCAACCATGCCATTGAAGTTCGCTGGAACCATCATTGCATATGGTGCGCCGTCAGATGTAAGGCCGGTACATGTTTGTACTGGAACCTTTCCATCACAGATTGGACCAACAGCTGCAGCGTTAGCTGGAATCGCTGTGATTGTTGCTGCTACAAGAGCTGCAGCACCAACGAGTGAGAGTAAACGAGACTTATAAATTGTTCTCATTACTTTGGTAATCCTTTCGCTGGCATAGCTGGACGCTTGTATGTTGACTTAACAACAGCACCTGTTCCAGAGTCTGTTGTGTAGAGAGTGTATGAACCACCTTCTGGCTTAAGATCCCCAGTTGGTGAGTACTTTCCGAACCAGTATCCGTTGTATCCAACTTGGCTTGTCGCTGAATAGTTCAGAGGCAAGAGACCAGCTGATGCAAATGTTGAACCCTTGCTCTTCATTGCAGCAAGAAGTGATTTGCGAGTTGGGTTGTTACCTGCAGCCTTAAGGGCTTGAACAGCAACGAATGCAGTATTCATACCAACGAGAACGTTGTTATCAAATGCTGAACCAGGAACTGCCTTTGCATAGATATCTGAGAAGAGTTTTACATACTCATCTGATGTATCTGTAGTTGCAGGCAAGAATGATGCGCCGACTGCGTTATAAAGAACGCCGGCTGGAACACCTGCTGCCTTAATTGTTGTTGCATCTCCACCAACAGATCCAAGGATCCACTGTGGTGTGTACTTCAACGCTGCTGCTGTACCGAGACCGGCAGCTGTTGCAGATGAGACACCGAAGAGAATAACAACATCACAGTTAGCGGCCTTGAGCTTTGTTACCCAGCCTGCAGCAGTAGCTGCACCTTGTGAACCTGAGGCATATCCGACTGTTGTTGCAAACTTAACGCCAGCTGTCTTAAATCCAGCAAGCGCATCTGTACCGAAGTCGTCATCTTGATAGACAAGACCGATTGTCTTGCCAGCGAAGTTATCCTTGATGTATTCGCCCATGATCTTTGCTTCCATTACATATGAAGGCAAGATTGGGTAAGTTGTTGGGTACTTCTTTGCATCTGCAAATCCGCTAAAGCCCGTGTTCACAAAGAGAACTGGAACTCCACGCTTTGCTGGATTTACTGACGCTGCGACAGCCTTGTTGTTAGCTGTTCCTAATGGTGCCAGGAGAGCGAAGACGCGATCCTTAAGAATCAATTCATTTGTCTTGGCAACAGCTTGAGTTGGAACGTATTGATCATCTTTAACAACAAGAGTGACCTTACGACCATTTACGCCACCATTTGCATTGACATAGTCAAAGTAAGCCTTCATTGCGGCTGGGACCTTGTTATATCCAGGTGATGCTGAACCAGTCATTGGAAGAGTCATTCCAAGTTTGATTTCTTTAGAGGTCACACCAGTCTCTGACTTGGGTGAGAACGCCTGAGCAGGTACTGCAACAGCTGTCATTGCAGCTACTGCGAGCATCGCACCAGCTGATACCAGCTTGCGACGATTAATTGCTTTCATCTCTTTCCTTCCATTAAGGGCCCTTGCGGGATATTAGTGATGCCTTGCTTTCTTCTTCATACTCTTAGACCTCATCTGTTCGACTGGACCGTTAGGTACAAAGATCACAGTCAAAATTAACAACGCGCTAACAATAAGTGAAGGAAGGTTGTCAGCCACTGTTTGAGAAGCTCCCACGCGGTCTACCACCGAATGGACGATCTCTGGAATGGCTACCAGTATCACCGCCCCAATCATGACGCCTCCGAGGGTAGTTACGCCAGATAGAACCGCGCCTGTCAGCAAAGAAAATGAGAGGGCGAGTTGGAAGGCAGAGGGTGAGACAGTGCCAATTGTCATCGCCCAGAGAGCTCCGGCCAGACCGGCCAGACCTGCGCTGAGGGTAAATGCGAGGATCTTTGCCCGTGCCACATTGATTCCGGCGAGCTCGGCCGCCACATCGCTACCGCGGACCGCCTTCCAGATGCGGCCATAACGAGAGCGCATAACATTTTGTAACCAAAAAATGGCAATCAAGGTGGTGAGGGCAGCAATCCAGAAGTACCACTTGCTCTGCGTCACCCCTTCGCCAAGTGCGGTAGGAGGATCTCCAACTATATAGAAAAGACCCTGTTCCCCACCGAGGGATTTAAATTGATTTGCCACAGATGGCAAACCGACAGCCAGTGCAAGAGTTGTACCCGCTAGGTATGGACCAGAAAGTCTGGCTGCTGCAACTCCAAGCAGTGCACCAATTCCAGCTGCAGCAAGAATTGCGGCAACGAAGGTGAGGGGAATTGGAAGATTTACTCCAGTTGCCGTCTCGCCCATTAATTTTGCGCCAGCTTGATCTCCGACAAGTGCTGCTGTGTATCCACCTACACCCATCAGAGCACCGTGGCCCAGCGAAACTTGTCCTGAATATCCGGTAAGCAAAATAATGGAAGCAATACCTACAACGTAGGCGGCAATTGTAGTCCCCTGTGTGACGCGATATTCATCGACGATATTGCTCAGGATGAAGATCACTACACCAAGAACTATGAAAAGAATAATGCGTACTAAGTTAGAAAGTTTATGCACGACGTCCGCCCTTCTTTCCTAAAATTCCTTGTGGCCGGGCAATAAGTACAACGAGCAGGACAATAAAAGGTGCAATAAAGAAGAGTGAGTCACTGACGTACATCAACACAAAGGCAGTTACGAGACCCAGAAGTAATCCACCAATTACCGCACCCAGCAGGCTTTCTAGGCCTCCGATGACTGCTGCAATAAATCCAGAGATGAGAAGTAGCGAAAATTCAAGGGAGGTGGGAGATAGCGATCCCGTTCCGTTGACGACCAACAAGAGACCTGCAACCGAGCCAGTTGCACCCGAGAATGCCCATCCCAAAGTACGAATACGATCGACTCGAACTCCCGCTAAGCGAGCAAGTTCAGGAGAGAAAGCTGATGCGCGAAGTGAGAGGCCAATATTGGTCTTTTGGAAAATCAGTGTAAAAAACAGAAGCAAGAGAGTCACGAGCATAACGATTGCCAACTTCATGGGAGAGAAAGCGAGCGTCTCTTCTCCGATAGAGAACCCGACATTTGAAAGTGGTGGCGAAATTAAAACATCAGCACCTCCCCACTTCATTGGAATTGTGGAGTGAATAATCTGCAGCAGCCCTAGAGTGGCGATAATCGGCGCGACATTAGCAATTGGGCCTGATGTCGTGTGCTTAAGCATCACTCGCATAAATGCAATTTCGATAAATGCTGCAAGAAGTGCGCCACCAACCATCGCAATTATTAGCGCTAGCCAGAAAGAGTCAACGTACTTCAGCGCTTCAAATCCAAAGTAGCTCGAGGCCAGAGCTTGGCCAGCTTGTGCAAAATTAATTACTCGAGTTGAACGCCAGACTAAAACAATTGAGAGCGCCATCAACGCATAGATTGCGCCAGAGGTAAGGCCGATGAGGAGAGTATTGATAAATTCAAACATTGGTATCTCTCCTTAATACCCTAGGTAGGCAGCTTGAACTGCTGGGTCGTTGATGAGGTCGTGAGATTTACCAGTCATGACAATCTTGCCGAGATTAACCACAATTCCGGAGTCGGCAATCTTGAGTGCGCCCATTGCATTTTGCTCGACGAGCACAACAGAGAGACCATACTTGCGAGAGATATCAGAGATTGCATCAAAAATTTGCTTCACAAGAAGTGGTGCAAGGCCAAGTGATGGTTCGTCGAGAAGTAATAACTTGGGTTTAGACATAAGAGCGCGACCAATTGCGAGCATCTGACGCTCGCCGCCGGAAAGTGTGTCTGCACTCTGATTGAGGCGTTCGTGCAGGCGCGGAAAGAGGGCAAAGATTTCTGATTTCGTAGCAGCTGCTTCGCTCTTATTGCGGCGCCATATTGCACCAAGATCTAAATTCTCTTCCACTGTGAGCTCTGGAATAACAGACTTGCCTTCCGAGACATGTGCGACCCCGTGGCGGACATGGCTCTCGGCTTTGCCTTTCAGCAGATTATGTCCATTCCAGGACGCTACTCCGTGCGATGCTTCTTTCAGTCCCGAGAGAGTGCGTAGCAACGTTGATTTACCAGCGCCATTTGCGCCAATAATGGCGACAAGTTCACCTTCTCGGACGCTAAATGAGACATCAGAGATGGCAGTGATAGCGCCATGAGAAACAGTCAGGTTGCGAACTTCAAGGCTCATGTGGCATCGGCTCCTAGATAAGCAGAAATCACTGCTGGATCGCTGCGCACAAATGAAGGAGTTCCTTGTGAGATTACCTCACCGAAATTGAGAACATAAATACGATTACAAACAGACATGACAACATCCATATGGTGCTCCACGATCAGTACTGACATCTCGCCCGAGAGCTCTCTGATGAAGCGATTGAGCCATTCGATATCGTGAGCTCCGAGTCCACCTGCAGGTTCATCGAGGAGTAGAAGTTTGGGTTGACTTACCAACGCGCGCGCGATGGCAACTCGCTTTGCATCAGGATAAGAAAGCGTTCCTGCTCGACGGTTTGCCAGCGGTGATGCATAGACTCGCTCGAGTGCGATATGGGCGCGGACCTCAAGCGCTTTTTCATCGCGAGTATTAATTCCAAATGAGGCAGAGAGCAAACCGGTGCGCGCAAATCTGTTTGCACCAATCATGACATTTTCAAGCACTGTCAATTCCGGAAATAAACCAACTCCCTGAAGTGTGCGAGCAATTCCAATTGATGCTAGACGATCTGTTGCTGGCCAGGTATCACGATCTTCAAATGCAAAAGTTCCAGAGTCAGGCTTTACGACTCCGCAGATTGTGTTAAAAAGTGTGGTCTTTCCGGCGCCATTTGGTCCAATCAAACCAACGACTTCACCATGGTTAACGGTGATATCAACATTGGAGAGAGCGCGAAGTCCACCGAAGGCGACGCTAACGCCTGAGGTGCTAAGGAGCGGTTTAGTAGACATGGGCACCGTAGATTCTAGGCACACGCGGGCCAATTCGTGTCGTTATCTCGTAATTAATACTGGAGCTGGCATCACCCCAATCATCGGCGGTGTACTCGCCATGCGAGCCATTTCCGAAGATAACAACCCAATCCCCCGACTTTGCGCGGGATTCTGGCCCAAGATCGACCACAAATTGATCCATGGAGACCCGCCCAATAATGGGTGCGCGGCTGCCATTAATCCAGACCCCAGCATCATGGGCAATCCGCGGAATGCCGTCGGCATAGCCGCAGACAACAACACCTAACTTTGTATCTCGGGAAGTGAGCTCTGTTCCGCCATATCCCACCGGAGTTCCGGCTGGTACATCTTTGACCAAATAGAGCGCTGCACGTAATTGCATGGCCGGGCGCAATCCAAGTTCTTGCGAATCACCTAGCGTCGTCACATCTGGTGAGAGTCCATACATCGCAATTCCCACTCGCACCATATCGAAGGCTGCATCAGGTAAGGTAAATGCGGCGGCAGAGTTGGATAAGTGGCGAATAATGTTGGTAAATCCAAAACTTTCCAGAGTGCTTAGCATCTTTCGATATCGGTCGAGCTGTTGCTGATTCTGAGCCGCACCTGGTTGATCTGCGCTAGCAAAATGTGAGAAGAGTCCAACAATCTCAATCCCTGCGACATGGTGAGCATCTAATTGATCCCACTCGCTGAGAAAACCACCGCGCGACATTCCGGTATCTACTTCGAGGTGTACTCGTGCTTTTTTATCCTGCGATGCAATTTGGATTTCTTTCAGAGCTGCGATTGAGGCGGCGGCGATATCTATATCGTGATCGATAGCGCTCTTGAAATCCGATCCTGGCTGTAATAACCAGGCAAGTATCGGTGCGGTAACTCCTGCGGCTCGCAGTGCAAGTGCTTCTTCGAGCAACGCGACTCCAAGCATCGATGCCCCGGCATCGATGGCAGCTTTTGCAACATCTACTAGGCCATGACCGTAAGCATCTGCTTTAACAACCGCGAGCACGTTGACTCCAGATTTTTCTTTCATCAACTTCACATTTGCCTTGATGGCCGCCAGATCAATAATTGCTTCTGCTCTCATCGCTCGACCACCACCATTGCAGTAGCAATATTGCCATCATGAGAAATCGATAGATGTACTCGAGCCCCATCCACTAAATCAGCAATCGCCCCGCGAAAGAGAAAATCTGGCCTTCCATTCGGGTGGTTAATCACTTCTGCATCATGCCATGCCAAGCCGTGAACCGGGCTTAAAGCTTTATAGAGCGCCTCTTTTGCCGCAAATCGCGCTGCTAAGGATGCCGGGGCGAGTAGGCGTTCGCTTTCGGTAAATAACTTAGATGTCAGTTGTGGAGTGCGTTCGAGAGATGCGATGAATCGTTGAATATCAACGACATCTACTCCGACTCCTTCAATCACGCTTGCAAGTCTAGCGCCAGGAGGTGGATGTGGGAATTAGTGGAGTTGGCTATCAGATAGAAAGTAGCGATCAATTGCAATGATGAGCACAAGGAGTGCGCCACCTAATAAAAGCCCGCCAAACAAATCTGAGAACCAATGCGTATTGCGAACCAATGAAACGACACAGACGGTGGTTGCAAGTAACCCCACTCCGGCCGACGCTACCCGCCCTCGGTAGCGATTGACATGTGCATAACGATAAATCAAGTAGGCAATCACCCCCCAGATAAAGATTGCATTTGAAGCATGGCCGCTGGGGTATGACATACCTCCGGCATCAAAGAGATCTAATCCATCTCGCGGTTTGGTGCGACCAAGACCGACCTTAAAGGCGCCGACAACAAGATTGAGTGAGAGAAATGAAAGTATTCCTAAATTAATAGGGCGCCAGGTTTTAAACTTTCGCGAAATGTAAATTGCCACAATCAAGAGCGCGATACCCGAAACGCTACGAAGGCCTAGGTCATCTAAACGTCGAATAAGAAAATTTGAGAAGCCAGAAAATGTTGGATGGTTGAGATTATTAAAAAATCTATCTATCTCTGTAATCTGCCCATAATTAACCGCCTGATAGGTGACGGCGAGAAAGCCGGTAAAGAGAAAAGCGCTCCATTTAAGCGCGCGGCGCATCTGGCGGTGACGTGTTGCAATCATTCTTCTACGTTAGCCCTATTCAATTTTTACTCAACTGTGACAGATTTTGCGAGGTTTCGAGGTTGGTCTACATCGGTGCCACGGGCGACCGCGATTTCGTAGGCAAATACTTGTAGTGGAACTGTGGCAAGCACTGGCTGAAAGAGGGGTGAAGCAACAGGTATGCGGATGATGTGTTCGGCTCCAATAACGTCAGCACCTTCTGGGGCGATCACAATTACTCGTGCGCCACGCGCTTTAACCTCTTGAATATTACTGAGCATCTTCTCATCCAGCGCATGCTCATCTGCCGTCGGCAGAATCGCAATTACTGCAGTGCCTTCTTCAATCAGAGCGATTGGGCCGTGCTTGAGTTCGCCGCCGGCAAAACCTTCGGCGTGAATGTAAGCAAGTTCTTTCAGCTTAAGTGCACCTTCGAGGGCGATCGGATATTCCACACCGCGACCTAAGAAGAGGACGGTGTCATTGGTAGCAAATTTACGAGTTAGCTCGCGAAGCGGTTCGATTGTTTCAAGAATCTGTTCGACTTTTCCGGGAAGCTCGAGCATCTCGTCATAGAGCCCGCGAATTTCTTGATCGTTGAGTGCACCACGTACCTGAGCCAATTTAAGGCCAATGAGATAGACGGCAACAATCTGAGTAAGAAATGCTTTTGTGGAAGCAACCGCAATCTCGGGGCCGGCATGTGTGTAGAGCACCGCATCGGATTCGCGCGGAATAGTAGAAGAGTTTGTATTACACACGGCAAGAACTCGAGCTCCGGAAGCCTTTGCATGTCGCACCGCCATCAAGAGATCCATTGTCTCTCCCGATTGCGAGATAGCAATTACTAAAGAATCTTTATCAACAATTGGGTCGCGGTAGCGATATTCCGATGCAATCTCTACATCGACCGGAACCTTTGCCCACTTTTCGATGGCATATTTTGCAACCATTCCCGCGTGATAAGCAGTACCGCAAGCAATCACCGAGATTCGCTTAATCGCCTTGATCTCGTCATCACTCATGTGTAATTCATCAAGCAGGACCTGACCATTATCACTGAGACGACCAATTAATGTATCAGCGATTGCTTTGGGTTGATCAAAGATCTCTTTGAGCATGAAGTGCTCGAACCCACCTTTTTGAGCAGCTGCTGCATCCCAAGTAATTTCATACTCTTTCAGCGGCAGCGGTGCACCATCAAGGTCACAAATCGAAATATCTTCCGGACTAATGGTGACAACTTGATCTTGTCCGAGTTCTACCGCGCGCTTTGTGTAATCAATAAAGGCGGCAACATCTGATGCCAAGAAATTCTCTCCATCGCCAATGCCTGCAACCAGTGGAGAATTTCGACGAACACCCACGATCGTTTGTGGTGCATCTGCATGTATTGGCAGCAAAGTAACCGAACCGCGTAAGCGCTTTACCGCTGCGCGCATGGCGGCAGTCAAATCGCCGTTATTTTCCTTGCGCAGGTCAGATAACAAATGAGCGAC
>Ga0164293_10004250_pt1 | contig 12248 bp, 8 predicted proteins | sample GEODES118metaG_FD_111487 | JGI IMG/M metagenome (GOLD analysis project Ga0164293, IMG submission 111487) | Eutrophic lake water microbial communities from Lake Mendota, Wisconsin, USA - GEODES118 metaG | ecosystem: Environmental > Aquatic > Freshwater > Lake | place: USA: Lake Mendota, Wisconsin... | reverse complement strand
AGGATATCGAGTTCGTAGAAGCCTAGGGTGCGCTCGAAGCCCGGGGCGTCGACGTAGCCCTCACCGAAGAGGCGAAGCCAAGGGGCGTTCACGTCGATGGTGACCGAGGTCAGGTGGAAGTTGAAGCCCCCGACGCTGGTGACGGCGTAGGCGGCGCCCGGCGGGGGGGCGAAGTTGAAGTCGCGGAAGAGGTTGGGCGCGTTGAGGAGGCCGGAGAAGTCGCCGGAGGCCACGGTGACCACGGCGTTGGACGTGACGACCGGGGTGTCGTTGGCATCGCCGTCGTTAAAATCGAGGCCCGTGGCCGTGTGGATGGAGATCGGCATCGGCCCGACCAGGTTGACCGTCTGGTTGCTGGTGAAGAGCAGGTCCCCGTCCAAGGCGGGGAGAACGGGGGTGGCAAGGGCGGAGCCGGTCAGCAGCGTAGCGGCGGCGAGGCGGAGGAGCAGGGAGTTCATCGTGGTTGGTCGTTAGCGAGACAGTTTTGCGGTTCTGCCTCCCTTTAGCGTTCCCCGTGCCAACCCTTCCGAAAGACTTTTGCGATAACGCAACCCATTGCTCAACAACTACTCCGAAGGACGTCCGTGCTTCTGCTTACGTGGCAATACGGAGGCCTTTTTTGTCAGGAGCTCCGACGCGCTTTATTGCAAACCTTACACTTTACCGGGCGGGCGGCCTCCGCGGTCGGGTTCGCACGGGGCGCCGAGCGGCCTTCCGCGCGGAACGGGCGAGGCTTGCCGGGACGGCGCGAACGCGGTGCGCTCACCCGTATGCGCCACCCCTTGCTGCTCGCCCTGCTGGCCTGCTCGCTGCTCGCCCCCGCCTTCGCCGCAACTCCCGCGGCTACGGCGGGCTCGCTCGTCTTTGTCGGCACGTACACCGGCCCGAAGAGTCGCGGGATCCACGCCTTCCGTCTCGTCGAGCGGGCGGGTGAGCCGGCCTTGGAACCCCTCGGCCTCGCCGCCGAGATGGCCCAGCCCTCGTTCCTCGCCCTCGACCCTGCGCGCGGCCTGCTCTTCGCCATCAGCGAGTCCGCCACCTTCGGGGATCGGCCCACCGGCTGGGTCGCCTCCTTCCGCATCGACCGCGCCACCGGGCGCCTCGAACGGCTCAGCACGGCTTCCTCGGGTGCCCCCGGCCCCTGCCACCTCCTTTTAGACCGCACCGGCCGCACCATTCTGGTCGCAAACTACAGCGGCGCCGCGGTCGCCTCGCTGCCCGTGGATGCCACCGGCCGCCTCGGCGAACCCGTCTCCATCCTCCGGCACGAGGGCAGCAGCGTGCACCCGACGCGCCAGAAGGCCCCGCACCCGCACGCGGTCACCCTCGATCCGGCGGAGCGCTTCCTCTACGTGTGTGACCTCGGGATCGACCAGGTGCGGGTCTACCGCTTCGACGCGGCCACCCACCGCCTGACGCCGCACACGCCCGCGCACGTGAGCCTGCGCCCCGGCGCCGGGCCGCGCCACCTAGCGTTCCGGCCCGATGGCCGCTTCGCCTACGCGGTCAACGAGCTCGACTCGACGGTCACCGTGTTCCGCCACGACGCGGCCGCCGGCCGCCTGGAGACCGTGGAGTCCGTGCGCACGCTCCCCGCGGGGTTCTCCGGCCGGAGCACCACCGCGGAAATCCAGGCGCACCCGAACGGCCGCTGGCTGTACGCCTCCAACCGCGGCCACGACAGCCTCGCGATCTTCGCGATCGACGCCGAACGCGGCACCCTCACCGCGCGGGGTCACGTGCCGACCGGGGGCCGCACGCCACGGCACTTCGGCTGGGACCCCACCGGGACGATCGTCGCAATGGGCAACCAAGATTCGGATACGGTGGTGCTGGGACGGCTCGATCCCGCGACGGGCGCCATCCGCCCATCCCCGCACGTGGCGGCGGTGCCGTCGCCCGTGTGTATGGTGTTCCTGCCCTCGACGCCCTGAGCCGCGAGCGGCCCCGGGTAGGCGCGCGGTTGCAGGTTTCGCCCTGACCCCTTCCGCGAAAAATCAGCGGGCCGCGGCGGCCTGCTGGAAAGCGAGGCGCACGACGCTCGCGTCGCTGTTGGGAAAATTCGAGCGCTGCACCATCAGGATGTAGGCGACCCCCTTGACCGGATCGATCCACGCCTGCGTGCCCCACGCACCACCGTGCCCGAAAGTCCCCGGGGACAGCATCGCCGCGAGGCCCGGGTGCGGCTGCTGCAGGATGCAGGTGCCAGGCCCCCACGCGTAATTCCGGCCATACTGCCCGTGCGCCTCACTCTGGAAAAAGCCGGTCGGGAGGTCCCCCGTCAGCGGCGTCCGCAGCGCCTGCACGGCCGCGACACTCAGGATCCGCCGCCCCTCGAACACCCCTTCCCCGAGCAGCAGCTGGCAGAACCGCGCATAATCGCGCCCGGTCGAGTACAGGCCGCCATTCGGCAGCGGCGGCCGGTTGCGGCCCCCCTCGTACCCGGCGCGCGGCGGCACGGGACGCAGTTCGCCCGTCTGCCGGTGCTTCTCGTAGGCCGTCACTAGGCGCGCCCGGATATCCCCCTCCGGAAAGAAGGTCGTGTCCTTCATCCCGAGCGGGCCGAACAGGCGGCGGGCGAGGAACTCATCGAAGGACAGCCCGCTGATCCGTTCCACGATGCGGCCGGCGACGTTGATGCCGGACTGGGTGTACTTCCAGCGGGCGCCCGGTTCGTACTGCATCGGGGCCGCGAGCCACGCCGGGACGAGATCCGCCAAGGTGCGGGCGGCCTCGGCGGCGGGTCCGGGAGCCTCGGCCAGACCCGAGGTATGCGTGAGCACCTGGGCGATCGTGAGGTTCGCGGGCCGGCCCGCGGGCGTGCGCAGCGCGGCGAACTCCGGGAGATGCTTCGCCACGGGGTCCTCGAGGCGGAGCTTGCCCTCGTCCTGCAGCAGCAGAATCGCGGCCCCGGTGAGGGGCTTGGTCATCGACGCGATCCAAAAGACCGTATCCTCGCGCATTGGGCGGCCAGCGGCGCGGTCAGCGAGGCCGGTGGCGGCGTGATGTAGGATCGCGTCGCGGGTGACCACGAGGGTCACCGCCCCGGCGATCTCGCCGGCCTCCACCTGGGCGGTGAGGGCGGCTTGGACGGCGGGCAGGACGGGAGCAGAGGGCGCGCCGGCAAACGCGGCGGCGAAAGGAAACAGCGAGGCAAGGAGGCGGAGGGGAAGGCGCATCGGCGGGGTGGACCCCCGGAGCCTGCGGAACTCCTCCCCGCGGCCGCAACCGGCAATTGCGGCGCTTAGACGGCCGGGGCGGACGGCTTCCGCACCCAACCGCCGGCGGAGACCGCTGGGCGCGGTCGGACCCTCTCCGCCGGGCTCAGACCTGGCCCACCGGGGCGGCCGCCGCGGCGAGGCGGTTATTGGCGGCCGGGGCGGTCTGGTCGGTCTTGACGGCGAAGAATTCCAGCAGGTGCGTGACCTTCGCGTAGCCGCGGGCGCGCAGCGCCTCCTCGAGGGCGAGGATCGCGCCGCGGACGGGACCCGAGAGGTCCTCGTTCAGCTCCGCGAACTTTTGGCTCTCCTTGCAGAAAACCCGGTAGCGCGGGGTGGCGTCCTTCATCCGCTCGAAAACCGTCGTGCCGTTGTAACGGAAACTCCGTTGCACTAGGCCGTGCTCCTCGAAGACCAGCATCGAGCGGTAAATCGTGACCAGATCGCACCCCTCTTCACCGACCATCGAGTGCAGCTCCTCCACCGACAGCGGCTCGCTGCCGCGGGCAAGGGTGGAGAGCAGCTGCACGCGGGACTTGGTGATCCGCAACCCGCTCTCCCGCAGCTTGTTGATCGCGTCCTCAAGGTAGATCTGGGCCGAGTTGTCCTCCGCGCCCGAGGCGGCGAAAGGCTGGTTGGAGTGGATCGAGGAAATCATGGTGGGAAAGGTGGGCTGCGGGGTGGTGCGGTCAGGTGTTCGTTGAGTGCCCTCCTTAAAGCAAAGGTCATACCAAGTTTTTTGATCTGTCGTAAACAGCTAGTTACTAACTACTTAAAAATTATACGCCTATTTTGACCCGCTCCAAAACTGTAAATCAAGCCGACGAGATGTCCGTAAATCTTACAGGAGCGCCAACTTTGGGCGGCGCGCTTGCCTCCCGGCGCCACCCTGACTCCTTCGCTCGCGATGCGCCCCCGCTACCCGAACTTTGCCCGGCGAGCGCTCCCCCCGCAGCTCTGGCGCTGGATCTTGGTCGCGAACCTGGCGGCCGGGGTCTTGTTCAGCGGCTGGTACTGGTTCCAACCGACGGGCCGGCAGGCGGAGGTGGACCGCCTCGTCTCGGCCGCGCTAGCGCGGGACAAGCGGGTGGGCTTCCTCGAGGTCGTCTGGGATATCTGGGAGCTCTACTACGCGGGCAGCGGCTCCGGCACGGTGGCCCCGGGGGACAACCGCATCGTGTACGGGGGCCTCCCGCGGCCGAAAGCCGAAGGCGAGGACCTGCGCGTGTTGGTGAACCAAGGCTACGTGGTCGGTTACAGTGACGCGCTGGGACTCGCCCGCTGGGCGGCCTACCGGGTCGTGGACCTGCCCCGGATTCCCCCGGCGCCGCCGCGGCCGGACCGCTTCACCGTAGATCGCCGGACCGCCGCGCGGGTGGAGCCACAGGTGTACACCGGCTCCGGCTACGACCGCGGCCACCTCGCGCCGAACTTTGCCATCGCGACCCGCCACGGTGCCGCCGCCCAGCGGGAGACGTTCCTGATGTCGAACATCGCCCCGCAGCGCCACCGCCTCAACGCGGGCCTGTGGCAGGACCTAGAACAGCGGATCGCGACCAATTACCCCGCACGCTACGGGGAAGTCTGGGTCCTCACCGGCCCCGTGCTGGGCCCGGAGCCGGCGCGGCTGAAGGGGCGCGTCGCGGTGCCCGCCGCCTTCTACCAGATCATCGTGGACGAGCAGGACGGGCGCTTGCGGACCCTGGCCTTTATTGTGCCGCAGGAGGCGGCAGCCCACGCGGACCCGGCGCGGTACCTGACCACCATTGCGGAGGTCGAGGCGCGCACCGGTCTGGATTTCCTCGCCGCGTTGGAGGACGCGGCGGAGCGGGAGGTGGAAAGCCGCCGGGCGGGGCGCGTGTGGTGAACCGGCCGGGGCGCCGGGCCTATTCCGGCTTCTGCAGCCCCAGCTTCTCCATCAGCTCGTAAAGGGTGGGCCGGCTGACGCCGAGGTCGGCGGCGGCCCCGCTGACCTTGCCGCCGTTGCGGCGGAGGGCCTCCGTGACCAACTCGCGTTCCACCCGTTCCCGAGCCTCGCGCAGCGTGGTGGCCTTGGTGGCGGCAGATCCGGCGATTAGCTCCAGGTCTGCGGCGCTGATGCGCTTGCCCTCGGCCATAATCACGGCGCGGCGGACCCGGTTCTGCAGTTCCCGGACGTTGCCGGGCCAGTTGTGTTCGCGCAGGGAGCGGATCGCCTCGGGCATAAACGTGAGCCCCTTGCGATCGTTCTCCTCGCCGAAGCGCTGGAGGAACGTCTTCGCCAGCAGGACCACGTCGTCATCGCGCTCGCGCAAGGCCGGCAGGTTGATCTTCACCACCGCGAGGCGGTAGAACAGATCCTCGCGGAAGGTGCCGTCGGCCATCTTCTTCTTCAGATCCGCGTTGGTGGCGGCGACCACGCGGGTATCCACGCTGATCTCCTCCCGGCCGCCAACGCGCTCCATCGTCTTTTCTTGGAGGAAGCGAAGCAGCTTCACCTGGATCGCGAGGGGCACGTCGCCGATTTCATCGAGGAACAGCGTGCCCCCGGCGGCGAGCTCGATGCGGCCCTTGCGCTGCGTGACCGCCCCGGTGAAGGCGCCCTTCTCGTGGCCGAAAAGCTCGCTCTCAATGAGGTTCTCGGGGGTTGCGCTGCAGTTGATCGCGACAAAGGGCCCGTCGGCCCGGCGGCTGCGGCGGTGGATCGCGCGGGCCGTCATCTCCTTGCCCGTACCACTCTCGCCGAGCACCAGCACCGGGGCTTCGGAGGTCGCCACCTTGCGGATGGAGTCAAAGCAGATCTGCATCCGCGAGCCGGTGCCGACGATCTCCTCAAAGGCGTCGGAATCCACCTTGGCCTGCAGCTGGCGGTACTCGCGCTCCAGCCCGACGATCTGGAAACAGCGGCGAAGCATCAGCTTCAGGTCCTCCATATCGATCGGCTTGGTGAAGAAGTCGTAGGCGCCCGACCCGATGGCGTGGAGCGCGTTGGCCTTCTCGCCCTGGCCGCTGACGATCACGACCTTCACGTCCGGATCGAGCGCGATGAGCTCGGCCAGGGTCGCGAGGCCCTCGGAGGGGGAGGCCGGCTGCGGGGGCAGGCCGAGGTCGAGCAGGACCACGGCCGGACGATGGGTGCGGAAGGCGGCGATCGCGCCGGGGCGGTCCCCGGCAAGAATGGGCTCGTACTCCCCGCTGAGGGCCCAGCGCATCTGCGTCCGGATTTCCTCGTCGTCGTCGACCAGCAGGAGCTTGGGCTTGGGTTTATTTTCCATGGAGGGGAAGCAGGACCTGGAAGGTGGTGCCGCGGCCGGGCGAACTCGCCACAGTGAGCCGGCCACCGTGGGCCTCGACAATCATTTTGCTCTGGAACATCCCGATCCCGAGGCCCGTCTTCTTGGTCGTCTGGAACGGCCGGAAGAGCTGGCGGGCGAGGAACTCGGGGCTCATCCCGCACCCGGTGTCGGCCACCTCCAGGATCACGTGCGGTCCCTGCGCGAAGGTGCGCACCCGGATCTCGCCGTCGGGCGGGGTCGCCTCGATCGCATTCAGGATGAGATTGGTCACGACCTTCTGCAGCTGTTCCGCATCGGCGGCCGCCGCCGGCAGCGCGGGTAGGTCGTGGGCGAACGTCTGCGGGGCGTTGGCGGCCAGGGGCTCGGCGCACCGCGCGACCAGGGCGGAAAGGTCGGTGGACGTCAGGCTGAGCTTGAGGTCGTGCCGCAGCTGACCAAGGCGGCCAATCAGCCGGTTCATATGGTCGACTGTCTTGCCCATCCCGCGCAGGGCATCCTCGCGGAAGGCGGGGTCGTTGAAGTGCCGCGGCAGGTTCTGCAGCATCAGGTTCAGCGTAAAGGCGGCGTTCTTCAGGTCGTGGACGAAGAACGTCGCCATCGCCTGAAAGGCCTCGAGCTCCTTCGACTGCACCAAGCGCTGGGAGAACTGGACGTTCAGGAGCCGCGTCGTCAGGTGGTCGGCCACGCAGCCGAGCATATCCATATCCTGCTCGGGGAAGGAGAGCCCGCCGATGCGGTCGCCGATAATGATCAGGCCGATCACGCGCCCCTGCCGGGCGAAGGGCGCGCAAATGCGGTGCCCACCGCGATCCGGGAACTCGCTCGGCTGCCAGCGCCGCAGCGCCGCGGCCCAGGGCGTCTGGGCCAGCTCGATGTCCACCGGCGCCGGGTGGGCGCTGAAATGCGCGAGTACCAGCGCCACCTCGTCCGGTTCCGGGCGCGTCGCCGCGATCTTCTCGGGGCTGAGCGAGGTTGAGGCGGCGACCTCCAGCCGGTCCCCATTCTCGCCCGCGAGCCAGATCGTGGCCGAGAGGGCCTGGAAGACGTCGGCGGAGAGCTTCACCGTGTTGCGGCAGAGGGCGGTGGTGTCGGTCATCTCCGCCGTGCCCTCGGAGAACTTCCGCCAAACCGTCTGGTAATCGTAGAACGGACGCTGGAAGTGGCGGCTGATCCAGCGGCGGAGGTGCAGGCGGATGCGGTCCGACTGGGCGAGCACCACCAGCAGCACCATCGCCACCAGCAGGACGAGCGCTTTGAGGGCGAAGGCGGAGGTGCCGCCAAAGAGGGTGGCCAGCTTGGCGATCAGCCCGACCAGCACCAGGTAACCGGCCGCGAGCAAAATGATGATCGAGCCCTGCAGGACGGACTGCGACGGGTAGACCTCGGCCTCGAACTTGGTAGTGCGCAGCAGGTGGCGCCCGATCACCGCCAGCGCCACCAGCATCGCGAGGGAGCGCGTCGTCTCGAGGGAGGAGCCGAGGGCGCCGTAGAGGAGCGCCTGGCTGGCCGTGTAGAGTTGCGAGAGGAAAAGGATCCCCACGCCGAGGAGCATAAACTTGATCCGCCAGCGCTGGGTGCCGACCGCGGCGCGGTACGTGCGCTCGAGGTTGGCGAGGATCAAAATGCTGAGCGGCAAAATCAACAGGTAGAGGAGCTTCGCCGGACCGGAGAGCACCAGCACCCAGCGCTCGTCCGGCGCGGAGTGCACCTTGAAAAGCTCGCCGAACTCGGCGACGGCGATCGCACCCGGCACCAGCAGCGCGGCCGGCCAGAGCCAGCGCCAGCTGCGCAGGAAATTGGGGGCGTTGAGCCGCGCGTACGTGAGGCTGAACACCAGCCACACCCCCGGGGCGACGGAAACGATCGTTAGCCGCCACTGCTGCCAGCGCTCCACGGCGCCGGCGGTGTCGGAGAGCAGGCTCAGGCCGGCGAAAAAGCGGTCGAGCGCCAGCAGGTAAATGCCCGCCACGAAGGTCCAGTCCGCCGGGTTGCGCCGGGCGCGCAGACCGGCGACCAAGCCCACGCCGGTCGCGACGAGCGCGGCGGCGAAGCAAAGGATGGATTCGTCAAACAGGCGGAGCACGAGTCCCGGGAGAATCACGGGCCGGCGGCCGGAAGGCGAGGCTGCACGGTGGGGGTAACTACGTCCCGCCCCGGGCAATTACCACCCGGGCCCCCGCACCCCGGTTAAGCCCGCTCGCGCGGCGGGCTTAACCGAGTTCCCAACCGGCGCGATAGGTGCCGCGGATGATGGGATCCGCTTCCGGGCGACCCGGAACCTTCAGGTTCGCCCCATCCCACTGGATCGGCTTCTTCAAGCGCAGGGCGAGATTCCCCAGGTGTCCCAGTTCCGCGAGGTGGGCGCCATAGGCGAAGGCGCTGCTCGCCGGGGCCCCGCCCTTACAGGCGTTGATCCAATCGCGGTGGTGGCCCTGCGAGCGCACCAAGGTCGCGGCCGGCTTGGGCGCGGCCCGCAGGCTCTCCGGGAACAGCCGGGGCGCCCCGCCGGCACCATCGCACTGGATCGCTCCCTTCTCGCCCACGAACAGCACCCCGCGGCCCGGCAGCGGGAAACCGCCCAGCGCGGCGGGCGCGACGGGACGCAGCCCGCCGTCATACCACGTGACGCGCACCGGCGGCTGGTTGCCGCGCGCAGGGAAATCGTAGGTCACCAAGGCCCCGTGCGGCGCGATCTCCTGGTCCATCGGCCCGGCGGCGTGGGCCTCCACGCGCGTCGGCAGCGGCAGGTCGAGCGCCCAGGTCGCGGCATCGAGGTCGTGGCTGGCAAAGTCGCCGATGCTCGAGCCCCCGAAATCCCAGAAATCGCGCCACGCCACCGGATGGTAGGCGGGATGGTAGCCGCGGGGGGAGCGGGGCCCGAGCCAGAGGTCCCAATTCATCCCTTCCGGGACGGCGGGCGCCCCTTCGGGGCGCGTCGCGAGGGTGGGGTTCCAGCGCTTCGTGCCGACCCACGCGTGCACCTCGCGCACCGTCCCGATGACCCCGGCCTGGATAGCCTCGACCGTCTCGCGCATCCCGACCGTGGAATGCCCCTGGTTGCCGGTCTGCGTGGCGAGGCCCGTCTCGCGGGCGACGCGGGCGACCTCGCGCGCCTCGTGGATGTTATGGGTGAGCGGCTTCTCGCAATAGACGTGCTTCCCGGCGCGCAGGGCCCGGAGCGACACGGCGGCGTGGAGGTGGTCCGGCGTGGCGCAGAGCACGGCGTCGACCGCCCGCTCCTGCTCCAGCAGCACCCGGAAGTCCTCGTAAGCGGCGCAGCGGAAGTTCGGCGTCTTGACCGCGTAATGCTTCTCCACCGCAGCCTGGGCCGGGTCCCGCCCGCCGGTCCCCTTGTAGTAAAACGCCTCCAAGCTGAACGTCCGCGCCGGGTCCGCCACCGCGATCACCTGCACATCCGCCAAGGCGAGGAGTTCCCGCAGGTTCTGCAGGCCGCGCCCGCCCACGCCCACTACCGCGACGTTCACCTTCTCGCTCGGCGGCACGAATTTGGGCCCCCCGAGGAGCGCCCGGGGCAAAACCTGCACCGTGGCGGCGGCAGCCACGGAAGTGCGGAGGAAACGACGGCGGGTGGAGGGCGTAACCTTCATCAGAATTTCAGCGGCGGGACAGGCAGTACAGATGCGTCGCGGTGCGGATGAAGATCTCCCCGTCCGCCACCGCCGGGGTCGTCAAGGTATAGCTTCCATCGAGCGCATTCTTGGCGATCAACCGGTACTGCGGCCCGACCGCCACGACCGCCGTCTCGGCCGACTCGCTGGTGATGTACAGCTTCCCGTCGGCCAGCGTCGGCGAACCGCTGGTCCGCCCGATCCCGGTGTTCTCCGGGCCGTAGACCTTCTCGCCCGTCTTCGCCCGCACGCAGGTGATAGCCCCCTGATCATCAACCATATAAAGATACTCTCCATCCGCCACCGGCGTCGGGACGTCCGGCGAGCCGCGCTCCGTCCATTTCCAGGCCAAATGACTGGTCGTGATGTCGCCCGTGCCGCCGGCGCGGAACGCAAGGAATGGCTTTACGCGGGTGGGGACGAAGATCATCCCCTGGTGCACCAGCGGCGAGGCGATGGTGCGGTAGTTCTTCGAGTTATCCGGGTTCAGGCCGCCGCCGCGCCAGAGTTCGCGCCCGGTCGCGGGATCGTGGCCCGTGACGTAGCCGCCGCCGCCCACCACGACCTCGCGGCGGCCGTTAACCTCGAGGAGGACGGGGGTGGTGTAGGCGTCGGGCGTCTCGTGTTCGGCATCCGTGGGCCGGTCGACCCGCCAGAGCAGCTTCCCGTCGGTGGCGCGGAGGGCAAAGAGGTAGGAGGGGTCGTCGGTGTAAAGGCCCTGCAGGTTTTGGAAGATGAGGGCCTCCCCGACCAGCAGCGGCGAGGAGCCGTAGCCGAACTGGACCCCGAGTTTCCCGAAGGCCTTCTCCATATTGAAGTTCCACTTCAGGTTGCCCGCGAAGTCGTAGCAGGCGATGGCCCCGTTACCCGACGCGACCCAGACCAGCTTGCCGTCCGTCACCGGGGACGGGGACGACATATTGTGCTTCATCTTGATGCTGTTGCCTTGGTCGTACTGGCGGCGCCAGAGCTCGCGCCCGGTGGCGCGGTCAAGGCACAGCAGCAGAATCTCCTGCCCGCCGGGCCCGCGGCCGCCGGCGGGGCTGGGACGGGCCTTCTTGCCCGGCGCGGGCGGTGGGGGCGGCGGCGTGCTGCCGGGGACCTCCGCAGAGGGCGTGTTGAGGAAGATGCGGTCGCCCCAGACCGTGGGCGTGGACCCGCTCCACGCGGGCATCTCCTGCTTCCACTTCACGTTCTCGGTGGTGGACCAAGTCTCGGGTAGGTTGCGGGCCTCCGGCGCGGTCCCATCGCCGCGGGGGCCGCGCCAGCCCGGCCAGTCGCCGGCGAAGGCGGGGGCGAGCAGGAGGGCGCCGAGCAGGAGCGACGCAGGCTGAAGGCGAAGGGCCGGGGCAAGGGAGGAGCGCATCGTGGGGAGTGAGGCGACCCCGGCACGGGGCGTGCCGGCGGCGGACAACGAGACTGGAGGCGAGGCGCGGAGCGTTGTCGAGCGCGCCGCGTCAGCCCTAGGCAAAAGTTTGTAAAATCCACGCCGCCCGCGCGACGCAGGCTCGCCTTTCGCCCTGCGCACGTTTGCCTCCGGCCTAGCCAGGGAGCGGAATGCCTCCGCCGACCCCCGCTTTTTCCCCGATGATGCGAAGCCTGCCCGCCTCCGCCCGCGCCACCCTGCTACTCGCCGCCGGCGCCGCCACTATCCTGCACCCCGCGCTGACCGCCGCCGAGTTCGACCAGCGGATGGCCAACTTCTCCAGTCGCACCCAGGTGGGCGCGGACGCCAACGCGGCCTTCATCGGCTTCGCCGTCGGCCCCGGCCAAACCAAGACCGTCCTCATCCGCGCCGTGGGCCCAGCCCTCACCGGCTTCGGCGTGGCCGGGGCTCTCCCGGATCCGGTGATCGAGCTCTTCGCGGCGGCCAACCCCAACACTCCGCTGCTGCGGAACGACAACTGGACCGCGGACACCATCGGCGGCGCCAACGCCTTCGCCCGCGTCGGCGCCTTCGCGCTCACCGCCGGCAGCCGCGACGCCGCGATGGTCGCCACGCTCGGCCCCGGCTCCTATTCGGCCATCGTCCGCGACGTCGCCAACCGCTCGGGCATCGCCCTCGTGGAAGTGTACGACGTGACCGGCCGCGCCCGCCTGACCAACCTCTCGACCCGCGCCCAAGT
>Ga0164293_10004249_pt1 | contig 12248 bp, 13 predicted proteins | sample GEODES118metaG_FD_111487 | JGI IMG/M metagenome (GOLD analysis project Ga0164293, IMG submission 111487) | Eutrophic lake water microbial communities from Lake Mendota, Wisconsin, USA - GEODES118 metaG | ecosystem: Environmental > Aquatic > Freshwater > Lake | place: USA: Lake Mendota... | reverse complement strand
TCATAGAAGACCTTGTAGTAGTTAGATCCGTCGAACTGTGCATTTACAACTGCTCCTACTCTAGGGATGGTGATGTTTCCAGAACCCCTAGAAGAGGAAAAAGAAAGACCAGAAATCTGATCTGCCCACGGAATATCTTCAATTTCTAAATCTTCAAAAAATCCAAAGACTCTAACTCTCGCCCTTCCTTGCTTTAAAGGGTCGTTGATATCTACTATTTCTCCAAGATGTATGTGTGGGTTGCTCATAATTACGTATTAGGGAACTATTACACCGCTTTCTGCTCCTATCGAGTCTGTCCCTGCTAGAGGAACTGCTCCGGGGATAGGACCATTTTTAGTTCCTAGACTTATGTTAAATGTATCTGGACCCTTTGTGTTTCCAAGATCTACGGGTGCCATAGGAATAAAGTCCCCCGTGGTTGGAGGATATTCTCTTCCGATATCTCCTCTTCTGTAGTTAGGAGAGGTAGCACTATATACTGGGGCCGGAGGGGTATCGAAGGTGTTGGACGGAGATCGGAGTTCGTTTCCTGCAACAATCGGTGACTCCGGAGAATATACCTGACCGATGTTTCTCTCTGAAAAAGAGGAAGACATGTTATCGGGATAGACTTTTCCTCCAGGGATTGGATAAGCTCTGTCCGGAACCCCCAAATCTCCTCCAGGAACTGAAGCGTATTCGTCGATTCTAAAACCTGGATATGCTCTATCAGGGACACCAAGATCTCTGCCTGGAACATCTGCGTATTCATCCCCGCCCGGAGCAGGATAAATCCTATCCGGAACTCCGAGATCGGATCCAGGTGAGGTTGGATATTCGTCTCCAGTAGGAAGAGGGTAAACTCTATCAGGAACTCCAAGATCAGATCCAGGTGAGGTTGGATATTCGTCTCCAGTAGGAAGAGGATAAACCCTTCCAGGAACACCTAGGTCTGAGCCAGGAACATTTAAGTATTCGTCGCTCTTCGACATCGGATAGACTCTACCAGGAACCCCTAGATCTGGCCCAGGAACAGTAGGATAAACATCCTTGTCTGTCTGGATTGTTGGGTATAGTCTCTCTGGCGGTCCACCCTGTCCAGTGCTCTGGGGAGTAGGTAGATTTCCGGCAAACACGTTGTCAATCCCCGTCTGAGCTGCTCCGTTGAGGAAATTCTGAGCGTTAAAAAATCCAAACTGTCCCCCTTGATTAGTCAGCCTTGCCAGCTGGGCTGGATTAAAACTGTAGATGTTTCCCAGCATGCTTTGACTGATCCCCCCGAAAGCTGGAGTTATGTATTGGGCTATTCCTTCGTTGATCAGATCGCTGATTGCCTGGGAGGTAATATTCGTCAAGGCTTCTCTTCCTAGGCTAACTATAGTTTCTAGGTCTAAAGTGTCGTTATAAATCTGAACCGTACTTCTGTTTTGGTCGTAAGAGTCGCCAAGAACAAGATAGTTTCCGTCCGTTCTAATGTTTGGAAACTGGGTCTTCATTCTCACCTTTCCCACGTGGATGTCAAAAGAGACTTTTGCTGCATCCGGGTCTAATCCAGCGTCGATGGTCGAAAATGGAGAAGACTTAGAAAAATCAAATTCGCACTGCTGACACTCATAGATCAGAACCGGTTTAATTCCACTTTGGTCCTGTTGATTTCTAAAAGCGTCTATGTCGTTCATTAGCCCAGACTGGGATAAGACTCCCCTCGTGAAGGAATTAAAAGCATTCCCTGCTCCTGCAGGCTGTCTTTCCCCCGGAGGTGTGTTTGCTATAGATCCTCCTGGATTTCGATCAGAAGTAATTAGTGAAGTCAGATCGTCCAAAGCAGAAACTGCTGCAGATGATCCAGTGAGTCTGGTTGTTTTAAAGAAATTTCTAATCTCTGTGACATAGATCCACATCGTGAATTTTCTCAAATTCCTAGGAACCAACCATCTCATATTGTCTGCATCAAACATTGCTTGATTGTAGAGATTAGCAAGAGCAGTCATTCTCAAGTTCAGAGATTCTAAACAATTAACAGTCAGCTTCTTGCCTGCAGTTCTAGCAGAATTATAGGAGTCTTTTCCTGGCTCGGTTTGAAATCCAGATATATTAAGCTTCTCAAGATCGCTGAGTCCTTCGACAGACTGGAAAAACCAGGGTGAATTGTTGTTGATGTCCTGAAGAAGAATTTGAAACTGTCTAAGAGCGTTTGCTCTCTTAAGGGCATTTCCTTTTAAATAAGATCCGTCTCTCTGCAGAAGATAATTATAGGCAGAATAATAGACAACATTGGTTGAAGTAAACCCATACTGGGGCTGGCCAAACATATTCTGAGGCATATTGGCAGCTCCATCGGTTGTTGTGTAGTTGGGGACTCTAAGTAGAGGACTAGGAGCCCATCCATTTTCCAGATTAACTGGGAGAGACCCGAAATCGAACACAAATTTAAACCCAAGGTAGGTTGGATCCTCGTTTGCTCCGGATCTGGAGAGATTAAATCCTTTTAAAAATAAGGATCTGTTTCTATCTGTTGCTTGAATTCCCATGGGCTTTTGTTATATTTATCCGTTATTTGTATTAACCGTATTTGTAACCACGTTAATTGGAAACGCCTTCGGAAGATTGCCTGCACTGTTAAGAAACCATTCTCTCTTGCAGAGATTGAGAATTTGATAAAATCCTCTGGAAGTGTCCCATCCGATTGTATATCCCATCAAGACGTAGTTTCCGGATAGGAATTGGTCTAACACCATCCCTGCGCTGTGTTGGGATTTTTGATCATTGGAAATTCCTGTGTTCTCCATCCTAGGACCTTTTTGGGTCGTATAAATTGCAACAGGAACGCACTGTCCCCGATAGAATCCAGCAAAGTAGGAAGTAGTCTCTACCTGGAGGGTAAATTTGGTAACGTCGGAAAGGTTAAGCGGGTTTTGAACTCTAGCCTGAAGGTAGTTCGGGTGAACCTGTCCTTCTGGTCCAGAATCTAGAATTCCCATCCATTTTTTCCTAATTTCTTTTAGATATTCCTTCTCAGAAGCTCTTCCTCTTTGAAGAACCATATTTTCCTGTACATCTTCTGTGGTAGTTGCCTGGATCGAATAAGAAACGCTCTTGACAGCTGCAGACTCCTTATACTCTGTGTTTTCGTCGTAAAATTGAACAACTTGGATATACCCCATCTGATTTGTGGTGTTTCCTGCCTCGCTGATTAGGGTATATCCGTTAATATAAAAAGGATACCCTGCGTAATAAGTAGCATTGGTAACTAAAAGGGGAAGGTCAGTTGCTTGGAGTTCAATCCCAGGAAAAAGTGTGTCGTTGGCTGCTCCTTTAGCAGCTCCAACTTGAACTTTTACTGTCTGGCTTACATCTTTGGCTTCCAGCTGATTATTGATATTAACAAAGTTTAGATTATAATAGGCGTCAATCCATACACCATAGAAGCTTCTGTCGTCCTTATAAGAGCTAAGCGACACGTCCTTAATAAAATTATAGTAGGAGAGATTTGGGCAGATCCAAGTCATCGTGTCATTCAGACTTGGGTCGTTGGTTGCAAACCCTAGATCTAAATCTTGAGAGACTTGAAAAAGAGTATCATAAGAGGTCTTGTCTCTGTAAGCTTTACAGACCTCGGAATAGAACCCAGGAACTCTACACTCACCTAAGACAGAGAAAATAATCATGTCTCCCTCTGAGGTACTAGAAACATTAGAGTCCACGCTAAGAATATTAAAATCCATTCTAATGGGCTTATAAACATTCACGTTGGATCTAATGTATATAGAAGCAATATCACCATCTTTTGGATAACTGACGGTCAGAAATGTAGCACTCCCCGTATAGAACTTAAAGCTCACGACAGGCAGAATTTCATTCAGATCAAGACTAAAGTCCATTAAGAACTTGTTTACGAAATATCCATTGATGTAGATGATAGGTTTAAAGTATCCAGCCTCCTTTTCGTCTGCATCCCGCAAAAACATGTCCGGAGAATCTACGTTCCCGGTTCTATTTGCAATAGCAAGTTCATCGACAACGATTCCCGTTTTAGCGTAGTTCCTAATTATGATCGACTCCGCTGCCATAATTTATTATAAAGGTAAACCGTTAGGATTAGGACCAGCTGAACTGACGCTAGGACCAAGAGCAATAACCTGAGGTGTCTTCAGAACTTGAACCTCTCCCTGTTGAAGAATATTAGGAGGGAGAGCCTGAGGAATTGGATTTTTAGCTTGGGCCTGTGCTTCGACAAATTTTTTCCTGGAATCACTAACCTGGAAGGCTTTATTTTCCTGGGATCTCCTAAATGCAGTATTAGGGTTGGTTGAAGTGTTGTTTTGAGAGATTAATTTTCTCTTCTGGTCAAACGCTGCGTCCAGCCTATCCTGAACGGGAATAGCAAAAAGCATTCCTTCACTGATTGCAAAAGGGTTGGAATATGAATTTATCTTCATTAGAGACCCAACGTTGGTCAGGTTTCCATATGCCTGGAGACAGATTAGATCGGGTCTCATCTGGGCCTCCTCTGTAACCGTGTAGAATTTACTTATCTTTAGGTTGATCCGGGAAAAACTAACAGAAGATCTAGTTAGGTCCCAGATCCCAACCCCCTGATCCATTAGATCCCTATTGGGGTTGAAAATATTTTTATTTCTCGAAAGTGTATCTATTTCTATCATGATCTAATTGTTATTGAGGTTCAGCTCCTGGCTGCTGTTGATTAAATAGGTTTTCTGGACCGTAGAAGTTTCCTATTGCGGTGGTTGTGTCGTTAGCATCAGTAGTAATAACTTGACCTTGAGTAGTTCCGAATGCTCCAACAGACTGAGAGTTTGAATATACAGGTGCAACAGACTGGTAGAGCCTTCCTTCTCCTCTATTAAACATAGATTCGATTTCTCCTCTTTCTCTCTCCCTCGCTTGCTGGAGGGTAATGGTTGCAGTTATCTCTGTTGGGAAATCGTCTGGACCCAATGTGTCTCCGAAAGAAATACTAAGGTCCTTACAGACTAAATTACCCATCATTGCAATTGGGTTGCAGGGGTTCCCAACGACCAAATGCCACTCTCCGGTAGGTGCACCAGTGAGGACAGACATCGGGAGAACTAGGTCCTTAACGAAGGTTTCGGTTAGAGAATATAGAAGGATATTGTTTACCTGGCTGCTGTTTCCAAGATCCGAAGCAAGATCTTTTAGTGTCTTATCATTCAGCTGATTAGCTGTCTGAGCTAAGAAATCTCTGGCTCTGGTGACCGAATTTAAGGTTCCAACTATTGCCTCTGCTGTAGGGTCTCCGTTAGTAGACTGGTTTGGGTCAACTGCATATTTGATCAGCGTCTTAACCCACTCGACCGGATCAGCATAAAATCTAGCCAGGCCTTCTTCTCCACCCGGAAAATTGACAGCAGGAAATCCGTTGTTATATCTAATTTCCGGGGTCAAGAAGTTTCCGTAGTTAGTGCAAAGAGCTAGCAGATTTCCTAGAATATCCACCATAGCAGCTTTCGTATTAACTTCACCGACAGAGGTCAGTTCGTAGTGAAAAACCACCGGAAATTCCTTGTACATTCCGTTAAGTCCTTTCCCCCTAAGAAGTGCCTTATCAACGGTGTCGACAGAAACCCAGATAAAGTCCGAGAGTGGTCCACCCGCTTCAACTGCCTTGTCTCTCAGTGCGGAATTTCTTCTTGCTGCGGTGCTCTCCTGAAACCCGCTGTCCGAAGCAGCAGCAGCAAGATCTACCGCCTTCTGAATTGCGTCGAACCCATTTTCCCCAACATTTCCGCCTAGACCAAATAAACTGTTGATTACATCCCCAAGTTGGTTCTTAAAGAGTCCCTTATTAAATCCTTCTTGGGGTTTAAGGGAGTCTTGAGTAAATGAGGTCCATTCCATGCCAGTGCTAAATCCGATAATGGAGTCTAGGGTGTTTCCTGTATTTCCTCCCCACCAAGTAACGGCTTGAGCAACAGGTCTACCTGCACCTTTAACCTTAAATGAATCGGTGTTCTTAATTTTTTCAGGAACAGACAGATTGTCCCTCATCGGGGAAGGAAATCTTCTGAGAGTGATCATATAGTTGTTCGGAATGTGCCCGTAGTATTTACAGTAGATAAAATCCCTCCAATAGTATGGAGCAGATGCACCTCCTGTGATATAGGATCCGTGATCCCCAGGGCCAAACAAAAAGCTGAAGATGTTGTTCTTCCTCTGATTTGCTACCCCTAAATTTGCCTGAGTCTGTCTAACCAAGAATCCAGCGCTGGGATTTCTAGATGCACCCGAGATTGAATTAACCTCTGATACCTTAGAATTATATTCAGTTCTCTCCGAAAGATAGTAGTTCTCGTAAAAATTAGGGTCCTGATTTCCAACTATCGAGTAGAACAGATACTGTCCATACTTAGCATTGTTGTAATCGTAGATGGCTGCATTATAGAATAAAGATCTAGCAGTAGGGCCAGCATAAGGTTTAACTCTACCGGAGTTATACCTCTTCTCGACCATCTCCTTGGTGGAGTTCTGGAGGAGGGTTGTGTTGTTGCCCGTGTTTATCCTGCCATTAGATCCCGGAAATCTATCCGCAGCGGTAGGGTTATTCGTTGATAAACTCGGTCCCTGCTGTGTAGGCTGGTTTGTTGATGCCATTTTTTATAGTACGATTTTTATAGAGACTGGATGGTATAAGAAATTTCACCCCTTAGGTCTTCTAGAAAATGTTCTAAATTTTCAACAAAAGACTCGGAGATGTTCTTATGAACCACCAAGATTCCGCTACACTTCGTACTATATATTCCTTGGGTAATTTTCTTCTGAACTGAGTAGTTTATTACAAACTCAGATTCTCTAGACAGACTTCCTGTGTCGTATCCAAGGTCTTTAATAATTTTTCCAATGTCGACAACAAATAGGTCTTCCTCTGTAGAGGACTTCTTCTTTGCTTCTTTTAGAGAGCATTCCGCTAGAAAAAATTTAATCTCTTGCAAATCTTCCTGCATTATTTGAATTCATTAGATGAAATTTGCTAGTTGATTTGTTATTTTTTTCCGAGGAACCCAAATGGATTTATTTCTATCCCGTCTTCTTCTTGTGAATTTTGGGTCGTTTCAGGGGAAACTGATTCTCCCTCAATTTGATAGTTTTTTAGCTCCTGTAGATAATGGGTGTGAAGATGTTCACCTGCTTGGTTAGACCTTTGGTATCTTCCCACCATCTGATTGTAATTCTCCTTTTTATCAAGTAGCCCCATTTGTTTGGCATACTCCCTTCTATTCCTTCTCGATAAACTTGACATCTTTCTTATGCTTGTGTGTTATCTCCCTGAGTCGATCCAAATTCAAAGTCAGGAGAGGTGGTTTGAATGTCCATTCCTAGAACATATTTAAATAGTTTTAGAAAAAGACCAGGGATAAAAATATCTTTTTCCTTGATAACGTCGTTTGCGTGAATGAATTTAAATTCAGCTGCTTGCTCCATTGGACTTCCGTCTGTCTTTGGATCTTCCTTTGGAATTCCAGTAACATCAACTGCAAAACAGGGCTGCTCGTGATCAACAAACTTAGAAGATGTAACAGATCCAAGATAGTACCATTTAGCAATATCAGGAACGTTAAATCCAGTCTCTTCGTATAACTCTCTCTGAGCAGTAGAAAGTAGATCCCCGTCCTCGTCGTCCGTCGTTCCGGTTACTAGGCTGATGTGATGTCCATCTTCTCTAAATGGATTTGGCTCCTTTAACACACCAACTGCTAGGGGTAAACCCTGGTCGTCTGAGGTGAAAGGCATCACTACTACGTTGGTGAATAGTGGTTTAATTCCAACCATTCCCCCGCAGTCGAGGAATTGGAAGCTCTCTGTTTCGTGGAGGGTCTTAGTCTTCGGAAAGTTCATCTTGTTCTATTTCTTCTTTTTTAACTGTCTTAACTGAACTGGTCTTTTTGGTCTCGTAGAAAGAAGTTTTAATGGATTCTGCGATTGCATTTCTAATGTCTTCAATCTCAACTCCTTCTGTCACATAGCTTGCTATTTCTGTCTCTGCATCTTCAAAAGAGGTCACAAGGACGTTGTAAAGAGACTTTGTTGGTAGATTTAGCTTCAGACTAATGTTAACATTGACCCAGTTTGGTTTTTGCTTTTTTAGTAGCTTATATATCGGAGATTCTTCTACACCTACTTGAACTGAGTTACCGTAGTCTACAGAGTTAACTGATCCCCTTTTATCTTGTGCTTTCTTAGGGGTAGGCTCTGCTGGAGCTGGATGAGAAATTCCAAATTCTACAGGGGTAGCTGGGAAAAGATCCATAAATTCAGAAAGAAGTTCAACATTCATTCTTCCTCCTCCTTGGAAGTAAACAAACTTCATTCCTCCTGATTCTACAACGCTGTCGTATTTTTCTACCATACCAGCTTGTTCGCCTTTTATCCACTGAAAATCTGAATTTTTTAGTTCAGTCTCAAGTTCTTCCAGAGTTTTTTCTGCAAAGTTCATTTTATTTTTCTTTTTAAATATACTGCTTATTAATTTCAACATTCGGATGTTGGGTTCCTATATTATACACGGGACAAGAATAATGTTTCCTTTCCAAGGGTTAAAATAATAAGACTAGAATTTAATCTTCTAGAAGAAAGAATGGAATTAGTTTCGGGGATCAGTAGATCCCGTTGTGTATTTTTCTCTAGCTTTAGCATACATCTCATCTAAAACTTCCTCAGTTAGAGTGTTCATCAGCATCTTCTTGATCCGACTTATCTCTTTTTCGCTATCCGAAACGGTCTCCACGTGCTTGGTCGATTTTGGTCTCCAGTCGTGGTTCTTTAAAATTGAATTGAGATAATTCACCACCGGTTCCTGGTAGAGGGCTGGGTCTCTTTCGAGACTGCTGTGGAATAAGTATTTATGGATTGGATCTTTTACCAGATCTGTTATCTTTCCAGTCTTCCTAGAGAATCTTCCTTGCGGGGTATTAAAGATGGTTTCGAAGCCGGGTTTGTCCCTGTAGATTTCCACCTGTGGGGAAGATGACCCAGAATTTAGATAGATCTTTAGATTTTTGAGAAAGTCTTCTCCGTCCTTCTTCTTCAACTCAATTTCTGATCCATCCTCTAGATACGCTATCCAGTGGTTGTCCTTCTTTTTTTCAACTTTAGTAACAGTGGTATCAATGCCAAGAATTTCGATTACAGAGAGAATATCCCCCTCGACGGACTGCTCCTGCGGGAGAGAAAAATCCTTAGACTCAACAAAAGAATCCAATAGATCATCCAGGCACTGCTGGTTTTCCTCGTTGTCCCACCATCTGATATTTTTTCTAGTCTGGAGAATAGGGGAATGTGAACTTCCGGAAACATCAAAAGAGCTTTTAGGAAAAGAAACGGGATCGGATTCTTTTCCGTCTCCGTAGATGTACTTAAGTGTTAAATCATCTGCGTCCTCGTCCAGCCCAGAAACGATGATGTTCTGGTCGGTTGTTTCACCTCCAGCTCCAGGGCAAGACGTCTTAATCTTGTAGCCCCAGTCACTAAAAGGTCCAATAATTCCAAGATCCTTCTTATAGGAGTTTCCCTCGTTGATCGAGTAGGAGTAGTTCCAATAGTCGGAGATAAAATTAGCTTTCATAGTACTCGTCTCTTCCAAACTCGACAACGACTTTAAAGTCTCTCACCTCCATGGATTTTCTCATGTCGATGGTGATTCTTTTTGGATATGTAGGAATAATGTAGTCTAGTTTTTCGACAATCACCATAGCAGGATCTATATTTACACCCGTTTCGATTTCAAATTCAAAAGTCTTTTTGTCGTTCGGATAATCGTCAACGTCAATTTCAAGTTCTATTCTATGAATCTGGAAATCAACACCGTCAATTCCTGCTTTGTTCCTGGTCACAGCTGCCTCGTATTCAACCTCACATTTAGCATCATCCACGTTCATAATCTCGGGCGGATTCCCCTTTACAATAATATCAGTGTACTTGAGATCACAGATAAAATAGTGCTCGTTAGAAAAATTTTTAGTCTTTCCGCTTAAATAAGTGTTATAGTCGTCTACCCTTGCCATGTCGATTGGATACTTTTTATCTATATATCATCGACGGTAGAAGTAAAACAAGGAAGGGGATCCAGTAGAAATTAGCGGCTGAGAATATATAGAGAACCTAAAATAACTAAATTAAGACTATGAAAGATATCAGTCAAATTTGGTTTCTCAAGTCTCCAATAGACGCAGAACACAAGTACTATATTCTGCTAGACTTCCTGAAATCTATCAACGAGGAGATCAAAAAAAATAATGTCTATTCCCCCACGAAGAAGATATTCTCCATGATCAAGGATCTAGATTACTTCCACAAGAACTGGACCATGGACGGATATAAGGAACTATTTATTACAGAGGAGGACGAGGAGATTCTTTCTTTCTATAGGAAGAATAAGATGTCGGGGGAGGAAGAAGAAGAGGTTAGATCAATCATAGAAAATTCTCTTAAAGTTTTATATAAGTATGCAGATCTAGGGATAAATCTCTGGAAGCAGATGGAGGGAAGGATCAAGATGTATAATCTAGAAGTTCCGGAAAGTTCGCAGGAGAGCGGAATTACCATCTTTAGAAACATGTCGACAGACGAAGTTTTCCCTTACTGGTGGAAGAAGACAGGGATCAAGATAGGAGAGGAGGTTCGAAGAGGGGTAGTTCTCAAGGGGATATCCATTCTGAACAGTAAATATTCAATGTCTTACGAGTTTATCCTCCACGAAACTCTGGTTTCGATGGGAATTCAAGACGGGACTAAGTTCCCCTGCACAATCATAGAAATCTCCGAGGACTTTGATAAAAGCTCGGAGATTTTTAAAATAGCTAAAGAAAGATTTATTCAGGAAATTGATCCCGATTAAAAATTAAAAGTCTTTTAGTCTAACAACTGAGAATCCCTCAGCATCAAAAGACTCAGACTCACTAGCGTCCATATTAAACACGCTATTAGGCATTTGTGCAGAGGTTAGACCGTCTGCAGTAGTGTAGTCTCTGTTTCCACCTGCTCCATTTCCCGGAATAGTAATACCTGCCTGATCTGGACTCCAGATTGCATTTGCATACCCTACCCAGTCGTAAGCTGGCTCTCTTTTGATAGTGTGTAGACCAGTCTTATCACCACTCAAAGGATCCTGAACGTCTGGTGCTAGGTATTTAAAGGTATCGTCCATTACTCTAGCTCTAAATTGCTTAAAGTCTAGTACTTCTCTTTTTGAAACGTCTTCTAAGTTCATAGTTTAATTGTTTTATTATCCAACCATTCCTCTTCCTTGGGTTCCCCCTAGAAGGCTACTAATTAGATCCATTGGATTTGTATTTGATTGATCTGCTGCTCTTTGAACCGCAGGATTAGAAGCAAGTTTTTGTGCTTCTTGTGGGGTTACCATTAGAGGATTTTTTCCTGCAGTATTCGAAAATGCTGTTTTAGATCCAGAGGATGCTCCTCCCAGAATCCACGTCCAAAGATCAACTAAGGTTTCTCTTAAGTCTGCCTGTCTGGTTTGATTAGAAAGCATTTCTTTCAGTGTTCTGTAGATCCAGCCGTTCTTATCCTCAACTTTAAATCTAGTAGCAATTCCGTCTATTCCCATTTCGGAAATGGTCTCGATGGTTGCATCTGCTAGTTTAGGAGCCATATCTCTGACGCTTATTTCTCCCGAGATAAACTGTGGATATTCAGCAATATCAACTTGTTCAACGAAGTTCGTTAAAATAGTTCCTAACAATGATTCCGGTTTTACACCAAAATATCCATAAAGGTATTCAGTTAACTTTCCTTTTGCAACGTCAACTAGTCCTTCCCCTGCGGAAGATAGTAGGGAGCTCAAAGAAAAATCTTCATTTGTGCTTTGGAAATCGGAGAATTTTTTAATAATTTGAGCCATTTAAAAATGATTATTTGCTCTATATATCTTCTCCAGATTTTTTTTATCTTTCCCCTAGGAACAGATCTATAGCTCTATATCTATATGCTAGCTTATCTTCTTTGATCCCTGGATTCTTCAACGGAGCTTTTTTTCTATTGACGATTTCGTCAGGAAGGAGAGGACCAAAAGTGTCTTTTAGAATCTTTTTGTCTTTTCTCCATTCTAAAGGAAGATGTAGGGCAAAAGTTACAATCTCTAGATTTAGAAAGGGATTTCTAAGTTCTAACGTGTGAGCCATCGACATCTTGTCCAGTCTAGGAAGATGGTAGAAACTCAACTCCTCAAACACGTCAGATCCCTGTGAATCGTACTCGTGGATCCTTTTATA
>Ga0164293_10004248_pt1 | contig 12249 bp, 14 predicted proteins | sample GEODES118metaG_FD_111487 | JGI IMG/M metagenome (GOLD analysis project Ga0164293, IMG submission 111487) | Eutrophic lake water microbial communities from Lake Mendota, Wisconsin, USA - GEODES118 metaG | ecosystem: Environmental > Aquatic > Freshwater > Lake | place: USA: Lake Mendota... | reverse complement strand
TGCCCCATCCCCTGCTCCCCGATCGACAGGAAGAGGTTTGTTGGGCGCTGCCGGCTTCGTCAATGCGGATTTCGCCGTGATCATGCGGCACTGCCGACACAAAAGGCGCAAACTGTGGAGGCCCGACCGGGAATCGAACCCGGGTGCACGGATTTGCAGTCCGTTACGTCACCACTCCGCCATCGGGCCTCGCAAGTGGAGCGTTGCCCTAGCAAGGCAGGGGCGTGGGGGCAATGGCCTATGTTGCAGACGACGCGTTGCGCTGCATTGCAACCTGATCCGGCGATTCGGCCATTGCGCGACACGCCGCCGCAGGGCAAAAGCCGTGGCCATGATGACGACCGCTTCCGCCGCCCAGCGCCAGACCATGGTGGATTCCCAGCTGAAAACCGTTGGGGTCACTGATGCCGGCGTGCTGGCGGCCTTTGCCGAAATCCCGCGCGAAGCCTTTCTGCCACCAGCCCTCGCAGCGCTGGCCCAGGCCGACGCCGCCCACGAATTGGCACCTGGCCGTTATCTGCTGGCACCGCTGGCGCTGGCGCTGTTGCTGCAGCACGCCGGCGTGCGCGCCGGGGAGCGTGTACTGGTGGTAGGCAGCGCTTCGGGCTATTCGGCGGCCGTGCTGGCGCATATGGGTGCGAAGGTGACGGCACTGGAAAGCGATGCAGCACTGATCGCCATGGCCGAAGCGGCCGGCGTGCCCAGCGTCTCCGGGCCACTGGCCGAAGGCTGGGCGGCCGCTGCTCCCTATGATCTGATCCTGTTCGAAGGCGCCATCGCCGCCGTGCCACCGGCCATCGCCGCCCAACTGGCACCCGGCGGCCGAATCGCCGCCGTGCTGCGCCAGTCGGGCGTTGGCCGCGGCTATGCCGGGCCGCTTACGGCGGGCGGTCGCCCGGCGGGCCTGCCGTTCATCGAGATGGCGGCGCCCGATCTGCCCGGCTTTGCCCAGCCGCGCGAATTCGCCTTTTGACCCGAGATTTTCTCGTTCTGCCTGCACAGCGGCAGTGGCGCTTTTCTTCATGATGTCGTAACTGTTTCGCATGAGCGAGCCGCCGCCTGCACTTGACGTCATTCTTGCCTCCATCCGCGCCCGGGTGATGGAGCCCGGCAATGATGACAATGAAGATTCGCCGCCGCCCGCGCCCGCCCTGGCCCCGGCGCCGGCACCGGTTTCGCTGGCCAATGTGACCCTGCCGGCCAGCAGCACCGGCATGACGCTGGATGAACTGATGCGTTCGATGCTGGCGCCGCAGATCAAGGCCTGGCTGGACGCCAACATGCCGGAAATCGTCGAGAAACTGGCACGCGAGGAAATCAAGCGCCTTACCGGCAAGCTGTAGGGCTTTCCCGCATCGCACCCAGCGGCTATGCGCCGTGGGCTATGATCGACAAGATTTTCGACCCCGCCAGCTTTGAACAGCGTTGGTATGCCCATTGGGAACACAACGCCCGCTTCCGGCCGTCCCGTCCGGATGCGCAGCCGTTCACCATCGTCATCCCGCCGCCGAATGTGACGGGCAGCCTGCACATCGGCCACGCGCTCGACAACACGCTGCAGGATCTGCTGATCCGCTGGCACCGGCTGAATGGCCGCGATGCGCGCTGGATCGTTGGCACTGATCATGCCGGCATCGCCACTCAGATGGTGGTGGAACGCCGCTTGGCCGAAGCGCAACAGCCCGGCCGCACCGCCATGGGCCGCGACGCCTTTGAAGCCAAGGTGTGGGAATGGAAAGCCGAATCCGGCGGCACCATCACCGGCCAGCTGCGCCGCCTGGGCGCGTCGTGCGATTGGGAGAACGAGCGTTTCACCATGGACGACGGCTTCAACAAGGCCGTGCTCAAGGTGTTCGTTGAGCTCTACAACCAGAAATTGCTCTATCGCGACAAGCGGCTGGTGAACTGGGACCCGAAGCTGAAGACTGCGATTTCCGATCTGGAAGTGGAAACCCGCGAAGTCGCCGGGACGTTCACCCATATCCGCTATCCGCTGGCCGATGGCGCGCGGCTCGATAACGGCGCCGATCACATCATCGTCGCCACCACCCGCCCCGAAACCATGCTGGGCGATACCGCCGTCGCCGTGGGCGCCGATGATCCGCGCTATGCCTCCGTCATCGGCAAGCACGTCCTGCTGCCGATCACCGGCCGCCGCATTCCGATCATCGCCGATGAACATGCCGATCCGGAACTGGGTTCGGGCGCGGTGAAGATCACGCCGGCGCATGATTTCAACGACTGGCAGGTGTATGAGCGCAACAAGGCTATCGGCTGGATCAACATCCTCGACGCCGAAGCCCGCATCTGCGCCGCCGATGGCGTGCCCGCCGATTATGTGGGCCTGAGCCGCGAAGACGCCCGCAAGCAGGTGGTCGCCGATCTCGAAGCCCTCGAACTGATCGAGCGCATCGAACAGAAGACCATCCAGATGCCCTATGGCGACCGCTCCGGCGTGGTGATCGAGCCGTGGCTAACCGACCAATGGTATGTGAACGCCGCCGAACTGGCGAAAGACGCGCTGGCGGCCGTCCACGATGGCCGCACCCAGTTCGTGCCGAAGACCTGGGAAAAGACCTATTTCAACTGGATGGAGAATATCCAGCCCTGGTGCGTGAGCCGCCAGCTTTGGTGGGGCCACCGCATCCCGGCCTGGTATGCGTCTGATGGTAGCGTGTTCGTCGCCGAGACTGAAGCCGAAGCCCAGGCTCAGGCCGGCGATGTGCCGCTGACCCGTGACGAAGACGTGCTCGACACCTGGTTCTCGTCGGCGCTGTGGCCGTTCGGCACGCTCGGCTGGCCGGAGCAGACGACCGACCTCGCCCGCCACTACCCCGGCGACGTGCTGGTGACCGGTTTCGACATCATCTTCTTCTGGGTCGCCCGCATGATGATGCAGGGCCTGCATTTCATGGACGATGTGCCGTTTCGCACCGTCTATTGCCACGGCCTGGTACGCGACGCCAAGGGCCAGAAGATGAGCAAATCCAAGGGCAACACCGTCGATCCCCTGGTGCTCATCGATCAATATGGCGCCGATGCGCTGCGCTTCACGCTCACCGCGATGGAAACGCAGGGGCGTGACATCAAATTGAGTGAAAGCCGCATCGAAGGCTATCGCAACTTCGCCACCAAGCTGTGGAACGCGGCGCGCTTTGCCCAATCCAACGGCATTGGCGGAAGTGCCTCGCCGTTGCCCCCCACCGCCAGCCAGCCGGTCAACCGCTGGATCATCGGCGAAGTGCGCGCCACGGCGAAAACGCTGGAACAGGCGATCGCCGATTTCCGTTTCGATGCCTATGCCGACGCCATCTACAAATTGGTGTGGAGCCGCTTCTGCGACTGGTATCTGGAACTGATCAAGCCGCTGCTGGCGGAAGGCGCGGACGCTGCCGTGGCCGCCGAAACGCGCACTGTCGCCGGTTGGGCGCTCGATCAGATCCTCGTCATGCTGCACCCGGTGATGCCGTTCCTCACCGAGGAATTGTGGCACCAGCTGGCCATCCGTGACGATCTGATCCAGGCCGAATGGGTCGCCACCGACGCCATTCCTGAAGATGCCGCCGCAAGTGCGGATATCGACTGGCTGATCGGCCTGATTTCCGAAGTCCGCTCGGCGCGAACCGAAGTGAACGTGCCGCCGTCGGCCAAGCTCGCCTACGCCGTGGACGGCGCCTCAGCTGCAACGCAGGCGCGGCTTGCGGCCAATGCAGCGGTCATCGAACGCCTCGCGCGCATCCTTCCCGGCGAGGTCCCAGCGGGCGGCCGCCTGCAAGTGGTGCACGGTGAAGCGACCATCCTGATTCCCATTGGCGACGTGGTCGATCTCGCCGCCGAGAAATCCCGGCTCGACAAGGCGATGGCCGCCGCAATCAAGGAACGTGATGCGCTGGCGGGACGCCTGAGCAACCCCGGCTTCACCGACAAGGCCAAACCCGAAGCCGTGGAAAAGGCGCGCGAAGACCACGCCGCCCGCAGTGCCGAGGCCGAGCGGCTGGCGGCGGCGCTGTCGCGCCTGGGCTAAGACTTCCCCCTTGGCGGCAGCGTCCAGCCTGTTAGGCTGTCGCCATTCCAATGGGGAATTCCACATGCTCTATCGCACTATCGCGCTGGCCTTGCTGCTCGCCACACCCGCACTCGCCCAGCCCGCCGCAGCGCCTCCCTCCAATATCGCCGACAACCCCGATGTGCAGGCCGCCGAGCGATTGTTCAGCGCCTGGCTTGAAGGCCAGATCGCCTATCGCGGCCTCCCTGGCGTCGCCGTCGGCGTGGTGCATGATCAGCAACTGGTGTGGTCAAAAGGCTTCGGCTTTGCCGACATCGCGTCGAAAAAGCCGATGACGGCAGACACGCGCTTCCGCATCGCGTCGAACTCCAAGATCTTTGCGGCCATCGCCATCCTTCAACTGCGTGAAGCCGGAAAGTTGCGGCTGGACGATCCGGTGAGCAAACATCTGCCCTGGTTCACGATGAAACCGGCCGGTCCGGACGATGGCCCGATCACCATCGAGCAATTGCTCTCCCACTCATCGGGCCTGCAGCGCGAGGCCGGCGATCATTGGTCGAGCTTCGATTTTCCCAGCGAGGCCGAGCTGAAGGCGCTGATGGCCGGGCGCCAGTCCGCCTTCCCGCCGCAGACGCGCTGGAAATATTCCAACCTCGCCTTTGGCATCGCCGGGCTGGTGGTGGAGCTGGTAAGCGGCCAGCGATGGGCCGATTATGTCACCGCCAATATCCTCAAGCCGCTGGATATGACTGCCAGCAGCATCGATCGGCCCGATCCCGGCCTGGCCACGCCCTACGCCAATCGCACACCCGATGGCACCCGCCGGGTGCATCCGTTCGTGGATGCCAAGGGCATGGCGGCCGCGACGGGCGTGACCAGCAATGTGAACGATTTGGCCAAGTTCATCTCCGCATGGTTCCGCCGCGCGCCCAAGGCCGGTGGCAACAACGTGCTTTCGGCCGGTTCGTGGCGCGAAGCCCTGCGCGTGCGCAGCGTGGACGAGGATTGGGAATCGGGTTCGGGCCTGGGCTTTGATATTGAGCGCTTCAAGGGCAAGACCTATTCCGGCCATGGCGGCGGCTATCCCGGCAACACCACGATGACGATGGCCCAGATCGACGACAAGGTGGGTGTGATCGTGCTGACCAACACCACCGATTCCAACCCCGGCGACATCGCTAACCAGTTGATGGCAACGGTTGGCGATGCCGTGGCAAAGGCCGCCAAACCAAAGGCCACGTCCTGGGATCCGGCCTGGGCGCGCTTTGCCGGCCTCTATCGCGGCAATTACAGTGATGGCATCACCCAGATCGTGCTGCTCAACCAGCAATTGGTGGTGATTTCGGGCAACGCCCGTTCCACCGAAGTGCGCGAAAAGCTGGAACCGCTGGGTGAAGGTCGCTTCCGGCTGATGGCACCCACCGGCGGCGGCCCCATCGGCGAGATCGTGTATTTCGAGGAAAAGGATGGCAAGGTGACCCGCATGTACATGGGCGACGGTTGGAGCGAGCGCGTCAACAACTACTGACGCGCCCCCTTTCCCCGCGCCCGCCATCTGCTAGAAGGCCGGCGTGCACCGTTACGCAAATCCAACGCGATTCCTGAAGATCGCCCGTGTCGTCACGCCAATCGTGGCACTTCTTGGCATGGCGCTGACCGCGGCCGGCCTGTGGATTGGCCTGTTCGCCAGTCCGCCGGATTACCAGCAGGGGGAAAGCGTGCGCATCATGTATGTGCATGTGCCCGCCGCCTGGCTGGGCGCGGGCGGTTACATGAGCCTTGCCATCGCATCGGCCACCGCGCTGATCTGGCGCCACCCGCTCGCCACCATTGCCGCCCGCGCCATTGCGCCGGCGGGTGCGGCCTTCACCGCCATCTGCCTGATCTCCGGATCGCTGTGGGGCAAGCCGACCTGGGGCACATACTGGGTGTGGGACGCACGGCTCACCTCCATGCTGATTCTGCTCTTCCTGTATCTCGGCTATCTGGCGCTGTCGGCAAGCGAAGCGGAAAAGGGCGGCGAAGCCCGCGCCTCGTCCATTCTGGCGCTGGTTGGCGTGATCAACTTGCCGATCATCAAATATTCGGTGGAATGGTGGAACACACTGCACCAGGGCAGCAGCATTTCGGTGGTCAACGCCTCGTCCAAGATCGCGCCGGCCTTGCTGACGCCGCTGCTGCTGTCGGTAGCGGGCTTTTCCTTCCTGTTTGCCGCCATCGTCCTGATGCGGATGCGGGCGATGCTGGCGCAGCAGCGCGTTGACGCGCGCAGCCGGCGCATGGCGGAGGCTTTGGCGTAATGGATGGCATCGTCACACGCCCCGATCTGTGGGCCAATTTCATCTGGCCGGCCTATGCCATCACGATGGTCGGCCTTGTTGGCCTGCTGGCGTGGGCCTACATCTCGATGCGAACGGCCGAGAAAAAGGCCGATGAGGTGAAACGCCCCCGAGGGTCTCTACAATGAAAGCCAAACATCAACGCCTGTGGCTGGTCGTTGGCGCACTCACAGCGCTGGGCGGGGCTGGCGTGCTGGCGTTTTCGACGCTGGGCGAAAAGGCGACCTATTTCTACGCGCCCTCCGATCTCGCGAAAGGGCCGGCGCCCACTGACGCGATCCGGCTGGGCGGCATGGTCGAAAAGGGCTCGATCCAGCGCGATGGCGAAACCATCCGCTTCGTGGTGACCGACATGGCGAAGACGGTTCCCGTTACTTACACCGGCATCCTCCCCGATCTGTTCCGCGAGGGCCAGGGCGTGATCGCTGAAGGCAAGATCGATCCCGCCACCGGCAGGTTCACCGCCGAGACCATCCTGGCCAAGCACGATGAGAAATACATGCCGCCCGAAGTGGCCGGCGCCATGAAGAAGACCGGCGCGGTTTCAACCGGCGGTTGATGGCACGTCCTGTTTCGCCGCTGTGGGGCGGCCTGTTCACCACCGCTGCCCTGTGCCTTGCCGCGCCATTGTCGCTCGACCTCGGGCCGGTGCCCATCACCCTGCAATCGCTGATCGTCTGCCTGGCGGGCGCGCTGGCGGGCGGCGCTGGCGTGCTCGGGGTTCTGGGCTGGTTGCTGTTGGCGGCGCTCGGCCTGCCGGTGCTGGCCGGCATGAAGGGCGGATTGCTGGCGATGGGCGGCTTCAGCGCCGGCTTCATCGTGGCGCTGCCACTGGCGGCGCGGCTGGCGATGCGCTGGCAGCCGGGCTGGAGCTGGCGGCAAACACTGTTGCTGATGCTTGCCGCCCATGCCCTGCTGCTGGCGCTGGGCGGCGCCGTGATCACCCTGCGCGGCGGCGACGTCACCGCACTGGCCGTGCTGCTGCCGGGCGCAGGGGTAAAGGCAGTGGTGGCAACTTTGGTGCTGGTGATGGTGGGGCGACGGCCTGCCTAGTCGTGCTGCGGCACCCGCGTTGTGCCCCAGGCGTCGCCCATGTCTTCCAGCACCAAGTCAATCACTTCGATGCGTGCACGGATAGCAATGCCGGCGGCGCAAGTGATGACCAGCCAATCGCCATCATGGGCCAGCGAGAGGATCACTGTCACCGCTTCCGGATCATTGGGCCAGCCGGCGCGCTGCACGGCGTCAACCGTCTCCACCCGCAGGGCGCTGCGGATGCGGCTCGGCGCGTCGGCCTCACGGCGGTAGCGGTTGATCAGCAGTGCCAGCCGCCGCGCCTTGCGATCAAGGCCGACATCGGCCAGCCGCAACGTCGCGTCCTGCAACAGCGCCGAGAAGGTCTCGATATCGCCGGGCTCCTGGCCCAGCAGGGCGAGGCGTTCAGCCATCCCCAACCCGCTCGATATCGGCGCCCACGGCCTGGAGCTTTTCTTCCAACCGCTCGTAACCGCGATCAAGGTGATAGACGCGGCTGACCGTGGTTTCACCTTCTGCTGCCAGCCCGGCCAACACCAGGCTCATGGAGGCGCGCAAATCGGTGGCCATCACTTCGGCACCATAGAGTTTCGGCACGCCGCGCACGATCGCGCTGCGGCCGCGCACGGTGATGTCCGCTCCCATGCGCGCCAGTTCCGGCACGTGCATGAAGCGGTTTTCAAAGATGGTTTCGGTCAGCAGCGACGCGCCATCGGCCACGGTGAGCATCGCCATGAACTGCGCCTGCATATCGGTGGCGAAACCCGGATAGGGCGATGTTGAAACATTGATGCCCTTCATTTCGCCATGGCGGCGCACGATGATGCCATCGGGCGTCTCTTCGGTTTCAACGCCGGCTTCGTGCAGCATGTCAAGCGTCACACCCAGATCCTCGGCGGACGCGCCGACCAATTCGACCTCGCCCCCGGCAATGGCCGCGGCGCAGGCATAGGAGCCCGCCTCGATGCGATCAGGCATCACGGCATAGGTGGCGCCGTGCAATTCCTTCACACCGGTGATGGTCAGCTTCTCAGTGCCGATGCCCTGGATCTTGGCACCCATGGCAACCAGGCAGTTACACAGATCGACAATCTCCGGCTCACGCGCGACGTTCTCCAGAACGGAGGTGCCCTTGCACAGCACGGCCGTCATCACCGCATTTTCGGTTGCGCCCACAGAAACGATGGGAAACACGTAACGTCCGCCCGGCAGGCCGCCCATCGGGGCCGTCGCCTTCACATAGCCGGCCGCCAGTTCGATGTTGGCGCCCAGATGTTCCAGCGCCTTCAGGTGCAGATCGATCGGCCGGTTGCCGATGGCGCAACCGCCGGGCAGCGAAACCGTGGCTTCGCCGGCGCGGGCCAGCAGCGGGCCCAGCACGAGGATGGAGGCGCGCATCTTGCGCACGATGTCGTAGGGGGCCAGCGTGGAGGTGATGCGGTTGGCGCGCACCGTCATCACGCGGCCGAATTCATCGGGGCTGGTGCCTTCAATGGTGGTCGACAGGCCGTGATTGTTGAGCAGGTGGCCGAACGTATCGATATCGGCCAGCCGCGGCAGGTTCCGCAGCGTCAGTGGCTCGTCGGTAAGCAGTGCGCACGGCATCAATGTGAGCGCGGCGTTCTTGGCGCCGGAAATCTGGATGCGGCCTTTGAGGCGGCGGCCCCCGCGGATGACGATCTTGTCCATATTCGCGCCTTAGCGCGTTGCAGCCTCGCGCGCCACTGGCCGGCGCAGCGAAAACGTATAGACCGCCAGGCCGGCCCAGATGCAGCAGAACGCCGCCAGCCGCGCCGGATCCAGTACTTCCCCGAACAGCAGCACCGCCTCCAGCAGCACCATGGTGGGGGCCACATATTGCATCAGGCCCAGGGTGGAGAGCGGCAGCCGCCGCGCCGCCAGGCCGAACAGAAGTAGCGGGATCGCCGTGGCCAGCCCGCCCAGTGCCAGAGTCATCGTCGTGACCGACGGCCAACCGGCAAATCCTTGCGGCGTTTGGGCCACCCACAGTGCCGCCATCGGCGCCAATAGCAGCGTTTCAACAAACAGGCCGGTCGCGGTATCCACCGCCGCCTGCTTGCGGATCAGGCCATAGACGCCGAACGACAGCGCCAGCGCGAGGGAAACCAGCGGCAGCGAACCACGCTCGATGGTGAGCACCGCCACGCCCAGCGCCGCAAGGGCGACCGCAACCCATTGCAGCCGACCCAGCCGCTCGCCCAGCAACACCACGCCGAACAGCACCGAAACCAGCGGATTGATGAAATAGCCCAGCGACGTATCGATGGCGTGGCCCGCCAGTATTGCCCAAGTGTAGACGCCCCAATTGATGGTGATGCACACCGCCGATGCCAGCAGCATCAACAACAAGCGCGGCTGGCGCAGGGCACCCAATACCCGTTCCCAGCCCTTCAGGCCGGTAATCAGCAGCACCACCACCAGCACGGTCCACAAGATGCGGTGCGCCAGCACATCAGCCGCGGGCACGCCCTGCAACAGGCGCAGGTAGAAGGGCAGCACGCCCCAGATCAGATAGGCGCCCATACCGGCGAAAAAGCCAAGGCGGGCTTCGGAAGGAGGTGTTGCGCTCACCGGGCGGCGTTAGCCGGCAATGGCCGGGCGCGCCACCCCTTACAGCTTGGGCAAAGTCACGCCGCGCTGACCCATATATTTGCCGGCGCGGTCGGCATAGCTCACCTCGCACGGTTCATTGCCCTTGAGGAACAGGAACTGGCAGGCGCCTTCGTTGGCATAGATGCGGGCCGGCAGCGGCGTGGTGTTGGAAAATTCCAGCGTGACATGCCCTTCCCAGCCCGGTTCCAACGGCGTCACGTTCACGATGATGCCGCAGCGGGCATAGGTGGACTTGCCCAGGCAGATCACCAGCACGTCGCGCGGGATGCGGAAATATTCGACCGTGCGGGCCAGCGCGAAGCTGTTGGGCGGGATCACGCACACATCGGTCTTGCGATCGACGAAGCTATTGGCCTGGAAATCCTTGGGATCGACGATGGCGCTGTCCACGTTGGTGAAGATCTTGAACTCGTCGGCCACCCGCGCGTCGTAACCATAGCTCGACAGGCCATAGCTGATGCAGCCGCCGCGCGTCTGGCGCTCCACGAACGGTTCGATCATGCCCTCGTTCAGAGCGGTTTCGCGAATCCAGCGGTCGGACAATACGGACATCAGTGGCCTTTGATGTGGAGGACGCAGATCAGGGTGAACAGGCGGCGCGCGGTGTCGAAATCGACGATAGCGCGGGTTTCCAGCCGTTCCTTCAACAGTTCGGCGGCATCATTGTGGATGCCGCGCCGCGCCATGTCGATGGTTTCGATCTGGCCGGGGCTGGCCTGGCGGATGGCCTGGTAATAGCTGTCGCAGATGGCGAAATATTCGCGGATGGTGCGCCGGAACGGGCTCAATGCCACCTGAAAGGCATCGACCTGCGCGTCGTCACCATTGCTGACCGTCACATCGAGCCGGCCATCCTCCACGCCGAGCAGCAGTTTATAGGGCCCGTGATGGCCGGCATCGGCGGCAGCGATGGGCTTGAATTCATTGCCTTCCAGCAGATCGAAGATGGCAACGCGGCGTTCCTGCTCGATATCGGCGTTGCGCCACAGGATGGTGCGCTCATCCAGCTTGATGTCGATCAGGCGATATTCCGGCGTGGTCATTTGCCAACCGCCGGAAAGCTGTTCACCAGTTTCGACAGCGCATTGCGCACCGGTTGCAGATCATCATCCTGGGTCTTGCCCAGCCGCACCACCACGATCCGCTTTGATGGCACCACGATCACATATTGGCCCAGATGCCCCAGCGCCGCGAAGGCATCGGCCGGGCCGGCACGCCAGAACAGCGCATTGTCCTGACCGGAAACCTGCCGGCGATTGAGCCAGAATTGCCCGCCATAACCGGGATTGGTGGGCGACGGCTCGCGCACGAAGCGCACCCAATCCGGCCGCACCACCTGCACGCCGGCGACCACGCCGCCATCCAGATACAGTTGCCCGAACGCCGCCCAATCGCGCGCGGTGGCAAAGCACAGCGAGCCACCGTAAAGATTGCCCTGCGGATCAAATTCGCACAGCAGACTGGCCATCCCCGCCGGCCTGGCCAGCCGATCATTGATGAAGGCGCGCACCTTGCGGCGGCGTTCGGCCGGCGTCGCGCCCGGCGCCACCACGTCGGAAACGATTCGCGCCAATATGTGCGTGGTCAGCGTGTTGTATTCGAAACGGGTGCCGGGCGGCACCTCCAACGGCTCCGCCACCGCCGCCTTGTAGATATCAGCCGACGTATCGGCAAACAGCGCGCGGTTAGTGTCGGCCCGCTCCGGCGCGGGCCCGGCTTCGATATGCTTCACGCCCGACGCCATGTGCAGCAACTGCCTGAGCGTGATCTTGGCGCGCGCATCGTTCCGCCATTCCGGCACCGGCACGGGCGTGTCCAACTCCAGCTTGCCATCGGCGACGAGAAACCCAACCAGGGTAGCAGTGATGGATTTCGCCATCGACCAGCTTATCAGCCGCGTGCCGGGGCCATAGCCGGGGGCATAGCGTTCATAGATCGGCCTGCCGTCCTTCAGCACGATCACCGCGCGCGTTTCCTTCAGCGCCGGATCGGTGAACAGCGCATCGGCGGCGGGCAGGGCCGAGGCCGGTACAGTGGCCGGAATCGCCACTGGCGATCGCTCGGGCTGCGCCAGGGCGCCCCCTGCGGCCAGCAACAGGCTTGCGGCTGCCGCGATGTTTCTCCACCTTGTCATGAATTTCACGCTAAAGGCCCTGCCCCCATGCTGGCAAGTGACACATCACCCCCCGCTGCACCTTCGCGCCCCAAGGCATTCTGGCGGCGCTGGCTGATCTG
>Ga0164293_10004244_pt1 | contig 12258 bp, 14 predicted proteins | sample GEODES118metaG_FD_111487 | JGI IMG/M metagenome (GOLD analysis project Ga0164293, IMG submission 111487) | Eutrophic lake water microbial communities from Lake Mendota, Wisconsin, USA - GEODES118 metaG | ecosystem: Environmental > Aquatic > Freshwater > Lake | place: USA: Lake Mendota... | reverse complement strand
TTTTGATGAAGAGCGCTCACAACTCATTCCCTTAAACAACAAATGGCCACTTAAAGAGCTTTTCACTGCGATAGATACTGTCCCACTTCGTAATCGTCAGTTTATTAACTGCGAGTACTTGATGATGAAAGACGTCAACATGACGGCCGATCATGCACGCGGCTTGAGCAAGCTGGTGGGTGATCGACCCGTGATCGTAAATCTGATTCCATTTAATCCATTTCCTAGTGCTCCTTGGCAGCGACCGAGTATGGATGAGATTGAAAACTTTAAAGCGGAACTCGTGAAGTTACGCCTGCGCGTTTTTTTAAGGACAACAAAAGGCGATGAGATCATGGCGGCCTGCGGACAACTCAATACGAGCGAGGTAATGGCATGAAAGATCGCTTTCACGGCATTGGCCGCTCTTATGGAATGGCGGCACTCCCCGTGCTCGCTCAATCGCGCGTGATGGTGATTGGCATCGGTGGTGTGGGTTCATGGGCCGCAGAGGCCCTCGCCCGCTCTGGGATTGGTCACATCATGCTGGTGGACTTAGATGATATTTGTGTCTCTAATATCAATCGCCAGATTCATGCACTTGACAGCACTGTAGGCCAGATGAAAGTCGAAGCCACTGCCAAGCGTTTACGTGATATTAACCCTGGGCTTGAAGTTGATGTTGAATTGTCATTTTTGAGCAAAAAAAATATCGATCGACTTCTCGAATGGAATCCACACATCATCGTAGATTGCACTGATGATGTAGAAAACAAATGTCTCTTAGCGGTCACCTGTCAAACCCAAGATCGACTGCTGGTGACGGTGGGAGCTTCCGGTGGCCGTCGTGATCCGAGCAAGATTACCATGAGTGATCTCAGCACGACTCGCAACGATAGACTGCTCTATCGAATCAGAAAAATTCTGCGCCAAGATTTTGGTTTCCCGGGCGAAAATCTAGGTGAATTTGGCATTCCTTGTATTTACTCCAATGAGCGTCCAGTTTACCCGACTGCCGATGGCTGTCTGTCTCATGAGCCACAAGATCCAGGTAAAGGTCTAGATTGTGCAACTGGTTATGGCTCCGTTTCATTTGTCACTGGGACTTTTGGTTTCCATGTTGCTGCCGTAACGATTAAGCTTTTACTTAATAAAGCCCAAGTACCTTGGGTTTAAGGGGCCTTTATGAATCTTTTTGCCACAACTCAAACTTCCCACAGTCTACTTTTTGCTGCCATTCTCACCATCATTTATCTCGCACAAAGTTTCTATGTGGTTCTTCATCGTTGGAAGGCCCGCACTTCACTGGGCACCAACACTGATCCCCTCCACCCACTCTCTCGTGCTATTCGTGTGCACGGTAATTTTATGGAGTATGCGCCACTCTTTTTGATTCTCTTTTTTCTGGTGGAAAACAATGAACTAGCGAGCAGTTACCTTAAAGTCGCCGGATGGTCTTTTGTGATCGGTCGACTCTGCCACTGGTTTGGTCTCATGCAAAAAAATACCGTCAATCCCTTCCGTCAACTAGGAATGGTTTTGACATTTACTCCGATGGGGCTCTTGGCCGGTTGGGCCCTGGTTAAATTTTTATGATGGCTTTTATCAAAAACATTGGAAAGTTTCTGAAAGATGTTTCAGAGGACAAGCGTATACCGGAACGAGATAAAGCCGTGATCGTTGCGCTATTAGTTCTGATTGTCTCTCCTATCGATTTAATTCCCGACTGGATACCGGTTTTGGGACAACTCGATGACTTTGTAATGATCGCGATAGTTCTAGATTATTTTTTTCGTGTACTGGATGGAGAGATTCTACTTTCCCACTGGCCGTGGGGCATGAAATCTTTTGTTTGGCTCCGTCGTTTCGCTAAAACGATTAGCCTTTTTGCGCCCGATTTCTTAAAGAAGAAAATCTGGAAATATGTGGGCGCGCCTTATTGAATTGGGATACGAATTTCAAAAGTGGTGGGGTTATTCTGCGTAAACTGAATCCCACCCCCGTGGGCCATAAAAATCCCACGCGCCACCGAGAGGCCTAGTCCTTGACCTTGTCCGACATCTTTCGTCGTAAAAAACGGTTGGAAAATATTTTTTACATCTGTGTCTGTCATTCCTTCGCCTGAGTCTTGTATCCTAATCACCCAATTTTTCTGCTCCTCATTACAACTAATCCGCACCCATTTCTCTGAAACTTTATTCGCGGCTTGAATAGCATTCATCACAATGTGCTCAATTCCATGAACCAACTGAACGTGCTCACCTTGTAAGTTTCCTTCGATACCAGTCGGCCACTGAATTTTCACATCTTCATGATGACCTAAGGTACGAGCCTCAATAGTAAGTCTCACGTCTTCTAGCACATCATTAAGTTGCAGTGTTTCAGTATTAGGCAGAGTTCTGGTTTGAGAAAACCTGCGTACGTCTTCAACTACCGAGGCGACCCGCTTCACCACTTGTTGCAAACGATCAATTTCACGCTCAGTACTTTCTTTAAGTGAATTTTTATGTTCCATGACTTGTAAATAACCGGTCATGATCGCCAATGGATTATTTAATTCATGGGCCAGCCCTTGGGAAAATTGCCCAAGCGCCTTAATGCGATCATCTTTTTCAGATGTTGATTCATCAAACTTTAAAACAAGATTTTGCAAACCAAGATTGGTTTTACGAATCTCAAATTGATTCACCACTAAACGCGCCAAGGCCAATAAACCTTGCCTCTGCTTCTCTGTGAGCTCCCTTGGCCGATGATCGAGGACACAGATAGTCCCTAAGGGAAGGCCTTCGGGGGAATTAAGAATCGCTCCAGCATAAAAGCGTACTCCGTCAGCAGGAAGAACAAAGGGACTATTTTTGAAACGTTCATCAAGACGTAGATCAGCAATTTCTAGCATGTCTTTTTCTAAGATAGTATGACTGCAAAAAGCGTCTACTCGACTACCTTGTGTAATATCCAAGTTGAAATTAGCTTTCGGCCAATATCTTTCATAATCAATAAGGTTAATGAGGGCAGAAGGTGCTTCACATATTTGAGAGGCCAAAAAGCTAAGATCATCAAAGACTTTTTCAGGTAAGGTATCAAGCAACTGATAGGACTTGAGTGCCTCAAGTCGCTCTTTTTCTCGATAATGATGTAATGATTTCTTCATAGGCTCATTATGGAACGATTTTGACTGGGAACCTATAAAAAGAAGTCTGATGTTTGTCGTTTTTTAGACAAGAAATCTTGAACAAAAAGCTTATGAAAGGATTTAAATTCGGAAATTCTAGAACCTAGCAAATTGTTAAGAGCAATCGAATACTCTTCTTCGACGGTAATTAGTCCACGTGAAATCTTCGCTTGCATCTCTTGCCACTCTTCTTGGTCTTTTAGTTGATCCGCTTTACGAATTAATTCGGTTTCATCAAGATCAGGAAAAAACTCATTTCTGCATTTCAGACGCCATAAAATAATTTTGGAACGCTTGCCTACCCATAAAGAAGCATATTGATTAAAGCGCTCTTCACCAGGATAAACTCGATCAAACCAAGCACGAGCAAAACTCAACCATTCATCATTTAGTTTTGACCAATCTGTTGGTGAGGTTTTTTGCTCTTTCATTGAAGCTAAAAAATTTTTCACACGGCCTTCAACCGCCACAGTCATACCTGATGTCGGCATGATCACTCCGGCATGAGCATGGGTCGTTTGAATTTCATCGGTAAAAGTGAGACGTTCAGCTGGGCGCTTAAAGGATTGCGGCCCTTTCGCAACGATGGCGAGCACCATCATAAAGGCAGCTATCGTCAGCCAAAATCTAAGTCCTAAGCGTTGCCACATAAGAAAATTGTCGACTGTGGATAGAAGCTTGGCAAGCTTTTGCTACTTGGTAGTAGTGCGTTCCACTCGGTTTTGTTATGATGGGGGCATGTTGATTGATATGAGTCCGCTTAAAACCTATCCACAATACCGTAAGGTCTTTTTTGGCCAGCTCGTTTCTTTTTTTGGCAGTCAAATTACTTATGTCGCTCTCCCCTGGCAGCTCTACCAGCTGACCAACTCAACTTTCCAAGTAGGGCTTTTGGGTTTGGCCCAACTCATACCACTTTTGGGAGTTGGACTTATTGGTGGCGCCATTGCGGATCGTTTTGAACGCCGCTGGATTTGTTTTTATTCTGAGTTGCTCTTAGCACTCTGTAACGTCGTACTGGTCGTACTGACCGTCTCACAACAGATCACTCCGGGATGGATATATATTATTGGTGCTCTAATGGCGGGACTCAATTCTCTCCATAGACCGGCCTTCAGTGCGCTCGTTCCGCAACTAGTGAAACGCGAGGACATGGCACGAGTCAGTCCTCTTAATTCATTCCCCACCACCTTTGGTATGATAGCGGGTCCCGCCGTGGGTGGACTGTTACTCGCCACAGTGGGAATTAAGTGGACCTATGTTATCGATGGTCTGACTTATGTCTTTGCCATGGCGATGATGCTGTGGTTGCCAAAAATTGATGTGCCAGGAAAAGGCATAGCGCGAGTCAATTTTGTCGCTGTCAAAGAAGGGCTCAAATATGCACTCTCGCGTCGTGATCTCTTAGGCACTTACTTAGTTGATATGTTGGCGATGAGTTTTGCTTTTCCCAATCCACTTTTTCCCCTTCTCGCAGCTCAAATTGCTGGGGCCGATAAAATTGGTTGGTACTACTCCTCTATCGCTATTGGTGCCATGCTAGCAACACTCACCAGTGGCTGGACACTCAATCGTATTCGTCATGGAAAAATGATTACCTTAGCGGCGGCCGGTTGGGGCATCGGTATCTTCTTTTTTGGGCTCACCAGTCAGAGTTTTTTACCCTCACTTTGCTTTCTCATTTTTGCCGGCTGGAGTGATATGGTGAGTGGCATTTTTCGCGGTACTGTGTGGAATCAAACCATTCCCGCTGATCGGCGTGGGAGATTGGCGAGTGTGGAAATGCTCAGCTACGCTTCTGGGCCCTTGATTGGAAACTCATTCATGGGATTTATGGCCGACGCTTGGGGAGCAAGTACCGCCCTCATGGTAGGAGGAACATTAGCGGCCACCAGTTGTATGATGCTCGGACGTGCGCTGCCACCTTTCTGGAGATACGAGGCTAAACATGGAACAGTGGTTTAAAGAAACAATCCTCAAACTTAAGCTCTGCCCTTTTGCTCAGAAACCTTGGGATGAAGGACGCATTAAACTACTTGATAGTCCGGCCGAATCACTTTTTGAAGCTCAACAAAACTTTCTGGATGAACTCGATATTCTGCACTCAACTCCGCTCTCAATACTCTCTACTACGCTGATTGGTTTCCCCGATTGGGCGATAAGCTTTGATGATTTTTTAGATTTTACTCAGAGCATGGAAGAGCTCCTGGAAGAAGCTGACGCCAGTGAACATTTTCAATTAGTTTGTTTTCATCCAAACTTTCAAATGAGTGACCTGCCAGCAGAGAGTATGGGCCATTGGCCAAATAGCTCTCCTTATCCCATCTTACATATCTTGCGTGCACTCGAAGTCGCACAAGTCAGAAAACCAGATCTGGGCATTGAAATTAGTCGGGCCAACGAAAAAATGCTGGCGAGTTTAAGTGAAGCTGAGAAACGTCGCCACTATCCGTGGAAATTTTTATAGCTCATCGTACTTGCGTGCATGGCCCTTGGATTTATCGACGGGATATTTGGCAGCATTCAGTGCCATTTTGTGCTCAATCGCTTGGGCGAGATCGATTTTTAAAAGATCGCATAATCGCAAAAGATAAACCGCCACATCGGCGACTTCCTGACGAACGCTTTCCCCTTTTGGAGTTTGCATTATCTGAGCAGCTTCCTCATTTTCTAGCCACTGAAACAATTCCATTAATTCAGCAGACTCAACCGTCAACGCCATCGTGATGTTTTTAGGAGTATGGAAGCGCTCCCACTCACGTTCTTTGGCAAACTGACGAATTTTCTCTTGGAAGTGACTGACATCAAGCATGGGGGGTTCCTTTTTCCTTAGTTTACCTAACGCTTATCAGTGTTAAAATAAGGAGAATGCATGAAAACGACGTAATTCTCTTTTTTGATGGTGTTTGTGGACTCTGCAACGAGCTCGTTGACTGGCTTTTGCCTCGCGACTCTCGCCAGAGACTCAAATTTTCAACCCTCCAAGGTCTCACTGCTAAAAAACTCTTAACCGACGAATACACTCAAGACCTCGATACCGTCGTCTTATGGGCCCGCGGAAAAATTCTGACTCGCTCTGATGCCATTCTCTACTGCTTAGGAGAAGTCGGTGGTGTTTGGGCCTTGTGCAAAATTTTTTATCTCATCCCCGCTTTCATTCGAGATGCTATTTATCGCTTAGTCGCCAAGAATCGTTACCGGTTTTTTGGTCAACGAAGCACCTGCCGCATGCCCTTACCTGGTGAACGCCTAAGATTCTTAGATTAAATATATTATTGTTGGAGATTTTTATGAAATTCATCGCACTGATTGTTTTACTGAGTTCATTTGCCCTTCATGCTGGCACCGTACAGGTCGCTGTAACTCTGAGTCCTGCTGGTGACTTCAAAGCAGTTTCCAGCAAAGCACGAGGTTTTATTGAAAAGAAAGGTGCTAATTACTCTGCTGCTGGACTCACGGTTGAAGTCGGCACGATGAAAACTGGCCTGGAATTACGTGACAAGCATTTTTATGAACGCTTAGGTGGTGCTACTGCGAAAATCGTTATCGTTAAAGCTGTTGGTACCGGAGGTAAAGGCCAGGGTCAGATCACCGTGAACAAAATCACCAAGCCTTTTGCATTCGTCTTTAAAGAAACAGATGGCCAGGTTCAAGCGAAGTTTGCACTTAAGGCCTCTGACTTTGGCATTAAAGATGTGAAGTACCTAGGCATTGGTGTTGAAGACAAAATTATCGTCAGCGCCACAATGCCTGTTCGTTAAAGCTGATAGATCAAACCAATACTCCACAACATTGAACCATCTACCATCGCTGCGGTGGTAGTCAGGTTCATCAAAGGAGTCATCCGCCAGCGGCCATCAACCGAGAAACCGAAAGGAATGACTCGGCGTGATTCAACAGTCACTCCAGCTGGTTCTGTATAATCAACTGTACGAAGCAAAACCGGTACACCGAATCCAATCCCTGCCTCACCTTCGGCCAATAACTTCCAATAGGTCGGCTTCACATAAAGACCTTTACTCGATACATCTTGCTGGAAATAACGGGCCGGATTCTTAGCACCGACGTTTCCACTTGAGGCATAGGCACAAGCATCGAGTGCCCATTCATACTCGGTATTACCGTAGGCGAACTGACCACCAAAACACAGGCCACGTTGAGGTGAAGTGATATTCTCTTCACCGCCGGCATCTTTGAGTAACGCCAACTCTTGATAACTAATATATTGAACCATCAAGCGCCAGTAGCTATTTGTGATCGCCTTCATACGTTCAATACGAACACTCTCCATCTTACTTAAGCGATCTTCTACTTTATCAATATTGTATTCGTAGGGCTCTACTGCTTTTAAATAGAAACGTGCTTTACGGAAATTGGTCAGATCTTCACGGTTTTCTTCACCCGAACTGTATTTGCTATAGAGCTGAGCATGGAGCACACCTAAAAAATAATATGACTTGAGTAAACGATTATTTACTCGCGGCATTTTTCCTTTCTTATTTTTTACCCATAAATTGAGAGCGCGCTGATCACGCCCCAGCTTTTGAGAAGTAAAAGATTCGAGCTGACTAATCTTGCGCTCAATTACAAGCTTACGATTAACCTGCGCATAAATCATTTGCGGCCAGAGTAATGATGTGAGAAGTAAAATTCTTATAACCATACATGCACCTGCATAAGAACTTGCCACGCATCTTCGGGGGCCGCTGATTCACTAAATATTCGACGATTCAATACATCTAACCGGAGCTCTGTTTTCTGCCATGGAAACCACTGAAGACCCGGGCCCACACCAAAACTTTCATCTTCAACGGTGGTATCGCGCTGATAATAATCAAATGTTCCAGTGAGCCACATACCACGCCACCACAATAGATGTGTCTGTAGTAATCCATAGCGCGAAGTAGTGCTCTCGCCCCCTTCAGGCTGCCGAGTAATTTGCCCTAACTCGGCCATAATAGAATGCCCTTTCCCAAAGCCCACGCGGTCATGAATCGCCATCGCTGTTTGCGAATCAAGGGTGGTCGAGCTATTCATATAGGAAATCCCTAAACGCTGACGCTCGGTCACTCCCCACTCTAAAAGACCTGAAAAACCTTTATCGCGCAGATCTTCGTCTTGTTCATTCAAATCACCCACAAAATAATGAGCGGCGGCTTCAATCGTCTCACCTACTCCGTGAATCATAACACCGTGGACTTGATTGAATTGGGCCGTCTTAGTCGCACGACGAGAAGACAAGTTATGATCGGGAATTCTTAAACCATAAACCTTATCCATCTTTCCGGCGTATACACCCACTTTAGGAGTTGGACGCCACCCCACATAATGTTCACGAGAATAACTCTTACTCTCCATTAAATTATTTTGATCAGTGATCTCAGTCGGGCGAGTACCGATAGTGAAGCTGGCGATGTATTGGTCACGTGCGCCACCTTTTAAAACTAAGTTGGCATCAAGCTGCATATTGATCCAACGCTTTTGTGAATTTCCTGTGAAGGCATTATTCTCAAGCCCTAAACCACGGTAGCCTAGAAAAGGCCTAAGCCAAGAATTTTTTTGCGGATCAATTCCAGGGAAAGCAGAATTAGCGACTAAGTCTTCTTCAGAAACATCATCAGCTGAGAACATGCGTCCCGCAATACCTGTGGCACCAACTCCGCGACCATAATCATTCACCGGGCCATTGCCCATGGGGTTGTAGTGACAGGTTAAGCAGGAGGTATATTGCAGACCAATATATTGAGGATAGGCTTGGGCCACAGTGGTTAACAATCCCCAGATCAAGAGCGTTTTGCCAATCAACTGCGCTATCTCTTCTAACTTTTTTAACATGTCGCCTTCACGCAAGCGAAACTCCTTATTTTTTCCGGCGAGAATTTCTTCTACGTGCCGCTCAAAAGCTAATATTGGCCCCATCATACGATGAGATAACCAGACACCGATGACAAACGCGACTGCGAGAAACAAGAGCGACAAACAGCCGAGCACAACTAGGTATTGTTCACCAAATGTGGTAGCAAGATCTCCCGGAAACGGTAGTAAAATTTGTTGAATGAAAGCATAACTAAAAAATCCCAGCATGCCACACATTCCGAGCATGATGGCACTGAAGCGCAAACTAAAACCAAGTTGTTCTTTGGGATAATGCCAGATCTGGCGACGCTGATCTCCGGGATACCAAATATCACTCTCGCGACGAAACACCCACCAAATCACGGTGAGAATTCCCACCCACAAAAAACTATCTGCAAGATTGAAAGCCACCGATTCATCTCGAACCCAAGGAAAGGTAATCCAGTCGACTGTCCAACCTCGCAAGGCCTTATCTAAAACATTGCCAAAAATTCCAGCAAGTAAAAAACTGATCCCAAATTTTAGTCCGAGCAAGCGCGGGTGGAGATACATCAAGAGACATATATAGACTAAGAAGAAAAAAGCGCTGAGAGCACTCAGCGAGATGACCAATAAAAACTGAGGAAGATCGGATAAAAAACCTAGCATAAGGCCCGGATTGGCCCAGAAGTGACCCGATCTTAGGGCCAAAGATTTGCTTAAGAGGTCAACTACGACCAACCCAACCAATAAGATCGGTGGGAGAAAAGTCCTTTTCTTCATCACTTAAGCATAAAAGACGGCCAGTCGATGCGTAAAGAAAGCAAAGCCCGAGCGTTTTGCTTTATTCTCAGCTTCTTAACATGTTCCGCCGATGAAGGGGGATAGAGGAGACTCTCAGTTATGAAGTACATTGCTTACTTATCCATTTTGTTTTGTCTTGCCGCCACGGCAGGTCAACCCGAACGTCGAAAAGCGTGGGTAATTCACAACCGCGTTGCTGGCGTTCCACCGACTCGAGCGGTGTTGATGCAAATGGAGCAAGCGCTCAACGCAAATAATACCGATCAGGCCGTTCAAATGGCGATGAATCATCCCAATTTTACAAACCTTGTTTTGAAAAATTGGTTTAAGCCTTGGAGTAACCAGGCGCAATCCATGTCGACCCCGCTAAATGATTTCGTAGCAACAGCTGTTGGTATGATTCGCGACAACCGTCCATTTGATGAAATTCTCTACGGCGATCATATTTATTACGCGCCACCGGAGAACTTGGCGGCGAACAACATCACTAACGTCGCAGACTTTGCTCGCAACAATAATGATCATTATCGCGATTTAGAAAACCGCTCACTTAACTGGGTCGCCCCTCTTCAACGAGTCAATCAATCGCAGCTTACAACTATTGCTGACACTGCTGGTGCTATCACTACTCGCGCGTTTGGCGAAGCCTATTTTCAAGCGGGTACTAACCGCCGCATGACTCGTTTTGTATTTATGAATTTTTTATGTCGCGACTTTGAACAGCTGCATGACGTGACCCGCCCCGACTTTCGTGTCCGCCGCGACGTCGAACGAAATCCTGGTGACGACTCAAGAACCTACAAAAATAAATGTGTCGGCTGTCACGCAGGTCAAGATGCTTTAGGTGGTGCGTGGGCCTACTTTGATTTCAATAATGGACAAACTCAACACACGCCCGGTCAGGTGCGCGGCAAGATGAATCAAAACGGACAGTTCTATCCTGAAGGTCATGTGACCGTTGATGATTCTTGGTTGAACCTTTGGAATCAAGGACAAAACGCCGCCCTCGGTTGGGATCCTACTGTTCCGAGTAATGGTAACGGTGCACGCTCACTAGGTCGAATGCTCGCAAAAACGCGCGCCTTTGGCGAATGTATGGTTTCTCGCTCATGGGAGCTGATGTGTAACCGTAAATTCAAATCTGATGAACAAGAAATCAAAAGAGAACTGACAGATCGTTTTATGGGACAACAACAATACAACATGCGCCAGCTTTTCGCTTCGACGCTTAACGAGTGTGTGACCGATGAAAACTAATCTAAAAAAAGAATTCACCCGCTGGGGTCTTCTCATTCTGCTGGGCGCTATCCTGATTGGCTTCACCCAATGTGTAGGAACAAAAACCAGTTCAACAGTCAAAACTGATGATTACCACGGCTCGGTGGAACAAGTTCCTAGTGAAATTCTTGAAGAGGCCCGTCCGGATATTATCGAAGAGGCACCAGAAGTCGCCGTAAAAGATTATGAACGTATCTTTCATACCATGAGTGCAGTAACAGGAGTTCCGATGACAGGAAACCCGTTAACCGAGTATAACAATCGTATTCGTGCACAGATGCCAGCGAACTCTCGCCTAGAAACACTTTCTGAAACAAATATTCTCGGTATTGCGAAAATGGCGAGTGAGTTTTGCGATGTTCTTTTCAATGATAATGGTACTTCTATTGGTTATCGCAATGCTATTTGGCCTTCGGCTACGTTTAATTTCGGCCAAAACAGCAACACCTTCTGGGCCCCTAACTCAAATTCACGTACCATGTTTATTGATGTGCTACTCAATCAATTTTGGGGCGAAGGTGTCCTTGAACCTCTCGAATATCAAGAAGGACGTGCAGCGATTAATGAATTGATCGATGCCATGCTCACGGCGCAAGTTGTTCCAGGTGCGACTCCAGGTAGCACTATGAACGTAGCCGCTCCGGCCAACAATGCAACCACTACAAGAAACGTCGCTAAGGCGGCCTGTACTGTCGCTCTCTCGAGCGTACAAGTTTATTTCCAATGAGGACTTATGGAAGAGAATAAAAAGAAAAAGCCTCTCATTCAAGACCGTGACCATGTGCTAAAGACTCGTCGCGATTTCTTGGCGCAAGGTCTCTTTGCCTCTGCAGCCTCGATGGTGCTCCCTTTCAATGCGATGGCGCAAGAAGGTTGCGATGTCATGGCGGCAGTCGATAATCCTATGATCCCCGTGATCGTTGTTGATCTCGCCGGTGGATCAAATATCGCAGGCTCCAACGTCATGGTGGGTGGTGCAGGCGGACAACTTGATTTCTTAAATGACTATCGCACCATTGGATTACTCTCTGGCGAACATCCTTCAATGACGAACCAACTAGAAGACCTAAACGGCAACAGAACAAATCCACAAGGTTTGCTCTTTCATGCTCAATCAGGACTTCTCGCTGGCATTAAAGCTACCGCAAGTGCAGCAGCTCGCTCGAAAACTGATGGTATTATCATGTGCG
>Ga0164293_10004243_pt1 | contig 12259 bp, 12 predicted proteins | sample GEODES118metaG_FD_111487 | JGI IMG/M metagenome (GOLD analysis project Ga0164293, IMG submission 111487) | Eutrophic lake water microbial communities from Lake Mendota, Wisconsin, USA - GEODES118 metaG | ecosystem: Environmental > Aquatic > Freshwater > Lake | place: USA: Lake Mendota... | reverse complement strand
CGCGCAACATATTTTCACCAAAAAATTGGTGAAACATTTGACCAACCGGACTCTTTAGAAAGGCGACGCCACCCGAGTGTCCAGGACAGTGCCAGGAGTAAGAGCCATCCTGCGCGTAATTCACCAGCTCGCGAAAAAAAGGTGGCGCCAAGCTATCGACGTAGCTGCGTGCCTCACGAATAATATGACGCGCCACAAACTCTGGCGTGTCCTCGAACATATGGATGAAACCGTGCAGCTCCCGCAAAATATCATTCGGGATGTGTTCTGCCGTACGCGTTTCGCCGTACAGATAAATGGGGATATCTGCATTGCGAAACCGCAATTCACCGATAAAAACACGGAGGTTTTTAATAGCGCCAGCGACATCTTCCGGCGAATCGACGTCGAATTCCTCGTCATCAATGGAGAGGATAAACGCGCTCGCTCGGCTTTGCTGCTGGGCGAAAGAGCTCAGATCGCCATAGCTGGTGACCCCGATGACTTCCATGCCCTCGGCTTCGATCGCCGTTGCGAGCGCGCGAACACCCAGACCCGAGGCGTTCTCCGAACGGTAGTCCTCGTCGATGATAAAAATAGGAAAGCGAAATTTCATCCTGAGGACTCCGCAGAGGATAAGTAGGAAAATTAAGAATAATTACCACAGGCTCAAGACAAACACGTGTCAGATAAGCGGCGCCAAACAATCAAGTTCGTGGCAAAGTGACGCCACGCTGCCCTTGATACTTACCGCCTCGATCTTTATACGAGGTCGAGCAAACTTCATCGCTTTCAAAAAACAACATTTGTGCGCAACCCTCGCCCGCATAAATTTTCGCAGGCAACGGCGTGGTGTTTGAAAACTCGAGCGTGACATGACCTTCCCACTCGGGCTCCAGAGGCGTGACATTAACAATGATGCCGCAGCGCGCGTAGGTACTCTTGCCAAGGCAAATCGTCAGGACGCTGCGGGGAATCCGAAAATACTCAACCGTTCGCGCGAGCGCAAAGGAGTTGGGAGGAATGATACAAATATCGCCCTTGAAATCGACGAAGGATTTTTCGTCAAAATTTTTCGGATCGACAATAGTCGAATTGATATTGGTGAAAATTTTAAATTCGTTGGCGCAGCGCACATCGTAGCCGTAGCTGCTCGTGCCGTAGCTCACGATACGGCCTGATTCGTTCGAACGCACCTGGCCAGGCTCGAAGGGTTCGATCATCCCATCGGTTTGTGCCACGCGGCGGATCCAGTTGTCGCTTTTGATGCTCATTGCCCAAGCGCCTCAAAATTAAAAGTCGAGAGCGCGAATTTTACCCCCTGTACGGCCCCGTAAGTACATACAAGGGGTGAGAGACTGAAAATCAGGTTCGCTGAACCGAAATCACGCCGAACTTGTCACTCAGGTCCTTGGGCAAAGCGGCAACCTTGGCAGCCATTCTGGCGGCAATCTCGCCATACAGCTTCGCAGCCTCGCTCTTGGGTGCCGAGAGCACGGTTGGACAACCCGCATCCGCATCGACGCGGATCGCCATCGCCAAAGGCAGGGCCCCCAGCCATGAGACCTTGTATTGCTCCGCCATGCGTTGTCCACCGCCTTCGCCAAAGATGTGCTCGGCGTGGCCGCACTGACTGCAGACGTGAATGGCCATGTTTTCAATCACCCCCAGTACCGGCACATTGACCTTTTCAAACATCCGCAACCCTTTGCGGGCATCCAAAAGCGCCAAATCCTGAGGCGTCGTCACAATGACAGCCCCAACCACAGGTACTTTTTGTGACAGCGTCAGCGCGATATCACCCGTACCGGGCGGCATATCGATGATCAAATAGTCCAAGTTGTCCCAATTCGTGGAGCGCAATAGCTGCTCGAGGGCTTGTGTGACCATCGGTCCGCGCCAAATCGCCGGATTATCCTCGCTGATCATGAAACCAATGGAGTTGGCCTGGATGCCATGCCCCACCACCGGGCTCATGGTTTTGCCATCCGCGCTATCCGGACGCTGTGAAACGCCTAACAGGGTCGGCACGCTGGGACCGTAAATATCCGCGTCCAGCAGGCCCACACGCGCACCTTCGGCCTGCAAGGCCAAGGCAAGATTGACGGCCGTCGTACTCTTGCCGACCCCGCCCTTGCCAGAAGCAACCGCGATGATGTTGCGCACCCCTGGAACCAACGCCACACCGGGTTGCACCGCATGGGCGATGACCTTTGTAGACATCGTGACTTCGGCCTGGGGTATGCCCGCAGCCTTGAGCGCCTCAAGCAAAGCCTGGCGCAACGCCTCCAGTCGGCTCGCAGCGGGATAGCCTAATACCACTTGGATGCTGACGCGGCCCTCGGAGATTTGGATCTGAGAATCCTTGACGGAACTACTTAGTGACACACTTGTCACTGGATCGAGCACTTGCTCAAGCACTGCACGCACGTCTAGTAGCGCTACACTCATTGAAATTCCTCTGCTATCTTTGTTTTTATTCGAACCACGGTGCCATTATGATTGAACTTCTTCGCCGCATTATCCGCTTTGCCGTGGTCATCGTGGTGGCTTTTATCGGGTTAGTGATGGCACTCATCCTGACTTTTTCCACCCTCATCGCGATTGTCTTTTTAATGGTGATTTCCCGACTTCGCGGAAAACCTTTCGAGGCCAAAGAATACTGGATGGCACGCCGAACCGGCCCCAAGTCCACTTCGACACAAGGTTCTTTAAGCTCAAAAGATGTCACAGACGTTGAGTCACGCGATATTCGCTAAGCTGCCCCCTGCTTTAAAATGATTGACTTGCTCTTAATGTCCACCTAAGCCCCTATCACTCATGTCCCGAACCATTTTTGTCACGACTGCGCTGCCCTACGCCAACGGCTCCTTTCATATCGGTCACATTATGGAGTACATCCAGGCGGACATCTGGGTGCGCTCGATGCGTATGGCCGGACATACCGTGCACTTTGTCGGCGCGGACGATACGCATGGCGCCCCCATCATGCTTAAAGCCGAGTCCGAGGGCATTACGCCTCAACAACTCGTGGCCCGCATTGCGGCTGAGCGCCCACAGTATCTTCAAGGTTTTCATATCGAGTTCGATCATTGGCATTCGACCGATTCGCCAGAAAACGTCGAACTCTCACAGAGCATTTACCGTAAGCTGCGAGATGCAGGACTGATTGAGACCCGCGAAATCGAGCAATTTTATGATCCGGTCAAAGGCATGTTTTTGGCCGATCGCTACATCAAAGGCGAGTGCCCAAAATGTCACGCCAAGGATCAATATGGTGACTCATGTGAGGCCTGCGGCGCGGTCTATGCACCCACCGACCTGATTGACCCCTACTCGACACTGACACAGGCTCGACCTATCCTCAAAACCTCGGAGCATTTTTTCTTTAAGCTCTCCGATCCGCGCTGCGTGCAGTTCTTACAAGATTGGACCACGGGCAGCAATGCCCAAGGGCACAAACGCCTCCAATCCGAAGTGCTCGCCAAAACCCGCGAATGGCTTGGACATGGCGAAGGCGACGACCAAGTCAACTTGGGCGACTGGGACATCTCGCGCGACGCGCCCTACTTTGGTATTGAAATCCCTGATGCTCCAGGCAAATATTTTTACGTGTGGCTTGATGCCCCGGTCGGATATCTCGCCTCACTCAAGGCTTACTGCGCCAAGCTCGGCATCGATTTCGATGCACTGCTGACACCCGGCAACGCGACTGAGCAGGTGCACTTTATTGGTAAAGATATCGTCTATTTCCACGCCCTGTTCTGGCCCGCCATGCTGAAATTCGCTGGCCGCAAAACACCAGACCAACTCAATGTGCATGGCTTCATCACCGTGAGCGGTGAAAAAATGTCCAAGAGTCGTGGCACGGGTATTTCGCCATTACGTTACCTGCAACTCGGTATGAACGCCGAGTGGATGCGTTACTACATCGCAGCCAAACTCAATGCCCGCGTCGAAGACATCGACTTTAATCCCGATGATTTTGTCGCACGCGTCAATAGCGATCTGGTGGGTAAATACATCAATATCGCCAGCCGAGCCGCTAATTTCATCAGCAAGTATTTTGATGGTCAGCTGGCCTACCCTGGCGATGCGTCTGCGCTATCGGCCCACTGGTCACAGGCTGCCGAAGCCGTTCGCGGCGACCTGGAAATACGCGAGTATGGTCGCGCGATTCGTGAAATCATGGCGCATGCCGACCAAATCAATCAAGCCTTTGATGCGGCACAGCCTTGGCTCATCGCCAAAGGTCTGGCTGACGCAGATCCTGCGCAACGCGCTGCGCTCCAACACATTTGCTCGACCGCGCTTGCAGGGTTTAAAGCACTGACCGTCATGCTCACGCCGATCTTGCCCGTGTTAGCGCAGCGCGTGGCGCAAGAGCTCTTTGGCTTGTCGCGTAGCTTTGTATGGGCCGATGCCGGTATGCTCCCCGCACACATCTCGCCTTTCAAACACCTGATGCAACGTGTCGAGCCAACGATGCTCGACGCTTTGTTTGAGCTACCCGCTGAAGCTGCCGCCAAAGACAAGCCCAAAGCCGCCGCGGCTACTGTCGCGCCTGCGGAATCTTCTGCCACGACCGCAGACGCCTCAGGCGGACAAATCCCAGGCGGTGAGCCCATTGCGGCCACCATCACCATCGAAGACTTCATGAAAGTCGACATGCGGGTCGCACGGATTATCGATTGCGCGCGCGTCGAGGGTTCGACCAAACTGTTGCAACTCACGCTCGATCTAGGTGAGGGGCGCCATCGCAATATTTTTTCAGGGATTCAGTCGGCCTACCAACCCGAGCAACTCAAAGGCCGCTTGACCGTTGTCGTGGCCAATCTTGCGCCGAGAAAGATGAAATTTGGTGTCTCTGAAGGCATGGTGCTTTCAGCGAGCCACTTTGACCCAAAGGCACAGCCGGGGATTTACGTTTTGGATCCTGAGTCAGGCGCACAGCCTGGCATGCGAATTCGCTGATTGATGCGAATAGATCTTAGGTCAGGGGTTGAGGCTGGAGCGTCGGGTCAAGCGTCCGGCGCTCGTCAAACACAAAACAATTGCCTTGGTAACCCACCCCACCCGTTTGCTCGAAATATTTGAGAATGCCGCCATCGAGTTGGTAGACATTTTCAATGCCCACTTCACCCATAAAAATCGCTGCTTTTTCGCAGCGTATACCACCCGTGCAAAAACTGATGACCGTTTTCCCCGCGAGCTCGTCTTTATGATCGAGTACAGCTTGAGGAAACTCGGTGAACTTGGTGAGATGCCAGTTGATCGCACCAACAAAAGTCCCTGCGTCGACTTCGAAATCATTACGCGTATCCAGCAATACAACAGGTCGTCCCGTATCGTCACAGCCCTGCGTGATCCAGCGCGCGGCCGTTTGGGCATCAACCGCAGGAGCCCGTCCTGCCTCGGGGCGAATCGTCGGGTGATTCATGCGGATAATCTCGCGCTTGATTTTGATCAGCATTTTCTTGAACGGGACGTCCGGAGAAACGCTGTACTTGACCTCAAGGTCGGCAAAAGCTGGATCCTGACGCAGCCAAACTAAAAACTGATCGATATTTTCCTGGGTGCCCGCCAAAAATAGATTGATCCCCTCGGGCGTCAACAGAATCGTCCCTTTGATCGCCTGCGCTTGGGTTTGCTCCAGTAGAGCAAGACGACGCTGCTCGAGATTTTCAAGGGATACGAACTTGTAGGCGGCAATATTGAAAATTTGTGTCATCGGTATCGATCGGGTGATGGGGCCATACAAGGTCCACGCTTGAAATTATACCCACTACAATATTGACATGAATATTGTTCTCAATGGCCAAGCCAAGACCCTCTCCGGTCCCCTTTCTGTCTCGGCGCTCATCGATACGCTCGGCTACACGGGTAAACGTATCGCGGTCGAACGCAATGGCGAAATCGTGCCCAAAAGTACCTATGCCAGCGTACAGCTTGAGTCAGGTGATCGACTTGAAATTGTTGTTGCTGTCGGAGGCGGTTAACGATGCATCCTCTCCATATTCGTAGTTTCGTCAACAGACGCAGCCACATGACCAAGGGCCAACAAGAAGCGCTCGACGCGTTTCTGAGTACATGGTCAATCGCCTATCGATCCAGCCCTCTGAATCTGACCGAAGCGTTTGGCTCTGCCGCCCCCACGATCCTGGAGATCGGCTTTGGCATGGGTGAAACCACAGAGCAAATCGCTCTGGCCAGACCGCAGGATCATTTTCTAGGTGTCGAGGTGTTTAATGCTGGCGTGGGCGCCATGCTCAAACGCATCGAAGCCTCGAGTCTCACCAATGTTCGCCTGATTCAGCATGATGCGGTTGAAGTGCTGCGCGATATGATCCTCCCCGAAACCTTAGCAGGCGTGCATATTTATTTTCCGGATCCTTGGCCGAAAAAACGTCACCATAAACGTCGTTTGATTCAACCGCCTTTGATTGCGCTCTTGGCAAGCAGGATGGCCCCAGGCGCCTACATCCACTGCGCGACGGATTGGGAGCACTATGCCCATCAGATGCTAGAGGTGCTATCGGGAGAGAAAACATTCTCGAATACCTGCGAAGGCTTCGCACCCAGGCCTGACTACCGCCCGCTGACCAAGTTTGAAAATCGCGGTTTGCGCCTTGGTCACGGGGTCTGGGATCTGATTTTTAAAAAGACAGGCGACTAACGGCCAAAACCGCCTCACTATCGGCCAAAACCACCCAGCTTGCCCAGACCTTTCATACCACCCATGGCGCGCATCATCTTGGCCATGCCGCCTTTTTTCATTTGCTTCATCATGCCCTGCATTTGTTCAAACTGATTGAGCATGCGATTGACTTCTTGGACGGGTACGCCGGCACCCGCTGCGATGCGGCGCTTGCGGGAGGCCTTGAGCAAATCAGGCTTGGCGCGCTCAAGCGGCGTCATGGAGTTCAAAATACCTTCGGTGCGTCGTAACTGCTTTTCTGCCTGACCACCTTGTAGTTGGCCTGCGGCTTGGGCGAACTGGGCGGGGAGCTTGTCAAGAAGCGAACCCATATCACCCATCTTTTTAACTTGGGAGAGTTGATCGCGAAAATCGTTTAGATCGAACTTGTCGCCAGACTTCATCTTGGCGGCGAGCTTTTGTGCATCCGCGACGTCGATATTTTTCTGCGCTTGCTCCACCAGTGACACGATGTCACCCATGCCCAAGACCCTCTGGGCCATGCGCTCTGGATGGAAAGGCTCAAGGCCATCGAGCTTTTCAGACACGCCTACAAACTTGAGCGGCTTGCCCGTCACATGCCTGACGGATAAGGCGGCACCACCGCGGGCGTCACCATCAAGCTTTGTTAACACCACGCCTGTCAGAGGCAAGGCCTCGCCAAAAGCGCGTGCGGTATTGACCGCATCCTGACCCTGCATGGCGTCCACGACAAACAAGGTTTCAATGGGGTTGAGGAAATCATGTAGCGCGCGAATCTCGCGCATCATGGCCTCATCAATACCCAAGCGACCAGCCGTGTCGACAATCAGCACATCGAAATGATGGCGGCGGGCGTAGTCCACCGCATGACGGGCGATCTCCTCGGGCTTTTGAGAAATGTCCGAAGCAATCCATTCGACGCCGACTTGCTCAGCAACCGTTTTAAGCTGTTCAATTGCAGCGGGTCGGTAGACATCGGCGCTCACCACCGCGACTTTCTTTTTGCCCGTCTTGCGTCCGTTTTGCACATGGTTGCCCTCGGCGAGCCAACGTGCGAGCTTGCCGGTGGTGGTGGTTTTACCCGCCCCCTGCAGACCGGCCATCAAAATTATCGCGGGCGGCTGCATGGCCAGTGATAACTCACTCGCATCGGCCCCCAAATCACCACCCATCAGAGCGGTCAGCTCACGGTGCACCACACCAACAAGCGCCTGCCCGGGCGACAAACTACCCACCACCTCCTCGCCCAACGCTTTTTCCTTGACCCGCGCGACAAAATCACGCACAACGGGTAAGGAAACATCGGCCTCCAAAAGCGCAAGACGGACCTCGCGCAGCATGTCCTGGGTATTGGTTTCTGTGAGACGCGCTTCGCCTCGCATCGTCTTGACGACACGAGACAGACGTTGGGTGAGATTTTCAAGCATGGTGACGGTTTCGCTTTACACTAGACATATGTCTTACGGTATTGTATTTCACTCTCTCGCTGCGGTGGCCTATGCTGCCCTCGCTTTTGGCCTTTTTCGCTCGCTTTCGTCGGACTCACCGATCATCAAGTCTGGCAGCTTCGCGCGTGTTGGACTTCTTTTAGCCATTATTTTGCACGGCATTGCCCTGCGTGATACGGTTCTCCAAGAAGGCAACCTGAGGGTGGGTTGGGCGCTCGCCCTTTCTGCCGCCGTATGGATAGGCATGCTGGTGTTTTGGTTGGAAAGCTTAGTGATCCGCATCGACGGTCTGCAACTCTTGCTTTTACCGGTCGGCACAGCGGTTTGCCTGCTCGCGGTCTTATTTCCCCAGTCTAAAGTCATTGCTCACGCACAGGATACGGGTTTACGGATCCACTTATTGATTGCTTTGTCAGCCTATGCGCTGGTCACCATTGCGGCCTTGCAGGCCATGTTGATGTCGGGCCTCAATCGCAGACTCCATTTTCCCCGCCAAGACCGTCTCGCCCCGCCTGGCGCGCTTCGCTTAGTTGTTGGCCGCCTTCTGGATGCCCAACCGCCGCTCTTGGCGCAAGAACAGATTTTGTTTCGTTTAATTTGGATCGCCTTTGCCGCCCTGAGCTTTACCTTGATTTCGGGTGTCTTGATTTCACTCTCACTGTCCGGGAAATGGTTGCCGTTTGATCACAAATCTATTTTTACATTACTGTCGTGGCTGACCTTTGGCATCCTGATTGTGGGTCGACACCTGCGTGGATGGCGCGGACGCACCGCTCTGCGCTATACGCTTGTCGGTTTTGCATTTGTGGTCTTGGCCTATACCGGCTCGCGCTTCGTTATCGAAGTCATCCTACAGAGGCATTGAAATGGGTAAAACACTATTTTGGATTGCTGTATTTTTTGCCGTCCTGTTAGGAAGTCGTTTCTTAGCGCACCATGCCGCGAAAAAACGCTTTCGGGATGAGCAAGCTCGCAAACCTTCACCAAGCAATCCCCTCCCAGGATCCGAGGCGATGGTGCAATGCGCGCACTGCAATATATTTTTACCCCGCTCGGAGGCTTTGCTGACTCAAGACGAAACCTGGTGCAGCCAAGCGCACGCGCAACTTGGTCCTCGCAAACCCCGCTAATTCCTCATCATGAAACTCGACGCGCACGCTTGGCTTGAACCCACGGTGAACATTTCGTTGCGTCCCTCTCCTAACTTTAACGAGCGTCCAGCCGACAGTGATATCTCCTTGCTGGTGATTCACAACATCAGTTTGCCGCCTGGTCAGTTTGGTACGCCATACGTCGCGGATCTCTTTCTCAATCAACTTGATCTGCAGGCCGATCCTTGGTTTAAAGAAAATCTGCGAGGGTTGACCGTTTCCGCGCACTTTGTCATCGACCGCACTGGTCACATCACACAATTTGTATCTTGCGATGCGCGGGCTTGGCATGCGGGCGTGTCACAGCACGCAGGACGCGAGCAATGCAATGATTTTTCTATCGGCATTGAGCTCGAAGGCACCGACACTCTCGCCTATACAGAGGCTCAATACAACGCGCTCGCCGCATTGACACAATGCCTGCGCGCACGCTACCCCCTGACCGCAGTCAGAGGGCATTGCGACATTGCACCTGGGCGAAAAACCGACCCAGGGCCCGCCTTTGATTGGGCACGCTATGCCCAGCTTGCGGGGTGGTCTGACGCGGCGTTAGCTAGCCCGCGACCAGACTTAACCGAGTAACAACTGATTGACGCGTCGGACGAAAGCGGTTGGATCCGGCAAGCTAGAGCCGTCCGCTAACAAGGCCTGCTCAAACAACAAGCTGGCCCAGTCATTGAACGTGTCATCAGACGCGGACTGAACACGCTTGACCAAGGCATGCTCCGGATTGATTTCGAGCACGGGAAGAATGCTCGGCGCCTCCTGCCCGGCGGCTTTTAGCATCCGTTGCAAGTGTGGGCTCAAATCGTTTTGCCCTACCACCACGCATGACGGCGAATCCACCAGTCGCAAGGTCACACGCACTTCTTTGACGCGATCCTTGAGGGACTCTTGAAGTCGCTCGACCAACGGCTTGAACTGCTCCGCGACCTCAGTCTGATGCTTCTTTTCCTCTTCGTCGGCCAAGGCTTCGAGATCGAGGCCGCCTTTGGCGACCGAGACTAATTTTTTACCATTGAACTCGCGCAAGTGCGACAGCATCCACTCGTCGACGCGATCCCACAAGACCAAAACTTCGATGCCCTTTTTGCGGAAGATCTCGAGGTGAGGGCTATTGCGACCCGCCGTATAGCTATCGGCCGTCACAAAATAAATCGTCTCCTGACCTTCTTTCATTCGAGCCAGATAATCCTCCAGCGTGACAGTCTGCGCATCGGAGTCCTCTTTAGTCGAGGCAAAACGTAACAGCTTGGCGATACGTTCGAGATTGGCAGAATCCTCGCCCGTTCCTTCTTTTAAAACCTGACCAAACTCGGTCCAGAAGGTTGCGTATTCATCTTTTTTATTTTCCGCTAAGTCTTCGAGCAAACTCAAAATACGTTTGGTCGAGCCCTCACGGATCGCCTTAACGTCACGACTTTCTTGCAGTAACTCGCGCGAGACGTTTAGAGGCAAATCAGCGGAATCAATCACGCCTCTGACAAAGCGCAGATAGGACGGCAACATCTGCTCAGCGTCGTCCATGATGAAGACGCGCTTGACGTACAGCTTGACGCCACGACGTGCGTCACGATCCCACATATCGAAAGGTGCGTGCTTGGGAACATAGAGCAACTGCGTGTACTCACTGCGCCCCTCAACGCGATTATGCGTCCAGGCGAGCGGATCATCGTAGTCATGCGATACGTGCTTATAAAACTCACGGTACTGCTCGTCGGTCACCTCGGACTTGCTGCGCGTCCAGAGGGCATTGGCTTGGTTCACCGACTCCCATTCGTCTTTTTTAACTTGCTCAGACTTTTCCTGATCCCACTCTTCTTTGAGCATTTGAACGGGCAAAGAAATGTGATCTGAGTAGCGGCGCAGGACTTCGCGCAATTTCCAGCCGCTTAAAAATTCATCTTCGTCGGCGCGCAGATGCAAAACTACGTCCGTGCCGCGAGTGGCTTTTTCTGTCGCGCCAATCGAGAACTCGCCTTGACCGTCGGACTCCCAAATCACAGCCTGATCCGCAGGCAGACCCGCGCGGCGGCTACGCACCGTGACTTTGTCCGCCACGATAAAGGACGAGTAAAAACCCACACCAAACTGACCGATGAGCTGAGCATCTTTTTGCTTATCGCCCGTGAGTTTTGAGAAAAACTCGCGTGTCCCGGAACGTGCGATCGTGCCGAGGTTGGCGATGGCTTCGTCTTTGGAAAGTCCCACGCCGTTGTCAGAAATAGTGAGGGTACGGGCCGCCTTGTCATAATCCACACGCACTCGCAGCTCGCCATCTCCCTCAAAAAGGGCGGGATGGTCAATCGCTTCGAAGCGTAATTTGTCGCAAGCATCCGAGGCGTTCGACACCAGTTCGCGCAGGAAAATTTCCTTGTTGCTGTAGAGCGAATGGATCATCAGATGCAGCAGTTGTTTAACCTCTGCCTGAAAACCCATTGTTTGAGAAGCGTCTGAAGACGCAGTCGTTTGATTCATCGTGCTCACCGTAAGTTATCCACAGAAAGGCTTGGCTAAGAATATTTAAACGCGGTGCGCTTGTAGCGACCACCCTAACACCTCAGACAAGCTGATAAAGAGTAATTGGGGGGTAAAGCCCGGATTTCAAGAGGGTGTAAGACAAGCAATCAGTTGCCTGACATCCGCACATTCTTCCAGCGTATCGATCAGCGCGATGGCAGCCTCAGGAGATCCGAGTGGCTCGGCCGAGAGCGACCAACAGCGATGAAACTTGCGAAGTTGGGCCTCTCGGCTGAGCGGGCGCGCTGGGCTCGCCAACATCGCGTCGATGGGGTGCCGCAGAATCGTGCCGTCATTGAGCCTGACGGTGACCTCTTGGGCAACGAGTGCGTTGTGGTTAGGATTATCATCCTTTTCCATCCGAACTTTGAGGGAAAGGGCATAGGTTTGCGGGTCGGTCAGCGCCTCACCGCGAAAATGCATTGGATCAAGGGCACCGTGCTGGAGCACTTTGGCCAAGACATAAGGCATACACAAGCGTG
>Ga0164293_10004241_pt1 | contig 12262 bp, 14 predicted proteins | sample GEODES118metaG_FD_111487 | JGI IMG/M metagenome (GOLD analysis project Ga0164293, IMG submission 111487) | Eutrophic lake water microbial communities from Lake Mendota, Wisconsin, USA - GEODES118 metaG | ecosystem: Environmental > Aquatic > Freshwater > Lake | place: USA: Lake Mendota... | reverse complement strand
TGGAAAAATTTGCATCGATTCGTAGCCTTCGGGATTTTGACAACACCTTTACTGGCCCCCTGCATGGGTTTCAGGATGCAGAAGAATACTACCAAATCAACTCTGCACTTCAGTTCTTGCCCGGCATTGAAGTACCAAGCCTGGTTTTAAATGCCCAAAACGATCCATTCCTCAGTCCCTCCTGCTACCCTAGGCAGCTGGCAAAACAGTTGGATCAGGTCCACTTTGAATTTCCGATCCATGGAGGTCATGTGGGATTTATGCGATCCGATTCCAGGCAACCCTTTTATTCTGAGACCCGAGCTGTTGAATTTATTTGCCAGGATTCCTAACTTCGAGAAAAATAGCTGAACCTGCGACCATGTGTGGAAGATATTCACTTGCGAAAAGTAAAATTGAACTAGAAGAACGCTTTCAAGCAGAAATGCTGGCGGATTTCTCGCCACGATACAACATTGCCCCTACTCAATTGGTGCCGGTGATCACCTCCGATAGTCCCAAAGGATTTTCCTTTTTTTACTGGGGCATCACCCCTGATTTCGGTCAAAACAAACCTGTGTCGGCCAAATTGATCAATGCAAGAGCGGAGTCAGTCCACGAAAAAGTAACCTTTAAATCCTCTTTTCTCAAAAGAAGGTGCCTCATCCCGGCAGATGGGTTTTACGAATGGAAAAAAGTAGGAAAGAAAACCAAAATCCCACACCGCTTCACGTTGCGTGAGGAGGAAGCCTTTGCATTTGCTGGCATTTGGGAAGAATACGAAACGGTCTCCGGAGAGTCTCAACACACCTTTTTGATTCTTACCACCAGCCCAAATGACTTGGTGTCTGAAGTGCACGATCGCATGCCGGTGATTTTGAGGCGAGATCAAGAAAAAAAATGGCTAGACAGCTATAGCTCCGAGTCCGAACTTTTGGAACTATTAAAGCCCTACTCAACGGATTCGATGCTGAGTTACACCGTATCTCCACTAGTCAATTCCGTTCAAAATGATTCCAAAAGCCTCGTTCGGAAGACCTCTCCCATGGATCAATTTGGGAATTACACGCTGTTTGGCTAATCCAAACAAGCTCCGCTTTTGTTGTTGAACTAATTTGCTTGCCGATATTGCATTGCTATTTACCCAAACTCACCCCCACTACTCTAAGTTAAGCCCATGTATACTTCACGAATTCTAGCAGCAGGACACTATGTACCTGAACGCATCGTCACCAATGCCGAACTTTGCCAAATGATGAATACCACCAACGAATGGATTGTGGAACGTACGGGAATTCAAGAAAGACATTGGTATACTCCTGGAGTGGATACCGTAAACAACATGGCTGCCAAAGCCAGTAAAATGGCAATGGAACGAGCGGGTGTAGAAAAAGATGAAATTGACTTCATCATCTTTGCGACCATCACACCGGACTACTTTTTGCCAGGCAATGGTGTACTCCTGCAGCGGGAATTGGGCATCAAAACCATCGGAGCCCTAGACATTCGAAATGCATGTTCTGGCTTTATCTATGCCCTATCGATCGCAGACCAGTTTATCAAATCAGGCATGTACCAAAAAATACTCGTTGTCGGTGCCGAAATCCAATCTTCAGCCTTGGATAAAAGCGACGAAGGCAGATCCAGTGCGGTAATCTTTGCGGATGGCGCCGGTGCAGCAGTAGTGGGCCGTGCAGCAGCGGGTCAAACGGGGATTATAAGTACCCACCTGCATTCTGAAGGAGCGCATGCAGAGGAACTCTATTGCATCGCTCCAAGTTCCAGTGGAAAAGAACGCATATCCCAGGAGCTGATTGAGCGTGGAGACTTTTTCCTCAAAATGAATGGAAATGCAGTGTTCAAGCATGCTGTAGTCCGCTTTATGGAAGTAATCCAGGAAGCGTTGACCTTCAATGAGCTGACAAAAGACGACATCGACCTGCTCGTGCCCCATCAGGCCAATTTGAGAATCTCACAATACATCCAGCAGAAATTGGAGCTACCTGACCAGAAGGTGTTTAACAACATCATGCACCTGGGCAATACCACCGCAGGAACCATTCCTATTGCGCTGTCCCAAGCTTGGGAACAGGGGCGATTGAAAGAGAATGACCTGATTTGCCTCGCTGCTTTTGGCTCAGGTTTTTCTTGGGCTTCTGCACTCCTGAAATGGTAACCGAGTGAAATCGGAGCTAGACCTTCATCTCTGGCTAGATAAAACGCTAGTTCAGCGGCAAAATCAACTGAAAACTGATTTTTTGAGCCTATTTGAGCAGCTAGGCAACTCCGTTTCGAATGAGGAATTGACCCATTTTTTTTCAAATTCGAAGGGTAAAAAAATCTCCAAAGGAAATCAGCTACTCGGCTTCCCCTACCTCGTGCTCGACCTGATTCGAGATTTTGATTTGGACTCAGGCTGTAACATCCGTTTTATGAGTTGGTTTGGCCATGGGCTGTATTGCTGCGTATTTCTGGGCAAAACCCAAGTCCTTCCGGACCAGTTGTTTGTTGAAAATGGCTTCCAGTTGGGGAGAAAAGACCTCCCTTGGGATTTGGCTGCACAAGTGGACTGGATAAAGAACCAGGCTGAAAAATCCAAAAATCCACATAAACAAGAAGAGGCAAAGCTTTGGGTAAAAGAAATTGCCTTAGTTGGAGATCGGGATACCAGTCTCCAAATTTTATGCAAGGAATTGAAGAAAATTCTCCAGGCAAATGGAAAGAAGTGACTTAAAAAGTTGAGGATTTCATGTACTTTTAAACAGGAAATGATTTTTTACGTAGGAATAGGGAATTATCCAATTCCGAGTACTTAAAACTGTTGCCAACCTACCTTAAGAACCCCTTTTTGCCATGAAGTATGCGCTGATTCTAATCTTCTCCCTTCTTCATTTTTCGATTGCTGCACAGACTTCTAAAGTCGCTGTTCGTTATTCCAGTGATTCGTCCATTGTGGGAACAGGTTTAGTCGAGAAAAATATTCCAAATGGCCTTTGGAAGTTCTACACAACCAAAACCAACACCCTAGTTACGGAAGGGATCTTTAAAAATGGACTTCGCGATGGGCAATGGACGAGTTTCCACCCCAATGGCAAGCGAAAAGAACTAGCAGATTACCGAGATGGAAAACTTTTTGGTCCAGCTCGTTTTTTTGATATCAATGGATTTCTAGTCAAAGACATGATCTACCAAGACAGTATTTTGGTGGGAAAATACACGGAATATTATGGGAGTACTGAGAAGGAATTCTATGTAGATCCCAGCCAAGTTAAGTTGGAAGGAAACTATGCAGGGGGCAAAAAAGCGGGACAATGGCTCAGCTATTTCCCAGAGGGTGAACTAGCAGTTCGGGAATTTTATGTGGATGGATTGCGAGATGGACCCTATTTCGAATTTGATCCCCAAGGAAATGTCATGGCCGAAGCCACTGCAGTCAAAGGGCAATTTGATGGTGTTTACAAGACCTTTTCACTACCCAATGTGGTCTACCAGTCGGGTACCTACAAAAACGGAGAGAAAATTGGAGAATGGAAAAGCTTTTTCCCAGGCACAAAAATCCCTGAATCGGAAGAATTCTACGATGCATCCGGAAATCGCATTGGAGAATGGAGCTATTACTACGAAACAGGCCGACTCGCACGAAAAGAACGGTACGAAAACGGTGTAGCCGTTGGTGTTTGGGAGGAATATTTTCCCAATAAGGAAATCTCCAAACGCAAAACCTATGTATTGGGCGTTCCTGAAGGTGACTATGTAGAAAATCACAGTTCGGGCAAACTTTCGGTACAAGGTCAATACACAGGAGGCGCAAAAGTGGGAGTTTGGAAGAATTTTTACCCAGACGGGCAATTGTATGCGATTGGAGAATATAAGAATGACCTCAAAACTGGACTCTGGAAGTATTTCAATAAGATTGGGGTATTGGCTGCTGAAGGGGAATACCTACTCGGAATGGAGAATGGGCAGTGGGTGTACTACTACGATGGAGGCCAACTGAAATCTGTTGGTAGATTCAACCTAGGATTTGAAGATGGTATTTGGGGCTTATTCTACGACAACAAGCAACTGACCCAAGAGGAGTTTTGGGACAATGGCAGACTCCTTAATGTAAGTGATTACAACACCCTAGACGGAAAGGAAACTCGCGACAAGGGCAGCTTGAAAGACGGAAAAGGTACTCGCATCACCTACTACGTCACAGGACAAAAAGAATCTGAAGGAAACTACCAGGGCGGTAAATCAGAGGGACTTTGGATCTATTACCATGAATCAGGCAGAAAAGCCTCTGAAGGCATGATGAAGGATGGCAAAAAGCAAGGCCCTTGGAAGTTCTACAATTCAGCCGGACGATTGGAAGACCTCCTTCAGTTTAAGGATGACGAAATCCAGTATCCAAAAAATAGCACCAATAACTACTAATAAGCCTTCGGCTTATAAACCTTCCTTCGGCAGACAGGCCTGCCTAACTTTGTAGGGCCCGCCAGTCGTATACTGGTAAACCTTCGGCTGCTGAACATTCTTAGGTAATCTCGGTTAAACCTAAAACCGATACCCATGTTTGGATTATTCAAAAAGAAAAGCGAGAAGGAAATGCTTCAAGAAAAATATGCGAAGATGATGGCAGATGCCCACAAACTCTCGCATAGCAACCGAACTGCTGCGGACAAATTGATGGCAGAAGCGGAAGAAGTAGCCAAGCAGATCGACGCCCTCAACAAGGCCTAATTCACACTCAATTTCTTACTTTCTTGCGTAATCGTCCTGCAACCGGACGATATCGTCTTCATCTGATGGTTGGCTTGCATCCGTGTGCATCCAAATCTCAGCGACTACCCCCCAGCCAGATGTACCAATCAGACGGTGACGCTCTCCCTGCTTCAGGGATACAATTTCATTGGGTATCATTGCTACTACAGGACCTTGAGTATCGTCCAAACTTCTACTGATTGCTGCCTCGCCTGCTACTAAAGTCCATAACTCTGCACGACGGAAGTGGTACTGCCAAGAGAGTCGCGCTCCTGGGGCCACAAGTAAAAACTTGGGACTCAACTTCTGCGCATACTGCTCTTCAGAAAGGGTTACTTCAGGGAAAAATTGGGCTTTAAATGCTCGAATCTGCGTTTCGTCCAACACAAAAAAACCTCCCCAAGGGCGCTCAAAATCTTGGGTAGAAATCGAAAATCCGGCATCTCCTAAATAGGTTTCAACAACTGCTGCAACTTGAGATTTAGTCAAGTTGGGGGAAAGAATAAGTGGTTTCATACACTGGAATTAAAAAAGAAATCAAAAATAGACATTTTTCCAGTTTCCAGAATGATGCACTTAAAATTATCAAACTGCTCTGGATAAAGGGATTTTTAATGCAATAGACCCTACTTCCCTACTTTCTTAAATAAATTAATGCCAACTTCTTTAATTTTTTTCTAAATGTGTTTTTAAGCTGGCCAATTTATTGCGTATTTGAACGCTCAGTTCTGAGCCATGCATTTAATTAATCCACAAAAGGCCCTTTCGAAAATTGAGGGAGTAGTAGAAGGAAAAAACTACCTCCTGAAGATACGGCTAATCAAAAGCCTCTACCAGAAAGGTGCTTCCACTGCCAATGAAATCTGTGGAAGTATGGGGATTTCTTTGCCCACGGTGAATGCCTTATTGACAGATTTAATGCGTTCGGGAGAGGTAATCAAACAAGGTCGTGCGGCTTCTCAAGGTGGAAGGAAGCCAGATTTGTACCGGTTGGCAAAAGATGCATTCTACGTGTTGGCAGTGGACCTCAGCAAGTATGCTGTAAGCTTGGCCTTGTACAATTGCCAGCAAGAGATTGCCAAGGAACAGGTGACGCATAAAATCGTGCTCAACAATGAGCATGAGACCTTCGAACAACTTTGCCAGCACATCGAAAACTACCTGCAGGCCTCTGCCATCCCATCGGATAAAATCATTGCCATCGGTATTTCCATGCCAGGACTGATTGATTCTAGGGCTGGGATAAACCATACCTACCTCAATTTTGGTAAAAAAAGTTTGCAAGAGCACCTCGAAAACAGGTTCCTGCAACCCATATTTCTAGAGAATGATGCACGAGCAATGACGCTTGCTGAATACAAGTTTGGAGCTGCACATGATGCGCAACATGTATTGGGCATTTTTGTCGGTTGGGGCATTGGGTTGGGAATTATTGTAGATGGAAAAATCTACCAGGGTACTGCTGGATTTGCAGGTGAGTTTGCCCACTCTCCTCTTTTTGAATCTCAGGAGATCAATTGCACCTGCGGAAAAAAAGGCTGCTTGGAGGCTGTCGCCTCGGGTACCTCCATTGTACGAATGGCGGAGGAAGCAATCTTGCTCGACAAGGACAGCATCCTGGCACGTATGGCCAAATCCTTCAAAGGGCCACTTGATCCCAATCTTATCGTGCGTGCAGCTCAAGAAGGAGACCAACGCGCCATTACCATCTTGTCTGAGGTAGGCCTCAATCTTGGAAGGGGGATTTCCATGCTAATCCAGCTCCTCAATCCGGAACTTATCATCCTTGGAGGGGTAGTTGCTGAAGCCAATCAGTACATTTTGACTCCAATTCAACAAGCGTTGAATATATACAGCATGGCCAAATCAAGAGAAAAAACCAAGATCGCACTGTACCAATTGGGAACTGAGGTTGGATTACTTGGCGCCATCGCTGTGGTCACCGATAAACTGTTTGAAGAGGTACTTGCTAAGCCGAATTAAGCGAATCATTTCGCGTAACATCCTATTGGTGCACAATCAAGCAACTATTTTTTTCCAAAGCAACCCATCCCAATTCATAGCAAAATTGAGCCAATAGGCCACTAGGCAAGGCCGACTGATGGGTCATGTAATTGAAATTAAAACCCGCAAGGAGCAGTTGGTTCTTGGAAGTTTTTAACTGCTTCCTCCCTTCTGGAAGTTTGGCAAGTAGAATAACCCTATTTTTCTTCAAAATTGAGTTGATGATGCGCATCTCTTTATTTTGTGTCGAATTTTGATGATTGTTAAATGTGTTTCTACAACCATCGTCACAAAATTTCTTATCCAATCTCCCATGGAGAATTTGGGAACAGCATTGGCAATAGCGCTTTTCTAGTGGCATAGTTGAAAAAATTAAGTGCTCGGAAGTATCAACTTCAAGCAAGGTTTACAAAAAAAATCACTTAAAAGAATTCACGAAAGGGGAAAAATCCCCCTTTCGTGATCTTAAATTTAGAATTTACGGTACTTGCCATCCAAGAACTTGTTGGCTTTTCGCTCCGCAAATTTTGCCTTCTTACTATTCCAGTGCAGGGTTTCATTTGGAAAACGACCTGCAATCACCCCGAGCAGAATGGTCTCAGTCAAGCGAGCAGAATATTCGAAAGGAGCACTGCATTCGCCTTTACCCAAACAAGCATCCACAAATTGGTGGTAATGCTTCTTGCTTTCTCCTACATAGTCTTTTACCGGAGCACCCAAGTTGAAAGGAGTTACATCAAACTGCTTGTACTTCCCATCCACAATCCATCTTGGAAGTTGCTGGAAGTGAGGCAATAACAACCTACCTTTTTCACCCATAAACATGGCACCTTGATCAGGAAGCTTGTCTCCATTGGGAAGCTGCAAATCCTCATGCGAGTCGGGAGCCCCAGGCCCATCGTACCACACCCACTTCAAGGTATCGGTGGTATAACGAGTGGCTGGAAATTCATAAGTCACGATATTGTTCTCTGGAAATCCAAAACCGGTTGGCTTTCTACACTGGTTGACAATGGTACGGGGCACATCCAGTTGAAGGGCATTGTAGGGCGTGTCAAAAATATGGACCCCCATGTCTCCAAGCGTACCACAACCATAGTCTAGTAACTTCCTCCAGTTACCCGGATGGTAAACCCCTTCTTTGAAGTCCCGCTCAGGAGCTGTACCCAACCAGAGGTTCCAATTCAAATTACTTGGCACCGCATCTTTTCCTTTGGGTTCTTTTCCATCAAATCCCCAGTTTTTCGGGGACCATGCACGTACGGTATGCACCTTCCCAATGATTCCGGATTGGATGAGTAGTGTAGCCAGCTTGTAATCGTAAAACGAATGCACCTGGATTCCCATCTGGGTCACTAATTTCTTTTTTTCAGCCAGCTTTTTCATCGCTCTGGCTTCAGTGACATGGTGCGTCAATGGTTTTTGACAGTACACCGCCTTGTTCATCTCCATAGCCATCAAAGAGGCTGGCGCATGGGTATGGTCTGGGGTTGAGACCACGACCGCATCAAACTGATCTTCCATTTCGCTTAAGAGCCTGCGGTAATCTGCGTAGGTCTTTGCTTTAGGAAATAGGGCTGTTGCATTACTTAAGGCATTGGAATCCACATCGCAAAGCCCCACTACTTCCACCATGGCATGGCTGGAGATGGCTCGCAAATCCTCCATTCCCATTCCGCCCAAACCAATGTGAACGGTTCGGAGCTTGCCTTTGGCGGCTACCTCTGCCAATAGTGCTGGGGCAAGCGATAATCCTGCTATACCAAGCGCAGACTTCTTGATAAAGTCTCTACGATCGATTACTTGAACATTTTTTTTCATGAAAAAGGGGCTTCTTGGGTTTAGGGTAATTCTTTGATTTTGATATTCCGAAATCGGACCACGTCGCCATGGCCCAAAAATCCAATATGTCCTCGGCTTCGTTGAAGCCCTGGGTGATCTTTTTTGTCTAGGGTACCGTTTTTGCTGGCTTCCAGGTAATTGCCTTCCAAGATCACCTCTCCATTGAGTACAACGGTGATGTAAGGATGCTGCACGCGGACCTCTTGCTGGTTCCACTCTCCTGTTGGTAGCAAAAACCCCCGCTTGGCAGCAATCACCCCATATACTGATCCATGGTATTGGTAGGCTTCTAAGGTTGCATATTTCGCAGCTTCGTTGTCCAAGATCTGGAGTTCCTTGCCCACATAGGCCGCATCCCCTTCCAAGGGAGCATGAATCCCCAATCCATTGTTGGCTCCAGGGGTCAGCTGAAACTCAAATCGGAGTACAAAATTTCCATATTCCTTTTCGGTATATAAATTGCCACCTCCCCCGCCTTTGGGTTCAATGACGATTATCCCCTCTTTGACGAGGTAAGAACTTTTGTTTCCTACCCATCCTGTCAAACTTTGTCCATCAAATAGGGATACAAATCCCTCTTCTTGGGCTTGTAATGAACCTACGGAAAGGCTAAAAAACAGCGTAAGTACAAACAATAAAGTACGTTGGAGTAGTGATTTCATAGCATATGACGCCTAAACGGCATATACAAATCTAAAAGAGTTCTTCAATTTTTCGCCCCCTTTTATCAAAAATCCACGGCTCGAAATGAAAATTAGTGGAGGGCTTTGAAAACATTAAACGGCTTCCACTAAAATATTCCACTATTTTTGAAACAGCCTTGCTTGATTTCGTGTTGAAAGATTGTCACCAGCATGCACTTCAAAAGCTGCTCGGAAATCCTTGGAAATGAAAATTAACTCAAAATTTAGCTATCCCATGTTCGCATTGATTGCCTCCTTTTTCCTTGCTTGTAATGGAGGTTCTACTCCTACAGAATACAAGAACCCTTCAGAGGGATCAGAGAGCCCCAAAGAAATCTTTTCCGCATCTCAGCAAGTGGCCACCTTTGCAGGAGGTTGCTTTTGGTGTGTGGAAGCCCCTTTTGAGGACCTTGATGGAGTTATATCCGTGGTATCGGGCTATGCAGGAGGTAAAGAAAAGAACCCTACTTATGGCGAAGTAGCTGGAGGCAAAACTTCCCACCGGGAGTCGGTACAAATCACCTTTGACCCAGAGGTAATCAGTTATGCTGAATTGGTAGATATTTTCTGGCAAACCTACGATCCTACAGATGTGGGTGGCTCATTTTTTGATCGAGGCACCCAATACGAGTCCGCCATCTTCTTTCACAACGACCAGCAAAAAAAGGTGGCCGAGGAAAGCAAAAAGCGATTGGATCAGTCCAAACGGTTCTCCAAGCCCGTAGCCACTCCCATCATCAAGTTTACCAACTTCTACCCTGCAGAGGACTACCACCAAGATTACTACAAAAAGAGCCCTCAAGATTACTATGCCTACCGAAGAGGTTCGGGAAGAGATGCGTTTATCCAAAAGCACTGGCCTGAGCTTTCTGCCAAGAAATATCCAACTCCCTCCAAAGGAGACCTGAAAAATAAATTAAACGACTTGCAGTACGAAGTGACCATGGAAGGCGCCACCGAATTTGCCTTTGAAAATGAATACAATGGCAATAAGGAGGAAGGAATCTATGTATGTGTCGTGACGGGCGCCCCACTTTTTAGCTCCAAAGACAAATACGAATCAGGCTCAGGATGGCCGAGTTTCACCAAGCCAATCGATGCGCGAATCATTGACAAACCTGTCGACAAAACCCTCGGCATGATGCGGGTAGAAGTTCGCAGCAAACTAGGAAACTCGCATTTGGGGCATGTGTTTTACGATGGCCCTGCTCCTACCGGATTGCGCTATTGCATGAATTCCGCCGCCATGAAGTTTATTCCTAAATCCCAAATGGAAGCGGCAGGCTACAAGGACTACCTTTGGGTGGTGGACTAAGCGAATCTAAACTTCTGTTTCAAGTGCGCATTAGCCTAGTAGCTTCCGAAAAGTAAGGTTGATTCGTGGTTCTTGTACCTTTTTAGTTTTAGGTAGCTGGTGCTCCCAGTAGTGTTGGCTCTCGCCTTCCATGAGCAATAAGCTTCCATGGGAGAGTTCAAGATTTATTTTAGGTTCTTTTAGGGTGTAGGGCCGCAGTTGAAAAGATCGGCTAGCGCCAAAGGTAATCGAGGCAATTTTTGGGTTTCTGCCTAGAACTGCTTCGTTGTCCCGATGCCAACCCATGCTGTCCTGGCCATCTCGGTAATAGTTGCAGAGCACGTGCGTGAACTCATGCTGCGTGAATTCCTCCAACCGCTGTTTGATGCCTTCCAATTCTGCAGTAAATGGAAAGGCCTGCATCGCAATCCCAGAATACCCATACGGTACTTTAGGATCCCCATAGAGCGCCGTTAGTCGAGGCTGAAGGATTTGCTTACCAAACATCCAGATCGGCTCCTGCTGCCAGGCTAAACCTTCCTGCAGGACCTTAAAAAAATGATCCGCTTCTTCCAAGGAAAAAAAACTAGGATGGAAAAAGGCTTCCCCTTGAAAAGGAAGCAGGTTCCCAGATTCCTGAGGAAGGAGTGTATACTGCATACCCATCAACTCGATTTCAAGGCCACATGTTTGGAAAGAAATATCCCTCCTACCCCTTCATGAGGAAGTTAAGCAGGCAGGCAAGAAACGAGACTTTATGCATCATACTAGGAGATTCGTATGTTACACGAATCTCCACTTCTTCATTCTGCACTAAGCGTTCAGCATTCGACATTAGGTTAAGTATCAAGTAACTAGTATCAAGTAGCAAGACGCTTCCAGAAAAAAGAACCGAGAGGCAAGAAAAGAGACACTACCTGGAAGGCAGGAAGTTAGGTAGGCCTGCCTGCGGAAGGCAGGAAGGCAGGTTACTCCTTCGTCCAATAATCAATTACCGTCACCTTATCCAAATGTGGACCCAAGAGCGCTACAAACTCCTGGTGTGCGGGATGTGGGATATAGGTATCACGGTCCGCATCCGAGTGGAAGGTTACGGTAAAGGCATGCGTTAAGCCCTGGTTGAGTCCTTCTGGACTGGAGTTGGTTCCCCATTCAAAACCTTTGATCTCGGTAATTTTTGAGGGAAGTGCTTGAAAAGCTGCGACTATCCCATCGACATCTTGCTGAGAGGAAGTTGCTTTAAATCCAAAAAGGACTACATGGCGAAGAACGGAATCTGGCATAGCTGCATTATTTAGGTTGGTTTCTGAACTAGCGCTCGAAAGCGTATCTGCTTCCTTTTCTTTGGGAGCACAAGAAAGTAGAAGTAGGAAAGAAATGAGGTAAATCGGGCTATTTTTCATGGGTTTCGGGTATTGAAGTATGGAGTTAAAGTAAGTAGGTACTTAAAATTCAAAAGTAAATCAAGGAGTTGTTAAAGCTAAACTTCTTGATTGAAAAAATGAAATAAAAAATCCCCAAGCGATTGCATCACCTGGGGATTTTACCTCAAGGGTAGTAGTGTGATTACTTAACCACTTTTACGTTTACGGCATTGATGCCTTTCTTTCCTTGTACTAGTTCGTAAACCACTTTGTCATTTTCACGGATTTCGTGAACCAAACCTGTGTGGTGAACGAATACGTCCTCACTGTTATCAGATGGGGTAATGAAT